>Ga0209477_1001142_pt1 | contig 16201 bp, 15 predicted proteins | sample KloWWTupernatant_FD_187180 | JGI IMG/M metagenome (GOLD analysis project Ga0209477, IMG submission 187180) | Active sludge microbial communities from Klosterneuburg, Austria, studying microevolution and ecology of nitrifiers - Klosterneuburg... | ecosystem: Engineered > WWTP > Aerobic digester >... | reverse complement strand
TGTTTGTGAATGAAATTGCAACTGATAGTAAGAGAATGCTTTTGCTGAAATAAACCAAAGATTGTTTCTTGTAATATGTTTTCATGATTCACCGGTTGTGTTTTTTGCAGCCGGTGTTTTTTTATCTGAACCGCTGATTCCGCAGATTTACCTGATTAACATGATTTCTGAACAGATGAATTTGAAAGTTTTCGAATCTATGAAATCAGTTTAATATGAAACTACAATAATAATTATAAACCCCGTAGGGGTGATATTTTTGTAGAAATGCGGGTATAATAATTATCAAACACCGTAGGGGTGGCATTATTATTCGTAATTATCGGCAGTAGCCGATTTGAATAAATTGTTTTAAATAATATCACTCCTTCGGGGTTATTAGGATTAAATTTTAATTATTAATAGTGATAAAAAAAATTTGAATCAGCAAAATCAGATTAATCAGTGTCATCAGCGGTTCAGACAATTACGAAATCTGGATTGTCTGAATCACCATAAAAGTGATTCAGCGAAAATTTACTTTGAAAATAAGAATGGCAAAAATACAAAATCTACATCCTCTCAGGTGCAGTAATTCCAATTATATCAAATCCGTTTTTTAAAACTTGTTTGACTGAAAGACAGATGTGAATTCTTGATAGGGAAATTTCTTTATTCTCAGGATCAATGACCCTGTTATTATGGTAGAATCTGTGGAAATTTTCAGCGACTGTATTCAGATAGGTAATTATTTTATGCGGTTCATAAGTTTTGGCTGCGCTTAATACTTCATCAGGAAACTCTGTCAAAATTTTGATGAGCTTCATTTCTTCAGGTGAATTTATCAAATCGAGATTCAGACTATTAATAAGATCTTTCTTATAATCAGGAAATACTTCATCAGCATTTCTTAAAATTCCGCATATCCTTGCATGTGCATACTGCAGATAATAAACCGGATTTTTTTCAGAATGGTCTTTGGCAAGTGAGAGATCGAAATCGAGATGAGTATTTGCTCCTCTCATTACATAAAAGAACTGCATTGCGTCAGAGCCAATGTCGCTGATAAGTTCATCAAGATAATATACATTGTCACTTCTCTTGCTCATCTTTACAGATTCATTTCCCATTTTAAAAGTTACCATCTGATGTATGATCACTTTTATTTTATCAGTGTTATAACCGAGAGATTTAAGTCCATATAATACTTCTTTGTATGTATCTCCGTGATCCGAACCGAAAATATCAATGATAAGATCGTAACCTCTTTTTATTTTATCTATGTGATAAGCAATGTCCGGCAGTCTGTAAGTCGGCTCACCAGTAGTTTTTACAATGACCTTATCTTTCTGAATGCCTTCATTTTCATCCATCTTCAGCCATGTCGCGCCGTCGAGTTCATAAGAAAGATCTTTCTCTTTAAATGCTTCGAGAGTTTTTTCTATTTCTTTTTTTTCATAAAGCGATGTCTCATTAAAAAAAATGTCATGATGAATTCCCAGATTCGAAAGTGTCTTTTTTATAACATCAAATGTAAATACTTCACCTTCCTTTTTAAAATAATCAAGGTCATCACTGTCTTTTAAAGACTCTCCATGTTTTTCATATATCATGTTTGCAATTTCATTTACATATTCACCGACATATCCATACTCAGGAAAAGGAAATTCATTTTCAAAGATCTGCATATATCTTGCTCTGACTGACTTTGCAAGGTTGTTCATCTGATTACCCGCGTCATTATAATAATATTCACGTGTTACTTTATATCCTGTCCATTCCAGTAAAATCGCAATTGCCTTTCCTAGGCAAAGCTGTCTGCCATGTCCGGTATGAAGCGGACCAGTAGGATTTGCGCTTACCCATTCGAGATTTGCGGTCTGACCTTTATGAAGTTCAGATTTACCGTAATCATTTCCATCACCCAGAATATTCTTTAATTCATTTTTATAAAGATCATCAGACAGAAAAAAATTTATGAAGCCTGCACCGGCGATTTCTGTTTTGGTAATTAATTTATTATCTATACTTATCTTTGAAATAATTTCTTCTGCGATCTTGCGGGGTGGAGTTTTTAATTCTTTTGAAAGTGTCATTGCAACATTCGATGAAGCATCACCGAACTTTTCATCTTTTGGAATATCCAGTACGATCTCCCTTTCAGGAAAGCCGCATTCTTTTATTGCTGATTGTAAAATTTCTGACACCTGATCTTTTATCTTAGACATATTAAATTATTTTATCCATTTCATTTCTTTATACCAGTCAATTGTTTTTTTAAAACTTTCCTCGAGTGTATACTTTGGTTTAAATCCTAACTTAGATTTTGCTTTTTCATTTGAGCAAACCCACCTGATCTGAGTAATGTCTTTGCACTTTTCTACATTAAGTGTGACTGCTTTTTTTGTAAAATAAGAATAAACCTCTGACAAATATCCAACTGTATATAAGACAGAATGCGGAAGTTTTAATTTGATTGCTTTTTTTCCTAGAAGCTTTGAAGTTACATTTCCAATATCCACCCAGTTATATGCTTTATCAAAACAAAGAAAATATTTTTCACCATTCGATTCAGGACTTTCAGCAGCAAGTATGATTCCGTCAGCCAGATCTTCTACATATACAAGACTTAGATATTTTTCTTTAAAACCAATCACGCTGTTTAGACCTTTCTGAAAAGTCTGAAAGTAAATAAATATTTCAGTATCTCTCGGACCGAAAACTGCAGGCGGAGCTATGATAGTTACATTGAGTTTATCTTTATATTCTAAAGTTATTTCTTCCCCTTTAAGTTTTGATAAGCCATAAGTGGTAATAGGGAAAGGCGGACTGTTTTCATCAACAGAATCTTGTTCGATCGCCGGACCGGTTGCAGCCAGTGAAGAGATAAGTACAAATTTTTTAAGATCCGGATTTACTTTGTAAGTGATCTCAAGAAGATTCTTTGTGGATTCATAATTACTTTTATAAAAACCTTCTGCAGTTCTTGATTTTACTACACCTGCAACATGAAAGACATAGTCCATATCCTTAATTACATTTTCAAGTGTCTCATTTGAAAAAAGATCACCGTCTATGAAATTAATATTCTTTCCATCTAGCCATTTGGTAGATGAAGTGCTTCGTTTGAGGCAGTAAACATCGTAGTTTTTTTCGAGCAGTTTATCGGCTAAATGACTCCCGACAAAACCTGTAGCTCCTGTTATAAATGCTTTCAATCTTTCAGTAATGATTAATGTTTATCAATAGAAGTTATAAATTATAATTCGTATTTTCTATGTTCAAAAATTCGTATTTAATAAATACCAATAATAAAAATTATAAATGGATCTTTTTGATAAATGCAATAAATTCACAAGGGCAGATGAAGTAAAAGCTGCAGGGTTTTATCCTTATTTCAGAGCTATTGAAGCTAATGAAGGACCGGTTGTAAAAATTGAAGGACGTGACATTATTATGGCAGGATCTAATAATTATCTCGGTCTGACAGCACATCCAAAAGTAAAAGAAGCTGCACTAAAAGCAATTGAAGATTATGGAACAGGATGTTCGGGTTCAAGATATCTCACAGGAACACTTGACCTGCATATTAAAATGGAAGAAAAATTAGCTGACTTTCTTGGAAAGGAATCTGTTTTACTTTTTTCAACCGGATATCAGACTGCTCAGGGAATAATTCCGACACTCGTTACAAAAGGTGAATATACAATTTCCGATAAAGATAATCATGCATGTATCGTCGCAGCTAATATGATGGCTAAAGGAGCTTTCGCTGAATTCAAGAGATATAAGCACAACGACATGGAAGATCTTGAAAAAGTATTGAAACTGATCCCTGTGGAAACTCCAAAACTTGTATCATCTGACGGTGTATTTTCTACTACCGGTGAGATTGTAAATCTGCCTGAACTTGTAAGATTATGCAAACAATATAATGCAAGATTACTCATTGATGATGCGCATTCTACCGGTGTATTAGGAGTTGGAGGCAGAGGAACTGCTTCAGAATTCGGTCTTGTAGATGAAGTCGATATGGTAATGGGTACATTTTCCAAAACCTTTGCTTCTCTCGGCGGCTTTGTAGGGGGAGATAAAGTAGTAATCAATTATCTCAAACATCATTCACCCGCATTAATATTTTCAGCATCACCAACGCCTGCTTCCGTAGCAGCAGCAGATGCAGCTTTGGATATTTTAATTGCCGAACCTGAAAGAATTATTAATCTCATTGCCAATGCTGATAAAATGAGAAAAGGATTTAAAGAAATGGGATTTAATGTAATTGACAGCAGGACCGGTATTGTACCTGTCGTACTTGGTGATGACATGCTTGTATTTCAGTTCTGGAGAAAATTGTTTGATGCAGGAATTTTTGTAAATGCATTTATCTCTCCAGGTGTACCTCCGGGAATGGCAATGCTCAGGACTTCATATATGGCAACTCATAAAGATGAGCAGCTAAATAAAATTTTAGAAATATTCGGAGAGATCGGAAAAGAAATGGGTATAATAAACTGATAATATGAAAATCATTTTTTTATTTCTTGCAATAGTATTGTATTCATGTGGAGACAAAGGTGAAAATTCTTCATCGGATAATTCAACAAATCAAAGTGAAACTGCAGAGGATACAACTATGACACCTGATGAAGTTTTCAGTACTTCATTGATTCAGGATATTATTGGAGTAGAAGAAGATATTGATCTACAGGTATATCTGGAAGAGGAAATTTATCCGATGCTTCCGACAGCCGGAAAAGTTACAATAGATAAAATTTCATCTTCATTGTATTTGTTTTCATATCAGGAAAGTGGTGCAAGTAAGAATTTTATATTGAAGAAGTATTTTGATCCGCAGAATAATGAAATTAAGTTTGAAAAAACTGAGACGCAGCTTACGCCTGAGGATCAGTTCTTAAAATAAATTTGTTTCAGTAAAGTAATTTGTTTATTTTTGTATAGTTCTTATAAATAATTATTATGGTTCTTACCCGTAAAGGGAGGAATAATAGGGAATACGGTGAAATTCCGTTACTGTCCCCGCAACTGTAATAAAGAAGACCTTATCAAGAATCCACTGCTCATTTATTGTGTGGGAAGGATATAAGGAAATTGCTTTTAAGTCAGGAGACCTGCCGTAATAATTCATTTCAATGATCTTCGTGGGAAAAGATTAATGAATGTGCAAGAGACTCCTTTATTCTTTTGAGATTCATTTATTTAAATCCCCTTTAAATGAATTAAATAAGAGTTAAGGAGTTTTTTTTGGTTAAAATTTTTGTGAATCTGGTGATCGTTTTAACGATCTTTTCCGCATCGGCTGAGCTAAGTGCGCAGTTGACTTCGGTTGCAGAAGATTCATCTGTATATAAAACCGAAGAGATAAAAGTAATTAGTAATAAACTTATCAGTAATGAACTTCATGCGTATTCAAAAATTCAGTTTATTAATGAAGCGCAGATAAAGAATTCAAACGGGGACAGACTCTCAGATATTCTCAGTTCTTCAAATGGAGTGTTCATAAAATCATACGGTGGTAATTCTTCTTTAAGTACGATTTCAATCAGCGGTTCAGGCTCTGAACATACTTTAATCCTGCTCAATGGTGTTAAGTTAAATTCCTCTCAAAACAATCTTGTCGATCTTAGCACTATCACAAAAGATAATATAAAAAGTATAGAAATTCTGCACTCAGGCTCTGGTACAGTTTACGGCTCGGAAGCAATGGCAGGAGTTGTTAATATTATTACCAAACAAAATATCTCAGATAAGATCGGACTAACCTTAAATGCTCAGTCTGGATCTTACGGACTTATGAAATATTTTGCAGGGATTACCAAAAATTTTTCAGGAATTGAGACAGGATTTAATTATTCAAATGAATCTTCTGAAAATGACTTTGACTATTATTATTATAATGGAGTAAGTAATGTGTTAAAGTTTCGACAACATTCTGCATATGAATTTTCTAATTATAATTTTAATCTAAATTTCATGAATATTGAAAATTCTGAATTGAGAGTTTATTCGAATTATTCAAACAACATAAGAGACATACCTGGAATTGAAGTCGGTTCTGATCCGTCTGATGCTGAACAGTCAGACAAAAACTGGAACAACATTCTATCTTTTAGTACTAAATTAAAATCTGATCTCAATCTAACAACTATTTTCAATTTTCAGAATAATCTTTCCAATTACAGCGATAATATTTTAACAGACAGCTATTACAAAAATTTAGTTTACACTGGTTCGTTACAGGCGTATCTGTTGCGTGAAAATTATAAACTTACAGGAGGATATGAATACAGTTTTAATTCTTTAATTAGTAATGAAGTGGATACAGATGCTAACAGAGATATTAACAGTGTATATTTATTATCTGAGGTTGAGGTAAATGACATGCTTAGAATATATCCTTCTGTGAGAGCAGATAATTACTCGGATCCGGGCTCGGCAGTATTTACAGGTCAGTTTGGATTAAATGTAAAACCTTTTTCCGGAGAGAATATATATTTCAAAGCAAATGCAGGAAATAATTATTCTGCACCGACATTCAATGAATTGTACTGGAAAGATCTTGGCAACAGAGATCTGAATCCTGAGAGGTCATTTAACGCAGGTGGGGGAGTTATTTATAAATTTGATTTATATTCTGAAAATAAAATTGAGCTTACTTATAATTACATTAATTATGATGACAAAATTGTATGGACACCTCAGTCAAATGGCAACTGGGTTCCTGAGAACAGAACAGAATCGATTTCAAATATTTTTTTAGCTGATATGAATTTACATAAGGATATTGGGAATTTTTTTACAGCAGATATGAATTTGAATTATTCATTTACAAATGCAGAAAACATTAATACCTTAAATCCTGACTTCAATAATAAGCAGTTAATTTATGTACCATTGAATATTGTAAATGTAAGTCTTGAATTGAAATATAAAAATTCAGGAGTAAATGTGTTCTATAATTTTACTGATAAGAGATATACAGATCCATATAATGATAAATATTTACCTGCATTTGTTACTGTTGACGGTAATGTTTTTTATATGCTGGATATTTATGGAGTAAATTCTACCATAAGGATTGAAGTAAATAATATTTTTAATGAAAATTATCAGGTAGTTTCAGGCTATCCTATGCCTTTAAGGAATCTAAAATTTTCTGTGAATCTTGAATATTAAATAAAATAAAAAGAAATAATGAAAATAGATGATGCAAAAAAAGCCGGTGGGAAAAAATACAAAGAAAAAATACTTGAGACCATAGAAGGATATAAAAATCTTTCCGAAGAAGATAAAAAATGTTTTCATATTTATTACGGATACGGAAAAGGTAAGACGACCTGTGTAATGGGTTTGATACTAAGAGCACTTGGAGCCGGACTGAAGGTTAGGCTTGTTCAGTTTGACAAAGGATATGAAGGAATGAATGAACATTATTCTGAACTTAATACTCTAAGGAAATTAAAAGAAACAGGATATGATGTCGTGTTTTTTTCAACAGGATGTGAAAGGATGAATGTTGACGGTACTTTCAGGTTTAAAAATTCGGATGATGATTTTAAGGAAGCTCAAAGAGCACTGAAAATTTCAAGAGAATTAATTACGAAAGGGGATCAGGATTTGCTGATTCTCGATGAAGCAATTGCTGCCGTTGTTTATCATTTGATAGATAAAAATGAAATTGAGGAAATAATAAAATTATGGAATGAGAATAAAAGGTTTGAACTTGTTATGACGGGTCATAAGTTATGGGATGGTCTTGAGGAAAAAGCTGATCTGATCACTGAGATGAGAAAAGTTAAACATTATTTTGATAAAGGGATTCCGATCAGGAAAGGAATAGATTTTTAAGGAGTGAGTATTTATAAAGATAAATATCCTGTAAAGAAATGTGTTTGCTTTAATGTTACTTTTCTGGAAATGAAAAATATCATGAAGGAAAAAGGAATTGATACGATTGAAGAATTGAAGGAAATAAAAGAGTTAGCAGGTAATTGTAAAATTTGTGTTCCATATATAAAGAAAATGATTCAAACTGGAAAAACAGAATTTGAAATTATAAAATAAATTTAAACGATATAAAAATGAAAAAATTATCAGGATTGTTAATCCTAATCCTATTTACTATTGTATTTAACTCTTGTTCAAGAGATGAGATCAATACACCGCCGACGGTGGTTTTACTTAATTCAAAAGGCGCATATGTAATTTCCGAAGGAGGTTTTAATCCAGGTACAAGTAAATTATCTTTTTATAATAAGACTTATTCAGACTTTAGTTCAAGTAATTTCAATCCGGGAAATTTAGGTCTTTTGCCGGATGGTATTTTATATGAAAACGGAAATCTATACATCAGTGAGCAGGGAAATTTCGGTGCTACTGGAAAAATATATAGGACTGATACGACTGGAACTGTTCAGATGCAGGGACCTGCAGGCATTAATCCATATTCTCTGGCAATTGCAAATAATAAAATTTATTTGACCAACGGACCTTCGAACAGCGTGACAGTTCTTGATAAAAATACATTCAGTAATATTGCAACAATAGGTGTCGGTATTTATCCACAGGAGATCCTTGCAATTGGTAACAGGGTTTTTGTTTGTAACACCAGTGTTTTTAATGGAAATACAGATTCGACTGTGTCTGTAATAGACGCCCTTACCGATAATATAATAGCGACTATTCCTGTTTCAAAAACCCCGTCATCGCTTGCAGAGGCTCCGGACGGAAGTTTACTGGTTGGATGCCCGGGAAACTCAACTGGCGCAGTTATTTATAAGATAGATCCTACTGCTTTAATTATAGTTAATTCATATCGTGATCATACTCATGGTCTTTGCAAAGATATCGTCACTTCGGGCTCGAATGAAATTCTATATATCGGAGGTGATATTTATGCAGAACAAAGTATAGTAAAATACAATCTTAGCAACAGAACGGCAGTATCCATAATCCCTAAACCAGTTTCAGGTTTGAATTACGGTCTGAATTATGATAGCGAAGAAAATCATATCTATGTTTGTGTTGCTGCATCGGATTTTACATCAAACGGGAAATTCAGGGTCTATGGTTATAATGGTACTCTGATAAGCGATTTTGACATTTCAGGCGGCATAAGTCCGAGAAGAATTGCTTTAAAAAAATAATCTAAATTAATATTTAAAATACTTCATACATTACTTATATTGCACAATACCAAAAGTAATGTATGAATATTGATTTACAGGATTCTCCGGGGAATCATGTTTTTAAAAAACTTGAATTCCCTGATAACCATTATTTCCTTGGGAGTGGTGAACCAGATATAGAATACAGAATCTTTATTAAGCAGGAAACTCTTAAGAAGATTGAAGATCATTTATTAAGCGATGTAAATAATGAGCTTGGCGGCGTAATGGTCGGTGAGATCTGCATTAATGAAAATGATAAGAAATTTATTCTTATCAATGATTTAATAATAGCAATGCACAGCAGCTCTTCGTTGTCAAGACTCACTTTTACGCATGAGACCTGGGATTATATAAATGATGTTATGGATAAGGATTTTCCTGGGAAGAAGATTCTCGGATGGTATCATTCACATCCGGGGCATACAGTTTTTCTTTCTAATTATGATCTTTTCATTCATGAAAATTTTTTCAACCTTGAGCATATGGTTGCTTATGTCTTCGATCCTACTATAAAGGAAAGAGGATTTTTTGTATGGGAAAATGGAAAAATTGAAAAATCTGAAGGTTTTTATGTGTTTGATTATGATGAGGAAGAGTTTAATGAACTTATTAAGTTAAAACCTTCTGATGATCTGATCACAATTAAAGAAGGCAAAGCTGAACAGGAAAAAAGAAAATATAAAATTGAATTGAATAATAAAGCACTGGTCATATTAAATTTACTGATATTTATTATATTACTTCTGATGATTTATAATTTTTATGAAATAAATAAATTATCAGAATTAAGAGATGAACATTTGCGAGACCTGTCTTTTATAAAAGAGGATACAAAAAATCTTAATGAAAGACTGAATAATTATATTTTAGAAACAGAATTAAGAACCAAAGGATCGATAATAACTGAAAAACCAAAAATAGAACCTGTACAGGAAAAGATAACTGCGGATACTTCTGCTAAAAAGACCGGCACTGTCGGGAATACTGAAAATAAAGTGAAGGAAGAAAAAATTGCTGTAACCCCGGAAATGGTCAGTACTAAAAAATACACTGTAAAAAATGGTGATACACTTGAGAAAATTGCAATGAATCAATACAAAAACCGTGCAGGGATTGAAGTAATAATGAAAGTTAATAAATTAAAAGACAGAGCAGATATAAAGATTGGACAGGTACTTGAAATACCTGAAAAACTTGAATAAAAAATTTTTATTTAAAAATTATAAATGAGTCCCAGACAAAGAAGATTGATCTCAGATTTCAGGAAAATGAAAGAAGAATTCTCAAATCATCCTTTCATAAGTTTTGAATATGATTCTGAAATGCTGCCTCCTGACAGATATGTAGTTACATATAGACATGTAAAAGGATTAAAACTTGCTGAAGCTTCTGCGGAAAGAAAAGAACTTGAAATTATTACTGAACATCAGATTGAAATATATTTACATATTGATTATCCAAGGTTAAAGCCTCAGAGTTATATTATGACAAAAATATTCCATCCCAATTTCAGGATGGCATCTCCCAATGATATTTGTATCGGAGATTACTGGGCATCCGGGGAAACTTTAGTTGACATTATTTATCAGATAGGTGAGATGATCACTTATAAAACCTATAATGTTACCAGTCCATTAAACGGCATTGCAGCGAAATGGGCAAAAGAGAATTCAGAAGTTTTCCCAATTGACAATGTAAATCTCAGACAAGGTGAAGTCGAAATTCATTTTAGTGAAGAGAAAGATCAGATAGACATAAATTAACATTATTAAAGAAGAGCAAAGTTTTTTATATTATCCTATTCTTAAAAATTGATCATACCATTCAATAATATAATTCCTGAAATACATAACAGCGTTTTTATTGCAGATAATGCTACTGTGATAGGAGATGTTATTATATGTAAAGATGCCAGTATCTGGTTCAACTCTGTGTTGAGAGGTGATGTGAAAAGGATATTCATTGATGAAAGAACAAATATTCAGGATGGTTGTATATTGCATACTTCAGGCGGCAGATCAGAAGTAATAATAGGGAAATATGTTACAGTTGGTCATAATGCAATTGTACATGGTTGTAAAATTTTTGACAATGTTTTGATTGGAATGGGGTCGATTATTCTGGATGATGCTGTTATAAATTCAAACTCTATAATTGCTGCGGGATCTGTAGTTACTGAAAGGTGTGTTATCCCTGAAGGGGTAATGGTTGCAGGAGTTCCGGCAAAAATCATAAGGGAAGTAACTGACAAAGAGATCTATAACATTACACAAAGCGCATTGCATTATACAGAAAATGCACAAAAGTATATAAAGTCTCATTAAATTTTAAAACAAAACTAAAATTTTATTGAATTTTTATAGACAAAATAATAAAGAGATATTATCAATTGACAAAGTTATATTATATCTATATTTTTATATGCTAATTCTTTTAATGAGTATTAAAATAAAGAAACCTTGATTTTATATAAACAGGATTAAATTCTTTAAATAAAAAAAAACGAATAATTTAAAATGCATCAACTGAAAGAAGAAAATATCGGTAAAATTGAAGGGTTATTTTCAGAGAAATTCATTAGATCAGAAAATTCTTATACAATAAACATTCCGCATAAAAACATAAATTCCAACATTTGTATTGATATATATCCTGAAGAGGATGACAAATCATTGATTTCGGTATATACAAACAATACACATTTACAACTTCAGTCCTGTTCAAATATGATCATAAGTGATATGCTTGAAGAGATTATATTTATTTCAGAGACAGAGGAACATATCTCAGGGTTGATAGTTTCAAAATCCGGCGACTGTTCAATGTATTCTAATGTCAGCAAGAAAGTTTTGAAAACCGATTTTTCCGAGTTAAATTCTGAAAAGCTGCTGGCTGCCATAGCATTATCTGTTTCAGAAACAATGATCTGAATTTAAAATTTTTTAAATTAGATTTCAAATTTGGAGATAAATATAATTTATTCTGATGGTTGTAGTAATAATTTACAAAAGAAAGAAATAAGAAAATCAATAAAGGAAATTTCATCTTTAATAATAAAGGAAGAAAATATAAATCCCGAAATATTAAATTTTATCTTTTGTGATGATAAGATGATCAGAGAATATAACAAGAAATATCTTGGACATGACTATGAAACTGACATACTTACATTTTTTGAAGAAGATGATAATGGAGTTAAAGAAGGAGAGTTACTCATTTCAATTGATACAGTAAGAAGCAATTCAGAGTATTTCAAAACAGAATTTTCAAAAGAGCTTCAAAGGGTGGTAATTCATGGAATGCTGCACTTAAGCGGTTATAAAGACAGTAAAATTTCAGAAAGAAAAGCAATCAGAAAAAAAGAAGATTATTATTTAAAAACTTTAAATAATTTGAATAATGCAGGAAAAAATATTTGAACTAATAGTAAATATTCTCAATGAAATGCAGGAGACAAATGAATTCAATGAGATAGATATAAAGAAATACACAAGCGAAGGTTATACAAAAGCAGAGATCAATACAGCATTTGCATGGATATTTTCAAAAATTGAAAGCAGTGAACTTATCTTTAATGCAGACAGAAAAAACTCAAGGTCACATAGAGTTTATCATAAATTCGAAAAAAATTTATTTGCAAAAGAAGCGCTTGGATATATGATACAGCTAAAAGAACTGGGTATAATAACTGAAACAGATGAAGAGTCCATTATAGATAAACTGATTTCTGCCGGATATAAGGATATTGGAATTGATGAAATCAAAATGATAGCCTCAACTATGATCTTTCTTTCATCCGATCCTGACAACAGGTTAAACAGATTAATTCTTCAAAACAATGATACAATAAACTGATATTATAAACACATAAATTTTAACGATTAAAAATATTTAATGAAAAAATCTTTAGTAATAGTTGAGTCACCTTCCAAAGCAAAGACAATTAACAAATACCTTGGTAAAGACTTTATAGTAGAGGCAACAGTCGGACATATCAAAGATCTTCCTAAAAGTAAAATGAATGTAGATCTGGAGAATGATGATTTTACGGCAACTTTCGGTGTGATCCCCGGTAAAGAAAATATAATCAACAATTTAAAAAGATTAGCATCATCTTCTGATAAAGTATATATTGCGACTGACCCTGACCGTGAAGGAGAAGCCATTGCTTCGGATATTGCAGATGAGATCGTGAATAAGAAAAACAAGATACAGAGAGTTCTTTTTAATGAAATAACGAAATCCGGAATTGAAAAAGCTATGAGCAGCGGCAGGAAAATAGATGAAAATCTGGTTTCTGCACAGGTTGCAAGAAGAGTGATGGACAGAATACTTGGATATAAAGTAAGTCCTTTTTTATGGAAAACTTTTTACTTTGGATTATCAGCAGGTAGAGTACAGTCTGTGGCATTAAGAGTTATATGTGAGAGAGAAGAAGAGATAGAGAAATTTAAACCAAAAGAATACTGGTCGATCGAAGGACTTTTCTCAAAACCATCCGGAAATTCAAAATCATTCAGAGCTAAATTATTTAAGATCAATGACGACACACTAAAATTTGACGGTGAGAACCCATGTATCAGAGACATTGATCATGCTTATATAATAATGCAGGAGCTTCGTGATAATAAATATAAGATCACTGATATTCAGGTAAAAGAAGTTAAGAGAAATGCACCTGCACCTTTTACTACTTCAGTTTTGCAGCAGACAGCATCTTCCAGACTTGGATTTTCTCCAAAGAAAACGATGATGCTTGCGCAGAAATTATATGAAGGTATTGAAGGAAATAAGGAAGACGGACTTGTAGGACTTATTACTTATATGAGGACAGATTCAACAAGGGTAAGTGGAGAAGCAGTAGACTCAGCAAGAGTATTCATTGACGAAAATTATGGTAAAGATTATTTACCTGAAAAGCCAAAAGAATTTAAAACAAAAAAGAAAAATACTCAGGATGCACATGAAGCGATAAGACCTACCGATGTTAACAGAAAACCAGAGGATATGAAAAAGCTCGGCAAAGATCTGTTTGCATTGTATGATCTTATCTGGAAAAGATTTGTGGCATCTCAAATGTCTCAGGCAGTACTTGATCAAAAGACAGTTATTATTACAGCTCTTTCTCCGCGTGGTTGTAAAAATAAATATACATTCAAAGCTACCGGCAGTGTAATGAAATTCAGCGGATTCCTAAAAGTGTATGAGGATAATTCTGAAGACTTAAATGATAAACCTGATAATGCTATTGCTGAAGATGACATAACTCTGATCCCATCTGATCTTTCAATAGATGATTTTCTTAAAGTAATTAATCTGAATCAGGAACAGCATTTTACAAATCCACCTCCGAGATATACTGAAAGTAGTCTGATAAAACAGTTAGACAAATTGGGTATCGGCAGACCAAGTACATTTGCGGCAATAGTCTCAACTGTAATTAACAGAATGTATGTGGAGCTAAAGGAGAAAAAATTATATGCTACAAATCTAGGTAAGGCAGTTAACAAAATTTTATCTGAGCATTTCAAAGATGTAATAAATGCAAACTTTACTGCGAAGATGGAAACTGAACTTGATACAATAGCCAGTGGAGAGAGTTCTTATAAAAAAGTTATGAATGAATTTTACGATCCGTTTAATTCTGATCTGATAGTTGCGGATTCAATTGCAGCAGAGATCAAAAAAAGTCTAATAGAAAAAACAGTTATCGACTGTCCCGAATGCGGAAAAGAAACCGGTGCAAAAATGATAAAGAAGTGGAGCCGAAACGGACAGTTCCTGTCCTGTGAAACATTCCCGAAATGTAAAGGTGCACTGCCACTTGAATTGCCGACAGAGAAAGATCTTGAAATGGCAAAAGGTATCATCTGTGATATATGTCAGGCACAAATGACAATCAAAGTCGGTAAGTATGGAAAATTTTATGGATGCACTAACTATCCGAAATGCAGAGGGATTAAACCACTGACTCTGGGAATTGCTTGTCCTAAATGTGATAAAGGAGAAATACTTCAGCGTAAAGCAAAAGGCGGGAGATTTTTCTATGGGTGTACAAAATATCCGGACTGTGATTTTATTGCAAACACAATGCCTGTGATTCAGGACTGTACTAATTGTAAAAGCAAATACCTCTTAAAGAAATCTTCAAAGAAAGACGGAGATTATCTGGAATGTCCTGAATGTAAAAGCAGATATGAAGATGAGACTGTAAATGAAAAAGAACTTTCAGAAAAGGATTAATTTTTTAAATTAATTTAATTGAACTGTTTTGAGTAAAAGTTCAGAAGATCATATAAAAAGTTTTCTTACTTATATAAAGATCAACAGAAATTATTCCGATAATACTGTAATCTCTTATGAAAATGATCTGTCACAGCTGATTGAGTATGCAGAAAAATCCGGATTCATTACAGCAAAAGATAAAACAGATTTTAATGATCTAGACCTTAGTTTTTTAAAATCCTATGTAGCGGAAATTTCAGATCCTTTTAAAAGGAAAGGAAAATATTCGAAAAAAAGTATTTCAAGAAAGATCTCTGTTATAAAATCATTTTACAAATATCTCTACCGCAAAAAATACATTTCAAAAAATTATTCATCTTCTCTCATCTTTCCAAAGCTTAACAAAAAATTACCATCTATACTCAGCGAGAGTGAGTTAAATAAATTACTTGGTGAGAAATATCTGGCTGAACTTAGTATACTTGACAAAGCTATTATAGAATTATTCTACAGTACCGGTATCAGACTTTCTGAATTAATAAACTTAAAATTTCATAATATTGATCTGACTAATAAAACTATAAAAGTAAAAGGAAAGGGTTCGAAAGAAAGGATAGTGCCTTTTGGAAGGGAAGCAGATATATCTATAAAAAATTATCTGAAGATCAGGGATATATGTAATGTTAACAGTATTGATAATCTGTTTATGGATAATGCAGGTAAGATACTTTATCCTATGAAAATAAACAGAATGATCAAAAAGAATTTGTCTCTTGTCACACAAAGCAGTAAGAAATCTCCCCATG
>Ga0209477_1001140_pt1 | contig 16215 bp, 17 predicted proteins | sample KloWWTupernatant_FD_187180 | JGI IMG/M metagenome (GOLD analysis project Ga0209477, IMG submission 187180) | Active sludge microbial communities from Klosterneuburg, Austria, studying microevolution and ecology of nitrifiers - Klosterneuburg... | ecosystem: Engineered > WWTP > Aerobic digester >... | reverse complement strand
CCCGGTGTCACACAGTCCATGGCCCTGGAACGCCTTGGCCACGTCGACGAACACCACGCGAGCACCAGCGTCCGCGGCCGCTGCCGCGATCGTGGTGTTGAGCTTCCGGACAGCCGTATTGAGCCAGGTCTTGTTGGCGACGCTGATCGTCGTGCCGATCGCAACCGGGCACGGCTTGGCCTTGTCACCGAACAGTTCGTAGTAGCCGGTGACGCTGATCGTCGCGGCCGGGAAGCGATCTTTCGCACCAACCAGGACCCCGGTCAGGTTGTGTCGGAGCGCACCCAGCGCTGCCGTGAGCTGGGCGTCGCTCGGGCACGCCCCACCCAGGCAGGCCAGGAGCGCGTCACCCCAGCCGACATCGTTCGCACCGACCGTGATCGTCAACTCCTTGATCGCGGACGGCTTCCCGTAGGTGGCCAGCTGTGCGGCGACGCCGCCCGTCGTGGCAGCCGATGTGGACAGGTTCGCCGCCAGATCGATACCGCGACTCAGGTCGTCCACCAGTTCGGGATAGGGCGTGCTCACGCCCACCCCGTAGGCAACCGAATCGCCGACGGCGAGATAGTTGTCATCGTTCGAACCGGCGTAGGCCGGCGACAGCGGAGCACAGACCGCCAAAGCAATTGCCGCGACGGTGAGGCTGATTGAACGGGACTTCATGGCCCCTCCTCCCTCTCGTTGCTGCCGGGTCGGGACCGGCCCAGCGCTGCTTGTCGAGAAGCATCCCCCTCAGATGAATTCTTGCCCCTGGTCAAGTGGGACGACAAGGCTTTGGGAGGGTGTGCGAGGGCGACGGGAACCTGTTCAGTTGCCCAGCTTGCGCCAGCCGCCGGCTCGGTTGTGGGCGATCACCGCACGGAACAACTCGACCAACGCTGCGTCGTCGAAGTGCGAATCCGAGTACAACTGAATGGCTCGCGCGGTCGCATTCCCGTGCCCCTGGTTGATCAAGCCGGCCGGGTCGGGGGCGATCGGGTCGTAGATGAACACGTTCAAGTGGTCCTTCGTACCCAGGAACGCGCAGATGTTGCCGCTCAGGACGAAGTAGGGCAGCCGCGTCCGCTTGATCGTCTCGGTCACGTCCGGGTCGGCGATGTGCACCAGTTCGCGGACGCGCTGCGCCAACTCGGCCTGCCACGACGGGAGCGTGGCCAGATAGTCATCGACGCGCGGCTCGCGTCCGGAGTTCTGCTCAGCAGCCACGGTGCCGCCCGACTGCGCTGGGATTCAGCGTTCCAGGGGGCGGCCCTGCTGCCAGCCGTCCACCTGGTCGCGTCCCTGGCGTACGCCGAGCTGGTAGCCGGTCATCGCACCGATCACGCCGAGCACCGCGGTCAGCCCCGCGCCGACCACGAGCATGATCACGCTCGCCCAGCCACTCATCGCTGGATCTCCCGCGACTGCTGCACACGAAGGTAGTCGAGTGCTTCCTGCCGGCCACGGCCGCGTCCGATCGCGAGCGCGATACCGAAGGGGACGAGAAACGCCGCCGCCGCGACCACGATCAGGAACGGCACGAGAACGACGAAGAAACTCATGCCTGGGAGACTAGCGCGGGGGTCGGCCCCAGCACGTCTGACTACGGTTGCACGTGGGGCCGGCGGATCCAGCGGCGCAGACCCCGGTACGACCAGAGCACCGCCGGGTGCACGAGCACGCCGACGCCTGCGTTCAGGACGGCCAGCAGCGAGCCCAGTGCGAGCGTGCTCCACGGGTCGACATCAGGGCCGAGGACCCCGCCGCTGATCAAAGCGATCGGCCACACGACCGCAGCCGTTACCACTGCAGCCCAGGGCCAGCGTCCGAGAACAACACCGAGCGCGATCATCCAAAGGATCATCTCGAACCCCTCCAGCGGCGGGAACACTCCCAAGCTAGCGCCTCACGGGTTCTGGGCGTAGGGGCTGGCTCCTGATCAGATCGCGGACGCGCACGCACGCGTCGACTCCGGGCACAAGGTCGGCGCATTGCTGGTGACGCCGGGCGTGGAGTAGCGGGACGCGCGGGGCACAACCGCGGGACCGAGGCACAATCCAGTCATGACCGACGAAGCGTCCCTCAATTCCTGGTGGTCCGGCCTCACGGTCGAACAGCGCGATCGCGCCGCAGCGATCGCGGCCCGTCCGGCACCTCGCGGCATGGCGATCGACGACTTGGCGGCGACGATGATCCGGGCGGGGCTACCCACGTCCCGAATGGTCTGGACCGGTCAGCCCGAGCACCTGGTCGAGATGCTCGACGAAGTGGCAGACTTCGTCACCAAGGTCGCCGGACGCTGATCGGACGGCTTCGCCGGGGTCGAGGTATGTTCGGCGGCGGCTTAAATGAGACTCGGCTAGGCGTCCCCCGCACGAAAACGAGACCTGGATTTCGCGGTGATAACGAGACGTGTGTGCTTGTGTCACAACCGGTCCAGTAGGAGGACACAGCTGTCCGACGACCGCCGTAGCCGGAGGACCGACAGAGACCGCGGATTTCTCCGAGAATCCGTGTCCCCTGACGCTCACTGGATCGCCGTTTGCCCTTGTCAAGGGCGGTACGTGAGGCCAGATGCGTCGTTGTCTCGCCCACCGAAGTGGCGGGCTGCTTCCGAAGCCACGTCATCTGCTGGGTCGGCGTCGCAACGCGAGTGCTAGGGGCAGACGCCGACCGTGGTGTGGGAGACGACCGAGACCTTGCCCCTGGTGTACTTGTAGACGACCTTTGGGTACGGGTTGTCGCAACTCCAGTCGACACACCTGTTCTGAGGCTGATGACCGCATGCTGCCACCCGACCTTCGGGATTGCGGCCTATCTCGGGGTGAGGGCCAGCTTGTGACAGTCGTCCGACAGCTTCGCTCCGAGAGCTACACAGTGGCGCACATTGAGCGCTGGATCATCTCGGAGAAGACGGTGGCTGACTCGATGCGCCGGCAACAGCTCGTGGCAAGGCGAATCAGGCGCCGTAACGGGTTGACCAGGCAGGATCGCACCGCGCCAAAGTTCCCCGACCTGCTCAAGGGTGACTTCACCGCCGCCGCGCCGAACTGCCGTTGGGTTGGCGACATGACCGAGATCCCGACCGATCACGGGAAGCTGTACTTGGCCACCGTGATCGACCTGTGCTCCCGCCTGGCTCCTGGGTGCGGCGACCGGCCTGCATCCGGACGCGCAGTTGGCCTGTGACGCGATCAAGATGGCCGTCGCGACCCGTGGTGGCCGCCAGGCGATCTGGCGTGATGATGAGTCCCAGCGGGTGATCTTTCACACCGACCGGTTGAACTCGCCACCTACACGGCCACGTCGTTCATGAAGCTGTGCCGCAAGATGGGCATCCGCCAGTCCATGGGCCGGGTCGGGTCCTGCTTCGACAACGCTGCCGCCGAGGCCTTCTTCTCCTCCCTGGAGTGGGAAGTGCTGTCTCGGCACCGGTCGTCGACACCCGACAGGCCCAGGCCGTCGTCCTCGAGTGGTGCTACGGCTTCTACAACCACACCCGCCGGCACAGCAGCGCTGGCATGATGGCACCCATCACCTACGAGACCACCGCCCTCAACCGAGAAGCGGCATAAGGAACCCTCCACGGTTCGGGGTGAACCTCAGGAGCTCTTCGGAAGAAGCCGGGGTTACGCGAGCGCTTCTCTGCTCAGCCAGAGGGTAGGAGCCGACCCACAACGGCAACTGTGCAATCCAAGCAACACCTTCGGCAAAGCTGTCGTCCAGCGCGCCGTGACCGTACGGACTCGTATGAAGCCGTGGGTGACGGTTGACCCGAGATTCAGCGCCTGAATAGTCTGCTGCCCTTCGCGCCCCAACGAAGGAGAAATAGTGAAGAAGTCACACTCCCATGCAGAACGATGGATGCATCGCATCGCCGCTGTTGCGGGTCTTGCACTGCTGATTTCAGGAACTCAGCTTCAGGCAGCCTGCGCCCAACCTGCTGCCCTACCCTTGACACCGGTTCAGGCGGAGAGCGCCCGAACCTCACCGGCTAACGGGCCGTCAAGCGATGCCGACACAATCGCGGATGCTGCCGCAGACTACGCCAGCGGCAATAACGCTGCGGCGGCAGCGGAACTGGCCGCCTCGGCGTCCGAGGTTGAGGCCGTCCCGATGGAGGTTACCAATGGCGGTCTGGCCATTGATGCTGCCGACGGTGCCGAGGTGGTCGTCACCGTGGCAGGAGAAGTCACCTTGCGCGCGCCGGGTATGCCTGAAGTTGGGCTATCGGTCGCCGGGAACGCAGACTCAACCAAGGTGGTCGAAGGCGCCCTGGTGCAGACAGGGGTCGCGGCTAGCACCGACATTGTGACGCGCGCCACCGAAGAAGGCGTCCAGCTGGTGGCGATTCTCGGCGATTCAAGCGCCCCCAACGACATCGAGTTCAACGTCGACCTTCCCACGGGAGCCGAGTTCGTAACGCAACCGGACGGGTCTTTGGCGGTGGTCGCGCCGATTCGCGAGGAAACCTACTCCCAAACGGAGACCGACCAGTTCACCGCACGTGTCGCTGAGGTCATCGGCGAAGCCGCCGACCTGACCCAGCTCGATCAGGACCAATGGACAGCGCTCGAAGCCCTTCCAGTTCCCAAACCGGTGATTCAGGTAGCCGAGCGGCAGATTGCCACGGTCGCCGCCCCGTGGGCAGTCGATGCGGTCGGCAATCCGGTGGACACTCACTACGAAGTTCACGGCGATACCCTGGTCCAGGTGGTGGATCCGGACGTGGATACCGTATTCCCGGTCACGGCTGACCCTGCGTGGTGGTGGTGGGTGTGGACCGCGACATCCTGCGTGGCTGATCTCTCGACCTTCATCTTCGCCGCGGCGAAGCTCGCGAAGATCCTGGTCAAGATCTCTGGAATCGTCGCCAAGTCCGCCACGGTAGCCAAGTGGGTCAAGAAGCTCGGTGGGGCAGAACAGACAATCAAGTCTATCTATAAGGCGGCCAAGGGCTTCGTGGAGAGCGGCCGGATCGGCAAGTACCTATCCAGTACTGAGGCGCTAGCGTTGTCAGGGTTCGCCTCCGCAGGGCTGACTCTGGTCGGCGACGCGCTCGGCATTGGGAGTTGCGTTAGCTTGATCCGGGAGATGCTGTGATCGTCGATGCTCCCAACACCGATGGAGGAGGTCGCAGATGTTGATCTCAGCCCTGGTCGGCACCCTCGCAGGATTCGTGGCGGGCTTGTGGGCAGTCATGCTCTGGGCCGCGAGCAAGGCGAAGGGCATCTGGAGCGACCTGCTGGCCGTGCTGCTGGCAGTCGCGCCGGTCGCCTACTACCTCCTGCCCGCCACCATCGCACCCAAGCCGGGCGAGGTGGCCCGGTCGCTGGGCTGGACGGTCACCGGTGCCGATGCTGTGGCTATGGCGCTGGCGCTCATCCTGGTCGCGGCGCTCGCCTTCCTGCTGGCCGACAGGCTGGGCCTGACTCGCCGCCTGGTCGGCAGCCTGAGCGTGAAGGACGAGCCAGGAACGTCGGTGTAGCCACGCCAAGTCAGTGAGAACGGGCGCGGCCGAAGCGCGGTTGCGGCCGCCCCCTTGCTGGTGGGCTCAGCCTGCGAGCAGGGCGTCCTCGGCGGCCTGGGGTCCAGCGGTCGCCGTTTCCATGATTTTGCTACCGGAGGTGCGGTTGTTGACCGCGTCGATGGCCTCAGGTCACATAGGTGTAGCCGGGTTGCAGCGGCGTCGAGGCGGAGTTCACGACTTCGAACGGGACGCCGCGGCCAGGTTCGCCAGCCGCTCATCACTGACGTCAAGTCGGGTGGCCTCTACCGCAAGCTCCCGAAGCGCAGCCAAGCATCGCCATGGATGGCTTCAGCCGCGACTACGGCAACGACCTCGCCCTCAGGCTGATACCACTCGAACGGCGGGTCGCGGCATGAGGCAGCTTCCTCTAGAGACGAATGACACCCGTGTAGTTATCCCCACTGTGGACAAGCACTGTGGATAACTCCGCCGCGCCTATCGGTTGCGTAACGGTCAGGTCTCGGGCCCGGGCAGGCGATGGTTGCCCGACTTCGTGCAGGTAGCCTGCTTGTTGGTCAGCCAGTCCAAACGTGAGGTGGAAATGCGGAATCCGGTGGACGCCGCCTGGGCGCGGCTGCGTCCGGTGTTCACCGCACCCTGGACCGGGAATCATCGCCTCGGCCTCGGCCTGATCATCGCCAGCACCCTGATGACCATCGCGGTCGCGTTCTGCGGACCGTCCTCGGTGACGCTCAAACTGGGCGAACGGATCAACCTGATGCCGCCGTGGTACCTGCCGGTGAAGTGGGTTCCGCTGGGGGAGTGGGTCGCCGTCCCAGCGTTGTGGACGGGGATCGCGGCCGGCGCTCTCGGTCTGCTCATCTGCTGGCGAGCGGTGAATCTCGGCTGGCAGCCGAACAACCGGAGACTGTTCCTCACCGGCTCGGTATTGAGCATCGCCACCAGCCTCGTACCGCCCCTCACGTCCGCGGACGTGCTGATGTACGCGGCCTACGGACGCCTCCAGGTGCTCGGCCTGAACCCCTACGACATCACCCCGGCCGAGATCTTCCGGCAGGAGTTCGACCAGCTGCTGATCATCACCGAGCGTCCCTGGCAGGACACCCCGAGCGTCTACGGGCCGCTCGCGTCCGCGTCCCAATGGCTGGCGGCGTGGCTGGGCGGCGGCAACATGCACAACACCGTCTTCTGGCTGCAGATGTTCGCCCTGTTGCCTTTCCTGCTGATCGGCATGCTGGTCGTGAAACTCGCCCATGATGACCATCGGGCGCAGACCCGCGCCGTGCTGTTCACGGTGCTCAACCCGCTGATGATCTGGTCGGTTCTGGCCGGCGCGCACAACGAGGCCTTCACGCTGGTCTTCGCGATCGTCGGGCTCTACTTCATTCGGCGCACTTCCTTCGTGGCCGGCCTCGGCATCGGACTGGCGGGCACGGTGAAGGTTTCGCTGGTCTTCTACGGCCTCGCCATGGCCTGGGGCTACCGGCGCGATTGGCGCAAGCTCGTCGGGTTGACCCTTGGGGCGGCGATCCCGCTCGTGATCGCGTACGGCTTCATCGTGCCCCGCGCACTGCTCGCCGCTAGCCGCAACACCGGCTACATCTCGGCCGGTTCGTGGGCTCCCTGGCTTCAATGGGCGCTCGGCTGGGTGGTCGGCGACTGGAACGCTCGCGGGTTCATCGGCTGGCTGGGCTGGGTGCTGATGATCGTCGTCGTCTGGATGCTTTCGCGGGTCCTGCCCTGGACGTTCGTGCCCGGCGTTGCCGAGAGCGACGACCCGCGGCGCGACCCGTTGACCATCGTGGTGCGGACGGCCGCGATCCTCACCACCGCGTGGCTGGTCACCTCGCCGTACACGCTGAGTTGGTACGACCTGATCACCTGGGTGCCGCTCGGCCTGCTGGTGGCAACCCGTCTGGACGTCCTGATGATGTGGCGCGGCATGTGGCTCTCGATCGCCTACGTGACCGGACGCTCAGTCGAGTTCAGCCCGACGATGCAGTCGCTCTCGGCCTTCGTCCGCGACTGGCTGTGTACCGGCGCGCAGTGGATCGTCCTGGCACTGATCGTGCACTGGTGGTGGACCGACGGGCACCAGTTGCCGCGCCTGCCCGCCTGGGTCTCGCGCCGCGGACGCGTCCGAGCCGGTGACCCGGATCTGCTCGACGTTCACTGAGCCTGTTGGCACCAACCATCGAGGCCATGGCTCAGCATCGGAGGCCACGGTTCAGCATTGACGGCCACCGGTTCGGTCGAGGTCCCGTGCCCAGGAACTGGCCCTCGACGCGAAGGGTGGCCCTCGATAGGGGAGCCGGTTCCGTCCGTCCTGACTACCCCTCGGGCCTGCGCGGATCGACGCCATTAGGCTGAGCGGGTGCTCGGATACTTCGGCCCTGCGGGGACCTTCACCCATCAGGCCCTGTTGGCCGTGACCGAAGCCGAGGCCGTCCCCTTCGCGACGGTGGGTCAAGCGCTGGACGCCGTCCGCTCGGGTGAGATCGAGGCGGCGATGGTGCCGATCGAGAACTCGGTTGAGGGCGGGGTGTCGGCGACCCTCGACATTCTCGCTGCAGGCAAGCGGCTGATGATCGCCCAGGAAGTGCTGCTGCCGGTGCAGTTCAATCTGTACGCGCGACCGGGAACCACCATCGAGCAGGTGCGACGCGTGCTCACCCACCCGCACTCCGCCGCCCAGACCCGAGGGTGGATGGCCACGAACCTGCCCCAGGCCGGGGTCACCGAAGGTGGCTCGAACGCCGCATCCGCGCAGGAGGTGTCCGATCCCGAGTCGCGCTATGACGCGGCGATCTGCGGCCAGATCGCCGGCGAGATGTACGGCCTGGTTCCCGTGGCCACCGAGATCGCCGACAACGCGTCCGCGGTGACCCGGTTTGTGCTGGTTTCGCTGCCGACCGAACCCACCCAGCCGACCGGGGCCGACAAGACCACCATGGTCGCGTACATGCACACCGACCGGGCCGGCGCGCTGCTGGAGATACTCGACCAGTTCTCGAACCGTGGGGTGAGCCTGAGCCGGATCGAGTCGCGTCCCACGAAGACCGGTCTGGGCAACTACTGCTTCAGCATCGACGCCGAGGGGCACATGCGCGACCCCCGGCTGGCTGAGGCGATGCTCGGCCTGCACCGGATCTGCGCCGAAGTGGTGTTCCTCGGCTCCTACCCGAGGGCTGATGGGGTGCGCATCCAGGTTGCTCGTGGCTTCACCGACGCCGACTTCGCCGCCGCTCGCGAGTGGTACGCCACCCTGGTGCATCCCGAGGACGACTGAGGCTGAACCGAATTGCACTCAACCGGCCATTGCCCTGCGTGGTTGGTTGGTTTCGACGCCGAGTTGAGTGCAAATCGATTCATGGTCTGCTCCTGCGCGTCCGATAGGCTCGACGCCGTGATCGACCCGAAGTTGCTGCGCACCGACCCTGACCTGCTCCGCCGCGCCCAAGAGGCCCGCGGGGAGTCCGTCGAACTCGTGGACGACCTGGTCAGCGCGGACGAGTCGCGCCGCGCGGCGATCGTGACGTTCGAGGCACTGCGGGCCGAGCAGAAGGAACTCGGCAAGCTCGTGCCGCGCGCCCAGGGCGAAGAGAAGGCTGCGCTGCTGGCTCGTACCAAGGAGCTGGCCGCGCAAGTGAAGGCGGCGCAGGCCGCGTCCGATGAGGCCGGCGCGAAGTTCGACGAACTGATCCTGAGCCTGCCCAACCCGGTCTTCGACGATGTCCCCCGCGGTGGTGAGGACGATTTCGTCGTGGTCGAGACGATCGGCAAACCTCGCGATTTCGCGGCCGAGGGGTTCGAGCCCCGCGACCACCTCGAACTCGGCGAGCTGCTCAAGGCGATCGACATGGAGCGAGGCGCGAAGGTCTCGGGCTCACGGTTCTACTTCCTCACCGGCATCGGCGCGCGGCTCGAACTCGCGTTGATCAACCTGGCGATGGCCAAGGCGATGAGCTGGGGCTTCACCCCGATGCTGCCGCCGGCGCTGGTGAAACCGTCGGCGATGGAGGGCACCGGGTTCCTCGGCCAGGCCGCGCAGGACGTCTACCATCTGCCGGCCGACGACCTGTACCTGGTCGGCACCTCCGAGGTCGCCCTGGCCGCCTACCACTCCGACGAGATTCTGGACGCGGCCACCTTGCCGCGGCGCTACGTGGGCTACAGCCCCTGCTTCCGGCGCGAGGCGGGCTCCTACGGCAAGGACACCAAGGGCATCTTCCGGGTGCACTGGTTCGACAAGGTCGAGATGTTCGTCTACTGCGACCCCGCCGAGGCCGAGGCTCAGCACCAGAAGCTGTTGGGCTTCGAGAAGGAGTTCATCGCCGCCTTGGAGATCCCGTTCCAAGTGCTCGAAGTCGCCTCCGGAGACCTCGGGTTGAGCGCCGCGCGCAAGTACGACTGCTACGGCTGGTTGCCGACTCAGGGCAAGTACCGCGAGATCACCTCCACCTCGAACTGCACCGAGTTCCAGGCCCGCCGCCTGAACATCCGGCTGCGGGATTCGGACGGCGTCCGCTCGGTGGCGACCCTCAACGGCACCCTGTGCGCGATGACCCGGATGATCATCATGCTGCTGGAGAACCACCAGCAGGCCGACGGCTCCGTCTATGTGCCGGCGGCCCTGCGTCCGTTCCTGGACGGCGCCGAGTACCTGCGTCCCTGATCCCTTCCGCCAGACGGCTGACCCGCGGACCCGTCCCGGCGCGCACGGGCGGTCGGCGGGGGAGGTGCCGGCGGGGGAAGATCGCCACCCAGCCGACGGGCGGGGTTCACCTGGGGTTCGCCACAGCGAGCTAGCCTGGATGCCAGATGAATACACAGAACAAGGCGGTATGGAGACCGCAAGTGGTAGCACTCGACATCGACGGGACGCTCGTTGATCACGAGGGAGTGTTACCCACACAGGTACGCCGGGCAGTCCGGCGAGTAACGTCGGCCGGGGTTCCGGTCGTCCTGACGACGGGACGCAGTTGGCACGCCACACGTCCGGTCTTCGAAGAATTGGGCCTGCCCGAGGGGCCGGCCATCGCATCCAACGGCGCTGTGGTCGTGCAGTTCCCGCCGTTCGAGATCACCCAGGTGTCCACCTTCGACCCGGCTGAGGTCGTGGCCAAAGTGCTGCGCGAACACCCGTCCGCCGCGTTGGCGGCTGAAGTGGTCGGCACCGGCTATCGGGTCACCAGGCACTTCCCGGACGGTGACCTGAGCGGCGAGATCGAAGTCGTGAGCGTCGACGAACTCGCCGGAACTGACGTCACCCGCATCGTGGTCCGTGATCCCGAGTCCTCCGATGGCGAGTTCATCGCACTGGCCGAGAGACTCGGCCTGCACGGCGTGAGCTACTCGGTCGGCTGGAGCGCCTGGCTCGACATCGCCCCCGCCGGGGTCAACAAGGCGAGCGCACTGGCTCAGGTCGTGGCCGATCTCGGCTTCCAGGCTGAGGACGTGCTGGCGATCGGCGACGGTCGTAACGACATCGAGATGCTCACCTGGGCCGGCCGCGGAGTCGCCGTCGGCGACGCCTGCGCCGAGGTCAAGCTGGTCGCCGACCACGTCACCGGACGCTTCACCGACTTCGGCACGGCGCAGGAGTTGAACCGGTGGTTCGGTGGACGGGCGTTCGCCGGCCTGGACGCTGAGGTCGAACTGGCTTCGTAGCCAGCCCGCCCCGAGCTTGTCGAGAGTCTGGCTCTCGCCTCGCCCAACCGGATGCCGGAACGGACTACTCTGAATCGGTCCAGAAGTGGGCGATGTCAGAAGGGGCGAGTCGTGGTGCAGCCATTCCTCCGCGAGCCGGAGTTCGTGAGTCAGATGAAGGACGGCACGGTCAAGCAGCTCAACCCCTTCAGTGGCACCGAGGTGTGGACGGTGGCAGGGCGAGGGAACCGTCCGATGGGCGTGGTGCTGCCCGATCCGGTGCCGCTCGACCCCGCGCAATCCGGGCACCACTGCCCGTTCTGCGAAGGGCGCTATCTGGAGACGCCGCCGGAGAAGTCCCGGGTGATCCACCACGCCGAGGGCAACTGGGAGACCCGCTACCGGGTCGCCGCCGAAGACCTGCACGCCACGGTGGCCGAGTTCCGGCGTATCCCGAACCTGTTCGAGATCCTGTCCTACGACTACTGGAACCTGAACTACGGCTACGAACTGCCTGCCCGCGTCCGCGATCGCAAGGCCGCATACCTCGCCTCTCCCGCCGGACGCGACCATGTGCTGTCGGTCGTCCGAAACAAGCTCAAGGCAGGCGGACGCACCGACGCGGCCATCGATGCCCTCGGTGAGGACGGCCAGCTCGAGGCGGCGTCCGGGTTCTTCGGCGGCGGTCACGACGTCATCGTGTCGCGGCGGCACTTCATCGACGGGGCCACCGACAACACCCAACTGGCGGCTTCGGGCACGCTGACTCCAGAGGACCACTACCGCTTCTTCGCGTTCACCGTGGAGTCGACCCAGGCCCTGTTCGACCTGAACCGGTACGCGCGATACGTCGCGGTGTTCCAGAACTGGCTGAAGCCCGCGGGCGCGTCCTTCGACCACCTGCACAAACAACTCGTGGCCATCGACGAGCGGGGCACGCAGCACGAGTTGGCGATGGAGCGGCTGCGCACGAACCCGAACATCTACAACGAGTACGGCGCCAACTACGCCGCCTACCACAACTTGGTGCTCGCCGAGAACGACCACGCGGTCGCCTTCGCCGGCTTCGGGCACCGCTACCCGACGATCGAGATCTACTCGAAGTCCGAGGCCTGCGACCCCTGGAACCACACGCCCGAGGAAATCCGGGGCGTCTCTGATCTGGTGCACGCGATGCACGCTGCGTCGGGGGTCGCGGTGCCGTCCAACGAGGAGTGGCACTACCGTCCGGTGGACACCGACCTGGCCATGCCGTGGCGGGTGATGCTGAAGTGGCGCAACTCGACCATCGCCGGCTTCGAGGGCGCGACCAAGATCTACCTGAACACGATTGATCCTTACGCCCTGCGCGATCGCCTGGTGCCCGCGCTGTTCGCGCTCCGCGACCGGCGGCTGCTCGGCGATCTCAAGATCTCCACCGAGTGTGCTTGCCGTCCCAACTCCCTGAGGTACCGGACGAATCGCGGCTGACCTAGACCGGCATCGGGCGGCGAGTTCATACGGGTTCGTACGTCTGATCGGCATCGCGGCAAGCGCGGCCCGGTTAGCCTCCGCACAGGAACTAATGAAGGGGAGAGAAAATGCGTGCGCTGGTTGCTGCGCTGACGGCGGCGGTCCTGATCGTTGGTGCGACGCCGCTGACTGCCGCGGCTGCGGCAGGAGTGACGGCCGACCAGTTGCGCAACGGTCCCGTTCCCGAACTGTGTTGGCACCCAGCCGGCCAACTCCATGACGGGCAGTTGTTGGCTGAAGAGGTGGGCACCGGAAACGTCTGGTACGTGGACTCGGCCCTCGGCAAGATCAGTTCGAAAGTCAAGCACGGTGCCGCCGCGATCATCAGCTGCTATGCCGGCGGCGTCTCGTGGCCGGACAACATCGTGCTCTACGGGCCTGGCCCCACTGTGCTCGGGACCATCGACCTCGGCGAGGTGTTCGACGACCAGGGCATGGAGGAGCGTCCGCGAGCCGAGTCGGTCAAGGTGAGCAAGGGCGTCACCACTGTGGAGGTGAACGGAATCGCGCGGGGCAGCCAGTCGCCCAATTTCGGTAGCGCTAGCGCCACCATCAAGATCGCCTACCGCAACGGCGCGTTCAAAGTGATCAGCCGCGTGATCCGGCACGAGGTGTGGCAGGTCAAGCGCTTGCTGAGCGCGCTCAAGTCCGGACGCACGTCCGCAGTCTCGAAGGTGGTGGGCAGCAAGGCGAAAGCCAAGTCGGCGCTGCGCTGGTACAAGGACTTGGGCAAGGACAAGAAGTTCAGCTCGTGTACGGAACTGTCGGGCTACGACGACTATCGCTGGACCTGCAACGTGGGCATCGGCACGATCGAGGTTGCCTACGACAGCTCCACCGGTCGCCACCAGCTCGCCGACTGGTACATCCTGGCTTGCTGACGGCACGCCCGCGGCGCTGAGCACGGATCCACCAATCGGCTGGTCGAGGTTGTCGATACCGCGCTCACTCGGTGGATCGAGGCTGAGGTAGCGTCGGGCCATGACTTCCAGCGAGCCGATTCCGAGCTACACACTCAACGACGGCCATGAACTCCCGGCGATCGGCCTGGGCACCTATGCGCTCTGGGGCGCGGAGGGGGTCGCGTCCATCGTTTCGGGGCTGCAGGCCGGTTACCGGTTGATCGACTCCGCGGTGAACTACGAGAACGAGGGTGCGGTCGGGGAGGCCGTCCAACGTTCCGGAGTGCCGGCTGACGAGATCATCCTCACCTCGAAGCTGCCCGGACGCCACCACGCCTACGCCAAGGCCCGCACCTGCGTGCACGAGTCGCTGTACCGGCTGCGCACAGACCAGATCGGGCTCTATCTGATCCACTGGCCGAACCCGCTGGAGGATCGCTACGTCGAGGCCTGGCAGGCGTTGATCGACCTGCAGAAGGAGGGTGTGCTGCGCTCGATCGGGGTGAGCAATTTCCTGCCCGAGCACCTCAGCCGAATCATCGGCGAGACCGGGGTCACCCCTGCGGTGAACCAGGTCGAGCTTCACCCGCACTTCCCGCAGCAGCGACAGCGGACGGTGAACGCCGAACTCGGTATTCGTACCGAGTCCTGGAGCCCGATCGGCCGGGCCGGCGGGGTCGTCCACGAACCAGCGGTGTTGGCGGTTGCGGACGCGGTGGAGCGAACTCCCGTCCAAGTGGTGTTGCGCTGGCAGGTGCAACTGGGTTCGATCCCGGTGCCCAAGGCGTCCTCGGCTGACCGGCAGCAGGAGAACCTCGACGTCTTCGATTTCACGCTCGACGATGCTCAGATGGCTTCGATCAGTGGGCTGGGCCGAGGTGATGGACGGCTGTTCGACGCCGACCCAGCAATTCACCAGGAGTTCTGAGAGGCTGCACTAGCCTGGGGCGGTGGCGATCAGGGAGGCACCCGTTCTCGGGACGTGGCTGACGCGCGGGCTGCTTTTCGCCGCCGGGCTGGCGTTCGCCGCCAACGCGTGCTGGCTAGCGGTGATGGCCAACTTCACCCTTGGCACGGCTCTGGTTCTCGCGGTGGCCCTCGGGCTGCTGGTGGGGGCGATCTGGTTTCCGGCGCTGCGCGGGCGCCGGTGGCTCAACCTGGCTGCGATCGCAGTGACAGCCGTAGTGGTGGCGTTCTCCTGCTTCCTCGCGACGGTGGGCAACTGGGACACCGTCGACTACGACGAGCAGGCCGTGATCGTGCTGGGTGCCGCCGTGCACGGCAGGGAGCCATCGGTGATCCTGGCCGGACGGCTCGACCGAGCGGTCGCCTATCACCACCGCAACCCGACCGCGCGAATCGTGGTCTCGGGTGGGCAGGGCGCCCAGGAGGACGTTCCCGAGGCCGTGGCGATGCGTGACTACCTGTTGGCGCGCGGAGTCGCGTCCGATCGGATCGTGCTTGAGCCGCTCTCCACCTCGACCGAGGAGAACTTCCGATTCAGCAAGGCCGCGCTGGCTGTGTACTTTCAGCCGGGTATGAAGGTGGCGTTCATCACGGACGACTTCCATGTCTACCGGGCCGAGCGGATCGCCGTTCGTGCTGGGCTTTCGGCCACCCACCTGAGCAGCAAGCCGCCGTGGTTCTCGTGGGCCGCGAACTACCTGCGCGAGAGTGTGGCCGTGCTCGCGGATTGGTTCGCGGGCTGATTGGGCGGTTGTCAGAGCCCGTGGTTATCGTGGCGGACGTGCCTGTTATCGAAGCCGTGGAACTGACCAAGACCTATGGCGAACTGCGCGCGGTGGACGCGATCTCCTTCGAGGTGAGCCCGGGGGAGTCCTTCGGCCTGCTCGGACCCAACGGAGCGGGTAAGTCCACCACCATGCGAATGATCGGCGGCACGAGCCTGCGCACCTCGGGGAAGCTGCTCGTGAACGGTATGGATCCTGAGGTGCAGGGGCCGGAAGTACGGGCGAATCTGGGCGTAGTGCCCCAGCAGGACAACCTCGATTCCGAACTGCGCGTCCGCGACAACCTGATCATGTACGGCCGCTACTTCGGGCTGCCGTACTCGTACCTGAAGCCGAAGGCGGACGAACTGCTCGAGTTCGCGCAGCTCACCGAGAAGGCGACGACCAAGGTGGACGCGCTGAGCGGCGGCATGAAGCGGCGGCTCACGATCGCGCGCGCCCTGGTGAACGAGCCGCGGGTGTTGCTGCTGGACGAGCCGACCACCGGCCTCGACCCGCAGGCGCGGCACATCCTGTGGGACCGGCTGTTCCGGCTGAAGGAGCAGGGGGTGACCCTGATCGTCACCACCCACTTCATGGACGAGGCCGAGCAGCTCTGCGACCGCCTGATCGTGATGGACCATGGCCAGATCGTGGCCGAGGGCAGTCCGGCCGACCTGATCCGGCGCTTCGCCACCCGCGAGGTGCTGGAACTCAGATTCGGGTCCGACCGGAACGCCGAGTTGGTCGAGCACCTGCAGGCCTTCGCCGAGCGTCTGGAGCCGCTGCCCGACCGCGTCCTGCTCTACACCGACGACGGCGAGGCCGCCTTGGAGGCCGTCCGGCGGGACGGGCTGAACCCGCTCACGTCCCTGGTGCGCCGCTCGTCCCTGGAGGACGTGTTCCTCCGGCTGACCGGACGGAGCCTCGTTGACTAGGAGTGAGCGGAACG
>Ga0209477_1001137_pt1 | contig 16240 bp, 16 predicted proteins | sample KloWWTupernatant_FD_187180 | JGI IMG/M metagenome (GOLD analysis project Ga0209477, IMG submission 187180) | Active sludge microbial communities from Klosterneuburg, Austria, studying microevolution and ecology of nitrifiers - Klosterneuburg... | ecosystem: Engineered > WWTP > Aerobic digester >... | reverse complement strand
GCTGGACACCGACGGCTTCGTGGCCGAGGGCTGCGGGGAGAACATCTTCATCGTGCGCGACGGCAGGCTCTACACGCCGCAGCTCACCACGGCGCTCGACGGCATCACCTGGCGAAGCGTGCAGCAGATCTGCGCCGACCTCGGGCTCACCGTGGAGAAGACCCGCCTCACGCGCGACGACATCTACATCGCCGACGAGGCCTTCTTCACCGGCACCGCGGCCGAGGTGACGCCCATCCGCGAGCTCGACCGCCGCGCGATCGGCAAGGGCGAGCGGGGCCCGGTCACCGAGAAGATCCAGTCGGCCTTCTTCGACATCGTGAACGGCCGCAACCCGAAGTACCACCACTGGCTCACGCCGGTGGCCTGAGCGCCGGCCATGGCCCTGCCCACCGAGATGGACCAGCAGTCGGTCGAGGTCACCGCGGCGGACCTCCCGCTGCACTGCCCGCTGCCCTCGCAGAAGCTGTGGAACACGCACCCGCGCGTGTTCCTCGCCATCGAGGCCACGGGCGAGGCGAAGTGCCCCTACTGCGGCACCGTCTACCGCCTTGCCGGCGGCGCGGTTTCCAAGGGGCACTAGCGATACCCGGGGCGGCGGATTTCACCACGGGGGGCAGGTCGTGCTCTCCGTGATGAAGCCCCCGCCTCCTCACTCTCCACCGTGAGCGAAACCCTCGTCGTCTCGCCGTCGTGGATCGGGGACGCGCTCCTCGCCCACCCCCTGCTCGTGCGGCTGAAGGCGCGCGATCCCTCGGGCGCCATCGACGTGCTGGCCCCGGCGTGGGCTTCCGCCGTCTACGGGCGCATGCCGGAGGTGCGGCGCGTGATCGCCTTCCCGTTCGGGCACGGGGAATTGAAGCTCGGCGAACGCCGGCGCTTCGCCCGGGGGCTTCCCTGCTACGGCCGCGCGGTGGTGCTGCCCGGGAGCCTCAAGTCGGCGCTGGTGCCGTGGTTCGCGGGCATCCCCGTGCGCACCGGCTGGCGCGGCGAGATGCGCTACGGGCTCCTGAACGACCTGCGCCGGCTGGACGAGGCGGCGCTCCCCCTGATCGTCGAGCGCTATGCGGCGCTCGCGCAGCCCGCCGGCGAGGCGCTCGAGCGGCCGCTGCCGGCGCCGCGGCTCGCAGTCGACCTCGCGAATCGCGATGCGGCCGTCGTGAAATTCGACCTCGCCTCGGATGCGCCCGTGCTAGCGCTCGCACCGGGGGCGGAATACGGCCCTGCCAAGCGCTGGCCGGCGCGCCATTTCGCCGAGATCGCGCGCCGCCACGCCGCGGCCGGCTACCGCACCTGGCTCTTCGGCTCGGGCAAGGACCGGCCCATCACCGCCGAGGTCGCGCGGCTGGCGGGCGTCCCCGTGGAAGACCTCGCCGGGCGCACCAGCCTCGACGAGGCCATCGACCTGCTGTCGCTGGCCGCGCGCGTCGTCACCAACGACTCGGGACTCATGCACGTGGCCGCCGCGCTGGACCGCCCGATGGCTGCCGTGTTCGGCTCCTCCAGCCCGGCCTACACCCCGCCGCTCTCGCCGCGCGCCCGCGTGGTGTCGCTCAGGCTCGCCTGCAGCCCCTGCTTCAAGCGCGAGTGCCCGCTGGGGCACACCGACTGCCTCGAGAAGCTCGAGCCCGCGCAGGTGCAGGCGGCGCTGGACTAGAATGGCGGCCTTCCCGACTTCCCGACGCGAGCGCCCGATGCGACTCCTCGCCCTGCCCCTCCTCCTCCTCGCCACCGCGCTCCCGGCCCTGGCCGACCCCGCCTGGGAAAAGCCCCTGCTGGAATGGCGCGAGCGCGCACAGCTTTCCCTCAAGGCCGACCGCGGCTGGCTCACGCTCGCCGGCCGCTTCGTGATGAAGCCGGGCGACAACACCTTCGGCACGGGCGCCGGCAACGACATCGTCTTCGCCAAGGGCCTCGGCCCCGAGCGCATGGGCACCCTCACGGTCGCCGGCGGCAAGGTCACGCTCAAGCTCGCGCCCGGCATCGAGATGGAGAGCGACGGCATGCCCTTCAGCGAGCGCGAGATGGGCACAAGCGTCGCCAAGCGCGACTGGGTGACGCTCGGGCGCCTCGCCATGCACGTGATCGAGCGCGAGGGCCGCTACGTGCTGCGCCTCGCGGACAACGAGAGCGAGGTGCGCAAGGGCTTCCGCTCGCGCGTCTGGTACAAGCCCGACCCCGCCTTCCGCGTGCAGGCGAAGTTCGTGCCCTACCCGCCCGGGCGCAAGGTCACCATCATCAACGTGCTGGACGAGGCCTCCGACGAGCCCTCGCCCGGCTATGTCGAGTTCCAGCTCGGCGGCCAGGTGCACCGGCTCGACGCGGTGGGCGAGGACGACGGCCTCTTCTTCGTGCTGCGCGACGCGACCGCCGGCGACACCACCTACCGCCCCGGCCGCTTCCTCTACGTGCCGAAGAAGCCCGAGCCCGGCAAGCCCTTCGAGCTGGACCTGAACCGCGTCTACAACCCGCCCTGCGCGTTCAGCGAGTTCACCACGTGCCCGCTGCCGCCGAAGCAGAACATCCTCAAGGTGCGCGTGGAGGCGGGGGAGAAGTATCCGCCCGATCGGGCGGGGTAGGTCTTTGGGGACGGTTCCTTCACCGTCTTGATGCGGGTGAGTGCGCGTTCCCCGTCACGACAAGCGAAGTAAAGGAACCGTCCCCAAAACCTCCGGTGAGGAAACGTCGGTGAGAGGAAGGATGGCCCGCTGCCTGCTCGCGGCGCTGGTGGTGGCGGGCAACACGATCGCTGCCGAAACGGCGTGGCCGCCGGGGCCGGCGGCGCAGGCGCGCATCGACGAGTTGCGCCGCGTGATCGGGGATCCCGCCGCGACGGCGGCGCAGCGGCAGGCCGCGCGGGAAGAACTGGTGCGGCTGCTCATGAGCCCGTCGGCGGCGGGCAAGACCATCGCGCCCCTGCCGCCGCGCGCCGCGATCGACCCGGCGCCTCCCGCAAGGGCACCCACGCCACCGCAAGCGACCCCGCCATCGGCCATCACGCCCGTCGCACCGCCCGTGCGAGCGCCGCTTCCGGTCCCCGACGGCAAGGGCGGCACCGTCGTGCCGCAAGGCAAGACCGCCGTCGACCCCCGCACCGGCGCGACCCTCGTCGACGTCGGCAACGGCTGGGTCGACCCGGCGACGGGACGCTTCGTCCCGAAGTAGAACGCCTCTCGCCGCGTTTTCCGGGCACGAAACCGATGGACGGGCCCGATGGCCCGACCATCGACCCCGCGGTCACCTCATCGGCGTTTCCTTGGCCTGCCGTCGCTGTCCGTCGAAGTCGCTATCCACCGACGCTCCGCATAGACGACCGCGAACATCGACACGACGAAGATCGCGGCCACCACGGGGTCGGAGAAATCGAACCTCGACGACATGTACGCGAACCCCACCAGGATGGTGACCACCGCCATCACGGTCCACAAAAGCTGCTGGGCCCGGCTCAGCCCCAACGGCGGATCTTCCTTCTCGCCCACCTTTCACCCCACGGATAGCGATCGTCATGGAATGTTACCAAGGTATTCGGGACAGGTTTTGGGGACGGTTCTGAAGAACCGTCCCCAAAACCTGTCCCCCAAACCCGCCTCACCCCGCCGAGAGATCGCCCCGCGTATCGATGTCGAAGTGGATCCCGGGATCGTCGACCCGCACCACCTCGAGCCACGCCCGATTCCGCTCCACCACCGACCGCGCCCCCTCGTCGCCGTCGAGCGCGGCGAGGTCGGCGTAGAGGTCGGCGCCGAAACCGACGGGATGGCCGCGCCGCCCGGTGGCGTCGGCGGCGGCGGCGAGCTTCGCGCCGCGCGCGATGGCGGCGGCGACGGCGCGGTGGGTGGCGGCATGGATGCGCGGCATGTCGGCCAGCGCGACGAGCCAGCCTTCGGCATCGCGGCTCGCCTTGACGCCGGAGGAAAGGCTCGCCCCCAGGCCGCGCAGCGAATCGGGCGCTTCGAGGATCTCGCAGCCGGCCTCGCGAAGGGCCTGCGCCAGAGCCGCGTCGCCGGGGCGCACGACGGCGAGCGCGTTGCCGGCACCTGCAAGAAGGGATTTCGCGGCGCGCACGCCGATGGGGGTCGCGTGGTCGTCGGCGGCAGCCAGCAGCTTCGCCCCGCCGAAGCGCGTGGCGGCGCCGCCGGCGAGGAGGAGCCCGCGGATCACGCGGTGCGCCGCTCCGAGGCCTGCGCCGCGCGCTCGAGCACCACGCCGTTGCGGGTGGCGATGAGGTCGGCGAGGATCGCCACCGCGATCTCCGGCGGCGTGCGCGAGCCGATGGAGAGCCCCACGGGCCCGCGCAGCCGCGCGATCTCGCGCGCGGAGAGGTCGAAGCCCGCCAGCCGCTTGCGGCGCTCGGCGTTCGTCTGCTTCGAGCCCACGGCGCCCACGTAGAAGGCCTCGCTCTTGAGCGCCTCCAGGAGCGCCATGTCGTCCAGCTTCGGGTCGTGCGAGACGGTGACGATGACCGTGTGCCCGTCGGGGCGGATCGCCACGACGGCGTCATCGGGCATGCCGTCCACGAAGGTGGCGCCCGCCGCGCGCCAGGCCTGCCGGTACTCCTCGCGCGGGTCGCAGACGAACACGCGGTAGTCGACGGCCGCGGCCATGCCGGCGAGGTAGTGCGCGATCTCGGAGGCGCCGATGACGAGCAGCCGCCAGCGCGGCCCGTGGACGCTGCGGAAGCGGGAGTCCGTGCGCTCGCACTCGTCGGTGGGCTGCGCCGGGCGGAAGCGCCACGCGCCGGTGGCGAGGTTCACCTCGCGCGCGACGACGCGGCCGGCGTCGATGTGCGCCATGAGCGCCTCGAGGTCCGCGACAGGCACCTCGGGCTCGACGATCACCTCGAGCTGGCCGCCGCAGGGCAGGCCGAAGCGGCGCGCCTCCTCGCTCGTGACGCCGTAGGCCTTGAGGAAGGGCGCGCGCCCGGAGAACTCCGCGCGGCGGGTCACGAGGTCGTCCTCGATGCAGCCGCCGGACACCGAGCCCACGAGGATGCCGTCGTCGCGCATCGCGAGCAGCGAGCCGGGCGGGCGCGGGCTCGCGCCGAAAGTCTGCGTGACGGTGACGAGCCACGCGCGGCGGCCGGCGCGGCGCCACGCGAGCGCGTTCTCGAGGACGTCGTGGTCGAGGCTCTGCATGGCGGCGACTATAGCACCGCCCCCGGCGTCAGCTCGGCCCCGCGGCCTCGAGCGTGCGCGGGCCGGGGCGGAAGAGCTCGCGCAGCGCGGCGCGGTACTCCTCGGCGGCCACCGACGAGAGGTTGTGGTGGCTCCCGCCCTCCACGCGGATGAAGCGCTTGGGGCCCTGCGCGGCCTGGAAGAGGCGCTCGCCCATCTCGAAGGGGACGATGCGGTCGCTCGTGCCGTGCACCACCAGCAGCGGCAGGCGCAGCTTCGGGAGCTTGGAGAGCGTGTCGAATTCCTGCGTGAGGATGAGCCCCACCGGCAGGAACCGCCAGGTGGTGTGCCCGATCATGTCGCGGATGGAGGTGAAGGTCGCCTCCAGCACGAGCCCCTGCGCCTCCGGGCGGCGAAGTGCGAGCTCGGCGGCGATGGCCCCGCCCAGCGAGTGCCCGACGATGTAGCGCGGCCGCCGCGGCTCGGCCTTCGCGAGCCAGTCCCAGGCGGCTTCGGCGTCCTCGTAGGCGAGCTGCTCCGTGGGCGAGACCTCGGTGCTCTTGCCGAAGCCGCGGTAGTCGATCGCCAGCACGTTGAAGCCGAGCTTGCGCCAGCGGTCGATGCGCGTGACGCTGCCCGTGAGGTTCCAGCGCGCGCCGTGCAGGTACAGGATCACGGGGGCGGACTTGTCGTCGGCCGCGGCCCAGAAGGCGTGCAGCCTGTCCCCGTTCGCCCCCACGGGGATCCAGCGCTCTTCGTAGGCGAGGCCGGAGCGCTCGTAGCCCCACCACACGGCGTTGGTGGGGCGGAAGATCAGCTCGCCCTGCTTCTCGTTCAGGTAGGCGCAGCCGCCGGCCGCCGCGGCGAGGGCGACGACGGCGGCGAGGCGGGCGAGGAGGCGGCGCCCCGTCATGGTGCGGCGCGCCTCATTTCGGGCTGAAGATGACGGGCGTGTGCGGGCTGCGGATGAGCCGCGACTCCACGGTGACCAGCGTCACGAGCGCGACGAGGACGAGCAGCACCAGCGCCACGATCTCCGTGACGGGGTGGGTGACGAACTTCCAGAGCTGCCGCTGCCATTCGTTGTGCCTGAGCCTGATACCCATGGTTTGCCTCCCGATTCCGCCGGGCGCCGAAGCGATGTGACCGCCTGCCGGCGCGCCGGTTCCACCGCAAGCCAATTTTGGGCCATCTGGCGCCGCGATCAAGGGAAACATGCCCCCAATTTTCGTGCGGCCATTTCGGAGCACGGCGCTTGAGTGTCAGGGGGAGCGGAAAGGGCGGCGGAACCCTTTACAAGGGATTCCGCCGCCCTTTCCGCTCCCCCTGACACTCTCGGCGGGTGGCTCACGGAGCCCTCGACGCAAGCGGGGACATCGCCACTTGATCGCGGTGACGGTGGCCGAAGGGCAGCGCGGGAGTTTGGGGACGGTTCCTTGGGTTTTGGGGACGGTTCCTTTACCGTGTTGATGCGAGGGAGTGTGCGTACGTCATTGCGGCCGGCGAAGTGAAGGAACCGTCCCCAAATCTCACGCCCACGACGCCTTGCCCAAGGGCAGCGACCGGGCCCGCTTGCCGGTGAGGGCGAAGAGCGCGTTGGCGACGGCCGGGGCGATCGGGGGCGTGGCCGGCTCGCCGACCCCGGTGGGCTTGTCCGCCGCGGACGACACGATGTGCACCTCGACCTTCGGCATCTCGGAGAGGCGCAGCACGCGGTAGTCGTGGAAGTTGGACTGCTGCACCTTGCCGTCCTTGATGGTGATGGCGGAGTGCAGCGCCGCCGAGAGGCCGAAGGCGATGGCGCCCTGCACCTGGGCTTCCACCGTCATCGGGTTCACGACGAGGCCGCAGTCGAAGGCCGCGACGACGCGATGCACCTTCACCTCGCCCTTCTCGAGCGAGACCTCCGCCACCTGCGCGCAGACGCTGCCGAAGGACTCGTGGACGGCGATGCCGCGGGCGCGGCCCTTGGGCAGCGCCGAGCCCCAGCCGGCCTTGCGCGCGGCGAGGTCGAGCGTGGCCACGACGCGCGGGTGCTTCGCGAGGAGCCTGCGGCGGAAGGCGAGCGGGTCCTCGCCCGCCGCGGCCGCCAGCTCGTCCATCATCGTCTCCATCACGAAGGCCGTGTGCGAGTGGCCCACGGAGCGCCACCAGAGCGTGGTCACCGGCGATTTCGGCGAGTGCAGCGTCACCGCCATGTTGGGGATGTCGTAGGGGGTGTCGGAGACGCCCTCGACGCTCGTGTGGTCGATGCCGTCCTTCACCATGAAGGGCTCGAAGGCCGTGCCGGCGATGATCGACTGGCCGACGATCGCGTGGTTCCAGCCGACGATCGCGCCCTTCGCGTCCAGGCCCGTCTCCACGCGGTGCACGTACATGGGCCGGTAGTAGCCGCCGCGGACGTCGTCCTCGCGCGTCCACACCGTCTTCACGGGGACCTTCACGCTCTTCGCGATCTCGCAGGCCTCGACCACGTAGTCGGAGGCCGGGTTGGCGCGCCGGCCGAAGCCGCCGCCCGCGGGCATCGTGTGCAGCACCACCTTGTCGGGGGTGAGCCCCATCGCCTTGGCGGCCGCCGCCTGGTCGACGGTCTGGAACTGCGAGCCGCACCACACCTCCGCCGAGTCGCCGCGGTACTCCACCGTGCAGTTGAGCGGCTCCATGGGCGCATGCGCGAGGAAGGGAACCTCGTACTCCGCCACGACGGTCTTCGCCGCGGCCTTGATCGCGTTCGAGTCGGCGGCCTTCCTCGCCATCGGGCCGGGCTGCTTCGCGAGCGCCGCGTACTCGGCGCGCAGGCCCTCGGTGGAAAGCGTCGCGCCCGGGCCCGCGTCCCACTCGATCTCGAGCGCGTCGCGGCCCTTCTTCGCCGCCCAGAAGTTCTTCGCGACCACCGCCACGCCGCGCGAGGTCTGCACCACGTGCGTGACCCCGGCGATGCCGCGCACCTTCTGCGCGTCGAACTTCGCCACGCGCGCGCCCACGACCGGCGGGTGCGCCACCAGCGCCGTGTGCAGGCCGGGCCGCTTCACGTCGAGGCCGAAGACGGTCTTCGCCTCGATCCGCTCGACGCCATCCAGCCGCCGCGTCGGCTTGCCGATGAGCTTGAACTGCTTCGGGTCCTTGAGCGCCACCTTCTCCGGCGCCGGGAGCTTCGCGGCGGCTTCCGCGAGGCTGCCGAAGGACGCCTTCTTCCCGCCGGGCCCGATCACGAAGCCCTTCTCGGCGCGGCAGGCCTCCGGCTTCACCTTCCACTGGGCGGCGGCCGCGCCGACCAGCATCGTGCGCGCCTGGGCGCCCACGGTGCGAAGCTGCATCCACGAGTCGCCCACGCTCATCGAGCCGCCCGTCATCTGCATGCCGAAGGCGGTGTGGGCGTATTCGGGCGCCGCCGGGGCGAGCTCGGCGCGCACCCGGGACCAGTCGCACTCCAGCTCCTCGGCCACGAGCATCGGCAGCGCCGTGGTGACGCCCTGGCCGAACTCGAGGTTCTTCACCATCACGGTCACGGTGCCGTCCTTGGCGATGCGCAGGAACGCGTTGGGCGGGATCGGCGCCTTGGGCGCGCCCTGGGCGCGCGCGAGGCCGCGGCGGCCCGGGAGCCAGAAGGCGATGACGAGGCCGCCGGATAGCGCGGCGGTGGCCTTGAGGAAGGTGCGGCGGGACGGGTCGGCGGTCGTCTTCATCGTCGTCTCCTACCGCTTGCCGGAGAGCTTCGCGGCAGCCGTCTTCACGGCCTCGCGGATGCGCGGGTAGGTGCCGCAGCGGCAGAGGTTGCCGTCCATGGCGGCGTCGATCTCGGCGTCCGAGGGCGACTTGTTCCTCGTGAGCAGCGCCACCGCCGCCATCACCTGCCCGGGCTGGCAGTACCCGCACTGCACGACGTCGCGGTCGACCCACGCGCCCTTGACGGCCTTCACGACGGCGTTGGCGGGCAGGCCCTCGATGGTGGTGACGCGCTTGCCCTGCAGGTCGGAGACGGGGATGGCGCAGGCGAGCGCGGGTTCCCCGTTCACGTGCACCGTGCAGGCCCCGCACTGCGACAGCCCGCAGCCGAACTTGGTGCCGGTGAGCCCGAGGTGGTCGCGAAGCGCCCACAGCAGGGGCGTGTCGGGGGCGGCGCGGAACTCGACCGGCTCGCCGTTCACGTAGAACTTGGTCATGGAGGGGGTCCTGGGGGCCGCCGCGGGGCGGGAAGGCGGCCATTATGGGGGATCGGGCACGGCGCCGGAGAAGGGGCCTTTGGTATCATGGCGCCCGCCATCCGCCGACCGCCATGCCCCCGCGCACCCGCAAGCTCTTCCCGACCCCCGACGATGCCGAGGCCGCCTTCTACGAGGCCTTCGAGCGCGCCGACCTCGCCGCCATGATGGTGGTGTGGGCCGAGGGCGAGGACGTGGTGTGCGTGCACCCCTCCGGGCCGCGGCTCACCGGCTTCGAGGCCGTGCGCGAGAGCTGGATGCAGATCTTCGGCTCCAACGTGAAGCTCTCGGTGCGCGTGTCCGAGGCGAGCCGCTTCGACGGCCCCTCCGTCTCGGTGCGCTCGGTGGTGGAGGCGATCACGGCGCCGGGCACGGAATCCTCGCCGCAGCTCGTGAACGCGACCAACGTCTTCGTCCTCACCGACGCGGGGTGGCGCATCGCCGTCCACCACGCCTCGCCCCCGGAGCAGCAGGCCCCGCCCGAGGAGGACGAGGCCGCGCAGCCGCACACGCTGCACTGAGCCCCGCGCACGCCGTGGCGCGCCCGGCCGCCGCCTTCCTCGCCCTCGCCCTCGCGTTCGCCGCCCCCGCGCAGGCGCAGCCCGACCCGCGCAAGGTCATCCGCACGCCCTACCCCAGCGCGGAATCCAAGCTCGACCCGGCCGCGGAGTCCGACGAGGCCTCCGGCAGCATCTCGCACGCCATCTTCGACCCGATGCTGGGCTACGACTTCCTCGCGCGGCCGGCGAAGCTCGTGGGCAACACGGCCTCGCTTCCCGAGATCGCCGACGACGGCGCCACCTTCACGCTGAGGATCCGCCCCGGCATCTTCTTCACGCCGGACCCCGCCTTCGGCGGCCAGCCTCGCGAGCTCACCGCGCACGACTACGTCTACTCCATCAAGCGGCTCCTCGACCCGAAGCTGAGGAGCCAGTGGCTCTTCCTCGTGGAGGGCAAGATCCGCGGGGCCGACGCCCTCATGAAGGAGGCGCGCGAGACGGGCCGCTTCGACTACGACCGGCCGCTCGAGGGGCTGCAGGCGCCCGACCGCTACACGGTGCGCATCCGCCTCGCGAGCCCCGACTACTCCTTCCCCTTCGTGCTCGCCATGCCCGCCACCGCGGCGCTCGCCCGCGAGGTGGTGGAGCGCTACGGCGCGGACATCGCACACCACCCCGTGGGCACCGGGCCCTACCGCATCGCCGAGTGGGTGAAGGGCTCTCGCGTGGTGCTGGAGGCCAACCCGGGCTACCGGGAGGAAATCTACGACGGCGACCCCGGCCCCGACGAGGCGAGCCGCGCCATCCACGCGCGGCTCAAGGGCCGGCGCGTGCCGATCGCGGGCCGCATCGAGATCCACATCGTCGACGAGGCGCAGCCGCGCTGGCTCGCCTTCCTCAACGGCGACTTCGACTACATCCGCCCGCTGCCCGAGGACTTCGCCAACATCGCGCTGCCCGGCGGCCGGCTCGCGCCCAACCTCGCCAAGGCGGGGATCCAGGTCACGCCCGACGAGGTGGCCTACACCACCTACACCACCTTCAACACGGCCGACACCATCGACGGCAAGCCCAACGCCATCGGCGGCTTCACGCCCGAGCGCGTGGCCCTGCGCCGCGCGATCATCCACGGCTTCCGCATCGACGAGCAGCTGGAGATCCTCGACAAGGGCCAGAGCGTGCGCGCGCACACGCCGCTGCCGCCGGCCGTCTCCGGCCACGACCCGGCCTTCGTGAGCCCGACGCTGGAATACAACCCGGCGAAGGCAAAGGCGCTGCTGGACCTCTTCGGCTACGTGGACCGCGACGGCGACGGCTTTCGCGAGGCGCCGGACGGCAGGCCCTTTTCGTTCCAGCACGCCTCGGTGCCGACGCTGCGCGAGCGGCAGAGGAACGAGCTGTGGAAGAAGTCGATGGACGCGATCGGGCTGCGCGTCACCTTCGACAAGGTGGAGAAGCTCCCGGAGCTGCGCAAGCAGGCGCAGAACGGGCGCGTGCAGTCCTTCAGCTACGGCTGGATCGCGGACTTCCCCGACGGCGAGAACTTCCTGCAGCTGCTGTGGAAGGGCTCCATCGGGCAGGTGAACTACGCGATGTTCGACCACCCGGCGTACAACGCGCTCTACGAGCGCGTGAAGCGCCTGCCCGACGGCCCGGAGCGAAACGCCCTCGTCGACCGCATGGTGCGGCTCGTCATGGTCTACGCGCCGTGGATGGTGGAGACCTACAAGGCGCAGAACATCCTCGTGCAGCCCTGGGTGGCCAATTACAAGAAGCACCCCTTCGCCCACGAGCCCTGGAAGTACCTCGACGTCGACCTCGCGCGGCGGCCGGCGCGCTGAAGCGGGCTATCATTGCCCGATGGCCGCCCTGCCCTCCGAGCCCGCACCCGCCAAGCCCAGCCGGCTGGGCGCCCTCCTCACGGCGGCGCTCGTGCTGGTGCTGGCGTGGGTGCTCGCGAAGTGGACCTGGGTGTTCGTGGCGCCGCCGGCGGTCGTGGCGGCCGCGCCCGCCGCCTCGGGCGTGGACCTCGCGGCGGTGATGCGGCTCTTCGGGGGGGCCGCGCCCGCCGGGCCCGTGGCGGCCACCGGCGCGGCTTCCGGGTTCCGGCTGAAGGGCGTGATCGCGCCCACCCCGGCCGACATCGGCTCGGCCATCTTCAACGTGGGCGGCAAGGACATCGCGGTGCCGCTGGGCGGCGAGGTGCAGCCGGGCGTGACGCTCGTCTCCGTGGAGCCGGACCACGCGGTGATCGCGCGCGCCGGCGTGCGCGAGCGCGTGGACCTGGACGTGCGCATGGCGCCCGTGCCGCGATCGGTGGCGGGCCGGCCGTCAGGCTTCCGATTGGCGGTCTCGCGCTCGGGCCCGAACGCCTTCAGTTTCTCGCGCAAGGACCTCGAGAACGCCCTCAAGGACCCGGGCCAGCTCGCCTTCCTCGGCCGCATCGGCATGCCCCAGGGCGGCGGCGTGCGGCTGGAGGAGGCGCCCTCGGGAAGCCTCGCCTCGCGCCTGGGCCTTCAGCCCGGCGACATCATCCGCAAGGTGAACGGCCAGCCCGTGGCCTCCGCGGGCGACCTCGCGCGCCTGCACCAGGCCTTCGCCACCACCTCCCTCATCCAGGCCGAGATCCAGCGCGGCAGCGCCACCCTCCAGCTCTCCTACTCCATCAACCCCTAGCGGAACCGGTCTGCGGAACCGGTCCACGGAACCGGTCCACGGAACCGGTCCGGCGATGTTCACGAATTTGAAGCACCCCTGTAATAAAATGGGAAATCGGAGCAAAATGCCCGACAAATCAACGAGGAAGCCAATTTTCGTGACACGGTTTCTAGCCACGGTCGCGCTCGCCGCGCTCATCCACCTGCCCTTCGCCCGCGCCGCGGAGGAGGAGAAGGTCACGCTCAACTTCGTGAACGCCGACATCGTCTCGGTGATCAAGGCGGTCGGCGGGCACACGGGGAAGAACTTCATCCTCGACCCGCGCGTCACCGGCACGGTGAACATCGTGAGCGAGAAGCCCGTGCCGCGGGATCTCCTCTACCCGATGCTGCTGTCGGTGCTGCGCACGCAGGGATACGCTGCCGTCGAATCCAACGGCTTCGTGAAGATCGTCCCGGAAGCCGAGGGCAAGACGGGCGCGAGCCCCGTGGGCGAGGCCGCCGCCAAGGTGCCCGGCGACCGCATCGTCACGCGCGTGTTCCTGCTGCAGAACGAATCCGCGCTGCAGCTCGTGCCGGTGCTGCGCCCGCTCGTCACCGCCAACAACTTCGTCGCCGCCTACTCCAACAACAACGCCATCGTCATCACCGACTACGCGGAGAACGTGAAGCGGATCGAGTCCATCATCCGCGCCATCGACCAGCCCTCCGGCGGCGACGTGCAGGTGGTTCCCCTGCAGCACGCTTCCGCCGTCGACGTGGCGCAGACCATCCGCGGCGTGATGCCCGAGACCGCGCCCAACCCCGCCGCCCCCGGCGCCCCCGCCAAGGCCGCCGTCGCCGTCGACCCGCGCACCAACAGCCTGCTGGTGCGCGGCGACAACCCGGCGCTCCTCAACCGCGTCAGGACGCTCGCGGCGAGCCTGGACACGCCCGGCGCCGGCGCGGGCAACATCCACGTGGTCTACCTCCGCAACGCCGAGGCCGCGAAGATCGCCGACACCCTGCGCGGGCTCCTCTCGGGCGGCGAGGCGGCCGCGCGCACCGCGATGGCCGCGACCGCCACCGCGACGCCGGCGCAGGGCGCGAACACCGCGCAGCAAGCCACCGGGACAGCCGCCACGGCCACCGCCGCCGCGCCCTCCTCCATCATCCAGGCCTACCCGCCCACCAACTCGATCATCATCACCGCGCCGGAGCCCACCTACCGCGCCCTTCGCGCCGTGATCGACAAGCTGGACGTGCGCCGCGCGCAGGTGCTCGTGGAGGCGCTCGTGGTCGAGGTGCAGACCGGCCGCGCCGCGGAAGTGGGCGTGCAGTTCCAGGGCCTCTCGGGCATCGGCCGCGACGGCCGGCAGGTGATCGGCGGCACCAACTTCTCCACGAGCCCGAACGCCTCGACCACCTTCGGCACCAACATCATCGGGCTCGCGCAGAACCTCGCCTCGCTGGGCACGGGCCTCAACGTGGGCGTGGTGAACGGGACGATCTCCATCCCCGGCCCGGACGGCACCAACATCGAGATCCTGAACCTCGGGGTGCTCGCGCGCGCGCTCGAGGGCGACGCGGGCGTGAACGTGCTGTCGAAGCCCAACGTGCTCACGCTGGACAACGAGGAGGCGAAGCTCCTCGTCGGCCAGAACGTGCCCTTCATCACCGGGAGCTACACGCCCACTTCCACCAGCGCCACCAACCCCTTCCAGACCATCGAGCGCAAGGACATCGGCCTCACGCTGCGGGTGAAGCCCCAGATCACGGAAGCCGGCACGGTGAAGCTCGCGATCTTCCAGGAGGTGTCGTCCATCTCGCGCGACGCGACGGTGAAGGGCGCAGACCTCATCACCAACAAGCGCTCGCTCGAATCGACCGTCCTCGTGGACGACGGCCAGATCATCGTGCTGGGCGGCCTCATCCAGGACGACCAGCAGTCCTCCGTCGACAAGGTGCCGCTGCTGGGCGACATCCCCTTCCTCGGCAGCCTCTTCAAGTACGAGTCGAGGAGCCACAAGAAGACCAACCTGATGGTGTTCCTGCGCCCCTTCGTGCTGCGCGACGAGGGCGCGGCGCGCGCGCTCACCACCGACCGCTACGACTACATCCGGAACCTCCAGGGCACGATGGGCTTCGAGCGAAACCTCCTGCTTCCCCCGGTGGCGCCCGAGCAGCTCCCGGAGCTGAAGGCGAAATGACCGCGCCCCTCGAGAGAACCGTGAACCCGGCCGACCTCGACCCCGCGACCGTCCGCCTGCTGCCCTACGCCTTCGCCAAGGCGAAGGGCGCACTCGCCGCGCGCGTCGCGGCCGGCGCGCTCGAGGTGTGGTTCCGCGGCGTGCCCCAGGCCGCCACGCTCGCCGAGGTGCGCCGCATGGCGGGCCGCACCGTGAAGGAAGTCCTCCTCACGCCGGAGGAGTTCGAGCACTGCCTCGCGCTCGCCTACACGCGCGAGCCCAACGCCGCCGAGACCATCGTCCTGGACATGGGCGAGTCGCTCGACCTCGCCCGGCTCACGGAGTCGCTCCCGGAGGTTGCCGACCTGCTGGAGGCCGAGAACGACGCCCCCATCATCCGGCTCATCAACGCGCTCCTCACGCAGGCCGTGCGCGAGGGCGCCTCCGACGTGCACCTGGAGATCTTCGAGACGCGCGCGCTGGTGCGCTACCGCGTCGACGGCGCCTTGCGCGACGTGGTGGAGCCGAGGCGCGGCCTGCACCCGGCCATGGTCTCGCGCATCAAGGTGATGGCCTCGCTCGACATCGCCGAGAAGCGCCTGCCGCAGGACGGGCGCATCGCGCTGCGCGTGGCCGGGCGCCCCATCGACGTCCGCGTCTCCACCATCCCCACCGCCAACGGCGAGCGCGTGGTGCTGCGGCTCCTCGACAAGCAGGCCGGGCGCCTCACGCTCGATGCGCTGGGCATGGGCGCGGCCACGCGCGACGCGATCGACGCCGTGATCCAGCAGCCGCACGGCATCTTCCTCGTGACGGGCCCCACGGGCTCGGGCAAGACCACGACGCTCTACGCCGCCCTCACCCGCCTCGACCGCAAGACCCGCAACATCCTCACCGTCGAGGACCCGGTCGAGTACGAGCTGGACGGCATCGGCCAGACGCCGGTGAACCCGAAGATCGACATGACCTTCGCCCGCGCCCTGCGCGCCATCCTGCGCCAGGACCCGGACGTGGTGATGATCGGCGAGATCCGCGACCTCGAGACCGCGCAGATCGCGGTGCAGGCCTCCCTCACGGGCCACCTCGTGCTCGCGACCCTGCACACCAACGACGCGCCCGGTGCCGTCACGCGCCTCGCGGACATGGGGATCGAGCCCTACCTCCTCGCCTCCACGCTTTCGGGCGTGCTGGCGCAGCGCCTGGTGCGCAAGCTGTGCGCGGCCTGCAAGACGCCCTACGAGCCCGACGCCGCCGAGCGCGCCGTCTTCCGCGAGGACGCGCCGGAGCGCCTCTACCGCGCCACGGGCTGCGCCGCCTGCAACTTCACCGGCTACAAGGGCCGCACGGGCATCTACGAGCTGCTCACCGTGGACGAGGACCTGCGCCGGCTCGTGCACGACACCGCCGCCGAGCGCGACATCCGCGACCGGGCGCTCGCCAAGGGCATGGTGCGCCTGCGCGAGGACGGGCTGCGCTGGGTGCGCGACGGGGCGACGTCGCTGGACGAAGTGCTGAGGGTCACGAGGACATAGGAACCCTCACCCCCGACCCCTCTCCCAAGGGAGAGGGGAGCCACGTCTCCCTTCTCCCTTGGGAGAA
>Ga0209477_1001136_pt1 | contig 16259 bp, 15 predicted proteins | sample KloWWTupernatant_FD_187180 | JGI IMG/M metagenome (GOLD analysis project Ga0209477, IMG submission 187180) | Active sludge microbial communities from Klosterneuburg, Austria, studying microevolution and ecology of nitrifiers - Klosterneuburg... | ecosystem: Engineered > WWTP > Aerobic digester >... | reverse complement strand
TCGTAGAGACGCCATGCATGGCGTCTCTACAATACGTTCATCGTCGCGTTCATACGTTAAATCATTTTCTAAATCTATACAAACATTTTGATCCGTAGAGACGCCATGCATGGCGTCTCTACATTACGTTCATTCGTCGCGTTCATACATCACGTTCATCGTCGCGTTCATACGTTAAATCATTTTCTAAATCTATACAAACATTTTGAATCGTAGAGACGCCATGCATGGCGTCTCTACAATACGTTCATACGTCGCGTTCATGCATTACGTTCATACGTCGCGTCCATAACGTTAAATCATTTTCTAAATCTATACAAACATTTTTGATCCGTAGAGACGCCATGCATGGCGTCTCTACATTACGTTCATTCGTCGCGTTCATGCATTACGTTCATACGTTGCGTCCATAACGTTAAATCATTTTCTAAATCTATACAAACATTTTTGATTCGTAGAGACGCCATGCATGGCGTCTCTACTCACATCCCCATCTTTTTATTAAATTCATCTGATTTCCCTTTGGGAATTGAAAGAGAATTCCAGTTTTTATTCAGAATATGTTTTGCTAAATAAACTATCTGTCCGATATGATAAGCATAATGTGTAAGCTGTCGGTTCAATGCTTCTGTTACTGTGTGAGATTCATTTCTGATCTTTATATATTTTAAAAGATCATCTTCCGTAAGAGAGTCCAGAGTTTTAAAGAAACATTCCCATCCGTTTTCCCATCTCAAAATAATATCATCCTTGTCTGTATAAAATAATTTATCGAACTCTTCGTCTCTTTTTCTGAATTCTTTTTCACCGTCAGTGGTCAGAAAATCCGTCCACCTCGAAAGCATATTTCCGCTCATGTGTCTGACTATTATTGCTATGCTGTTTGACTCTTCATCAGGTGACAGAAAAAATTCTTCATCTTTTATCTGTTTAAATGTATTATCCCCAAGAGACTTAAGTTTCCTGAATTCCGATCTAACATTTTCGAGATAATGTCTGCCTAAATTTTCCTTATCCATAATTTTTATTTTATATTAATTATTTACTGATCTTCTGACAGGTCTGTCTGTAATTACTTCAAAGCCCGGAAGTATAAGACTTACGGTATTCAGCAAAGACTCAGGAATGTATTCACCTTTCGGTTCAGTTTCAATTTTAATTTTCGAGATCTTTTCCTCATCATCAAAATATAAATACATCCTGCTGCCTTCAATTTTATTTGCGCCGTTAGCTTTGTTTTCTTCATAAACAAAATAGACACTGCTGGAATTATTATCCACTTCTATTTCATTTATTTTATCATCACTGAATTTAATAATTATATCATCGCCTCTGATCTGATCATATCTGTCACTGAAGTATTCATCTTCATTGGAAGTTAATGCAAATGACGATTCTGTACCGGGCTTGTCATTTAGTTTTTTAGAATAAATATTACTTATTTTTTTACCCGGCAGCTCTGCATAAATTGAATCTCCCGTAAGCTGCAGACGGTCCTGCCAGACTACCGGTTTTTCTGAAAGTGAGACAGTTTCCAGTTCCCTGTAATAAATTCCGTAACCGCATTTCGCTAAAAAATCATTCCTGATCATTTCTACATTTCCTTCAGCTATATAATAATCCGGTTTATTTCGGTATGCCTTCATTGTATCACTGTAAATAAAAAGTGTATCTGCAATTTCGCTTTCTTCGATCTGAATAAGCCTTGCATTTTTTTTCAATACCGTAAAATTTTCATTTTCAAAATTTTCTATGTAATCTCCATAAATGACAGAACTGTTATTCAGACTTTCGATCTTTACATTACCTGAAGCAACAGATTTTTTTTCAACAGAATAATTTGTAGCAGTATCTGAAGTGATCACAGTAGAATCACTTTCAATAAATACATTACCTCTTGCGAAAGTCCTGCCGGCACTTTTATAGAAATCAATTTTATCAGCTTTGATGACTGCTGAATCAGTTGTAACAATTACATTTCCTTCAGCAAAAGAATCTTCCGTATTCCGCAGGTAAGTCAGTGTGGAGGAAGTGATCCTGTATTCGGGATTTATTATGATCACATCACCTGTAAAGACAGCTTTGCTTTCATTAAAAGTATAGATACCGTTATCGGCGCGGATAGTAGCGTTAGGATCTTTCAAAGTCACACCGCCTTCACAGATCGCGCGTTTGTCATTTCCAAAATATGTTGCCTTATTGGTTAGCAGTGTAAGTGTATCCTGATAAATTTTTACATCGCCGCGTAGCTCGACACGATTTGAAGTGATGAACTGAGTAGCTGAGTTGCAGAAAACTCTTACATTGCCCTGCACAAATTCTACATCACCATTTGCTTCACGTACATTCTCACCGTTGACTGTGCTTCCCGTAAGCTCTTTGGCATTTTTCAGCTCGATCTTTTCCTGTGCGCAAATATCATTCGATGATCCAAACGTCAAAAATATTATTACTAAAAAAAAATATTTTATTTTTAAATCTGATCCGCGCATATAATTAAAATGATTTCATAAGTTTAAATATTTTTTATTGCAAGTACAGAACTTTATAATTTTTTGAAGCAGGTTTTGAATTTACATTTTAAATTTTGATATTAGCCGGGATCAAAAATTTTAAAAAAATGTTATGTCTCCTTCCCTTTGTCCAAAGGGGAGGTTGAGAGGGGTTTGTAAAAGCTGTGATAAATCATCCTTGTTAAATTATGTAAATGCTAATTCTTTCAGCAACAACCCCCTTCGCTCCCCCTTTTTTAAGGGGGAATTACTTCTGAATTATTCTGTATCGTGCTTCTGTAATTTTGATTTTGCTTCAAAAAAATTCACTTAAATATTAGACTTGCTCCCAACCCTCCCCTTACTAAGGGGAGGGCAAGGGTGGGGTAAACTATAGAAAGAGATAAAATTCAATTGTCTAAGCATATTTTGTCAAAATTTATTCATTATATAATTTGTTTAGAACTGCAAAAATCAATTTCCATTAAACACACCGCTAACTTTATATATTTTATAATTTTTCAAATTCTGATCAGATTCAAATCCTGTACCTTCTATAGTTTCATCGGGAGTAGTAATTCTGACAAATTCATCTGAGTAAACTTTCTGTTCAGCATTTTTCCAGATGAGTTTTTCAGTTTTAAGCTGACTTCCTTCTGTGTTTACCACTGTTACGCTGTCTGAAATTTCAATATCTTTGGTCTTATCATCAATCTTTCCCTTTTTGCCGGTAAGTACGGATACGATTACACTGTCCCTGTAAAACTCAACTTTTGCACCACTGTCAATTAACGTAAAACCTTTAGTTGTATACATTGCGATATGTCCGGCAGTCAGAATCGCTTTGATATTTCCCGAGTCTGAAAATACAACTGTAGAATTCCAGCTTTCCTGCGTAGGCATGTCGTTGCTTTCAGAATTAATTGTAGCCGGTTTAAAATTATCATCACATGAATAAATGAAAATTGTTAATGTCAAAAAAAATAATACTGTTAAAGACTTTAACATATTATAATCCTTCTTCTATAAGTCTGTGCATATGGATCATTCCAATCGGTTTTTTGGATTTGTCACCGACAATAAGCTGCATGATCTTATTTTTTTCCATAATCTCAAGTGCCGATATTGCCATCATATCTTTTGAAATAATTTTTGGATTAGAATTCATAATTTCAGCGGCAGTTATTTCATTCAGTCCGTCGAGATTTTTTTCGAGTAATCTTCTGATATCACCGTCAGTAATTATCCCTGCAATTTTGGATCTATCAGTAACGCAGGCACATCCGAGTCTTTTTGAAGATATCATATAAATGACATCTTTCAATTTTGAATTAACCTGCACCACCGGCACGTCAATATCTTTTGACATTATATCCCCTACTTTAAGCAAAAGTCTTTTACCAAGATTACCGCCCGGATGTACCAATGCAAAATTATCAGAAGTAAATTCATTTTTTTCCAGAAGGGCAATTGCAATAGCGTCACCTAAGACAAGGGAAACAGTAGTGGATGAAGTCGGTGCAAGATTATGCGGACAAGCCTCTTTTTTAACTGATGCATCCAGTACTATCTCAGAAGCTTTCGCGAGTTCAGATTCAAGATTGCCTACGATAGAAATTATTTTCACTGACATTGATTTCAATGCGGAAATTAAATGTCTGATCTCGGTAATATCACCGCTCTTGGATATAATTAATGCTACATCACCTTTTCTGATCACGCCCATATCTCCGTGAATACTGTCAGCAGAATTCAGAAAGAAAGCATAAGTACCGGTTGAATTAAAAGTCGCTGCAATTTTATATGCAATGATACCCGACTTCCCTATTCCTGTAACTACTACTTTACCTTTGCATCTATAGATAAGCTCGACTGCTTCTGAGAATTTTCCTGAAAAGTTTTTACTTGAAAATCTTTTATGAAGATCGTCAATTGATTTTTTCTCAATAGAAACTACATTCCTTCCATTTTTAATATTCTTAACGGTAGAAGTTTTTTGCATTAATTTAAAATAACATTTATAATAGGTATTATAATAATTATTATAGACCTTTATTAAAATATAATTAAAATTGGTAATTGGTTAATATGGTGAAAAAAGGCGACGAGATCGAAGTAAAGATCCTTGAATTAAATTCTGAAGGGAAAGGTGTTTCAAAGATCGAAGGTGGATTTGTAATTTTCACTGACAAAGCTCTGCCCGGTGATGAAGCACTTGTAAGAATAAGAAAGAAAAAATCAAAATATGCCGAGGCAGAATTAGTAAACCTGATCACGCCTTCAGCTTTCAGGATAGAACCTGTCTGCAATTATTTCGGAACCTGCGGCGGATGCAAGGTCATGAATTATGAATACGGCAAGCAGCTTGATTTCAAGACAAACGCTGTAAAGAATGCATTTGAAAGGATCGGAAGATTTACTGATCTGACTATTCCTCAAGCTATTGGAAGTAAAGAGATTTATTTTTTCAGGAATAAAATGGACTTCTCTTTTTCGGATGATGAATGGGTAGAAAATTATGAAAGACCTGAGAGAAATTCTGATGAGAATTATGTCAGACAGCCCGGATTCGCTTTAGGTCTGCATGTACCGGGATTTCATTCCAAAATAATCAGCATTGATAAATGTTATCTGCATTCCGATCTGTCAAATGAAATTTTAAAATTCACATCAGATTTTTTTAAAAAAAGGAATACAACTATTTATTCAACAAAGACACACGAAGGTTATCTCAGATTTCTTGTATTAAGAGATGGAAAAAATACCGGTGAATTTATGCTGAATCTAATGACAAACTCTTATGATAAAGAACTTTTTGCTGAATATTCAGATAAGATCAATGAGCTATTCCCTGTCATTACAACGATAATAAATTCCGTCTCACGTAAAAAAGCCCAGATAGCAGTTGCTGATGAAGAATACATCGTAAAAGGCAACGGATACATTTACGAAAAGCTTAAGCGGGGAAAAGACGGCAGTGAATTAAAATTCAGAATATCTGCCGGATCTTTTTTTCAGACCAACAGTCATCAGGCGGAGGTTTTATTTGATGAAACAGTGAGAATGAGCGATCTGAAAAAAACGGATAATGTACTGGATCTTTATTGCGGCGGAGGTTCTATTTCACTTTTCATTTCAGAATATGTAAATAAAGTAACCGGTGTAGAATTGATCCAGAGTGCGATTGATGATGCAAAGATAAATATGGAACTGAACGGAATTCAGAACACAGAATTTTTAGTTTCAGATATTAAGGACTTTCTTACGGATATAAAAAATATAGGAGAATACAACAAAGTAATACTCGACCCGCCGAGATCCGGTCTTCATCCAAAGATCTGCGAGATACTTTCAGCCACAGATTTTGAAAAAATAATTTATGTAAGCTGCAATCCACACACACAGGCACGTGATCTGCAGCTTATCTGCGCCGGGGGAAAATACATCATCGAAAAGATACAGCCTGTCGATATGTTTCCTCATACTTATCATATTGAGAATATTGTGACACTGGTCAGAGCGTGACATTTTAAAGTCTGTTCCGGACTGCATGAAAACGTAACAAATACCACTAAGACTCAAAGGCTTAAAGTTGTGAATTTTAATGCTTTTAAACTTCGTGTCTTTAAGCCTTAGAGGCGATTCCAACATTATCAATCGAGCCGGAGAATCAAAAAAAGGGGCTAAATGGAAAAAAGATTTTTTATTTCGAAACAAATAGTGTATTTTTGTGTAGTACAACTTAACTTTAATTTTAGCCTACCGGTTTTTTTACAGATCTTTAATAGTTTTTAAATATACATTTCACTGAACACTATTGATGAATGACTTTTTAAAAGTACATTTAATCATTAATTTAAATTCGCAATCAAATTTTCAAAATAAGATAAAAAATATAGAAAGTATTTACTTTTTCTAAAGCTTCTTAAAAAGGAAAAGAAAGGAAAAGACATGCAAACAACTGATATGCAAACAGCAAATAAAGACAAAAATAATATTTTATGGGTGGATGATGAGATCGAATCTCTGAAATCCAACATTATGTTTCTGAAACAAAAAGGTTATAATGTACATGAAGCGACAAACGGTGAGGACGGTGTCAATCTCATTAAGAAAAATGATTTTGATCTGGTATTCCTCGATGAAATGATGACAGGAATGGGCGGACTGCAAACTCTGATTGAGATCAAAGACCTGAAACCAAGTCTTCCCGTTGTGATGGTTACAAAAAATGAAACCGAAAGTCTGATGGAAGATGCGATCGGGAAAAAAATATCAGACTATCTTATTAAACCCGTAAATCCAACACAACTTCTGCTCGTCTGTAAAAAAATGCTGGAGTCCAAAAGATTAAAAGGTGATCAGGTTTCCAGGGATTATATACAGGAATTCAACAAGCTCACAATGGCAATGTCCGATAATCCGGGCTGGGAAGAATGGATCGACATTTATCTGAAGCTTACAGGTTTTGATATGGAGCTGGATCATCATCCCGAATTAGGATTAAGGCAGACTATTTTTGATCAGAAGAGAGACTGCAATATTGAATTTTCAAAATTCGTAGAGAAAAATTATTTAGGATGGGTAAATTCCACCAGTGACAAACCAATATTGTCAAATGAAATTGTAGATAAATTCATAATTCCTGAGCTGGATACAAATGAATCAGTTTTCTTATTTGTGATCGACTGTATGAGACTTGATCAGTGGCTCGAGATGGAAAAATATCTTTATGATTATTTTAATATTAAGAAATCATATCATTATTCCATACTTCCAACCGCAACACCTTACAGCAGAAATGCAATTTTTGCAGGGCTGTTTCCTTCTGAGATCGAACATCATTATCCTGAACTCTGGAAAAAAAATGATGACGATGAGAACAGTAAGAATAATTACGAAAGAGAATTCCTGATAAAGCTTCTGGAGAGACGCAGGATCAAACTCAGAAATGAAGTTAAGTACACAAAGATAATGGATTCAAACTTCAGCAGAGGAATCGAAAATAAGATCATGACATATTGCCAGAATCATCTCAATGCGATCGTAATTAATTTCGTAGATATGATCGCGCATTCGAGAAGTGACAATGCGATACTAAAAGAAATTGCACCTGACGAAGCAGCTTACAGATCACTGACTGCATCATGGTTTGAACATTCTTCATTCTTTGGGATGCTTAGACAACTTTCCACAAAGAAAAATATCAAGATCATAATCACCACTGATCACGGAAGTATAAGATGTCTTCACGGCGTGAAAGCAATGGGTGACAAGGATACTTCGACAAATCTAAGATATAAATGCGGCAGGAATGTTAAAGCTGATGCGAGAAATGCAATTATGATAAAGAATCCACTTGAGTATAAACTTCCGAAAAGAAACGGAATTATAAATTACATTATTGCGAAGGAAGATTTTTATTTTGTATATCCGACTGATTATCACAAGTATCTGAATCAGTATAATGATACATTTCAGCACGGCGGAATATCGATAGATGAGATGATACTTCCTGTAATTACACTGGATTCAAAAGTGTAATGGAGAGGATTGTTACATCCGTTTCAACGGATTATACTGAAGAAGCGGGACGTGTATATGCGTCAACACTGGATCCGGGAACCATCACCGGTTTATTTGGAAATCTCGGATCCGGCAAGACACAGTTTGTAAAGGGAGTCTGCCGATATTTTAATGTAAAAGAAATTGTAAACAGTCCTACATTTATCATAAAAAACGAGTATAAAGGAAAAGATCCTGTCTCAGAAAATGTAATTAATATTCACCATTTCGATCTATACAGAATCAACAATATAAACGAGTTAACACAATTAGGATTAAATGTTATTGATAATGAAAGCACTATCTTATTAATTGAATGGGCAGAACTTGCAGAAGAGTATTTTCGCGGGAATATCAGCAAAATATTTTTTGATTATGGACAAAAAGAAAATGAAAGAATAATAAAGTTCGCATAAAAATTTGAATATACTTTTCTTAGACACTTCATCTAAAATTTCCGAAACAGCATTTTATGAAAATGAAAAAATGATCTTCCATTTAATTTTAAAAGAAAGTGACGGAGCGGATCAGGTAGTTTATAATTTAAGGCAATCATTTAAAAAATTTAAGCTTGATCCAAATAACATTGAATGTTTAAGTTTATCAAACGGACCCGGATCATTTACAGGATTGAGAATCGGCTCTGCTGTTGCAAAAGGAATTTGTTTTGTAAGCGGTTGTAAATTTATAGAAATTCCTACTCTGGACATACTGGCAAACATTATTCCTTCAGGAAATAGTATCACTTCTTTAATTCCATCAAATCCAAAGACTTCAGAATTTTATTTTGCAAAATATGAAAAAAGTGGAAATGATTTAAAAAGAACTTCAGATTTTGATTTTGGAAATTTACATGAAATTTTAAAAACTGATTCGCAATTTGTAATAAAAAAGGAAACCTTTCAATATATTCCGGAACCAATCCAATCGAAATTCTTTGAATACCCGGACGACGCAGTCATGAGGTCACAATATGAAATTACATTAAAAAAGATCTCAGACAATGAATTTTCAGATGTAGAAAATTCCACCCCTATTTATATCCGTCAATTTATCCCGAAAAATTGATTTTAAATTGGTACATATCTTTTTTATTTTAATCCAAATAAAAATTATGGCCTGGTTTAAAAGATCGAAAGAAAACATTTCAACACTCGAACCTAAAAAAGAAGTATCAGACGGTAACTGGCTTAAATGCTCGGAATGTTCTGAAATGATACACAAGAAGACATTAGAATCAAATTTTTATATTTGCACTCACTGCGGCAATCACTTCAGGATCGGCAGCAGTGAATATTTTAATATTTTGCTTGATGAAGGTTCCTTTAAAGAAATGGATAAAAAGGTGAAGTCAGTGGATCCGCTTAACTTTGAGGATACAAAGCCTTACAAAAAAAGGATTGATGATACAATTAAAAACACTGAACTATATGATGCGATAAGAACAGGAACCGGAACGATAAACTCGATTGACGTCGTGATTGGATGCATGGATTTTAATTTTATAGGCGGGAGTATGGGAAGTGTTGTCGGTGAAAAGATCAGCAGAGCAATAGATAAATCTATTAAAACAAAATATCCGCTTATCATAATATCATCCAGCGGTGGTGCAAGAATGATGGAAGGAGCGATCTCATTAATGCAGATGGCTAAGACAAGTACAAAATTAGCCAAGCTCAGCGAAGAAAAAATTCCATATATATCAATTATGACAAATCCTACAACAGGCGGATCGACAGCGTCTTTTTCAATGCTGGGAGATCTGAACATTGCAGAACCAAAAGCACTGATTGCATTTGCAGGACCCCGTATCGTAAAACAGGCTACAGGCAAGGATCTGCCGCCCGGATTTCAGAAGTCAGAGTTTCTACTCGAACACGGATTCATTGATCTAATAGTAAACCGAAAAGACCTGAAAGAAAAGCTTACACAAATTTTCAATCTTTTACAAAATTAATGAAGGTTATAAAAGAAGTCCGCGCAGTTCAGCAGATTTCCGGATTTTACAGATGTACCGGTAAGAAAGTAGGATTGGTACCGACGATGGGATTTCTGCACGAAGGACATACTTCACTGATGCTCAAAGCAAAAGACGAATGTGATATACTTATTGTCAGTATTTTTGTAAATCCAACTCAGTTTGGCAAAGGAGAAGATTTTGATAAATATCCAAGAGACATAGTCAGAGATTTTCATATTTGTGAAAAGTCAGGAGCTGATTATATTTTTAACCCTGAAGTTTCTGAAATGTACGGCGAAAATAATTTTACAAAAGTATCATTATCCAATGTCACAGAAAAGCTTGAAGGAGATATCAGACCCGGACATTTTGACGGAGTTGCAACTGTAGTTACAAAGCTGCTGAACATATCAAAGCCGCACAGGATCTATCTTGGTCAGAAAGATGCTCAGCAGAATGCAGTATTAAAAAGAATGATCTCCGATCTTAATATTGATACTGATCTGATAGTTTGTGAAACAATAAGAGAAGAAAACGGTCTTGCAAAAAGTTCGCGTAATACTTTTCTCACAAATGAACAAAAGGAAAAAGCCTCTGTACTTTATTTTATTTTAAATGAAGGTAAGAGACTTATAATGGAAGAAAAAGCAAATGATTCAGGAATTGTTTATGAATTTGTGAAAGATATACTCAAAGAAAAGACACCTGAATTTGAACTTCAGTATTATAAGATCACTGATAATATTTTACTTGAAGAAATAAAAGATCCTTCCTCATTTAAAGGTGAGATACTTATTTCATTAGCCTGTAAGGCAGGAAACACAAGACTTATAGATAATATTATTTTCAATAAATAATATTCGATTTTAATTTTTTATATAATAAACTCAGAGCTTTAAATGAATAGAAATTTAGCAACAGTAATAATGGCTGCAGGTAAAGGAAAAAGAATGAACAATCCGGATAAGTCAAAAGTAATGTTTGAGTTGAACGGTAAGCCGATGATAGAATATGTAGTAAGCCTTGCAGAACAAATAAATTCAGAAAAAATCATTCCCATTGTCGGTCATCAAAAAGAATTTGTTATGAATTTTTTGAATGACAAATTTTCAAATATTTCAGATAAGCTCAGCTATGCACATCAGGATGTTCAGCTTGGCACCGGTCATGCATTAATGCAGACACGTGAACATCTTAATAATTTTGAAGGTGATGTATTGATATTATCAGGTGATGTACCGTTGCTTACAGAGAAAACTTTGAGATCTTTTATTAAATTTCATGAGGAAAATAATTTTGAAGCCAGCTTGATCTCTGCAATTCCTGATGATCCGACAGGATATGGAAGAGTTTTAAGAAATGAAGAAAATGAATTTTACGATATACGTGAGCATAAAGACTGCAATGAAGAAGAATTGAAATGCCGTGAGATCAATTCAGGAATTTATATTATAGACAGCAAAATTCTTTTTGAAGCTCTCAAAACAATCAAAACAGATAATGCACAGGGAGAATATTATCTGACCGATATTTTTAAATATTTCAGATCAAAAGGAATGAAGACAGGTGCGTTTGTTACAGATAATGTAGTTGAGATAACAGGTGTGAATTCAACTGAACAGTTGAAAGATCTCGAATCAAATATTTAGTTCACATTCTAATATAAATTAATTTTAAAAACTAAATTGTCAGAACTTATAGTTTCAGTTTCAGGGATCAGAGGAATTACAGGCGACAGTCTGACTCCTCAAAACATTATAAAATACACTTCAGCATTTGCAGAATACTGCAGAAAGAATTCTAAAAAAAAGAAATTCCGAATAGCTGTTGGAAGAGACGGGAGACTTAACGGTGATATAACTGAAGGTATTGTAATAAATACACTCAGGATGTGCGGAGCTGATGTGATAAGCATAGGAATTGCTCCGACTCCTACAGTTCAAATCGCAACTGAAGATATGAAATGCGCCGGTGGTATATCAATAACAGCATCACATAATCCTCAGATATGGAATGGACTGAAATTTCTGAATCCTGACGGAACTTTCCTTGACGGAGATCAGATAGAAGATTTTAAAAAAATTGCAAAGTCTGAAAAGTTTGAATATGCTGATCTGCTGGATACAGGTAAAATTATATCTGATAATTCTATGTCCGATCATCATATTTCCAAAGTACTGAAACTAAAAATTCTTGATCTGAAAAAGATCAGATCACGGAAATTTAAAGTTGTAGTGGATGCAGTAAATTCTTCAGGATCTGTAATTGTCCCAACGCTTTTAAAAGAACTTGGCTGTAAAGTAATGGAATTACATTGCGACAGAAGCGGTATATTTCCACATATACCTGAACCGCTTCCTCAAAATCTTAAATCACTTTCTAAAGCTGTAAAAAAGTTTAAAGCAGATATTGGAATTTCGGTAGATCCGGATGCTGACAGACTTGTTATGATCATGGAAAACGGAAAACCATTTGGTGAAGAGAATACAATTACTATGATAGTAAATCATGTACTTAGAAATCAATCCGGTAAAAATAATTCTGCTGTGGTAAATTTGTCAACTACGAGAGCTGTGGAGGATTTAGCTGCGGTTCATAATTCCAAAGTATTCCGAAGTCCGGTGGGAGAGATCAATGTTGTAAAAGAAATGATGAAGAGGAAATCTGTAATTGGAGGTGAAGGCAGTGGCGGCGTTATCTATCCTGAGCTGCATTATGGAAGGGATTCGCTAGTTGGTATTGCATTAGCTTTGAATGAACTAGCTCAGTCAGGATTAAGCCTGAGTGAATATTTAAATAGATTGCCTTCATATACTATTTCCAAAGCAAAGATTGAAAATGTAAAAGATCCTGAAAATATATTAAAGCAGTTGGAAAAAAAATTCAGACGCGAAACTAATATAACAGGAATACGAACAGATGACGGTCTGAAAATTGATTTTAATGATCACTGGGTACATCTGAGAAAATCTAATACTGAACCAATAATAAGGATTATAACTGAAGCTGCTAAAGGACTGGACGCTGATAAGATCAATAAAAATTTTATTGATTATATAATTAAGCTGAATAAAAATTAAAATAATAACTTTTACTTTTTCTATATTTCACATATTTTGATTCATTAAATTTTTTAAAACAAAAAACCTATAACATTATGAAAAAAATCCTATTAACGGTGATTGTTCTCTTTACGGCATTTACTCTTTATTCATGTTCATCTGTAACTGAAATGTCAGGCACATGGAAAAAACCGGGCACGACTGCAACAAAATACAATAAGATAGTAGTGATGGGAGTTTCAAAAAATCTTGTCACAAAATCTACAGTCGAAAATGCAATTGTAAGTCAGTTGAAGAAGAACGGTTTTAATGCTGTAGCAGGAGCAAATGTATTACCGACATCTACATTTGATGCAGATGCCGACGGAAAAGCAGATGATGACAGTAAATCAAAGATCGCTGAAAAACTTAAAGAGCTAGGTGTAGACGGTGCTTTAGTTTTATCACTCCTTGATAAAAAAGAAAGTGAAAGATATGTACCAGGTACAACAATGTATTCACCTTACAATTCATATTATCCTTTTTACGGATATTACGGCGGAGCATATAACATGGTAAACACTCCCGGATATTATGAGAAAGTTACAAATTACTTTTTAACAAGTAACTTTTACAATGTAGGTACAGAGCAGCTGGTGTGGTCCGGACAGTCAGAAACATTTAACCCGACTTCATTAAGTGATTTTTCAAATTCATATGCTGAGAAGGTCGTTGATGAATTATTGAGTTCAGGAATAGTCAGAAAATAAGCTTCATAATTTTTTTAAATTTCTTTTGGGGAAAACCTTTTTTGTGTTTTCCCCTTTTTTATTTTTAACCTGCCTGCAAAAAATCTAAAATCATTATATAATCCGTTGTAACTTCCTTCTAATATTTTTAATTTATTTCTATTCATAAAATTACTTCTTCACTGTATCTCTTTTAGTTATACAATTTCTTTATGAAAACTAAAATAAGTTTTTTATTAAACGATACTCTTATTGAAACCGGGCTGAATCCTGCTACTGTTCTTCTTGATTTCATTAGATCCAATGATTTTACTTCTGCAAAAGAAGGCTGCAAAGAAGGTGACTGCGGTGCATGCACTGTCATTTGCGGTAAACTTAATAATGGCAAAATAATTTACCGTACAATAAATTCCTGTCTCGTACCTGTTATGAATATTAATGGTGCACACATTGTAACCACCGAAGGTCTGAATAATGTATCCGGAATTCTGACACCGGTTCAGAAATTGTTTTTAAAAGAAGGAGCTTCTCAATGCGGATTCTGTACTCCCGGGTTTATAGTTTCGCTCACGGGATTTTTTCTATCCGACAATTTTAATGATGATATTTTAGATTCAATTGACGGAAATATATGCAGATGCACAGGGCATAATTCCATTATCAGAGCTGCAGAATATTTTTTATCTGAGTTAAAAGATATTCCTGAAGATTTTGATTGTAGAATAAAATATCTCATTGAGAAAAATATTATTCCGGAATTTTTCCAGAGTGCAAAAGAAAAATTAATTTATAAACAAAAGAATATTGAACCAAAGAATAATAAAAACGTCAGTCCAAAATATTTCATATCCGGAGGTACAGATCTTTTTGTCCAAAGACCTGATGAGATGCTTTCATCTGACGTTTCTTTTCTCTCAAAGGAAAACAGTCAAGAACTAATTTATGAAAAAGACGGAAGTTGTTTTATTGATTCCACCTCAACAGTAACCGATATATTTGAATCTAAACTTATTCAAAAATTATTTCCGATCATATCTGAATTTACAAAATTATTTGGCTCCACTCCAATCCGAAACAGTGCCACTATCGGTGGGAATATCAATAATGCATCACCAATCGGAGACATGACAGCTTTTTTTATGGCTCTCGATGCAGACATGATATTATCCGACGGAAATGAAAGTCGTGAAGTCAGTTTGAAAGATTTTTACACAGGGTATAAAAAGACTGTCAGAATGCCTGATGAATTTATAAAGTCTGTAAAATTTAATATACCTGACGGTCATTATTATTTTAATTTTGAAAAAGTTTCCAAGCGCACTTATATGGATATTGCCTCCGTAAATACTGCTCTGTTTCTTCAAATGAATGAAGATGTAATTACAAAAATTAATATCTCTGCAGGTGGTGTTTTTGAAACTCCGAAATTTCTTTCTATGACTTCAGATTTTTTGACTGGAAAGAAAATAAATACAGATGTAATACTGGAAGTTCTTGAGATTACTGATTCAGAAATTTCACCTATCAGTGATGCAAGAGGCAGTGAAAAATATAAAAGACTTCTTTTGAAAAGATTAATATGGACACACTTCATAAAATTATTTCCCGAATTAATTAACATCAAAGAGACTGTATGAAAAACTATGATATAATACAGCATGTAACAGGTAAGTCCCAGTTCATCGATGATATTAATGTTCCGAACGGTACTTTGTTTGCTAAAGTGTTTTATTCAAAAAATGCACATGCAAAAATTACTTCAATGGATCTTTCTGAAGCTGAGTCTATAAAAGGAGTTGTAAGAATTTTAACTTACAAAGATATCCCGGGAGTAAATCAGGTCGGAGGTATAGTTCTTGATGAACCTTTATTAGCCGAAGATGAAGTTCATTTTATCGGAATGCCTGTAGCACTTGTAATTGCAGAGTCTATGCTCATTGCAAGAGAAGCTTCAGATAAAATTAAAATAGAATACAAATCTCTTCACGTGATCACTGATCCGAGGGAAGCTTTTTCAAAAGGTCTGTTGTCAATTCCACCTAGGATTTTTGAATCAGGAAATACATATGAGGCTTGGAAAAAATGTGAGTTCTACGAAACTGGTACATGTGAATCAGGCGGACAGGAACATTTATATCTTGAAACTCACGGTGCAATATCTATCCCAATGGAAGGCGGCAAGGTTAAAATTATTTCTTCCACACAAAGTCCGACTGCCGTACAAAGAGTTACATCCGGTATTCTCGGAATTCCAAAGAACATGATCGAAGTAGAAGTACTGCGGCTTGGCGGTGGCTTCGGTGGTAAGGAAGATCAGGCATCTCACTGGGCTGCACTCTCTGCACTTGCTGCATATATTCTTAACCGTCCGGTGAAACTTGTTTTATCCCGACATGATGATATGGTAATGACCGGCAAGCGAAATCCATTTTCATCTGACTTTAAAATTGGT
>Ga0209477_1001135_pt1 | contig 16279 bp, 10 predicted proteins | sample KloWWTupernatant_FD_187180 | JGI IMG/M metagenome (GOLD analysis project Ga0209477, IMG submission 187180) | Active sludge microbial communities from Klosterneuburg, Austria, studying microevolution and ecology of nitrifiers - Klosterneuburg... | ecosystem: Engineered > WWTP > Aerobic digester >... | reverse complement strand
TGCGTCGTGGGGAGACGTTTGGTCTCGTCGGTCGCAACGGCGCTGGCAAGAGCACCCTCCTCAAGCTCGTCACCCGCATTCTCGAGCCGTCCAGCGGCAGCGTCCGCGTGAATGGCCGTTCATACGCCATGCTCGAGCTCGGCGCGGGCTTTCACCCGGAGCTGAGCGGTCGCGACAACGTCTTCCTCAATGGCAGCCTCTATGGTTTCAGCCGCAAGGAGATGGCCCGCCGCTTCGACCAGATTGTCAAATTCGCCGAGCTGGAGCGCTTCATCGACACCCCGGTGAAGCACTACTCGTCGGGCATGTATGCCCGGCTTGGCTTTGGCATCGCCGTCCACATGGAGCCCGAGATCCTCGTCATCGATGAAGTCCTTGCCGTTGGCGACCAGAACTTCCAGCAGAAGTGCTACCGCGCTCTCGACGAGCTCAAGGCGGGCGGGACAACGATTCTCTTCGTCTCCCACGACGCGAACGCGGTCCGCGCGTTCTGCGACCGCGCTGCCCTGCTGTCGGCCGGCCAACTCCTGGATGTCGGACCCGCCGAGGATATCGTCGATCACTACCAGCGCCTTCTCCACGAGACCGAGCCACGCGTCAGCCTCCTCCGCGTCCGTCCCGTCGACCGCCTCGGGTTTCCCTGTGACGAAGTGCTCTCCGGAGAGGATCTGCGCGTCGAAGTGCTGCTGCGCATCCCGAATGGCGGCGGCGCGGCCGGCCTCGGCCTTCAGCTCGACCTGATCGACGACGCCGGCATCCACCTGTTCGGCGCAAGTGTCGATCTGCCGTCGGACTTGCCGTATGCCCGGCAAGCCAGCCAGCGCGCGTCCGACCTGCCGGATACCCGCGTCGCCGAGCTCGTAATCCGCGCGCTTCCCCTTACGACAGCTTCGGTTCGCCTGGTCGCGACGCTGCTCGATCTCCAGCGAGACGGCCGCGAGGTGATGGATCGTCGCGAGACTCAAGCCAGGGTTGTCCCTGGCGATTACACAGGCCGGGGCCTCCTTCGTCTCGACCACCACTGGTCGTGGGAGACGACTCCATCGCCAGACGCCGCCAATCTCACTGCCGGCCAGGTGGGCCGTCATTAGCCTCGACTCCCCGGTTGGGGCTGGCGGTCTCCGAATCTTCTGTTAGCATCGTCCGGCAACATCGTTTGCTCGTCCCGGGTGTGCGTCATGCCTGGCCCTGTCTGATGGCTTCTGGCAGTTCGTGACGCACCGGTTGACAGGAGAGGCATGCTTTCGATCTTTGCCGCCGCCTGGCGCGTCATCCTGAAGCGTGGGCGCGCGGATTGGCTAATCCTCGCGGCGGCGCTGCTCATCATTACCCTCGCCACTACGCTGCTCTCCTCCGGGCCGATCTATGCGGCGGCAGTGAGCCTCAGTGGGCTTCATCGCACGCTTCACGATGCCCCGGTCGCCGCGGCCAACGTGCAGATCAGCGCCCGGATCGTCCCCGACGACCTGCAGCGCTTTGACGATGCAGTCGTTCGCGTCGGCAGTGGCGCGTTTGCGGCCACAGGCGGCCCGATCGCGCGCACCGGCGTCTCCGATTCCTACGCCTTGCCCAACCAGCAGGATGTCCGCGACCTCGCCGTCTTCAGCTTCTTCGACGGCATCGAGAACCATGCCGCCATGGTTGATGGACGCTGGCCGCAAACGACGTCCAACCCAATCGAGGCAGTTCTGTCCGACGAGGCCGGCCGGCTTCTCGGCCTTTCCGTCGGCAACGAGGTCACGCTCGCCAACCGTCGCGATGCAGGCGTGGAGACGACCGTGCGCGTCGTCGGTCTCTACCACATCAACGACACAACCGATCCCTACTGGTGGGACGACCAGCTGACACTCGTCGGAGTCGATGCCGGCCAGTCGTTCACCACCTACGGGCCGTTCGTCGTTACTCCTGCCACGTTCTTCTCTCCGGCGGTCACTCCCTCCTCCTCGGAGGTGATCTGGCGCGTGTACCCCATCGTCGAGAACCTGCAGGTCGATGAGATCGTCGGTCTTCGTCGCAACGTCGAGGGCCTACAGCGCAGTCTTGAGTCCGATCTCGGTGTCAGCAATCGTGTCGTGGTCGAGACTGACCTTGGCAACATCCTCCGCCGTGCCGAGCGGTCCCTCCTTGTCACCCGCTCCGGAGTCATGATTCTCACGATCCAGCTCGCGATCCTGGCAGGCTACGCGCTTGTTCTCACCGCTAGCCTGCTGGTCGAGCAACGGCGGGTCGAGACTGCGCTGCTTCGCTCTCGTGGCGCCAGCAACGGGCAGGTCGCGACGATGGCCCTGATGGAGGGGCTGCTGCTGGCGGTCCCGGCGGCGGTGGCCGGGCCGTTCATTGCCGCAGCGTCCCTTCGTCTGCTCAATGTCGCCGGCCCGCTCACCGCGATCCATCTTCGCCTCGATCCGCGCCTTACGACGTCCGCATTCATCCTCGCCGGGTTGGCGGCCACAGCCTGCGTCGTCGCCCTCGTCGTGCCCGCGACGCTCACCGCTCGCACATTCGTCGAGGCCCGGTCCAGCGCCGGCCGCGAAGGCACGCGTGGCGTTGCCCAGCGTGCCAGCATCGACCTTGCCCTCTTGCTCGTGGGAGTCCTTGGCTACTGGCAGCTACGCCGCTACGGCGCCCCGATCACCGAGACCGTACAGGGCCGGCTCGGGCTCGACCCGTTTCTCGTCGCTGCTCCGGCCCTCGGCATGCTTGCGGGCTCCATCGCCGCGCTGCGCCTCGTCCCGCTCGGCGCGCGCGCCCTCGATCGTGGCGTCAAGCGCACCCGTGGCCTGATCGCCTCGCTTGGGGCCTGGCAGGTTTCCCGCCGGCCGTTGCGCTACGCGCGGGCCGCGCTCCTCCTCATCCTTGCTCTCACGATCGGTCTCTTCGCCGTCTCGTACACCGAGACGTGGCGTCGCTCACAGGTCGATCAGGCTGCCTTTCAGGTCGGCGCGGATCTTCGCCTCACCCCTGACCAACGCACCGGCACCGCCATCCCGCAGTGGAACCTGGCCTCGGGCTATGCGCAGGTCGACGGAGTCGAGCATGCAATGCCGGTCGTCCGCGACATCGCGTCCGTGTCCCGTTCGGCTGGAACGGGTCAGATCATTGCGCTGGATGCTGCGATCGCCCCGTCCGTCGTTGCGTTCCGCCCCGATCTGTCGGCGGCGACATTCCCCGCGCTGATGCAATCGCTCGTCGCCGGCCGGCCCGACCTGCCGGCCCTTGCGCTGCCTGGCGATGTCCAGCGTGTGCGGGTCGCCGTGCTGGTCCGACTCGATCCGCTGGCGGCGACCGCTGACCCGGTCAAGGATCCTCCCTTTTCACTCACCCTCATCCTCCGTGATGGAACTGGGACCCTCTACCGCGTCGATGTCGGCAGTCTCGCGCCAGGCGATACGCCGACGGTGGTGACTGCGTCACTTGCCCACCCACTTCTGGATGGTCGAGTCGCGTCCCCGACCGCGCCACTCTCAGTTGTCAGTTTCGACGTGCGGACCATCGTCCCGCGCGGCGCGGCGCGGACGGGCGAGGTCGTGATTCAGTCCATCGAGGCAAGTCCGTCGCTGGATGGCGACGAGTGGTCTCCGGCCGGGCTCGGTTCGCCCGGCGACTGGGTCTTTTCGCAGGGCCGCCTCAACGGTCTGTCGGTCGCGGCGTCGATCGAGCCCGGTAGCCAGTCCGGCGTTGACGCCCGTATTGCCACCGGCGCGGTCGAGCGCAACATCATGCTGCCGCTCGTTTATTCGTTCCGACCCGGAGCGGCCTCCGCCCCGGCCGGCGTCCCAGTTGTTGTTAGCACGGCCTTCCTTACCGCGACCGAGGCGCATCTTGGCGACACGGTCCAGATCGAGTTGGCCGGCACGCGCCGGGAGGTCACTATTGCCGGAATCGTCGATGCGTTCCCGACCACTGCTGCCGACCGCGCCGCTCTGATCGTCGACCTCCCGACCTATCAGGCGCTCTCCTATCTGGACGGTGGCCTTCTACCGGGCATCGAAGAGTGGTGGCTATCCACCCGCCCGGGCTCGTCCGGCGCTGTCGTTGGTGTCGTCGATGCATCTCCGTTCTTTACCTGGAAGCTGCAATCCCGCGACCAGCGCACCACGACGTTGCAGACCGACCCCGTCGCCCTCGGCATCATCGGCGCGCTATCGGTGGGGTTCATCGCGGCAATTCTGTTTGCGACGGTCGGGTTTGTTGTCAGCGCCGCCGTTTCTGCCCACGAACGTCTGACCGAGTTTGCGTTGCTCCGCGCCCTCGGCCTCTCCCCCCGGCAGCTCAGTGGCTGGCTCTCGCTGGAAAATGGGCTATTGGTGATGATCAGTGTCATCGGCGGAACGATCCTGGGCCTCGGGCTCGCCTGGCTGATCCTCCCGTTTGTGACGCTGACTCAGTCGGCAAGTGAGATCGTGCCAGGGATCATCGTGGTCATTCCGTGGAGCTGGATCATTCTGCTCGAGCTGGCCGTCGTCGGGCTGTTGGCTGTCGTCGTAACCGTTCTCGGTTTGCTCCTACGGCGGATTGGTCTCGGCGGCTTGCTGCGATTGGGTGAGGAGTAGTCGATGGCGCGCGCCGACCTCCCAACCAGAGGCGCCACTGCCCCGCTGTCTCTCGATGTCATCAAGGCAGTACTGCGGCGTCTTCGATTCGAACGCGAGCTGGTCTTTGTCGTCCTGATCGCGGTCCTGTTGACGAGCCTCGTCTTCTCCGCTATCCCACGAGTGTTCAACCGCATGGCCGACAACGGTCTCGTCTGGGCCATCGACCACGCCTCGCCGCTCACGCGCAACGTCGTTGCCCGCCAGGTCAGCTCGATCACCCCTGGCCCATCAACCGATGTGTTTGCGCCGGTGTCGGCGGCCGGCGACGAGTTTCGCGCGAGCCTGGCGCCGTCGATCCAGCGCATCACCAGCCCATCGTCGTTCGTTGTCGATACCGTCCGCTTCGCTGTTGCCGACACGCCCGGCCAACCGGTCTTCCCCTTCCCACGCTTTGTCACCCTGCGCTATCAGCAGGACATCGATCAGCACATCACGCTCGTAGATGGCCGTATGCCGCAAGCCGTCGACGAAACCGTCCCGACCCAGTTCAACGACCAACCCGTCGATGCCCAGGTGTTCGAGATCGCCATCTCACCCGAGACGGCGCGCCAGATCGCCGTCACCCTCGGGGATACCCTGGTTCTCCAGCCTGCTCGAGACGACCCGGTCGTCCGTCGTTCGCCCTACAACCAGCTCCGGCCGATCGCTGTCCGCGTTGTCGGGCTGATTCAGCTGAACGATGTCACCGCGGAATACTGGCTGAGTGACACCCGGCTCGATCGCGCGATTGAGTACGACGACGGCAATACCGTCCAGATCTATGCCACTGCGCTATTCGCTCCCGACGCCTACCCGTTGCTCGCCGATCCGGCGCAACATGCGCTTCCGTTTCAATACACCTGGCGGTACTTCGTCGATCCGGCCCGCCTCGACGCCGGCCAGTTCGATCAGCTCGCCGCCGACCTTCGCAAGCTCGACGCGCAATACGGGTCCGTGTTCGCCGATCCGACCAAGATCGGCGTCTCGACCGGCCTCTCCCGTATCCTTCGTGACTATCTCAGCCAACGGAATCTCACCCAGGCCGTGCTCTCGCTGATAACAGTTGGCCTGATCGGCGTTGCCGTCGCGGTTCTGGCGCTTGTGGCGGGTATCGCGGCCGATCGTCGCCGGGACGCATTACGGCTGATTCGGGGCCGCGGCGCCTCGGCCCGCCAGCTCCTTGGCGCGCAGGTCGTCGAGGGATTCCTCGTCAGCGTTCCCCCCGCCGGGCTTGGCTATTTCGCCGCCGCTGTCCTCGCAGGGGGGCGCGCCGGTATCTGGTCCGGCATTGCTGCGGCGAGCGTCGCCGTCGTCATGGTTTCGCTACTGGTCTATACGCAGTCTCGGCTCGTGCGCCGGCCTCTTGGCGATCTGGAGCAGGATGACCTCGTCGTCGTGCGGATCACTCCCCGTCGCGTCGTCCTTGAGGCGCTCATCGTTGCACTTGCGCTTGCCGGCGTTTACCTCTTACGCCGTCGCGGAATCGCGGGTGGGTCGGCAACCGGCGCAATCTCGTCGATGGACCCATACCTGGCCGCTGTCCCGATCCTTCTCGGCCTCGCTGTCGGTTTGCTAACTATTCGACTGTACGCGATTCCCGCGCGTCTCCTTTCCTGGCTCAGCAGCCTTCGCCGCGACCTCGTCCCGGTCCTCGGCTTCCGTCGCGCGAGTCGCCAGCCTGGTGATACCAGCTTGCCGGTGCTCGTCCTTCTGCTCGCCCTCGCGGTCTCCACATTTGCGCTCGTTCTGACGACGACGATCGACCGCGGACAGGTCGCCTCATCATGGCAGCAGGTCGGAGCCGATTATCGAATTACCTCGGGCCTGTCGGGCTATCTCTATCGTGGCGTCGATCCAACGGCCGCCTCGGGGGTTGAGGCAGTTGCTCGCGCCTCCATCATCCCTGATGCGCTCTTCTCCGGCCGCGTCCCCGGCTCCGGCATCGCCCAGCTGATGCTCGTCGAGCCTGCCCGACTTCAGGAGGTCACCGCCGGTACGCCAGCCGACGCCCACATGCCCATCGACATGATGCGTGAGCAGATCGGCGCCGATATCGGCCAGCCGACGAACCCGATCCCCGCGATCATCTCGACGAAAGCCGGCAACGGCACAATGGCTCCCGGTGACACGTTCGGCATGAGCCTGTTCAGCCGCGAAACGACCTTTGTTGTCGTCGAAGTTCGCGAACGCTTCGCAGGACTGCCGATCGATCGCGATTTCGTCGTTGCGCCGTTGCCCAGCGTCGCGGCAATCAATCCAGATCGCCCGGTGCGCAACACCGATATGTTCATCCGCGGCCCACGCTCGATCGACGAGACCTTGCGAGACACCCTCGAACAGCAGTCGCAATCTGCGAATCTCACCTCTCGCGCCGCAACCTACGACGCGGTCCACGATGCCCCGCTCATCGCCGGGGTTGCCACTGGGTTTCGCCTCGGCCTGATCGTGACGGCACTCTACGCTGGCGTCGCTGTCGCCTTTGCGATGCTCCTGCGCGGCAAGGCTCGCGCTCGCGACCAGGCCTATCTCCGGACGCTCGGCCTGTCCAGCCGGCAATCACTCGGCCTCACCGCCGTCGAGCAGGGGCCGGGCATCGTCGTCGGTGTCGCCGCAGGAGTCATCCTTGGGCTCGCCTCGACCTGGCTGATCAGCCCGGGCCTCAACCTCATCGAGTTCACCGGCCCCGGCCTGCCAGTGGAGCTTCACGTGAGCTGGGGCGCCGTGGTCCTGCTGCTGATCGTCGTCATCGTCGTCACCGCCGTGGCGGTGCTACTTACCACCCGCTTCGCGCGTAAGATCAGCCTTGGCGAAGTGCTCAGATTGGGGGATCAGTGACCGACACGCTCGACTTTCGTTCCCTGGCAGAGCGCGCGGCTCGCGCCGAGCGACCGCAGTTCGGCAGTGGTTCGCAGATCATCTGCGACAATCTGGTCAAGATCTACAAGGTCGCCGAGCTGGAGGTCGTTGCGCTTCAGGGACTCGACCTGCTGGTCGCGCCCGGTGAGCTGATTGCCATCGTCGGCGCGTCGGGCAGCGGCAAGTCGACGTTGCTGAACATCCTTGGCGGTCTCGACGTCCCCTCGGCCGGCCGCGCCATTGTCGCCGGGTATGACCTGCTGAACATGGACCAGACCGAGCGCACGCGCTACCGACGTCAGGTTATCGGCTTTGTCTGGCAGCAAACAGCCCGCAATCTCCTCCCCTACCTCACGGCACAGGAAAACGTCGAGCTGCCGATGATTCTCGATGGCATGCCCTCGGCCCTCCGACGCGAACGTTCTGCCGAGCTGCTGACGCTCGTCGGCCTCGCCGATCGTGCCAGCCATCGTCCGGACCGGCTCTCTGGCGGCGAGCAACAGCGTGTCGCCATTGCCGTCGCGCTCGCGAACGCCCCGGAGGTGCTGCTCGCCGACGAGCCGACCGGCGAGCTGGACACCGCGACATCTCACCAGATCTTCGAGGTTCTTCGCTCGGCCAGCGTCCATCTCGGTGTCACAGTCGTCGTCGTGACCCACGACCCTCTCGTCTCGACGCAGGTCAACCGCACGGTCGCCATCCGCGATGGCCGCACCAGCAGCGAGACGCTCCGCCGCATTGAAGTCGGCGAAGAAGGTCAGCATCATGTGATCGCCGAGGAATATGCCGTCCTCGACCGCGCCGGCCGGCTACAGCTCCCCCGAGATTATGTCGATACGCTCGAGATGGAGCGCCGGGTTCGTCTTGAGCTGGAGTCTGATCACATCGGTGTCTGGCCGGATCGCCCGCATGCCGAACAGGAGGACCGCCCGTGAGCGACCCGAACGAACGCTGGCGCCCGCCGACGCAGCGCACGAGTAGTCAGTCGCCGTTCGTCACCCCGGCCGAAGAGCGTTCTTCCACGGAGCGGCATCAGTCCTCCGAGCGTCGCCGCGGCGCGGGTGTCGACGTGCTCCAACCCGTCATCCGGGTCGAGGGTGTGACCCGCGACTATCCGATGGGTGACTCTGTGGTGCACGCGCTCCGGGGAGTTGATCTGACCGTTGGTCGTGGCGAGCTTGTCGCAATCCAGGGGCGGTCGGGTTCAGGCAAGACCACGCTCCTCAACATTATCGGAGGTCTCGATCGCCCGAGCTCGGGTCTCGCGTCGATCGACGGCATGGTTGTCTCCGAGCTGCCGGAGAATGAGCTCATCGAGCTACGACGTCATCGGATCGGCTTCATCTTCCAGGCGTTCGGTCTCATCCCGATTCTCACAGCCGCCGAAAATGTCGAGGTGCCGCTTCGACTCGCCCAGGCACAGATCTCCCGGCGCGAGGAGCGCGTTCGCGTTCTTCTCGAGCTTGTCGGTCTCGGCGACCGCGCCCGCCATCGTCCGCACGAGCTGTCCGGCGGTGAGCAGCAGCGTGTTGCGATCGCCCGAGCATTGGCGAACTCTCCCGAGATTCTCATCGCCGACGAGCCGACCGGCCAGCTCGACTCGCAAACCGGCCGCACCATCATGACGCTGATTCGCGCGCTTGTTCGCAGCGAAGGGGTCACTGCCCTCGTCGCGACCCACGACCCGGTCCTGATCGATCTCGCCGATCGTGTCATCACCCTCGGTGACGGTGTCGTCACATCCGACCTCGCCCGCTCCGATGATTGAGACAGCCACATGAACCTGTTCGCTGGCAAGCGGCCGGGCTATTCTGCCTCGGGTGCGAACGGTTCAGTTGGCAATTCGTCGAAGTTGTCGCTCGGCGTTGGCGCGCCAGGACCAAGCCCCCCGCACGGTCATAGCGTCCACAGATAGGCGATCAGGGCAATCGCCACCACCAGCGCCACCGCGAAACCACACCCAAGCGCCAGATTGAGCTCGCCAGCCCCACGCTGTCTCATCGGTTCCGGATCTCCGATTTCGATAGTCGCCCCACAAGACGCCGCAGATGCGATGCATTTCAGGTGCGGAGATGTCGCTCACAGGACAGCAGCGCGTTCCTGCGCCGTCAATGACCGGCTGCGCAGCGTCGTGCGCTGCCCGCGAAGCCAGAGCCCCTCGGGGGATCCGCCGGCCACTCCGTCCCCGGCGAGGATGATCAGAGTATGCCCGACGAACCGCTTGACACATCGGAATCCCCGTATGCTAGAATACAATCGGATACCCCACCGGGGTATAAGTTGTGATCATGTCGAGGAGGCAAGATGGTAGAGAAGACGTTCATCGTCCCAGATGTTAGCTGCGAGCATTGCGTTCGCGCGATCACCAGCGAACTGACCCAGATCGACGGAGTCGAGCAGGTCAGCGTCGATATTCCCACCAAGGTCGTCACCGTCCGGGCCAGCGACGCTGTAACCGACGCGGTGCTCGTCGCCGGGCTGTCCGAGGCGGGCTACGAGGTCGCTTCCCCGAGCTAGCCTCCACTGCTATTCAGAGATCTCTTCGCCGGCCGGGGCAGCACGCTCCGGCCGGCGCTGTTTCGCGACGACGCGCGTGCGGATCCATATTGCGCAAGCCGCGGATGTCGCGAATGGGGATTGCGTTTTCTGGCGGAAGGTACTACACTCGCGTTATTGATCCTGATTGCTACCGCGACAGGAAGGAGGAGTGCAGGTGACGCGACGCCTCGGCATAGCCGGCAGTGGAATTGCCCTCTGGGTACGCTGCCCACTCCTCGAAGATGACCACAGGCCGGGCGCCTGAACAACCGCTTCCGTAAGACACACGCAACCCGTTCGGCCTCGGCCAGGCACAGCATAATCACACAGTAATCAGACGACAGATCTGATTGCTGGAATGGGAGGATGGCCGGCCAGTCCGGCATGATAGAGCGACGTTCCTACGTCGCCGGGTAGAACCCAGATAATCCATCCCATATTAGACGATGACGACGCGGGGGCTGGTCGCTCCCGCGTCCTGCTATCTCAGCCCCGGCGCTCAGTCGCGATCCAGGACGATGATCCGGCAACCCGGGTGGACCCGGACGGTCGCGTTCGTGCCCGGAATATCGCAGTACCCCCCCGCGAGCCGCTCGGATAGACGCGGCAACAACCGCCCGATAAACGCCACCATTCCGGGTCGAACGACCGCCGCGGGAAACAGACCAGCCGTTGCCCTGACCGTAGAGCCGGAGCGGACCAGCCGCCCGTAGAGCTCGCCACGCGACAGCCGGTCGGCGTCCAGCTCCACGTACTCCAGCCCGAACGCCTCCGCTGTGCGGCGCAGCTCAGGGAGCTTCGCTCTGGACACCCCTGTCGTCACGGTGCGTGTCATCGCGTCGGCAAGCAGAGCGTCGACGCCCTCGCGCTCCACCACCCCGGTCTCTGGTTCCGGTTGCGCCGGTGCGGACATGCCGAGCCTCGTCGCCTCCTCGATCGATCGCTGCACGCGCAGATGAACCCGTTCGAGCATCGCCGCGGCCTCTGCGATGGCTCGCTCATCGGCGATCATGCGCGAGTTGTCAGCGATCGTCCGCTCGCCCACTGCCACGTCAGCCAGAGTCGCGTGCATGGCGTGAGCTGCGATCGGCCGAGGCGCGTCCGCGGCCTCGGCGCGCGTGCCGCTCGGCGACTCGATCGCCGGGGGAGCTTCTCCTTCTTCGGGAGCTGCCGGTTCTGGCCCGGTCGCCAAGGCCTCCGACGTGGCGCTGGCGCCTCGCCACTGTTCCAGCTCCGCCATCATTTGGGCCAGGTCTGGTTGCAGGCCGGCCAGCGACTGCAGTTCCCCGGCGGTACCTGGCGCACCTGAAGCCAGCCGAGTTGTCCGCTCCTCGGGAGATAGTTCCGGCCATGCCGCCGCAAGTCGGATGAGCGGTCCCGAACCCGGCCACCGTGCCTCTCCCAGCAGAACCGCGCGATCGATCAGCTTTCGTGCGATCAGATCGTGGATCAGGTCGACCGACCGTGGCTCCGCCCCGTGTGCTTGATTCGTCATCTGGCCGTATCCTGTTTCATTCCTGTCCCCAGCGCGGTCGAATCCCGCTGCTACAATAGCGCGGCTTTTCGAACCGGGCCAACCTTCGTTCGGCTCGAGCGCCCGACCATCAACACGTTGAGGGGTGATTATGTCCAGTATTCTGACTGGAGAGCGACTGACCAACCGGCGACTTGTCATTATCGCGGCAATGGCGGGAACCTTTCTGTCCGCGCTCGATTCGAGCATTGTCGGTCCGGCGATGCCGACCATCATTGGCCAGCTCGGCGGCCTTTCGCTCTATTCGTGGGTGTTCTCCGCCTACCTGCTGACCTCGACGACCACTGTCCCACTCTACGGCCGCCTCAGCGACATGTATGGTCGGAAGCCGCTGTTCGTCGTCAGCGCTGCGCTGTTTGTCCTCGGCTCGGCGCTGTGCGGCATTGCTCAGAGTATGGAGCAACTCGTCGCCTTCCGCGCGATACAGGGGCTCGGCGCGGGCGGGATCGTGCCGGTGACCTTCACGATCCTGGGCGATCTGTTCTCGGTCGAAGAACGGGCCAAGATGGCCGGCCTCTTTTCGGCTGTCTGGGGCGCTTCTGCGGTTGCCGGCCCGACGCTCGGTGGCCTGATCGTGCAGGTCATCGACTGGCGCTGGATCTTCTACCTCAATCTGCCGTTCGGCATCGTGTCGGTAACGCTGATGTGGCGTTCGCTCCATGAGACGCGGACCGGAGAGCGCAGCCGGATCGACTATCTCGGCGCGATCCTGCTGACAGCCGGGATCACCGCATTCCTCTTCGCTCTGCTCGAAATTGGCGAGGGTGCTTCGTGGCTCGGCCCGCGGACAGGCGGGATGATCGTTCTGTCCGCCTTCCTCGTGGCGGCGTTCATCTATCACGAGAACCACTTCCCTAGCCCGATGATGCCGATGGGGATGTTCCGCTCGCCGATCATGGCGGTCGTGACCAGCGCGGGCACGCTGATCGGTGGCGTGATGTTTGGCATTTCGTCGTTCGTGCCACTTTACATTCAGGGTGTGCTGGGAGGCACGCCGATTGATGCCGGCCTGACAATCGCGCCATTCTCGATCGGCTGGTCGGCAGCCTCGGTTGTCTCGGGTCAGATCATTACGCGCGCCGGCTATCGCCTTTCGGTCGTTGCTGGGACGTTGTCTGCGGTCGCCGGTAGCGTCTCGTTGCTGCTGGTCTCCCCCGACACTGGCCGATGGCCGGCCGCCGTCGGCTCCGGACTCGTCGGTATTGGCATGGGTCTTTCGTCAACCGCGATGTTGATCGCTGTTCAGAACTCCGTCGGCTGGGGTCAGCGTGGTGTTGCAACTGCCCTCGTGCAGTTCTCCCGAACGATCGGCGGCGCGATCGGTGTTGCGGTGCTGGGCACGCTCCTGACGGCGCAACTCACGTCGCGCCTCAGCGGCATGGATGGCTCGATGCAAGGCGCGAACGCGCTGCTCGATGCGAAAGTGCGCGCCAGCCTCACACCGGACATTCTCCACCCGCTGACCACTGCGCTCTCGTCATCGCTGCACATCGTCTTTATGACGATGCTGGGCCTGGCAGTTGTGGCCGCCGTGATTACCGTGCTCTTCTTCCCACGGGGATCTGTCGAGGAACTACAGGGGGCCGACGGCGGTATGGGGGCAGACCGTGCTAGCAAGGCGGACGACGCGGAGGCCACGATGCCGTCGGGCGCGCAAACGCGGCCGACGTCTCGCTAGACCAGCCATTGGTGTCAGTCTTCTGTTTCGAGCTTCGACTTGATGCAGCCGAAGATGTCCTTGGTCATTCGGTCCGCAACGCCGCCCATCAGTCGTGCGCCGACTCCAGCGATCGTCCCGCTCACGCGCACATCGGAAGCCCAGGTCATCATCGTCGCGGTTCCGCCGGCATCGGCGAGGTCCATTGTGCTCGTCATCGACACCGCCGACCCGGGCATCTTGCCGGCGGCCAGGATCGTGGCATGTGACGGCTCGGTGCGCTTCTGGAATGTGATATCGAAGTTGAAGGTGCCCTTGATCATGCCGACGCCCGCTTTGACCGTGCACTTGAAGCGGTCCTCGTCGATGATCTCAAAGCTCTGGAGCCCGGGCGCACACTGGGTCACCTGGTTCGGGTCGGTGAGAAACGCGTAGACCCGCTCCCGGGGCGCCTGGATCGTGACATCGCCCTTGAACTCCATCGTGAATGCCCTCCCATTATTTCGACGCGCGCGGTGTCATATATCCCGAGTATAGGCGAACGCCCGCCGGACCGGGCCGGCGGGCGCTTGACGGCGATACGAGCGGGGCTTACAGAATACGACGTTCCACGAGTGTGTCGGGATCGAACCCCCGCCAGACTGGAATGCCGCAATAGCGCTCGCCTTCCGGACAGAACGGCTTGTTGCCTGCCCTCGACCGGAGCACGCACGGCGGACCACTCACGAACTCGCCGATCGTTGGCAGCGCGACACGAACCTGTGCCGTCTCCTGCGCCGCGGTGTCGAAGATTTCGCGCTGCGCGTTGTAGCAGAGGCGCTTCACCCACTTCCAGTAGTAGGTCAGCAGCGTGCCGGTCTCGTAGAAGCGGAGCCGATGGCTGTTCGGGAGTAAGTACAGGGCGTGCTCCGGCGCGACACCGTCGTCGAGAAGCTGATTCTTTGCGTCCCATAGCGCGCGAACAGTTGCCTGGTATTCCTCGAGCGCCTGATCGTTGCTGGCCACCTCGTGCGGAACGATCACGTCGGGATCACGCCGCATGTGGGAAGCCAGCACCGGCCCGGATGACAACGTTCCACGGTGGCGCTGGTTCTGGGCATCTTCAGCCCCACTGATACGTTTCTGGAACGTGAACGGGACGTGATTCATCGTCTGCATCAGCTTCGAGTTCATGGCCAGGAAGAGTGGGTGGCCAAGGTAGTGATTGCGCGCGGGATCGAGGACTGCCAGCAGCGCGTCTTCGTCGGTCATTTCGTCATGCGCGCGCCCGAGGACAGCGCGGACAGCGTTGGCCAGCGTTGCTTCGGCGTCGACGTTGTAGCTCGCCAGACGGGAGTCAAAGTCGCCGAGTTCGGCGTCAAATTCGTCGAAGAAGCGCTCGTCTGCCGGGGCTCCGATCGTCTGTTGCATCCCGGAGAGTGCTTCATACTCGATCGTATCCTCTGCGCCGAGGATCTGAAGATCAAGCTCGTACCCCGGCGCTCCCAGGAAATAGGGATCGATCTTGAGGACCTCTGCGACCATCGTGTTGACGATGTAGCGCACCTCCGCCGGCACATCGAGCTGGTTAGCCAGCACGTAGTATCGAAGGAGGGTCAGCCCGTTGATCGTGTGGTAGAGGTGCGCGGGGGTCGCCAACGGCAGCACGTACCTGGCCACCTCCTGCGCGCGCTTCTGGACCGCGTCGGCGATTCGCCGCTCTGCCTCGGGGCCGGCCGCTTTGGCCCGAGACGGAAAGACCTTCGCGTATCGCTCGGCGAGGCCCGGCGAGAGGATCTCGGTGAGGTTGCGATAGCCGTCGATGGCTCGTTCGGTGGCGGCGCGATAGATCGCCTCCTGCCGTTCGGAGAGTCCTGGCGTTACCATCGCCTTACCTGAGACCTCGCGGTAGCGCTGGCTGACCTGCTCGGAGTTGTAGTGCGGGTGATGGTGAAAGAACGACCAGATCGCGAGGCGTGACACGCCATCGAGGATGAAGACGAAGTTCGCGTGTTGGAAGGTCGTGTGATGACCGGCGTCAAACAGATCTCGATAGAGCCGCTGGGCGCGCGAGCGTCGGTGCGGTCGGAGCTCGTCGCCGTCGTCGAGACCGACGTCCATGAGCTTCAGGACACTCTCGACCCTGGCCGGTCTGGAGCCATAGCAGGACCAGGCAGCGGCAACTGCTAGCGCAAACGGATGGGCCGCGGACTCATCGTGCAACAACCGGATGGTCGGCGGCGTCGAGGCGAACGGATAGCTCTTATCGCGGGCCGCGTCAGGCAGTGCGGACATAGTTCCCCCTTGTTCGCCCAGCACGAATGGGCAGTGTACGTACATAGAATACCCGTTCGCCCATCGTCGCACAAGGCATGACTCTGAGTCACTCGCGGGGCGCTGACGGATGCATCCAGTGCAGTTACCCATCGCTCGATGGCCCGCCCTCCGCGAGTCTTGGTGGCGTGAGAGGCAGTCCACCCAGGTGGAAAGCGCAGAAGTAGTTGTCGCCGGGGGTACGCCGAGTCGGCGCGGGCTAACGTTCCACGTGGAACGCACGCAGTGGTGGTCTTGTTGGTCGTCGTGTGGCCCTCCGCAGTTGCGTTCGGACGATGTGGTTCGGCTGGGACAGTTGTGTCGCGACGCTCCCGTGTCCAGCGCCGGCGCTCTTGGGAGGTGGCGTAGAATTAATGGTTGGCGGCTACTGGCGATGAACTGAGAATGGCTCGGATAAACGTTGTATCGCATTGACCATGAAGACGAGGGTCTGGACTATCGGCGGCGTTACCAGGGGTTGATCGGGGTCAATAGCAAGGTGCCGATCCGCGATCGCTCGATACTGGGCCTGGTCTATACGCCGGGTGTTGCCGAGGTGTGTCTGGAGATCGTCGATCATCCTGAATCTGCGTTCGACCTGACCTGTCGGGGCAACACGGTCGCTATCATCTCGGATGGCTCAGACCTGTTCGGTCGTGAGGGTGGTTCGCCCGAGGCAGTGCTGCCGATTCTGGAGAGCAAGAGCGTCCTGTTCAAGACGTTCGCCGGCGTTGATGCGTTCCACCAGCTTGTTGGCCAGTTCGGTCACAAGGCGCTGGCGTTCGAAGCCGGTGTAGTCCTCTTTGACTTCCGCCTTCACCTCTTCAA
>Ga0209477_1001133_pt1 | contig 16284 bp, 15 predicted proteins | sample KloWWTupernatant_FD_187180 | JGI IMG/M metagenome (GOLD analysis project Ga0209477, IMG submission 187180) | Active sludge microbial communities from Klosterneuburg, Austria, studying microevolution and ecology of nitrifiers - Klosterneuburg... | ecosystem: Engineered > WWTP > Aerobic digester >... | reverse complement strand
TGCACCTTCGTGCCGGACAGTGAGAAACCGGGCTTCACCCAGAGGTAGTCGATCTCGTCGGCCTTGCGGAACTCCCGATCCTCGCCGAACCAGGAGGTGTCGAGCTTGCCCTCGTCCAGGATGCGGCCGGCGCTGGCTGGGGCGAGGGAGACGGCGGCGAGGGCGATAGCGAGGCAGCAGACCTTCGGGATGGACATCATCTATCTCCTTGAGTAGCACGCACCAACAGGTGGATCAGCGGAAGCACCAGCGCGGGCCGGAGCGCAGGAAACCGACGGGCAGAACATGGGCAGGCGCTGTGCCTGCTCAATAGAAGTCGGCGCAGGACAGAAAGTAGCCGCAGCCAGGACGCGGGCAAAAGAGCTTGCACTTCCTCTCCTCGAGCTCGGTGCTGCAGTTGGGGCAGGTGCGCATGAGGGATTCTGCCGCCGGCAACGGTGCGCGGGCCGCGGTGCGTCGGGGCGCCGCACCTTCCGCTCGGCTCGGCGAGCGGTTGCTGTCGAAAGTCACGGCGCGCATTCTAACCAGCTTTCTGCGTCCCGCGGCCGGCTGGCTCCGGTAGCCCCGGAGCGCGCGGCCGATATACTCCACCTCTCATGTCGCCCAGCGCCCTCGTTCTCGCGGGCGGCTCCGGAACCCGCTTCTGGCCGTCGAGCCGTCGCCATCGCCCCAAGCAGTTTCTCGCCCTGGAGGGCGAGCGTTCGCTTCTCCAGGCGACCGTCGACCGCCTGCGTCCGCTCGTATCGCCGGAGCGGGTCTGGATCTCGACCACCGAAGCGCTCCAGGAGGCCGTCGCGGAGCAGTTGCCCGAGCTGCCGCCAAGCCACATCCTGACCGAGCCGGCGGCGCGCAACACGGCGCCGGCGATCGGCTGGTCGCTGCTTTCCATGCCCGCTGCCGCGCGCGAGGGCGCCGTGATCGTGCTGCCCTCGGACCATCGGATCGCGGCACCAGAGTCGTTCCGCGCGGCGCTGGCCCTGGCCGCCGAGGTGGTCGAGCGCGAGGCTCGTATCCTCACCCTCGGCGTGGTCCCGACCGCTCCGGAAACCGGCTTCGGCTATCTCGAGATGGGAGAAGCTCTCGCGGCAGCCCCCGGGCTGCGGCGCGTGCGGCGCTTCACCGAGAAGCCCGACCGCGCCACCGCCGAGCGCTTTCTGGCCGGCGGCGAGCACCTGTGGAATGCCGGCATCTTCGTCTTTCGCGGCAGCGTTCTCCTGGCCGGAATCGAGCGCCATTCGCCGGAGCTCTGGCAGGGGCTCTCGGAGCTCGCGCGCACGCCCGAGCGGGCGGTCGAGCTCTATCCGCGCCTGCAGTCGATCTCGATCGACTACGCCGTCATGGAGAAGTTCGAGCAGATGGCGGCCCTGCCGCTCGACTGCGGCTGGAGCGACCTCGGTTCCTGGGACGCCCTGGCCGGAATCCTCTCCGCCGACGGCGACGGCAACGTCGCGCGCGGCGGCTCGGTCGTGGTCGATGGGGCGCGCAACATCACCTTTGCCGAGGAGGGGACGATCGCCGTGCTCGGGCTCTCCGACCTGATCGTCGTGCGCTCGGGCGATGCCGTCCTGGTGGCGCAGCGCAAGGACGCGCAAGAGGTTCGTCGCATCGTCGAGCAGTTGGCGGCTTCGGGCCGCAAAGATCTCCTCTAGGACCTCGCCGATCATGCAGAAGAAGATCCCGCGTTCCGGAGCCTTCTCGGAGCGCCTGAATCGCTGGGCGATCGACCGGGGCTTCCCCGTGCTCGCCTGGATCGCGCCGCGCGCGCCGCGCTGGTTCCTCTTCTTCCACGCGCGCTGGATCATCGCCGTCGTCTTCTTCTTCCACTCCCGTCCGAAGCGCGCGATCGAGCGCAATCTCGCCCGCGTCCTCGGCCAGCCGCCCGGTTCCACGGCGGTGCGCCGCGCGACGAATGCGATGCTGCGGCATCTCGCCTTCTACTGGGTCGACCTCTTCCGCTTTCCGCAACTGCCGACCGCGCGCCTGCGCGAGCTCATCGTCGGCGGGGACGTGCGGGCGCTCGATCCGCTGCGCGAACGGCTCGCCGCCGGCGAGCGGATTCTCCTGATGACCGCCCATCTGGGGAACTGGGAGCTCGGCGCGGTGATGCTCGGGCAGGCCGAGGTTCCGCTCGCCATCATCTACGTCCCGGACGAGTTCGAGCAGGCCGAACAGTTCCGCAGCCACATGCGCACGCTCTCGCACGTCAGCGAGATCCCGCTTCCGGAGGACGACCGATTCGCCAGTCTCGCGGTGCTGCGGGCGTTCGGCGAGGGTCGCGTGGTCGCCCTTCAAGGCGACCGGGACTTCCGCGACAGCGGCGTCGAGCTCCCATTCTTCGGCGCCATGGCGAGCTTTCCCACCGGGCCGTTCCACCTCGCGCGGATGACCGGAGCGGTGCTCCTGCCGACGTTCATCGCCTATGCGCCGGACCTGCGGTTCGAGGTCGTCCATGGAGCGACGATCAAGGTCGCCCGGACGGCCGATCGCGACGGGGATGTGCGGGCGGCGATGGAGCAATGGGTCGAGACGCTCGAAGGGGCCGTGCGCCGCTGGCCGACCCAGTGGTACACCTTCTACGACTTCTGGCCGCAGCCGGAGCTTCCACAATGAGCCGCGTGACGCGTGTCGCGACCGCCGCCGGCCTGCGTCCGCTGTTCGCCGCGGACCCGGCTCTCGGTTGGGCGCCGCCGGAGCCGTTTCCGCGCGCCGTCGAATTGTCGTCCGCCTCGACCGCTGAGCCCTGGGAGGTCGAGATCGGCTTCGGCAAGGGTCGCTACCTGTTGCGCCGCGCCGCCCTCGAGCCTGCGGGTCGTTTTCTCGGCATCGAGATCGCCGGCGAGTACTTCCGGCTGGTCGCGCGACGCGTCGCGCGCCGCCGGCTCGCCAACGTCGTGCTGCTCGAAGGCGAGGCGCAGTATCTCGCCGGTGCCGTTCTGCCGCGTGGATTCGCCAGCACTGTGCACGTCTACTTTCCCGATCCGTGGCCGAAGCTGCGCCACCATCGCCGGCGGCTCTTTGCGCCCGACTCTCTCGATCTCGTGCAGGGCCTGCTCGCGCCCGGCGGCCGGCTCTGTTTCGCCACCGACTTTCTCGCCTACGGCGAGCAGGTGCGCGAGCTCCTGGAGTCGCATCCGGGGACGCAGGTGACGGTACACGAAGGCCCGTGGCCCGACGGCGCGCGCACCAACTACGAGGCCAAGTACATCGTCGAGGGGCGGCCGATCCTGCGCCTCGAAGTCACCTTCGCGAACGCCGCCGAACCGCATCCGCGCGGCCTGCTCGACCTGCTCGTCGCCCCCGCCCCGCGGCCGCTGCTGCAGGACTAGACACCGTTGCGCCCTGCCGGCCCAGAGTGGCCGGATGATCCGCCGAGCGGAAAAGGGCGTACTGTGAGCACGGAGATATGCGCGGACCGATCCTCATCGCCGGCGGCACCGGACTTCTCGGCCGGGCGCTCGCCCAGCGCCTCGCCGAGGCAGGTCGGGAGGTCGTTCTGCTGTCGCGCTCGCCCGCCCGGGTCGCCGGGTCGCCGGAGCTGCCTCTTGGCTGCCGGCTGGCCGCATGGGACGGGCGGACCGCGGACGGATGGGGCAGCCTCGCCTCCGGAGCGGCGGCGATCGTGAATCTGGCCGGCGAGTCGATCGCCGCCGGCCGTTGGAGTCGCCAGCGCAAGGCGCGCATCGTGAGCAGCCGGCAAGAGGCCGCTGCGGCAGTGCTCGCGGCGATCGCGCAGGCACCCAAGCCGCCGGCCGTCCTGGTTCAGGCCTCAGCCATCGGCTACTACGGCGACCGCGCGGGCGAGCTGCTGCCGGAAAGTGCCGCCTCGGGCGAGGGTTTCCTCGCCACGACGACGCGGGAGTGGGAGGCGGCGAGCGCGGATTGCGCACGCTTCGGCGTGCGCCGGGCGGTGGCGCGGACCGGCATCGTGCTGGCGCGCGAGGGTGGCGCGCTGCCGAAGATGCTGCTGCCGTTCCGCCTCGGCGCGGGTGCGATTCTGGGGAGCGGGAAACAGTGGATGTCCTGGATCCATGTCGCCGACGAGAGCGCCGCGCTGGCTTTCCTGATCGACGAGCCCACGGCCGCCGGGGTGTTCAATCTCGCGGCGCCGGAGCCCGCCACCCAGGCGGGCTTCTCGCGCGCGCTCGCCGAGGCGCTCCACCGCCCGCTGCTCGCGCGGGCTCCCGCCTGGGTGCTGCGCGCGGCGATGGGGGAGATGTCGGACCTCGTCCTCGCCAGTCAGCGCGTCGTTCCGCAGCGCCTGCTCGAAATGGGCTTCCGTTTCCAGTTTCCGCACCTCGACACCGCCCTGGCGGACCTCTGCCGCGGCGAGGCGGCGGCGCACCCATGAGCTTCTGGGGTGCCTTCGCGGCGGCGGCGTGCGTCGTCGCGGCGTATCTCGCGGCCGGCTGGCTGCTGAGCGTCCGCTTGCGGGACGTGAGTATCGTCGACGTGATGTGGGGCCCGGGGTTCGCGCTCGTGGCGGCGGTGTCGGCGGTACTGGGCTCGGGGGACGCTGCGCGCAAGACGATCGTCGTGGTGCTGGTCAGCGTCTGGGGGCTGCGTCTCGCGGCGCACATCTTCGCCCGCAACCGTGGGCACGCCGAGGACTATCGCTATCGCGCGATGCGCGCGCGGCACGGGGCGCGCTTCGTCTGGGTGTCGGCGTTCACCGTCTTCGGTCTTCAGGGTGTCCTGCTGCTGTTCATCGCTCTGCCGCTGGTTGCGGCGACGGCGCGCCCCGGCGCGCCGGCTCTCGGAGCGCTCGACTTCGCCGGCGTCGCGCTGTTTCTCACCGGCTTTCTCTGCGAAGCGATCGGCGACGCGCAGCTCGCACGCTTCAAGGCCGATCCCGCGAACCGCGGCAAGGTCTGCGACGTCGGACTCTGGCGCTACAGCCGGCATCCCAACTACTTCGGCGACGCGACGCTCTGGTGGGGGCTCTACCTGGTGGCCTGCGCGGTGCCCGCTGGCTGGCGGACGATCGCCAGCCCGATCGTGATGACGGTGCTGCTGCTCAAGGTCTCGGGCGTAGCTCTCCTCGAGCGCGGCCTCGCCGCGACCAAGCCTGGCTACGCCGACTACGTCGCCCGCACCAGCGCCTTCGTGCCCTGGTTCCCGCGGCGCCCGTCCGGCTAGACGAGGAAGCTCGATCGGAGCTCGGCAGCGACGTCTTCGCAGATCTCGGGGCGGGTGTAGACGCGGTAGCGGTCGATGCGAGTCAGGTGGCGGATGAAGTGGCTGGCGCTCTCCATCGACTCGAGGTGGCCGTCGCGATAGCGCACCCAGACGGGGCTGCCACCCAGCCGATGGGGGTCTTTCGCCGAGCGGGCGACGAGGATCTCGCCCGGACCGTAATGCGCCCTGAGCGCCGGGAGGAGCGCCTCGAACCCGTCGCTCTCGGCTTCCGAAAGGTGCTCCCGGGTTTCGAAGGCGAGCGGAAAATGGCGGCGATGGACCACCGCCTGGGCGTGTTGGTTGTCCGAAGCTCGCATCGCTTCGAGCGTCGAGAGGTCGTCCTGGAGCAGGAAGAGCTCGGGGTCGGAGGGCCACCGCCGACCCTCGGCGCGCATCCACTCCGACAGATGCTGCTCCAAGGCCTTGCCGGTGACGTTGAAGTAGACCTGGGTGAACATGTAGTAGCGCGCCAGCACCAGCGCCTCGACGGCGTGGACGCCGCCCTCCTCGACGCCGACGCCGAGCGCTCCGGTCTCCGGATCGGCGACTACAGCCAACGTGTCGAGCAGGCGGTCGAGGTCGTAGACGCCGTAGCGCACGCCGCAGTAGAGGCTGTCGCGCAGCAGATAGTCCATCTTGTCGACATCGAGCTCGCCCGAGATCACCTGGGTCAGGAAGCGGCGCTCCGGCGGCACGTCGCCGGCGAGCAGTGCAGCGACCTCGCGCGGCGCAATGCCGTCGCCGTGGCGCTCGAACAGGGCAGAGATCTCGTCCGAGGCGAGGAGCCGAGCGGTCATCGCTTCGTGGTCGATGCCGCCCTCGAAGAGCTCCTCGGCGGAGTGGCTGAACGGAGCGTGGCCGGCGTCGTGGAAGAGCGCCGCGAGTCGGGCGAGGCGCCGCGCCCGCCGGCGCTCTTCAGGCGGCAGCAGGCCCGGGCTCTTGCCGAGCAGCGCGTCGACCATCCGGCCGGCGAGCGTCATCGCGCCGAGGACGTGCGAAAAGCGGCTGTGCTCGGCGCCGGGATAGACCAGGAAGGTGAGGCCGAGCTGGTGGATGAAGCGCAGGCGCTGCAGCGGCCGGCTGTCGACCAGCGCCGCTTCGAGGGCGTCGGTCTCGATGAAGCCGTGGATCGGATCGCGGAGCGTCAGCATGGAGCGCGTCGTCGAGGAGGATAGCCCAGCAGCAGCTCAGTGCGCTGTCAAGGCTCGGGCAGGAGCAGGTCGGGAAACGTCGAGCCCGGCTCGAGCGCGGTCGAGAGGTCGCCCGTCCGGTCGAGAAAGAGGGCCGCGAGGAAGACCCCGGCGAGCGCCGCCGGACGACGCAGCGAGAGCGGCAGGAAGCGCGCCGCGAGCAGCAGGAGCGTGGCGGCGCCGAGTGTGATCACGTCCGGGCCGAGCGTAGCGCGAACCGGCACGGAGAAGGCGATCAGCGAAAGCGGTAGGGCGGCCCCGGCGAGGGTCGCGAATCCCCGCGCCGGCCCCGCCGCCGCCTCGCCGGCGGCGAACGCCAGAGCGACGCGAATCAACGCGGCGATCGCGATCCCGCTGAGGCCGGCTGCCGGTCCGCGGCCGAGCCGCAAGAGTTCGCCGGCAAGGGACGCTGCGACCAGGAGCGCGGCGCCTAGCGCGGAAGCGATCCGCCAGCCGGCCGGCTCGAGCTTGCGGTAGCCTGCCAGGAGCACGAGGTTCGACAGGCCGACGGCGAGCCCCGCAGCGACGAGGGCGAGCGCCGGCAGCGAGCGCGGCGGCCAGGAGAGTCCCCAGGCGAGCGCCGCGTCGAGCCGCGCGCCGACGGTGAACAGCCCGGCGAGGGCGGCGGCGAGGAGCAGCGGTGTCGCCACCAGCGCCCAGAGTTGGCGGCGGTCAGACGAATCGGCAGGCGGCCCGGCCGGCAGCGCTGCCGCTTCCGCGGCCGGAGGCGCGAAGCGGGCGAGGCGCCAGGGGACGAGCGCGTGCAGGCCGAGGATCACCCACTGCAGGGTGAGGGCGAGGGCGGTCATCGCTGCACCGGGGCCTCGGCCGCAGCCGGCCGGAGAGGGTCAGGCAGCCGGCGGGCCCACGGGCTCTCGGGAAGCTGCTGCAGCAGTTCGCGGGCGGTGGCACCGTCGGGAGGGACGCGCCAGTCGGGGGCGACGTCGCACAGCGGGGCGAGCACGAAGCGGCGCGCACGCATCCGCGGATGGGGGAGGAGCGGCGCCGCGCCGGCTCGGACCTCGTCTCCCAGCAGGAGCAGGTCGAGATCGAGCGTCCGCGGCCCATCGGGTCGTGGCGGCTGTGGGCGGGAGAACCCGCGCTCGCGGCCGAACTCGAGCTCGATCCGCTGCGCGACGGCGAGGAGGTCCGGCGCCGCGAGGTCGCTCTCGCCGATCGCGACAGTGTTGAGGTACGGTGGCTGTGGAATCGGCGAGACCGGCTCCGTCAGATACAGCGGCGCGACGACGAGCGGGCCGAGAGCCTCTTCGAGGCGCGCCAGCGCGCCTTCGAGGATGCGCCGGGAGTCGCCGAGGTTGCTGCCCAGGCCGAGCGCGAACCGGCGCCGGGCGGGGCTACTCCTCGTCGTCGTCGAAGTCTTCCTCTTCTTCGACGACCCCTTCGGGCGCTTCGATCTCGTCGTCGGGAATGTCCTCGTCCGGAGCGACGACGAGATCGTCATCGGCCTCGACGATCGGCTTGGGCACGTCGTCGCGCCGTTTGCGCTTCGCCTGCGCCGACTCGGCCGCCGCGTCGGGGCGCTTGACGTCCTTCTGGTTCGCGCCGCACTTCGGGCAGATGGGAGCGGGACGGCCGAAGTCGTAGAACTTCGCGCCGCAGCTGTAGCATTCGTGTTTGGTACCCAATTCGGCCATGCGTTCTCGAGCTCCTTGGGCCGGGTGACCCCGGCGAGGGAGCGAACGTAGCAGCGCCCTTGCGGGCTGTCAACAATCTGCCCGGGATAAGATGCCGGCATGAGGGAGAACCGCTTCTCGCGCCGGGCCGGGCTGCTCTTGCCGAACCTGGCCCTGGTCTCGCTGCTGGTAACGGGCGCGGCACGCGGTGCCGAAGACAAGGTCCCGGACCCCGAAGCGCCCGGCCTGACGCTCGCGGCGCGCTCCGAAGCGCTCCTCGACCGGGTTCGTTTCGAGCAGAAGCGCCTGCGCAGCCTGGAGGCGGACTTCGTCCAGTTCCGGGTCAGCGAGTTTCTCGCCGCGCCGGAGGAGTCGAAGGGCTCCTTCGCCTACTCGGCTCCTGATCTGGTGCGCTGGGACTACCTGTCGCCCAAACCGGTTTCGATGGTGATCCGCGAAGACGAGATGCTGACCTGGTACAAGGACCTCGGCAAGGCCGAGAAGGTCAAGGTGGGGCGCGCCTCGTCGCAGGTCTTCCGCTACCTGAACGCGAGCGGCTCCCTCGACACGCTGATGAAGTACTTCGCCGTCACCTTCGCCTTCCCGCCGGCCGCCCAGGCGGGTTCCGCCGGCGCGGTAGAGCCCTATCGCCTCGACCTTGCGCCCCGATTCGCGCGCATCCGCAAGCGCCTGGCGGCGATGAGCCTGTGGATCGACCGCGAGCTCTTCCTGCCTGTCCGCGTGCGCTACGTCGAGGCCAACGGCGACACCACCGAGTATCGCTTCGATCATCTGCGGCGCAACGGCGAAGTCCCTCTGTCGCGCTTCGAGCTGGCGATTCCGAAGGAGGTCGAGATCAGAGTCGTCGATCTCGATCGCGAACGCGAAGCCAAGCCCTGATCGCCTGCCCGGACTCCAGCAACGACCATCATGCAATTCGAGATTCTGGCGCGCGACGCCGGCGCCCGGCTCGGCCGGCTGGAAACCGCGCACGGCACGATCGATACCCCGGCGTTCATGCCGGTCGGCACGCTCGGGGCGGTCAAGGGTCTGACGCCGCAGGAGCTCGAGGCGGCGGGCGCCCAGGTCATGCTGGCGAACCTCTACCATCTCTCGCTGCGCCCGGGCATCGACACGATCTCGCGCGCCGGCGGCATTCACCGATTCACCGGCTGGAACCGTCCGATTCTCACCGATAGCGGCGGCTTCCAGGTCTTCTCCCTCGCCGCATTGCGCAAAGTGGACGAACGTGGCGTGCGTTTTCGCAGCCACCTCGACGGTGCGCTGCTCGAGCTCACCCCCGAGAGCGTCGTCGCCGCCCAGGAAGCGATCGGCGTCGACATCGCAATGGTGCTCGACGAGTGTCCGCCGTGGCCGGTACCCGAGGCGGTAGCGGCCGCTGCGCTCGCCCGAACCCTGCGATGGGCCGAGCGTTCGGTCGCGGCGCGGACGAGCCCGGCGACAGCGCTCTTCGGCATCGTCCAGGGGAGCAGCTTCCGTCCCCTGCGCGAGGCTGGGGCGGCGGCACTCTCCGCCATGCCGTTCGACGGCTATGCGATCGGTGGAGTGAGCGTCGGGGAGCCCCTGGGCCCCCGGCGCGCGGCGATCGAATGGACCGCTCCCTGCCTGCCCGAGGGCCGTCCGCGCTATCTCATGGGCGTCGGCACGATCCCCGACATGCTGCACGCGATCGCGCACGGCGTCGACCTGTTCGACTGCGTGCTGCCGGCGAGGAACGGCCGGCACGGCCTCCTCTACACCCGGGACGGGGCGCTGCGGATCAAGAACGCGCGCTTTCGCGACGACACCGGTCCGCTCGATCCGGAGTGCGGATGTCCGGTTTGCAGCCGCCTTTCCCGGGGTTTCCTGCATCATCTCTTCCGCGCCGGGGAGCTCTCCGCGGCGGTCTACGGGACGCTGCACAATCTCCGTGTTTTCCTTGACTTCATGGGGGAAGCGAGAGAAGCTATTGCGGCTTTTCGGGTAGCGGACCTGGCCCGCAGGTGGTCCAGTCGCTCCGCGGACGAACACCGATCCGAGAATTCTGTGGCGGTGGAGAGCCAGGAACCGCGCTCGCGGTGATGAACGAGCGCGCGCCTGGCGACGGCAAGTCGACCTTCTGTTGCAGCACGGAATCGAATCCGGGAGTGGAACGATGCATACGCTGCTCATCAGCCAGTTGCCGAATGTCTGGATCCAGGTCGCCCAGGCGCAGACTCAGTCGCCGCTCGTCTCTCTGGTACCGATCTTTCTCGTCTTCGGCATTTTCTATTTCCTGCTCCTGGCGCCGATGCGCAAGCGCCAGAAGGCCCTGCAGAAGGTCGTCGAAGGTCTGAAGCGCGGCGACAAGGTGGTGACCAACGGCGGTCTGATCGGCGAGATCGCCGCGGTCGAAGACCGGGTCGTCCACTTGAAGCTGGGCGAGAACGTCAAGGTGCGTGTGCTCAAGTCCGCCATCGCCGGCCTCGAGGGCAGTGCCGAACCGGAGGCAACCAAGTGAACAAGGGACTTCTCATCAAGGGCGCCGTCATCCTGGGCCTCGCCGCCCTGTCGGTCTTCGCCGCCTATCCGCCCAAGGACAAGCTGAATCTGGGACTCGACCTCCAGGGCGGCATCCATCTCGTGCTCAAGGTGGAGACCCAGGACGCCGTGCGCGCCGAGACCGACAAGGACATGGAAGTCCTGCGCCGCGAGATCGCCGACAACGGCGTCTCTTCGGTGGCGACGTCGCGCATCTCGGACACCTCCTTCGACGTCACCGGGGTTTCCGCGGAGCAGGAGGCGGTGCTCAACAAGGCTGCCAACGACTTCCTCACCGCGCAGCGCTGGGACTGGAAACGCGAGGGCAGCCGCACCGTCTTCGCGATGACCTCGCTCAACGAGCGCAACGTGCGCAACCTCGCGGTCGAGCAGGCGAAGCTGACGATCGACAACCGGGTCAATCAGTACGGCGTCGCCGAGCCGAGCATCACGCGGCAGGGCACCGAGGGCGACCGCATCGTCGTCCAGCTTCCTGGTGTCGACGATCCGGAGCGCGTCAAGCGCCTGATCAAGAGCACCGCGTTCCTCGAGTTCCGCCTGACCGAGTATCCGCCCGCCGGCGGCTCGGGTGTCGCGACGCGCGACGAGATTCTCGGCCGCTACGGCGGCAATCTCCCCGCCGACGTCGAGATTTTCGCCCAGGACAGGCGCGACGAACAGGGCAGGATCGTCGGCCAGAGCTTCTTCGCGGTGCAGGCGCGGCGAGTGATCACCGGGCGCGACCTGAAGTCGGCCAACATGTCCTCCGGCCAGTTCAACCAGCCGGTGGTGGCGTTCCACCTCACCGCCGACGGCGCGCGCATGTTCGGCGACGCGACCGGCGCCAACGTCGGACGCGGACTGGCGATCATTCTCGACAACCGCGTCGTTTCGGCGCCGGTCATCAACTCGCGCATCACCGATTCCGGCATCATCGAGGGCAACTTCACCCAGCAGGAGGTGCAGGACCTCGTGACGACGCTGCGCTCGGGCGCCCTGCCGGCCGGCATCACGTACCTCGAAGACCGCACCGTCGGGCCGTCCCTGGGGCAGGACTCGATCGACGCCAGCACGAAGGCGGGGCTCTACGCTCTGATCGGCGTCGTCCTGACGATGCTCATCGTCTACCGCTTCTCCGGCGTCAACGCGCTCCTCGCGCTGGCGCTTAATACCCTGCTTCTCTTCGGCGCGCTGGCCTACTTCGGCGCCACGCTGACTCTCCCGGGTATTGCCGGCATCGTGCTCTCGATCGCCATGGCGGTCGACGCCAACGTGCTCATCTTCGAGCGCATCAAGGAGGAGATGAAGGTCGGAAAGACCGTGCGGGCAGCGATCGACGCCGGCTTCAGCAACGCCCTGTCGTCGATCATGGACGCGAACATCACGACGCTGATCGCGGCGCTCTTTCTCTTCCAGTTCGGCACCGGACCGATCCGTGGCTTCGCGGTGACCCTGTCGGTGGGCATCCTCGGCACTCTCTTCTGCGCGATCTTCGTCAGCCGCTACCTGTTCGATCTCGTATACACGCCGGCCCGCAAGTCGCAGTCGATCTCGATCTAGACCTACCCGCCCGGAACCGCAGACAGGAGCCAGGGAATGGATTTTCTTCGCAATACCAACATCGATTTCATGAAGTACCGGAAGTTCTGGATCAGCTTCTCGTTCGTGGTCATGGTCGTCGGCGCGATCGCGGTCTTTTTTCTCGGCAAGCTGAACATGGGCATCGACTTCGTCGGCGGCACGCAGCTGACGCTGAAGTTCGCTTCCGAGCCGAACGTCGCGGAGCTTCGCGACATTCTCGGTCGCGCCGGTCTCAAGGAGAGCCAGATTCAGCGCTTCGGCAAGCCGGGTGAGAACGAGATCCTGGTGCGCACGCCGATCGTCGAGGGCTCCGAAGAGGGTGCCGCGACGCAGATTCTCGCGGCGCTCTCGCAGCATTACAACCAGGCGGACGGCAGCGCCGACTTGAACCAGATCGGCACCGGATCGATCGCCCAGCTCCTCGCTGCGTCGAACCCGGACGGCGTTGTCGGCGAGCCCGAGGCGATCTCCGCGCACTACACCGCGGTCGCCGAGTCGGTGATGGCGGTGCGCAAGCAGTCGGCTATCTTCAAGTCCTGGGACGAGGTCGCTGCCGTCCCTGGCTTGACCGGCAAGTCGCTCGCAGGTTTGAAGTCTTCGGCTGCGATCGGCAAGTTCTCCCCGCTGGCGACGGAGAACGTCGGCCCGCAGGTCGGCAAGGAGCTCCGCCAGCGTGGATTCCTCGCCGTCATCGGCGCCCTGATCGGCATGCTGGTCTACATCTGGATCCGCTTCGAGCTGCTCTTCGGCATCGGTGCGACCATGGCGAGCCTGCACGACGTGCTGATCACCCTCGGCCTCTACGCCTTCATGGGCTACGAATTCAACCTGACGACCATCGCCGCCTTCCTGACTCTGATCGGCTACTCGGTGAACGACACCGTGGTGACCTTCGACCGGGTGCGCGAGAACATGAGCAAGCATCGCGGGCGCAATCTGCTGAAGATCCTCAACGACAGCCAGAACCAGATGCTCTCGCGGACGCTGCTCACCGGTGGTACGACGCTCTTTGCCTCGCTGATGCTCTTCCTCTTCGGCGGCGACGTCATCCATGGCTTCGCGTTCATCATGTTCGTCGGCATCATCGTCGGCACTTATTCGTCGATCTACATCGCCAGCCCGTTTGCTCTGCTGTGGGAGGAGTACTTTGGTTCCGGGCGCCGCAGCAAGCAGGGCAAGGACGGCGCCAGATCCACGGCCCGCGAAGCGGCGAGCAAGGCGCGCTGATGGTCCTCGCCCGCCGCAGGGCGGGCTGAACCTATAATCGGTGGACAGGCCGCGCTCGCGCGGCCGTTCCACACCGATGCCAGACCCTCGCAAGCGGCCCCCCGCGCCGCCCGTCCCGCCGCCGAAGCCGCCCACGGCGTCAGATCTGGTTCGCCGCCTGGGCGACAACGGCCGCCTGGCAGACCGCGACTACATCGAGCGCGTCTTCCGCTACTCGGCGGAGATGCACAAGGACCAGGTCCGCCGCTCCGGCGAGCCGTACATGACCCATCCGGCGAGCGTTGCCTGGCTGCTCGCCGAGCTGCGGTTCGATCAGACCTGCGTCGCCGTCGGGCTGCTGCACGACGTGCTCGAGGACACCCTGACGACGCTCGAAGTCCTCGAGCGTGAGTTCGGCGCCGAGATCGCCGAGCTCGTCGACGGGGTGACCAAGATCGGCCGTCACTCCTATGTTCGCAAGGACGAGGCGCAGGCTGAGACTTTCCGCAAGATGATCCTGGCCTCGGCCAAGGACGTCCGCGTGATCCTGGTCAAGCTCGCCGACCGCCTGCACAACATGATGACCCTGGACGCGATGGCGCCCGAGGCGCGGCGTCGGATCTCCCAGGAGACACTCGAGATCTACGCCCCTCTCGCCAACCGGCTCGGCATGGCGCGGGTCAAGGGTGATCTCGAGGACCTCGCTTTCTACTACCTCTACCCGCTGCAGTTTGCCTCCCTGAAAACCAGCCTCGATGAGAAGCTCAAGGTCGGCCGCGGCACTATCGAGAAGCTGCGCGAGCGTCTGGTGAGCAGCCTGGGCGAAGCCGGTATCGAGGTCGAGATCAACTTCCGCGTCAAGCGCTACTACTCGATCTACCAGAAGCTGCGGCGGCAGGAGATCGACATCTCGGAGCTCTACGACTACCTGGCGTTCCGCATCGTCACGACCAATCTGCGCGACACCTACGCCGCGCTCGGCGTCGTCCACCAGAACTGGCGGCCGATTCCTGGGCGGTTCAAGGACTACATCGCGATGCCCAAGCCGAATCTCTATCAGTCCCTGCACACCACGGTGCTGGGACCGGCCGGGCAGCCCTTCGAAGTGCAGATCCGAACGCGCGAGATGGACCTCGTCGCCGAAGAGGGGATCGCCGCGCATTGGCGGTACAAGGAGGGGAAGATCTCCTCCGAAGGCGTCGACAAGAGCGTTCTGTGGCTCCGCCAGCTGCTGGAGTTCCAGACCGACGTTTCGGATCCGCGGCACTTCCTCTCCGGCCTGAAGCTCGATCTCTATCAGGACGAGGTCTATGTCTTCTCGCCCAAGGGCGACGTGCTCGCGTTTCCGCGTGACGCCATGCCGCTCGACTTCGCCTATCGCATCCACACCGATCTCGGGCACCGCTGCACCGGCGCGCGGGTGAATGGGCGCCTGGTGCCGCTGCGCACGCCGTTGAAGACCGGCGACATCGTCGAGATCCTCACCAGCCCGAGCCGAGTCCCGAGCCGCGACTGGCTCTCGCTGGTCGTCACCTCGCGCGCCAAGCACAAGATCCGCCACTGGCTGAACACGCAGCAGACCGCCCAGGCGACCGACCTCGGTCAGCGGATGCTCGAACGCGAGCTGCGGCGCTACCGGCTCAGTCCGAAGAAGATCATCGACAGCGCCGAGTTCCGCAAGCTGATGGAGGCCGAAGGGCTGTCACGCCCGGAGGATCTCTACGGCAGACTGGGCTACGGCAAGACCACGGTCGCCCAGGTGATGGCGCACTTGTTGCCGGAAGAGAAGCTCGCCGAGCCGCCGAAGCCGCCAGGCGCGATCCGCAAGGCCATCGATCGCGTGCTGACGGGCGGCGCACAGGGCCCGATCACGGTGCGCGGCTACGGCGACCTGCTCGCGATGCCGGCCAAGTGCTGCCGGCCGGTTCCGGGCGACGAAATCGTCGGCTACATCACCCGCGGACGTGGCGTGTCGGTGCATTCGGTGGACTGTCCGAACGTCAAGAACCTGCTCTACAACGCCGAGCGCGAGATCGAGGTCGCCTGGGCGAGCCAGGAGAAGGGCCTCTACCCGATCTCGCTGCTCATCGAAACCGAAGACAAGCCGGGAATGCTCGCGCGGCTGACCGAAGCCATCGCCCGTTTCGACGCCAACATCCGGCAGATCGAGGCCGACACGGCGAGGCCCGGTCGCGGTTCGATCGAGGTCGTGATCGAAGTCTCCAATCGGGCGCACTTCGAACGCATCCGGCAGGCGGTGCGAAATCTCCCCGGCGTGCTCGAGGTCACCCGCCGGATGGCTGGCGGGTCGAAGGCCGGCGAAGATACCTTCTGACGCAGAACGGGCTCCCGTCTCCGCGAGGAGAGGGAGCCCGGCGCCGAATCAGGTTCGAACGGGTGCTGCGCGGAATCAGTGCTTCGCGGTGGCCGCGGCGGGCTTGTCACCCGCGACATAGGTGCGGACCGGCGGGCGCTGCACCTTGCCGCTGCGCAGGCAGCGCGCGCAGACGCGGACGCGCTTGACGGTGCCGTCGATCAGCGCCTTGATGGAGCGCAGGTTCGGCTCCCAGGTGCGCGAAGTGACGTTGTGTGCGTGGCTGACCTTGCGGCCGGTCGCCGTTCCCTTGCCGCAGATCTCGCATTGTTTGGCCATCTGAAGACTCCCTGTCTTTTTCGGGGGAAATTACCCAGCGAAACCGGACCATTCTAGGTCAATGCGGCCGAGCGTGCAAGGCGCTCGAGTGCACGTCGCTACGATCGGGCACTCGTCGCCCTCCGGGAGGGTTGTGAACTGCTGCACATCTATCTGTGCAGCGATATCGCCAACCCCTTGACAGGTCTTGCAGTTACTGTTACCTTCGATTCAAGTTTTCGGAGTGAACGCGGTTGCTGCGCCAGCTGGCAAGGGGGTAGAAGACGCCGTGCTGTTCTCACGCTCGAAGGGACTCGTAGGGCTCGACATCGGCAGCTCGGCGATG
>Ga0209477_1001132_pt1 | contig 16286 bp, 14 predicted proteins | sample KloWWTupernatant_FD_187180 | JGI IMG/M metagenome (GOLD analysis project Ga0209477, IMG submission 187180) | Active sludge microbial communities from Klosterneuburg, Austria, studying microevolution and ecology of nitrifiers - Klosterneuburg... | ecosystem: Engineered > WWTP > Aerobic digester >... | reverse complement strand
CAGCAGCGGCAGCGCGCCGCGTGCGCGGATCTCGCCCACCAGCCGCGTGGCGTCTTGCACAAACTCGGCGGCGCTGTAGGCCTGCAAAGGGTCGCGGATGTCGATCAGGTGGTGTGGCACAAAGGCGCGCTCCTCCAGCGAGGGCTTGGCCGTGCCGATGTCCATGCCCCGGTAGACCAGGGCCGAATCGACGCTGACGATCTCCACCGGCATGCGCCGCCCCAGCACGGCGGCCAGGGCCAGGGCGCCTGCCGTCTTGCCCGAGGCTGTGGGGCCCGCCAGGGCGATGAAGGGGAGGGCGTCAGGCACGCTCATGCGGTTCTCCAAATTTTTGCACCAGGGTCCACGCAATCAGGGCCAGCGCCACCGACCAGAACCACACGCCATACACCAGTGGCCATATCGTGCCATTGAGGTGCGTGCCCACCCAGCCGCCAATGGCAAAGGCCGCCAGCATCATCATGAAACCATTGAGTGCTGAGGCCACCCCCGCCGCCTGCGGAAACGGCCCTACGGCGCCCGTCTGCCCGCAGGGCTGGTGGATGCCGTGGCCGAGCATGAACAGATAGAAAGGCAGCAGCAGCGCCCAGGGCTGGTGCCAGCCCATCCAGGCCACCAGCGCCATCAGCGTGCCGCCACTGATGCTGAGCACCCCGGCCAGCGCCACCGTACGCCGCAGCCCATGGCGCGCCAGTAGATAGCGGCATACAAAGGTGCCCGTGAAGTAGGCCAGTGCAGTAGACAGCAGCACCCAGCCGTACTGCGTGCGCGTCAAGCCCAGCACCTCGATGAAAACAAACGAAGAGGCCGCCAGAAAAGTGAACAACCCACCGTAGGCCGCTGTGGTCAGCAGCGAGAAAGCCCAGAAGGTGGGGTGGCGCAGCACCGTGCCCCAGGTGCGCAGCAGCGTTGCGGGTTGCAACGCACGCGGGTTGCGCTGTGCCAGGGTTTCAGGCATGCGCAGCGCCACCAGCACCAGGGTGCCCAGGGCGTAGGCGGTGAGCGCCAGCAGGGCTGCGCGCCAGCCTAGCCATTCGGTCAGCAGCCCGCCCAACGGGGCGCACAGGCAGGCCACCAGCCCTAGCCCCGTGAGGGCCTTGGACATGGCGCGCGCACCGGCCAGCGGGGCATACAGGTCGCGCACGATGGCGCGGGCACACATCACCACCGCACCCATGGCGGCGCCCTGGGCGGTGCGCCAGGCAATCAGCAGGGCCATCGACGGTGCCAGGGCACTGCCCACCGAGGCCACGGCATAGATGCACAACCCGGCCAGCAGGACCGGGCGGCGGCCAAAGCGGTCGGCCAGCGGGCCCCACACCAGTTGCGAGCAGCCAAAGGCCAGCAGCAACGCGCTGAGGGTGAGCTGCCCCGCCGCCACCGGCGCGTCCAGGGCGCGCGTGAGTGCAGGTAGTGCGGGTAGATACAGATCGGTGGTGACGGGCTGAATGCTCAGCAGCAGGGCCAGCACCACCACGGCCAAGCCAGGCGGCACGGGCACGGCGCCCATGGATGCAGCCGGGGCTGCCAGGGGAGGGGTTGACATGGTTTGGAGCGTACCAGACGGCCGGGCTATTGCTGCCCAGCGTGGCCGTGGAACGCTGCCTGGTGGGGGCCTCTGGAGAGGCGTGATTATGGCGTTGATATATGAATGCCAATATAGATATGGACATTGTTATTCATGTATGTTATCATGTAATGCGTTGCGGGAATACAAATAAATTCTCGCAGTTTCTATTGAAATAAATAGCGGCATTTTTAATAACAAAAATGCACGTGTTTTATCTTTATTCTTAAATAATATTCTGCAATATTCCATCGATCGTGGAAGGCGGAATATTTTTCATTTTTAACGGAGTACCCATCGACGATGCAGGAAGTTCTTGATATGACGTTTGCCGGCAATGATGTGCTGGCATGGGCGCGTGCCGCGCTGTGGATTGTGGGTACCGTGGCCCTGGCCAAATTTCTGTTGCCGCTGGTGATTCGCAACATTGCCCGGTGGGCTGCCGGTACCACCACGCGCTTGGATGATGCCGTGGTCAAAGCCTTGCGCGCCGTGCGCTGGTGGATGGTGGCGCTGGTTGCGTTGTACCCGGCCAGCCACGAACTGGTGGTGCGTGCTGCGACAACCCGCTGGCTGGCCAGCATTGCCACTATTGCCTTCTTTTTGCAACTGGCGCTGTGTGCCAGTGCCTTCATCACCGCCTGGTTTGCCAACATGCGCCAGGATTCGCTGGAGAAAGACCCGTCGACCACCAGCGCGTTGTCCATCCTGAACTTCATCAGCCGTGTCGTCGTTTGGGGCATTTTGCTGCTGCTGTTGCTGGACAACCTGGGCTTTGATGTCAATGCGCTGGTCGCCGGTTTGGGTATTGGCGGTATTGCCATTGGTCTGGCGCTGCAGAATATTCTGGGTGACCTGTTTGCCAGCCTGAGTATCGTGCTCGACAAACCTTTTCAGGTGGGGGATTTTGTTGTTATCGACGATTTCAGCGGCACCGTCGAAAACATCGGCCTGAAGACCACGCGCCTGCGCAGCCTGAGCGGCGAGGTCTTGGTGTTCTCCAATGGCGACCTGACCAAGTCACGCCTGCGCAATTACAAGCTGATGAACGAGCGGCGCATCCCGTTCACCTTCGGCCTCACGTTCGACGCCACGCCGGAGCAGCTTGAGCAGGTGCCAGGTGCCGTCAAGACGGTTATTGATGCCCAGAAGCAGGCCCGCTTTGACCGTGCCCATTTCACCGGTTTTGGAGACTCCAGTCTCGACTTTGAGGTGGTGTACTGGATGTTGACACCTGACTACGCTGCCTACCGCGATGTGCAGCAGGCCGTCAACCTGGGGCTGATGCGCGCATTTGCCTCCATCGGTGTGGATTTCGCCTTCCCCACGCGCACGCTGATGTTCAGCAAACAGAGTCCCGTGGCCGTATCGCTGGCACAGGCCCAGGGCGCCACAGCCTCCTAGCCGCCCGAGCCACAGGCCCTGCGGCCGTGGCTTCTTGTTCCCCTTCTCATCCGTGCCTGGCCTCGAGGCCCCGCCCCCGCCGCCCGCCCGGATCCTGCCCACCCTTCCCGAAAGGAGCGCTCATGCAACAAACCATTCTCGCCACCGACCTCGACGGCACCTTCCTGGGCGGCAACGCCAGCGAGCGTGCCGCTCTCTACGACTGGATTGGCCAGCGGCGTAGTGAGATCGTGCTGATCTACGTGACCGGACGCAGCCTGACCACCATGCGCGATGTGCTCGATGAGCTGCCGCTGCAGCCCGACCACATCATCTCCGACGTGGGCACAGCCGTGTATGCCGGTGCCGGGCGCACGCCGCTGCCTGCACTCGAGCGCTGGCTGGACGAAGGCTGGCCGCAGCACACCCCTGCGGCGGTGCGCAGCATTCTTGCGCGCCACCCGCACCTCACGGAGCAGCCCGTGGTCGAAGGGCGTCGTGTCTCCTGCTTCTATTCGGATGAGCAGTTGGCCGGTGCCGCGCGCACCGAGTTGGAGGCTGCTGGCTACGACGTGTTGCTGTCGGCCGAGCGCTATTTCGACGTGCTGCCGCGCGGCGTGCAAAAAGGCCCCACGCTGCTGCGCACCCTGAGCGCACTGAACCTGCCGCCCGAGCGCACCCTGGTCGCGGGCGACACCCTGAATGATCTCTCGCTGTTCCAGACCGGCTTGCAGGGTGTGATCGTTGCCAACCGCGAGCCGTTGCTGGCCGATGCCGCCAAAGGCCTGCCCAACGTGCACTGGAGCGAACAAGACGGCGCCGCCGGCGTGCTCGACGCCCTGCACCGCATTCACTAAGAAAGAACACGTATGAACATGCCTACCCAGAAAGAACTGAAGAACGAACTCGTGGTGGTTTACCACCGCCAGCCCTACGAAGAAGTGGTGGAAAATGGCCAGACCGTCATGCGCGAGCCACGCAGCCCCAACGGCATCATCCCGGCCATCAAGGGTTTTTTCAGCCACGTCGACAAGGCCGTGTGGGTGGCCTGGAAGAAAAAGCCCGCTGTAGGCAAGGGGCAGGATTTCGAGCGCCGCATCACGGTGAGCGACAGCTATGGCAACTACGACGTGGTGCGCCTGCCACTGGACGCCGCCAAGATTCACCAGTTCTACCATGTCACCTCGAAAGAGGCGCTGTGGCCGGTGATTCACACCTTCCCTTGGTTGTATTCGACCGAAAACATCCAGTGGTCGGACTTCCGCGAAGTGAACCGCCGCTTTGCCGAGGCTGCCTGCGCCGAGGCCGACCACGGCGCTGTGGTCTGGGTGCACGACTACAACCTGTGGCTGGTGCCGGGCTTTATCCGCAAGATGCGGCCCGACCTCAAGATTGCCTTCTTTCATCACACGCAGTTCCCGGGGCCTGACTCTTTCAACATCCTGCCCTGGCGCGACGAGATCATCGACAGCCTGCTGTGCTGCGATATGGTGGGCTTTCACGTCCCGCGCTTTGCGCAGAACTTCTGCGCGGTGGTCGAGAGCCTGCGTGAAGGTGTGGTGCGGCATGAAGCACCGGTGCGCCTGCCGATCACGACGCGCGCCTGTGCCTTGTCGGAGCCGCGCGTGACAGTACAGCTCGATGTGGAGGGCCGCAGCATCGTCATCGACACCTGCCCCATTGGTACGGCGCCCGCGCTCATTGCTCAAACCGTGAACTCACCCGAAGGCCAGGCGCGCACCGAGCGCATCCGCAAGGACATGAACACCGAGACCCTGATTGTGTCGGTCAGCCGCGTGGACTACGCCAAGGGCGGGCGCCAGCAGCTCGAAGCGTTTGAGCGCCTGCTCAAGCGCCGCCCCGATCTACTGGGCCGCGTCAAGCTTCTGCTGGTCACCGTGGCCGCAGCCGAAGGCATGGAGATCTACCGCGCCGAGCAGCAAAAGATAGAACAACTGGTGGGCCGTATCAACGGCCACTTTGGCACGCTGCACTGGCTGCCCATTCACCTCTCGACCACACCGTTGGCCTTTGAGGAAGTGGTGTGCGCCTACCGCGCGGCCGACATCGCCTGGATCACGCCGCTGCGCGATGGGCTCAACCTGGTCGCCAAAGAATTCGTCGCGGCCAAGCAAGGCGAGGCGGGTGTGTTGGTGCTGTCCGAGTTCTCGGGCGCTGCCATGGAGCTGGAAGATGCCGTGCTGGTCAACCCCTTCAGCCGCAGTTCACTCGACGACACGCTGGACGAGGCCCTGGCCATGGGCGAGGCCGAACAGCGCGAACGCATGGGTCGCATGCTGACCCAGGTGCAACGCTACGACATTGGCTATTGGACACGCCACGTACTGGCGCGCTTTGCCAAGTTGTCCGAGGCGCCTGCGCAGCCGGTGTTGGTGGAGTCAGAAGTGATGGACGAGACCGAGGCGGCATAAAAAAAGGGACCGCAAGGTCCCTTTTTTTGGGGCACGCAAACCGCGACTTAGATCACGCCCTGCGCCAGCATGGCATCGGCCACTTTGACGAAACCGGCCACGTTCGCACCGTCGATGTAGCTCACCGAGCCATCGGCCCGCGTGCCGTGCTGCAGGCAGGCGGCGTGGATGCTCTGCATGATCATCAGCAGGCGGTTGTCGACCTCTTCGGCGGTCCAGTTCAGGCGCATGGCGTTCTGGCTCATCTCCAGGCCCGAGGTGGCCACGCCACCAGCGTTGCTGGCCTTGCCCGGTGCATACAGCACGCCTGCCGCTTCGAATGCTTTTGCAGCCTCGATGGTCGAGGGCATGTTGGCACCTTCGGCCACGCACAGCACACCGTTCTTGATGAGGGTCGCGGCGTCGTTGGCGTCCAGCTCGTTCTGCGTGGCACAGGGCAGGGCGATGTCCACCGGCACGTGCCAGGGCGTTTTGCCTGCTTCAAACTTCACACCGGTGCGCTGGGCGTAGTCGTTCACACGGCCGTAAAGGTGGTTCTTCACATCCATCAGGATGGCGAGTTTTTCGGTGGTGAAGCCGTCTTCATCGACGATGGTGCCGCTCGAATCCGACACCGTGACCACCTTGGCGCCCAGGGCCATGGCCTTCTCGACGGCGTACTGGGCCACATTGCCCGAGCCCGACACCGAGACGCGCATGCCATCGAACGACTTACCGCGGGTCTTGAGCATTTCGTCAGCGAAGTACACCGTGCCGTAGCCCGTGGCTTCAGGGCGGATCAGCGAGCCGCCAAACGAAAGGCCCTTGCCGGTGAACACGCAATCGGCGCGGTTGCTGAGCTTCTTGTACATGCCCGCAATGAATCCCACCTCGCGCCCACCCACGCCGATGTCGCCCGCAGGCACGTCGGTGTCGGCGCCCACATGGCGGAACAACTCGCTGGCAAAGGCCTGGCAGAAGCGCATGACTTCGCCGGGGCTCTTGCCCTTGGGGTCAAAGTCAGAGCCGCCCTTGCCGCCGCCCATGGGCAGCGTGGTCAGTGCGTTCTTGAAGGTTTGCTCAAACGCCAGGAACTTGAGCACCGAGAGGTTGACCGAGGGGTGAAAGCGCAGGCCGCCCTTGTAGGGGCCAATAGACATGCTGTGCTGGATGCGGTAGCCGCGGTTGACCTGCACGGTTCCGTGGTCGTCTGTCCATGACACGCGGAACATGATCACGCGCTCGGGCTCGACCAGACGCTCGAGCAGGCTTTGCTCGGCGTATTTGGGGTGTTTTTCAATAAAGGGCCACAGGCTTTCCATCACTTCGGTGACGGCCTGGAGGAACTCAGGTTGACCGGGGTTGCGTTGTGCTACCTGCTCCAGGAAGCTGCCGACGGACTCGTACTTCATATTCAGTGGGCCTTTGGGATGAAAAAGCGCGCAATGCGGCGCTGCAACACGAGATTATGCCAAAAGATCATGACGGCATGCACCAAAACTATGCGTCACATCAGGAATTGGTGCATTTGCGCCCGAAAGTGGTGCTGTTTCCATCTGTATTGGTGCGTTCTTGGGCTTCACACTGCTGTCACAGGGCCCCGCCATATTGCGGAGCTTGAGCCATTCAACAAGAAGGAAAACATGCAAAAACAACATGCGGCAATCGGTCTACTGGCCCTGGCATCGGTGCTGGCCCTGGCAGCCTGTGGTGGCAGTGATAGTTACCCCACGCTCTCGGGCGACAAGCCATTGGTGATAGGGCACCGCGGCGCACCCGGTTATCTGCCAGACCACACGCTGGAAGGTTACAAAAAAGCCATTGAACTGGGCGCTGATTTCATCGAGCCCGATCTGGTTGCCACCAGCGACGGCGTGCTCGTGGCGCGCCATGAACCCAATATCACCGGCACCACCGACGTCGCACAGCACACCGAATTTGCCAGCCGCAAGACCAGGAAAATGGTCGATGGCGTGCAAGAGGAAGGTTGGTTTGTCTCAGACTTCACGTTGGCAGAACTCAAGACCCTGCGCGCAGTGCAGCCCCTGGCCGACCGCGATCCGTCTTACAACGGCAAATTCCTGATCCCCACCTTCGAGGAAGTGCTGGACCTGGCCAAGAGCGAAGGCACCAAGGCGGGTCGCGTCGTGGGCGTGTATCCAGAGACCAAACACCCCACCTTCCACGCCGCGCAAGGGCTGCCACTGGAAGACCGCCTACTGACCATCCTGGCCAAGTACGGCTACACGACCAAGGCGTCCCCGGTCATCGTGCAGTCTTTTGAAGTCTCCAACCTCAAGTACCTGCGCACCAAAACGCAGGTACGACTGGTGCAACTGGTGGACGCGAACGATGTGAACCTCGACGGCAGCATGGATCTGACAGCCCCTTACGACAAGCCGTATGACTTTGCCGTGGCCGGTGATGCGCGTACCTTTGCCAGCCTGCTCACGCCCGTTGGTCTGAAGGAAGTCAAGACCTACGCAGACGGCATCGGCCCCTGGAAGCCGTACCTGATCCCTTCCAGACAAGTGGACGCCAACAAGGACGGCAAGCCGGACGACCTTAACGGTGACAGCAAAATTGACGAGCGCGACCGCGTGATGATGCCCGCCACCGACGTGGTGAAGAACGCGCATGCAGCGGGCCTGTTCGTGCACGCCTACACCTTCCGCAGCGAGGCCAAGCGCCTGGCCTCGGATTTCAAGGGCGACCCCAAGGCCGAATACAAGCTGTTCTACAACCTGGGGGTGGATGGCGTGTTCAGCGACTTCGCGGACATCGCCAAGGCTGCGCGGGACCAGTAAGGTTCCCGCAGAGGTAGCGCAAAGGCCCGCGAAAGCGGGCCTTGTCGATTGTGGTGGACCTCATGATCCATACTGGACAGCATGAGAATGCTCCCGCCAATCTGCTGGTTTTTTCTTGCCGCATCAATGGTTGCTGGCCTCTACTGCTGTGGGCTGGGCATTGCCGCATTGAAACATTTGCGTGGGCCTACTGAATCGGACAGAACGTATGGTTGGACGCTTTGGTGGTTTGTAGAGGCGTCACGCTATGACGACACTGGCAAAAAGCTATGCCATCGAGGGGCTATGGTTTTTGCGTGCGGGGTAATTCTGGCGATCACGGGTTGGGTTTGTGCAGCGTTTCCTTGAAATGCGATAGATGGGGTTGCTCCGCTTTAGTGTGTCGGCGCTTCAGGTTTGACTACCTTCCGCGCAGGAACAACCCGTCCAACTCTTTCATCGACAGCTGGCGCCACGTCGGCCGCCCGTGGTTGCACTGGTCTGACCGGTCGGTGGTTTCCATCTGGCGCAGCAGGGCGTTCATCTCGTCGATGGTGAGCTTGCGGTTGGCGCGCACGGCGCCGTGGCAGGCCATGGTGCCGAGGATTTCGTTTTGTGCGCGCTGCACCACGGTGCTGGCGTCGTGCGTGCTGAGTTCGGCCAGCACGCTGCGCGCCAGTTCTACGGCATCGCCCTGGGCCAGCGTGGTGGGCACGGCGCGCACGGCCAGGGTTTTGGGCGAGAAGGGCACCACTTCCAGGCCCAGCAGGGCCAGTGTCTCCGGGCTGGCTTCGGCGGTGGCCACTTCTTCGGGGGTGGCGGCGAAGGTGGCCGGGATCAGCAGGGGCTGGCTGGCAATGCGGGCGCTGCTGTCGATCTGGGCCTTGAGGCGCTCATAGACGATGCGTTCGTGCGCGGCGTGCATGTCCACCAGCACCAGGCCCTGGGTGTTTTCGGCCAGGATGTAGACGCCGTGCAACTGGGCCACGGCCTTGCCGAGGGGCCAGGGGGTGTCGTTGTGCGCTTCGGCCAGGGGCTGTGCGAGTGTGGTTGGGCGGGTGCCCAGGGGCGGGGCGCCTGCAGTGGTGGCGGGCGCCAGTGTGCCCTGCGGGGCAACCGACATGTCCGCAGGTTCCGTCAGCGGCAGGTGGTTTGTGTCAGGCAGGGGCGCCGCGCCCCACAAGGCGCCTAGGTCAGAAACTTTGTGGCCCACTCTTTCATCAAATTTGATAGCTGATTGCGCTTGATGGGTAAGCGCTGGAGGCCATTTTTCCTCAAAATTTTGTGCAGATGCCGGAGGCGGCGCCACCGCCAGGGCCGCGGCGCGGGGGACGGCCAGGGCGTTTTCCACCGCATGGCGCACGGCCTGGTGCACCTCGCGGCTGTCGCGAAAGCGCACCTCGATTTTGGTGGGGTGCACGTTCACGTCCACGCGCGCCGGGTCGATCTCGATGTAGAGCGCATACACCGGCTGGCGATGGCCGTGCAGCACGTCCTCGTAGGCGCTGCGTGCGGCATGCGTGATGACCTTGTCGCGCACGAATCGGCCATTCACGTAGCAATATTGCTGGTCGGCCCGCGCGCGGGCGGCGTCGGGCAGGCCGGCGCGGCCGGTGATGGTGAGCCGCCCCTCGCTGTGCTGCACCGGCACGGACTGGGCCACAAAATCCTCGCCCAGCACATCGGCCAGGCGGCGCGCCAGGGCGTTTTGGACGTCCCCTTGGCCGTGCGTGAGCGTGGCGCGCCATTGCTCGACCAACTTGCCTTCGTGCCAGATGGCAAACCCCACATCAGGCCGCGCCAGCGCGTGGCGGCGCACGGCCTCCACGCAGTGGGCCAGCTCGGTGGCGTCGGTTTTGAGAAACTTGCGCCGAGCCGGGGTGCTGAAGAACAGTTCTTTCACCTCCACCGTGGTACCGCCGCTGCGGGCCACGGGGCGCAGTTCGCCGCTGCGCGCATCAAGCAAAAATGCGTTGGCTTGCGAGGCCGGGCGTGAGAGCAGGGCCATGTCCGACACCGAGGCAATGGCCGCCAGTGCCTCGCCCCGAAAGCCCATGGTGGCCACGGTTTCCAGGTCGTTCAGGCTGGTGATCTTGCTGGTGGCGTGGCGGCGCAGGGCAATGGGTAGTTCTTCCTGTGGGATGCCGCAGCCGTCATCCTCCACCGCAATCAGGCGCACGCCGCCCGCGAGCAGCCGCACGGTGATTTGGGTGGCGCCGGAATCGAGGGCGTTGTCCACCAGTTCGCGCACCACCGAGGCGGGGCGCTCGACCACTTCGCCTGCGGCGATCTGGCTGATGAGTTCGTCGGGCAGGTCGCGGATAGGGCGGCGGGTGGGCGGGATGGCGTGGGCTTCGTTCACCCGCAGGATTTTAGGGGGCAGGAAGCAGCGCTGTGGTCGGGTGGGGATAATGCGCGCTGCTATTGGCCGCACCCCATGGACATCATTACCTTCCTGATCGACTTCATCCTGCATGTGGATAAACACCTCGAAGCCTTCGTGGTGGCCTACGGCGTGTGGGTGTATGCACTGCTGTTCCTCATCGTTTTCGTCGAAACGGGCGTGGTCGTCATGCCGTTTCTGCCGGGCGATTCCTTGCTCTTCATCGTGGGCGCACTGTGCGGCGCCGGGCTGATGGAGTTCGCACCCGCCGTGGCCGTGCTGTTGGTTGCGGCCGTGCTGGGCGACCAGTGCAACTACAGCATTGGCCGGTACTTTGGGCCCAAGGTGTTCCAGTGGGAAAACTCGCGCTGGTTTAACCGCCGTGCTTTTGACCAGGCACACGCCTTTTATGAGCGCTACGGCGGCATCACCATTGTGCTGGCCCGCTTCATGCCTTTTATCCGCACTTTTGCCCCGTTTGTGGCGGGTGTGGCGGCCATGGGTCGGGGCAAGTTCAGCGCTTACAACGTAGGCGGCGCCGTGCTGTGGGTGCTGAGCATCTGCACGGCGGGTTATTTTTTTGGCAACCTGGCCTGGGTGCGTGAGCATCTGGACAAGATCATCTGGGCGATGATCTTCATCCCGGGTTTGATCGCCCTCTTTGGCGCGTGGCGCGGGGCGCGAACAAAGGCTGTGGCAGGGATGTAGGCAATGTGCGCGTTGGCCCAGACGCTCGGTGCAATGTCTTGAACGGGGCTATCACCCGCGCTACCCCGCCTGCAAACACAGTGTCACCAGCAGCGAGGCATCCTGCACCGCCGTGAGCGCGCGCAGCGCCCGTGCCTCCAGGTGCACGAAGTCGCCGGGGTGCATGCGCTGGGCGCCGTCGCCGCCTTGGAATTCGACCTCGCCTTCGATGCACTGCACGGTGGCTTCGCCGCGTGTCATGTGCTCGGGCAGGCTTTTGCCTGTGAGCAGAACGATGCGCATCACTTCGAGTTGGCCGGCCTTGAGGATGGCGGTGCTGCTGGCCTGTGCAAGCTGTGCACCCAGGGGGCGAACGCTGACAATCTGGCCGGATTGGGCGTGGGGTTGTGCCATGGTTTGTCTCCTTGCTGCAGGACCCTGTATGCAGTGCCTGCCATGGCACTGTACCGGGGTGCGATGGCGGCGAGCAAGGGGAGTTATACCGATCGGCTGCGTGCCAGCGGCGGGTTCTTGGCGAAATAGCGAATGATGCCGCGCATCAGTGCATCGGCCAGCTGTTCCTGGTAGGCGCTGGTGCGCAGGCGCGCTTCTTCCTGAGGGTTGCTGATGAAGGCGGTTTCGACCAGTACGCTGGGAATGTCGGGTGCCTTGAGCACGGCAAACCCGGCTTGCTCGACGCGCGGCTTGTGCAGCTTGCCCACGTTACCGATCTCGCCCAGCAGCACGCTGCCGAGCTTGAGGCTGTCGTTGATCTGCGCGGTGGTGCTCATGTCGATCAGGGCGCGTTGCACATGCCGGTCTTTGGCGCGCACGTTCAGCCCGCCCACCAGGTCGGCCTGGTTTTCCTTGTTGGCCAGCCAACGCGCAGCCGAACTGGAGGCGCCGTTCTGGCTGAGGGCAAACACGCTGGCGCCCCGTGCATCGGGGTTGGTGAAGGCGTCGGCGTGGATGCTGACAAACAGGTCGGCCTGCACGCGCTGCGCTTTTTGCACGCGCGTGCCCAGGGGTACGAAATAGTCGCCGTCGCGCGTCAGGTAGGCGCGCATGGGGTTGCCGCCCACGGTGGTGGCGTTGATGCGTTCGCGCAGCAGGTGGGCCACCTTGAGCACCACGTCTTTCTCGCGCGTACCGGCGGGGCCGACGGCGCCGGGGTCTTCGCCGCCATGGCCGGGGTCGAGGGCGATGATGATGAGCCGGTCGGTGTGCTGGGCCTTGAGGGTGATTGGTGGGGCCGGGGCCGGAGGTGCTTCCGGCGCCACCACCGCGGCGGTGGGTTTGCGCGGGGCATCGGCACGGGCGATCAATTCGCCCAGTGGGTCGGCGGCCTCCAGGCTCCATGAGGGAGGGGGGGCTTCGTGGTGCGGGTTGGTCGGGGTGATTTCACCGGTATCGCGCAGGCGCTCGGCAATCAGCGCTTCGAGCGGGTCGATGGGGTTCTCGGGGTACAGGTCAAACACCAGTCGGTGCCCGTAGGCGGCCACGGGGGCGAGCGAGAACACCTGGGGCAGGGCCGCCTGTTTCAGGTCAACCACCAGGCGCACTACGCCAGGGGCGTTTTGGCCAACGCGGATACCAGCAATGTTGGGGTCGTCGGGCCGCACCTTGGCGACCAGTTCGCGCAGCTCGGGGCTCAGGTCCAGGCCCTCGATGTCTACGGCCAGGCGCGGCGGTGTGCTGACAAAAAACTTCTTGGCACGCAAGGGTTGGTCAGATTCGAGGGTGACACGCGAGTATTCCGGGGCGGGCCACACGCGCACAGCCACGATGGTGGCGCCGCGCGCAATCTGCTGCGTGCCCAGCAACAGCACCAGGCTACCGGCCTGCAACACAGTGCGGCGCGTGGGCGGTGCGGGGTGGGCGTTGTGCAGCGGTGGTGGGTTCATGCGCTCAATCCTTGCAGCAGTTGCAGGCCGAGAGGGGTATGCGCCTGCAGGGTGACGCGGCGGGAGCTCTCGTCCGGTGCTTCAATGTAGATAGCAACATCCGCAGCAGGGATCAGCGCTGCGGCCTTTTCCGGCCATTCTGCCAGTTTAAGGCCTGGGCTGGCAAATACGTCGCGAAAACCCGCGTCTTCCCATTCGCGCGGATCGCTGAAACGGTAGAAGTCGAAGTGCCAGATCGCCAGGCCAGGAGCCTCGTGTGGCTCTACCACGGCATAGGTCGGGCTCTTGATGCGGCCCTGCACGCCCAGGGCGTGCAGCAGGTGGCGCACCAGTGTGGTTTTGCCCGCGCCCAGGTCGCCGTGCAGGGTGATGAAGGCATTGGCGAGCAGGGGTTGCGCGGCCAGTTGCTGGGCGAAGGCGGCGGTATCTTCCTCACTGCGCCAGGTGGCTTGCCGCACGGCCAGCGCAGGCGCACTTTCTACAATGGGGCGATGGTGATCAGCAGCAGTCAATGGGTTCCTCAAATTCAACAGTGGGCGCGCGAACTGGGATTCTCCCAAATTGGCGTGGCGGGCGTGGACTTGTCTTCGGCCGAGGACGGGTTGATGCAATGGCTGGAGCAAGGGTTCCATGGCGAGATGCATTACATGGCGACGCATGGCCTCAAGCGTGCGCGCCCGGCCGAGCTGGTGCCCGGCACGGTGAGCGTGATCACGGCGCGCATGGACTACTTGCCCAGCGACACCCCCATCGACATCCCCCCAGGGTGGCAGGCTGTGGAGTTTGCGCGCCTGCAGCGCCCGTCTGAGGGCATCGTATCGGTCTATGCCCGGGGGCGGGATTACCACAAGGTGCTGCGCGCCCGACTGCAAAAGCTGTGCGACCGCATCGCCCAGGCGGTAGGCCCCCTGGGACACCGGGTGTTTACCGATTCCGCGCCGGTGCTGGAGGCCGAGCTGGCCCGGCGCAGCGGCCAGGGCTGGCGCGGCAAACACACCCTAGTGCTGAACCGCGAGGGGGGCTCGATGTTCTTTCTGGGCGAGATCTATGTGGACATGCTGCTCGAACCCAGTGCGCCCGTCACGGCGCATTGCGGGTCATGCCAGGCCTGCATCGACGTGTGCCCCACGCAGGCCATCATCGCGCCCTACCGGCTTGATGCGCGGCGCTGCATTTCGTACCTGACGATCGAGCATGCGGGGCCGATCCCGCTGGAGATGCGGCCGCTGCTGGCTAACCGCATCTACGGCTGCGACGATTGCCAGCTCGTTTGCCCCTGGAACAAATACGCCCAGCCCAGCCAGCTGCCCGACTTCGATGCGCGGGCAGGGCTGACAGACCAGCAGTTGGTGCATTTTTTTGCGTGGGATGAAGCGACTTTTCTGCGCCTGACCGAGGGCGGCCCGATCCGCCGTATTGGCCACGAGCGCTGGCTGCGCAACGTGGCCGTGGCGCTGGGCAATGCCTTGCACGCCACGGGCGATGCCGGTGTGCGCGCAGCGTTGCAGGCGCGCGCCACCGATGACAGCGCGCTGGTGCGTGAGCATGTGGCCTGGGCGCTCCAGGAAAAAAATGAATGAAAACAGGCTGCAGCGCTTATTCAGTAAGCGCAAGTAGCTATATAAAAGATAGCTTATGTGGCCTATCGCAGCAGGCCCAACGCCAGCGTCAGGCTGAGCGGGCCGAGCATGGTCGAGAGCGTGACCAGCCCCGCCACATAGGGGGCGTTGTAGCCCATGCGCGCCGCCAGTACATAGCAGCTTGACGCAGTGGGCAGCGCTGAAAAAGCCAGCAGCACTGCCGTTTGCACCGCATCGAGCCCCAGTAGGCGCGCTACGCCCCAGGCAATCAGTGGCTGCAGCAGGTGGCGGATGGACAGTACCGACACCGTCAGCAGCTTGCTGCGGGTCAACAGGCTGAACTGCATGCCTGCGCCCGCCGCCATCAGGCCTAGCGCCAACGATGCCGCGCCTATTCGGTTCACGGTGGGTTGTATCCACTCCGGAATGTGCAGGCCCAGCAGGTTGGCGGCCAGGCCCGTGGCGGTGGCCAGGATCAAGGGGTTGCGCAGCAGTTCACGGCCGAAATGGTGCTCGCTCTGGCGCGCCATGGGCCACACGGCGGCCACGTTGAGCAGCGGCACGCACACGCCGATGAGCACCGCAATCATCAGCAAACCCTGGCTGCCCGCCAGGCGTTCGGCCAGCGCCAGGCCAATGAAGGAGTTGAAGCGGAACGCCACCTGCGCGCCCGCGGCGTGGTCGCGCAGGTCGATATGCCGCCCCAGCCAGGGCAGATAGGGCAGGGCATAGGACAGCCCGATACCGGCGCCGCTCAGCAGCAGACCGGCCACCATCAGGCCCGAGGCCGAGCCGGGGTCGATGGGGCTTTTGATGATGGACTGGAACAGCAGCACCGGAAAGAGCAGGTAGTACACCAGGCTCTCCACGGGTTGCCAGACGCTGCGGTTGAGCGCCGTGTAGCGGCAGATGAGATAGCCGCACAGGATGAGCGAGAAATCCGGGAGAAGAAGTTGGGCGTAATTCACGGGTCGAACTTATCAAGGAGCTACTGGCCTGGCTGTCCGCCCGGTGACGCGCTACAGGCTGTCAGCAGCGTGATGCCGCCGTCCGAGGGCAGCCAGTGGCCCATGGGCTGGCAGCGGCCTTGCAAACACAGTTCGAAATCGGCGGTGAACTCTGAGCGCGTCAGGCGCAGCACAGCGGGCTGGCGTTCCAGCGGCCGGTACTGGTACCAGCCATCGACCAGCTGTGCATCCGGCGGGGGCTCCATGCCCGCCGCCGAGCCGCGCACCCGGGCTGCCAGCGCCTGCAGCACCGGTGGCGCCTCTGTCGTGGCGCCTGCTTGCACGGCGTAGTCTTCCTCCCAGCGCTGCTTTTCGATGGAATGCGTCCACGCCAGCGTCACCCGCTGTGCCGGGATGAACACCGGGGGCACGGCCCCCGCCGTGGCTGCCAGGGCGAGACAGATTCCCAGCAAGACTCAGGCCACCGTGCTGTGGCGCGCAGCGCGGGTGCGCCACACATGCCATGCGAGAAAGGCCACCACCGCAGCCAGGCCGATCTCGTCGGTCATGGGCAGGGCGGCGACCAGGAAGCTGGCGGCCACGATGGCGGCCAGGCGTTCGAGCAGGTTCAACGGGCC
>Ga0209477_1001131_pt1 | contig 16287 bp, 13 predicted proteins | sample KloWWTupernatant_FD_187180 | JGI IMG/M metagenome (GOLD analysis project Ga0209477, IMG submission 187180) | Active sludge microbial communities from Klosterneuburg, Austria, studying microevolution and ecology of nitrifiers - Klosterneuburg... | ecosystem: Engineered > WWTP > Aerobic digester >... | reverse complement strand
CGAAGGTGCGGCGCAGGTAGGCGGCAGGGTCCTCGGAGTAGCCGGAGAACCAGTCGCGGTAGGCCTCGACCACGCGCCGCGGCGTGTCGACCAGGCCCTCGCGCGCGGGGTCCTCGCCGGCCCAGCGCAGCAGGGTGCGGACCGCGTCTTCGGCCTCGCGTTGGCGGACGGATTTGCGCGGGCGTGCGGCCATGGCGGGCTCCGGCGATGGGGCGGGGCGACACGATAGCGCGGCGGGCGTGAAGGAGGGAGCGGGCGCGCTGGTGGGGGCCGAGGCGAGGCCTGAGTCCGCGGTCGCGCATGAGATGCGCTCCTACAGGGCCCGCTCTGCCTTGTAGGAGCGCATCTCATGCGCGACCGCACCATCTGCCACGCCGCGCCACCCCGATCGAAGCCCGCTGCGGTCAATACACCCGGCAGAACGCCGCCTTGAGGTATCGCGACTCCGGCACGTGCGCCAGCCACGGATGGTCCGGCCCCGCGCCGCTGACTTCGAGCACCTGCAGGGTGCGGTTGGCGTAGTACGCCGCGCGGCGCAGCATGTCGAGGAACTGCTCCTCGCTGACCAGGCCGGTGCACGAACAGCTGAGGAAGATGCCGCCGGGCTTCACCGCGCCCAGCGCCAGCTTGTTCATGTCGAGGTACTTCTTGAGCGCCGGGATCACCTGCTCGCGGTCGCGCGTCATCTTGGCCGGATCCAGCACCACCACGTCGTACTGCTGCTTGGCCACGCCGGCGTCGCGCAGCCAGTGGAAGATGTCGGCCTGCACGAAGCGCACCTTCGCCTTGTTGAGGCGCGCGTTGCCCTCGGCGATGCGCAGGACTTCCTCGTCGAGGTCCACGCCCACGACCTCGTCGGCGCCGCCGCGCGCCTTGGCGGTGATGCCGAAGCCGCCCGAGTTGCAGCACAGGTCGAGCACGCGCTTGCCGGCGCAGAATTGCGCCAAGCGCAGGCGGTTGTCGCGCTGGTCGGCGAAGAAGCCGGTCTTGTGCCTGGTCCCGGGCGCGGCGCGGAATTGCACCCCGTGCTCGGTGATGACCACGGGTTCCGGCGACGGCGGCGTGCTGCAGTCGAAGCTCTCCTGTTTCTGCACGTGCTCCTCGGCGAAGGCGTAGTGCGTGGCGCCGGGGTAGTGCGTGTCGAGCACGCGCCGGATCAGGTCGCGCTGGCGGAACATCCCGGCCGAGAAGTACTCGGTCACGAGGATGTCGCCGAAGCGATCGACCACGAGGCCCGAGAGGTCGTCGCCCTCGCTGTGGACCAGGCGATACGCGTCGGTCACCTCATCGAGCCGCAGCGCCCCGCGCCGCAACTCGATCGCGCGGCCGAGGCGCCGGGCGAAGAAGGCCTCGTCCACCGCTTCATCGGGGTCCTGGGTCAGCACCCGCAAGGTGATGCGCGAGTGGCCGTTGTAGAAACCGCGCCCGCACCAGGTGCCGTCGCGGTCCTCGATGTCGACGACCGCCCCGGGTCGCGGGCGCTCGGCCGGCTTCTCGACCATCTTCTGGAAGATCCAGGGGTGGTTCGAGCGGCGCTCGATCTTGAGGCGGACGGTGGGCAAGGGGGCGTTCATGGCCCGGCATGATAGCGGCGGCGGCGCGGCGCGCTGCCGGATTCGCGGGCGCCGCCGGGTCCTCGCTATGCTCGTCGCGCGCCGGCGGCCGTCGCGCGCGGGCGCTGCCGCGGGAGGAATGCGCATGAATTCCGGGTCCTATCACCTCGTCGGCAGCCCGGGCTGCGGCTCGGTCCTGGTCGAGGCCGCGCTGACGCTGGCCGGCCTGCCCTTCGAACTCGAGGACATCGCGTTCGAGGCGCTGGGCCCGCAGCACCCGCGCCTGGGGCAGCTCAATCCGCTGGGCCAGGTGCCGGTGCTGGTGCTGCCCGACGGTCAGGTGATGACGGAGAGCGCGGCGATCCTGTTGTACCTGGGCGAGGTGGCACCGACGGCGGGGCTCGTGCCGCCGCCGGGCGACGCGCGACGGCCGGCCTTCCTGCGCTGGCTGGTGACGCTGGTGGCGGCGATCTATCCGACCTTCACCTACGCCGACTTCCCCGCGCGCTTCGTGCCCGCCGGCAAGGCCGCGAAGCAACTGGAGGCGAGCAGCCTCGCGCGCCGCCAGGTGTTGTGGTCGCACGTGGAGGCAGCGGCCGGCGCGCCGTGGTTCCTGGGCGAGCGCTTCAGCGCGCTGGATCTCTACGTCGGCGCGATGACGCGCTGGCGGCCGCGGCGGGCGTGGTTCGCGGCGAATGCGCCGAAGCTGGCGGCGATCGCGGCGCGGGTCGATGCCTTGCCGGCACTGGCGGGGGTGTGGCGGCGCAACTTCGGGAACTGAGGCGACGTGACGTGCCGCGGTCGCGCACAAGGTGCGCTCCTACAGGGGTCTCGCGCGGCGTGGGACGTATGGCGACCCAACCCGATCACCGCGCGCCTTGGCAGGAGCGCGTCTCATGCGCGACCGCCCCCCGTCGTGCGCGGCACCTGTAGGAGCGCACCTTGTGCGCGACCGCAGCCTTACACCACACCCCACCGCCGCTCAGTGCGCGGCCGCCTCCCCGCCCGTCGCCGCCTGCGGCACCGCGATGCGGTACTTGCGCTCGAGCAACGCCCGCAGCACCAGCCCCAGCGCCAGCGGCAGCAGCCACGCCAATGTCTGCAGTGTCGAACCGGCGAGCTGCGGCAGCAGGCGCGGCAGGCCGATGGCGAGGAAGGCGATGTGGGTGGCGATGCCGTTGCCGATCATTCCGCGGAAGTGCTCGCGCAGCCACCAGCGCGGATCGGTCGGCGGGCGCCGCACCGAGCGCAGCATGTCGTAACCGCCGTACAGGCCGATCAGCGAGAACACGCCATAGACCAGCTGCCCCTGGGCCACGCCCAGCGCGAGGATCCAGGCGCCGCCGGCGAGGTTGAGCAGCGCCAGCGCCTGGTAGGTGCGGCCGGTGTAGGCACGGTAGTCGCGCTTGTCGCGGATCGCGCGCCAGGAGATCCAGCACGCGGTGGCGGTGATCACGATCAGGTAGAACAGGAACGGCGCGACCTTGACGCCGCGCGCGAGGATGATGATAGCCATCGGCAGCGTGGTGGCGAGGATCGCCGCCATGGTGACGAGGTAGGCCTTGCCGGCGAGCTTGTGCAGCGGGCTCCCCTTGCGGGACAGGCCGGCGATCCAGAAGGTCGCCAGGGCCAGCACGCCGATGAGGCCGTGGGTGCTGCGGATGATTTCATAAGTGGTCATCGTGTCATCTCCCGTGGCTTTGTCATGGCGTTGCGCGTTGCGCCTCGCGGCCCTGTTCAGGTGTTGCGCCCCGTCGCCCTGTCCTGGCGTTGCGCCTCGTGGCCCTGTCTTGGCGTTGCGCCTCGCCGCTTCTGTAGGAGCGCACCTTGTGCGCGACCGCGGAATCGCAGCTCACCGCAGTCCGGATTCCGCGGTCGCGCACAAGGTGCGCTCCTACAGGGCACATGCTGGATCGGAGGGCTACGCCAGGCGAGGTGCCGGCGGTCACTTCGTGGCGGTGCCGGAAGTCACCAATTGCGCCGGCGGGCTTGAGCGGGCGGCGCGTCGGCGGTACACCATGGGCATGCCAGACGCCGCCTCCAACGCCGCGACTGCCACCCCACGGTGGCGCAAGCCCCATGGACTCGATGTCGCCGCGCTGATCACGGTCGCGGTGATCGGTTTCGCGCTGTGGGACCGGCGCGTCGCGCTGGTGCTTCCGGGCCTATCGCCGGAGGCGACGGTGCCGCTGCTGCTGGCGCTGTTCGTCGGCGCCTACCTGCTGCGCATGCTGCGCGAGTCGGCGGCCGACGGCCGCTGGTGCCTGCCGGCGACGCTGGTGCAGGCGGCGGCGGCGCTGGCCCTGACCTGGGCGGTGACCGACAGTCCGGCGCCGGTGCTGTTCATCATCGTCATGGCGCAGCTGGTGACGATGCTGTCGCGGCCGGCATTCGTGCTGTTCGCGCTGGCGCTCAACGGCCTGCTGCTGTGGATCTTCCAGCGCCAGGACCCGGGGGCCGACGGCTTCATCCAGTGGGTGCTGTATGCCGGCTTCCAGGCCTTCGCCGCGCTGACCTCGCATTACGCCGAGAGCGCGGAACGCTCGCGCGAGGACGTGGCGGCGGTGAATGCGCACCTGCTGGCCACGCGCTCGTTACTGGCCGAGAGCGCGCGCGACCAGGAGCGCCTGCGCCTGTCGCGCGAGCTGCACGATGTCGCCGGCCACAAGCTCACCGCCCTCAAGCTCAATCTCACCGCGCTGGCGCGCGACCCGGCGCTGGCCGAACGGCGCGAGGTCGCGCTCTCGGCGCAGCTCGCCGACGAGCTCCTCGGCGACATCCGCGGCGTCGTGCGCCAGTTGCGCCTGCACGAGGGCATGGCGCTGGAGGCCGCGATCCGCCAGCTCGCGGCGCCGCTGCCGCGTCCGCGCGTGCACGTCGCGGTCGCGCCCGACGCGCGGGTCGAGAGCGTGGCGCAGGCCGAAGCGGTGGTGCGCGCGGTGCAGGAGGCGCTGACCAACGCGGCGCGCCACGCCGACGCCGAGAACGTGTGGGTAGCGCTGCGGCGCGAGGGCGAGCGCATCACGCTGTCGGTGCGCGACGACGGCCGCGGCAGCGGCGCGCTGGTCGACGGCCACGGCCTCACCGGCATGCGCGAACGCCTCGCCGCGCTGGGCGGCGGACTCAGCGTGGCGCGGCGGCCGGAAGGCGGCGTGGCCGTGGAGGCGTGGATTCCGCTGGTGGTTCCGTCATGACGTGCGATGCGTGGCCCGCGCCGGGCATGTCGTCACGGCACTCGATGCATGGCTCGCGCCGGGCATGTCGTCACGGCACTCGATGCGTGGCTCGCGCCGGGCGTGCCGTCATGACGCTACATACGTGGCCCGCGCCGGGTGTGCCGTCATGACGCGCCATGGGTGGCCCGCGCCGGGGATGCCCGCGTGAGCCCGACCCGCATCGCCCTCGCCGACGACCAGGCGCTGGTGCGCGAGGGCCTCAAGGCCCTGCTCGCGGGTCCGCACGTCGACGTCGCGATCGAGGCCGACAACGGCGAGTCGCTGCTGCGCCAACTCGAGTCGGTGCGGGTCGACGTGGTGGTGTCGGACATCCGCATGCCCGGCATCGACGGCATCGAGGCCCTGGCCCTGCTGCGCAAGCGCGGCGACACCACCCCGGTGATCCTGCTCACCACCTTCGACGACAGCGCGCTGCTGCTGCGCGCGGTGCAGGCCGGCGCGCAGGGTTTCCTGCTCAAGGACGCCAGCCCCGAGGACCTGCGCGAAGCGATCGTGCGCGTGGCCGCGGGCGAAGCGCTGCTGCAGCCGGTCTCGACCGGGGCGGTCCGCGCCGCCTATGCCTACCACGACAGTGCGCCGCCCAGCGCGGCGCTGACCGATCGCGAGCTCTCGGTGCTGCGCCTGGTGGCGGGCGGCTATTCGAACAAGGAGATCGCGCGCACGTTGTTCCTGGCCGAGGGTACGGTCAAGAACTACGTTTCCGACATCCTCGACAAGCTCGGCACCCGCGATCGCACGCGGGCGGTGCTCAAGGCGATCACCTTGCGCCTGATCTGAGGGCGCGGCGAGCGGAAATTCCGCGGTCGCGCATGAGATGCGCTCCTACAACAGCGCGCCATGCCGGTGTGGGCGACTCCGCGGTCGCGCATGAGATGCGCTGCTGCTGGGGCCCGTTGTGCTGTTGTAGGAGCGCATCTCATGCGCGACCGCGGAATCCCGGACTTGCGCCGGTTCGCGATTCTGCGCTCAGGACTGCTCCGCCAGCGCCGAGTCCAGCACCACGCGGTTGCGACCGGCGCGCTTGGCTTCGTACAGGGCGTGGTCGGCGCGGCGCAGGAGCGCGGCGAAATCGTCGCGCGGGTCGCGCAGGGCGGCCACGCCGATCGAGACCCGCAACGGCACCGAATGTTCGTTGACCCGGAATGCCGCGCGCTCGACCGCGATCCGCAGGCGCTCGCCGCCGGCGGCACCAGCGACCGCGTCGGCGTCGGGCATCAGCACGACGAATTCCTCGCCGCCCAGGCGCCCGACCGTGTCCTCGCTGCGCGCCGTGCGCCGCAGGACCTCGACCAGGGCCTTGAGCGCGCGGTCGCCGGCCTCGTGGCCGTAGTCGTCGTTGATGCGCTTGAAGTGGTCGGCGTCGACCACCAGCACCGACAGGCTGCGCGCATGGCGGCGCGCTTCCGCCACGGCGCGCGCGGCGATGTCGTCGAGGCTGCGCCGGTTGTAGACCTCGGTCAGCGGGTCGAACATCGCCAGGCGGCCGAGCTCGGCGTTCATGCGGTCGCCGGCCATCAGCAGGAAGGCGAAGGTCGCGACCACGGGCCCGAAGGTACCGGTGGCGAAAGCCAGCGCCTGCAGCGGGGTCAGCACGAAGGGATCGTTGCCCGGTACCGGCGCCAGCGCTACCGCGGTCGCGCGCGCCAGCAGCACGGCCAGGCCGAACAGGAAGATGGCGAGCATTACCCGCTGGCCCACCGGGCGCGGGGGTGGCGCCAGCGCCAGCACCACGCGCAGGCCGATGGCGTATTGCAGCGCGATCAGCAGGCTGACCACCAGCAGTCGCCAGCGCAGCTCGGGCCAGGCGTAGGTGAAGACCAGGCAGGCCGCTAGCACGCCGACCGCGCACAGGTGCGGCCACTGGTAGCGCCCCGGCCGCTCGCCGCGGAAACGGTACAGCGCGCCGATGATCTCGGCGTAGCCCCACGCGATCAGGGCGTTGCCCAGCACGATCGAGGGGAAATCGGGAATGTGGTCGCGCAGGCCGAGCAGCAGCCAGCCCACCGATTGCGCGCCGATGCCGCGCGCCCAGGCCCATAGGCTGCCGCGCAAGGGCTCGGAATAGCCGCGCGAGGCGTACACCAGGCAGATCGAGATCAGCAGGGTGACGAATGCCGCCAGCAGCACCAACGTACGGATATCCAGCGTCATGCGCCGGCCCACTCCCTGCCCGGGCCCTGCACCCGGTCTGGGGACGCATGTAACCGGTTTGGCGCCGCCGGTGCAATCGCCCCGGCGCGCAAGCACGCCCGCGAGCTGGCGGACGGCGGACGGCGGGCGTTGCCCTTGAGTACGGGCGCGGGCGGCCGCACTTGCTGACAATGCAGGGGATTCCGCCGCCCGAAGCCGATCCGCACGACCCCGTCACGGTGCGCCGCGATGCGCGCGGCTTTCGTCGCGCGCTGTGGACCAGCGTGGCCTTCGTGGCCTTCCTGGCCTGGCTGCACGGCATGCAGCAGCTGTTCGGGCAGTCCTTCACCGGCCTGGGCGTGCGGCCGGGCAATCCCTGGGGCCTGGTCGGGATGTTCTTCGCGCCCCTGATCCACGGCTCCTGGGAGCACCTGCTGGCCAATTCCCTGCCGCTGCTCGTGCTCGGCACCCTGGCGCTGTACGCGTATCCCCGCGCCAGCGCGCGCGCCCTGCCCCTGATGTGGCTGGGCGCCGGGCTGGGCACCTGGCTGATCGGGCGCGACAGCGTGCATTTCGGCGCCAGCGGCGTGGCCCACGGGCTGATGTTCTTCCTCTTCGTGCTCGGCGCGCTGCGCTGGGACCGGCGCGCGATCGCGGTGGCGCTGGTGAGCTTCTTCCTGTTCGGGACCATGGTCCTGACCGTGCTGCCGCGCGAGCCCGGGATCTCGTGGGAATCGCACCTCGCCGGCGCCGTGTTCGGTGCGCTGGCGGCGCTGCTGTGGCGCAAGCTCGATCCATCCCCGCCGCGACGCAAGTACAGCTGGGAACTGGAAGAGGAATGGGAGGCCCGCCAGGCCGCCGCCGCGCGCGATGAGTTCGAGCTGCCGCGACCGGATTCGGTGCCGGTGCTGTGGCAGCGCCCGGAGCCCGAGGAAAGCGGCCGCGTGATCCCGTTCCGGCCGCGCGCCGGGGGCGGCAGCGAAGGCGCCATCGGCGACGAACCGCCCACGCCGACGCGGCACTGAGGCTTGCGGCTGTTGTAGGAGCGCGCTCTGCGCGCGATAGGCGCCGCCGCAGCACGGGACGCTGATCGCGCGCAGAGCGCGCTCCTACAACGGTCCGGGGCTGGCGGGTATCGGGGTCCTTCTGGGTATATCCTGAACGATGCATGGCCAGTCGCTTCCGCGCGCAGGCGCGTGGCCGGGAGTGGCGGCTTCTGCCGTGTCAGGGGGTATGCACATGCGGGGCTTGCGCGTCGCCGGTCTGCTGCTTGCGTTGCTTTCCATGGCAGCGCACGGCGCGACCGTGAACGGCCAGGTCCGGCGCAGCGACACCAACGCGCCGATCGCCGGGGCATTCGTCAGCCTTCTCCTGCTGTCGGAAAACGGCGACCTGGTCCAGTTCGTCAACGCGCAGACCGATGCGGGCGGCAACTACAGCCGCGGCGGGCTCGGCGATGGCGACTGGCGCGCGTTTGCCAGCGCCACGGGCTTCGCTTCCGAGGCGTACCTGGAAATCCCGTGCCCGCCGGGCGGCTGCTTCCTGTTCTTCCCGGGGACCTTCATCCCGCTGGCCGGCGCGCAGGTGGTCAACGGCATCGACTTCACGCTCGAGCCCAACGGCACGCTCACCGGCGTCGTGCGCCGCGCCGACACGCAGGTGCCGCTGGCCAACGTCGACGTGCTGGCCGTGACCGCGAGCGTGGGCTTCGTCGCCGGTGGCGTCAGCGACGCCAATGGCGTGTACACGATGTCGGTGCCCGCCGGGACGCATTACGTCCTCACCAGCAAACAGGATGCCTGGATCGACGAGCTCCACGACGATATTCCCTGCGCCTTCGCGCGCTGCGATTTCAGCGCCGCGCCGACGGTCAGCGTGGTCTCGAACCAGACCACGTCCGGCATCGACTTCGCGCTGGCGCGCGGTGGGCGCCTGGGCGGCCTGCTCACCGACCTCGCCACCGGCCTGCCGGTGCAGGTCCTGGTCAGCATGCAGCTGTACGACGCGGCCGGCCAGATCCTGGCCGCACCCGATGCCAATGGCGACGGCACCTGGCGCATCGGAACCGGCTTGCCCAGCGGCAGCTACCGCGTCGTCGCCCAGCCCTTCGGTACGTACGGCTCGATGGTGTGGGACAACCGGCCCTGCGCCGGCGAGCTGGAAGCCGATTGCGACCCGCTGGCCGGCGACCTGATCGCGGTGACCGCGCCCGCCGAGAACAACGGCATCGATTTCGCCCTGCGCCGCGTGGTCGCCGAGTTGCGCGGCCGGGTGACCGAGCTGGCCGGTGGCACGCCGCTGGCCAACGTGCAGGTCGACGTGCTGCCGGTGCAGGCGCCGGTCGGACCGCAGTCCGCATTCACGAACGCCAATGGCGACTGGTCCCTCTTCGGCTTGCCGCCCGGCCAGTACCTGGTGGTGGCCAACACGCCAGGACCGCCGCTGCTCAGCGAGCGTTCGCCCGGCAACCAGTGCCTCGCCGAATTCGCCTGCGGCACCACCCCGCAGCCTTTGACGCTGGCGACCGGCGAACTGCGCACCAACGTCGACTTCGCGCTGGCGCCGGCGGGTTCGATCGAGATCGGGCTGCGCAACGCCGACACCGCGGCGCTGATGGCGGGCGAGCTGAAGGTGCTGTTGCCGACCAGCCTGATCACGCAACAGGCCTTCACCAACAGCGGCGCGCCGGGAACGGTGACCGTGCTCAACGGCGGCCCGGTGCATCTGGCCGGCCGGGCCAGCTTCTGCGGCGCGACGGGCGACGTCGAGTGCCTGGGCGAGAGCTATCCGGACCTGCCCTGCGTGTCGCTGCTGTGCGACCTGGCCGACTCGCAGGCGGTGAACGTGGCCAAGGGCCAGGCGGTCACGGGCATCGAGCTGTCGCTGGGCCCCGGCGGCACGATCGAGGGCACGGTCACCGCGACCAGCGGGGGCGCGGGGATCCCGAACGAGATCGTGGAGATTTCGACCGGCGACGTTCTCGTCGCCAATGCCGGCACCGATGCCGACGGTGACTACCGCGTGGTGGGCCTGGGGACCGGCCCGTACTTCGCCCGCACCCGCACCTTCAGCGGCTACATCGACGAACTCTACGACGACCTGCCCTGCCCGGCGGCGACCTGCAGCGCGAGCACCGGCACGCCGCTGCAACTGGCGCCGGCGGGTTCCCTCACCGGGATCGACTTCGCCCTCGCGCTCGGCAACGGCATCCGCGGCACGGTGCGCGCGAGCGACACCACGCTGGGCATCGCCGGGGCGCAGCTCCGCGTGTACGACGCGCTTGGCAACGGCATTGCCAGCACGACCACGCTGATCGATGGCAGCTATGCGACGCCGGCGCTGTCGACCGGAAGCTACTTCGTCCTCGCCGAGGCGATCGGCTTCGGCAGCGTGCTGTACCAGGGTTTCAGCTGCGGCAGCGGTGGCTGCGATCCACTGGACGGCACGCCGGTGGGCGTATTGCCGCCCGACGACACCATCGGCATCGACTTCGAGCTCACGCCCGATGTCGCCACCGTGCGGCCGCCGACCCTGCTCTACCTCAATGCCTGCGCGGGCGGCTGCACGGTGCGCGCAGGCGCCGAGAATTCGATCAACGACACCTCGTCGATCATCAGCGGCACGCGCAACCTGCCGCCCTATCCCTTCGACCAGGGCAGCCTCGATGCGCTGACGCAATGCGTGAACGACACCTTCGCGCCCTACAACGTGCGCGTGGTCAGCGCCAACCCGGGTCCGCAGCCGCACCACGAGTTGATGATGAGCACGACGCCGGCCGTGGCCGGCTTCGGCAACGGTGTCGGCGGTGTCTCGCCCTTCAGTTGCGGGGTGATCAACAACGCGATCACCTTCCTCTTCGCCCAGGCCTTCGGCGACGACACCGACGAGCTCTGTGCCGCGGCGGCGATGGAGCTCGCGCACAGCTTCGGCCTCGAGCATGCCTTCCTGTGCGAGGACCCGATGACCTACCTCACCGGCTGCGGACGCAAGCGCTTCACCGACCAGGACGTGCCTTGCGGCGAGTACTCGGCACGCGCCTGCACCTGCGGCGGCGGCAGCACCAACTCGCACCGCAAGCTGATCGCCGCGGTGGGGCGCAATCCGGTCGTGCTCGTCGACGGCTTCGAGGATCCGCCGCCGCAACCGGCCAAGCGGGTCAAGCAGGGGCCGCCGTTCCAACGCCAGGTCGAGCAACCGCATTGCGACACCATGTCGCGGGCCTCGAAGCAGGGGATCATTTCGCTCGAAGCGAAGGGTGGCGGCTCGCGGTAGCGGCGCGGCGGGGATTGGCGTGGCCGCCTCGCGGCTGCGACGATGGTCGCCACCCGTCAGTCGTGGCCCGCATGCAGGGGCCAATGCGGCCCTGCAGGTCCCGCACGCGGCCGGAGATGCCATGCCTCGGATTATCCTCATGGTCGCAGGTATCGCGACCCTGCTCGCCGCCTGCGCCAGCGCGCCGCCCGCGGAACGCCGCGCGCAGCGCCTGGCCTCCTTCCTGCAGTACGCCGGCGAGCCGGTCGAGGAGATCCGCGGCTTCACCCTGACGCGCTTCGAGGTCGTGGGGCCGTCGAGCGTGGTGTTCTGGGTGCGGGTGAGCGAGATCTACCTCGTGACGGTGCAGCCGCACTGCCCCGAGCTGGAGTGGGCCAACCGCATCGGCGTGCGCCAGTCGATGAACGTGCTGCGCGCGCGCTTCGACGCCGTCACCGTGCGCGGCATCGATTGCCGCATCCGCGAGATCCGGCCCGTCGATGGCGAGCGCTGGCGGGCCTCGCAACGCGCCGCCGGCACGCAGGAATCCGCCGAGCCCGCGCTGTAGGAGCGCATCTCATGCGCGACCGCGGATTCCCACGCAACCGCGACCTGCAGGTCCGCGGTCGCGCATGAGATGCGCTCCTACAGGGGCGTGGGATCGCGTTGCGCGGGACTATGCGAACAGGTCGGACTGCGGCGTGGCCGCACGAGGCGCCACGAACCGGGTGCAGTCGAGCTGCACGTCCTCGTTGCGGCTGAGATAGCCCAGGCGTGCAAAGGCGACCTTGTAGCGCCGCCGGATGAGATCGGCGAACACACCCTCGCCGCGGAAGCGCGTGCCGAAGCGCGGGTCGTTGTCGCGGCCGCCGCGCATCTGCTGGACCAGGCTCATGATGTGCGCGGCGCGATCGGGATAGTGGATCGCGAGCCACTCGCGGAACAGGTCCTTGACCTCGTGCGGCAGGCGCACCAGCGTGTAGCTCGCGGTGGTGGCACCCGCTGCGCGCGCCTTCTCCATGATCGCCTCGAGGTCGCGATCGGCGAGCATGGGGATGAGCGGCGCGACGAACACGCCGACCGGCACGCCCGCCCCGGCCAGTTCGCCGATCGCTTGCAGGCGCCGGTGCGGCGCGCTGGCGCGGGGTTCGAGCCGGCTCGCGAGCTGGTTGTCGAGCGTGGTCACAGAGACGAACACCTGGACCAGCCGCTCGCGCGCCATCGGCGCGAGCAGGTCGAGGTCGCGCAGCACGTTGGCGCTCTTGGTGACGATCGTGGCCGGGTGCCGGGTTTCGGCCAGGATCTCGAGGACCTGGCGCGTGAGGCGGTACTTGCGCTCGATCGGCTGGTACGGATCGGTGTTGGCGCCGAGGTTGATCGGCGAGACCACGTAGCCGCGCTTGCCCAGTTCCGCGCGCAGGCGTTCGGCGGTGTTGGTCTTGGCGGTGAGCCTGGTCTCGAAATCCAGGCCCGCCGAGAGGTTGAGGTACGAGTGCGTGGGCCGCGCGTAGCAGTAGACGCAGCCGTGCTCGCAGCCGCGATAGGGATTCAGCGACTGGTCGAAGGGAATGTCCGGCGAGTCGTTGCGGCTGATGATCGTGCGCGCCGTTTCCTCGGTGACGGTAGTGGCCGGCGGCGCGGCCGCCTCGCCGTCGTCGCGGTACCAGCCGTCGTCGTAGGTCTCGACCACGGTCGATTCGAAGCGCCCCTCCGCGTTGGAGGCGCTGCCGCGGCCCTTGATGCGCGATGGCGGTGGTTGCGACGACATTTCGGATCCCATTGTAGGAGCGCACTCCGTGCGCGACCGCAAGGCCGCGGCGGCGCCGCGACCTGTGGTTCCGCGGTCGCGCACGGAGTGCGCTCCTACAGCACATCGCTACGCCGTCGCAGGGCCCGCGACAGCCTCAGCCCGCCGCCACCCGCTGTCGTCGCAGGCGCCGCAAGCTCGCGGCAAAGGCGCGCCACAATTTCGGGATCAGCCACACCAGCAGGGCGAGGAAGAGCGCCAGCAACACCAGGAACACCCACGGGTGCGTCATCGCCAGCCACAGGCCGCCGATCACCAGCCCATCCTCGAAGAAGCTCGCGATGCCGTTGGAGAAGGGTTCCGGCGAGTGGTTGATGATGGCCCGCGTGCCGGCCTTGCCGAGGTGGGTGACGCCGGCGATCGAGCCACCCAGCAGCGCCGCCGCGAACTGCAGCGCCTCGCCCTGTTCGCCCAGCGCCCCCCACGCCAGCACCATCGCCCCGGGAATGCGGATGAAGGTCTGCAGTGCATCCCAGGCCGAGTCCACCATCGGGATCTTGTCGGCGAGGAACTCCAGCAACAGGAACGCGCCCGCCACCCACAGCACGCCATCGTTGCCGAGATACGCCAGCGACCCCGGCAACTCGATCCAGCCCATGCGCCCGGCGATCCCGGCCAGGAATACCACCGCGTAGAGCCGCAAGCCCGCGCCCCAGGCGAGGCCTGCGGCGAGGGCGAGTTGGGGGATCAGGTCCATTGGCCTCCCAAGGGTACTAGTCCACTTGCGTGGCGGACATTTCGACTAGCGCCTGATAATGATGGCCGGGTTGGGCATGAACTCTCTGCCGTTGACGGAAAGTCCATACGGGAAAGTTCCCAAGTCGCTCCCGGCGATGAAGCCGATCGAAGTGGCGCCAGCGGCAGTCGTGCCGGACTTGAAGGCAATGCCGCCTTTCTCGTCGGGCGTTTCGTCGTCGGGGCTCGGCCCGTCTCCAGTGGTGTCGAAGCGCGTCCACAGTTTTAAGACGTCGGAATCAGAGTGCCACTGTACCTCCGTCCCGGGATACACCGTACAGATCTGCGGTATCGCGATCGGTTTTCCTTTCCCGTCGAGGGCAATCTTGATCACCACCGCCTCCGCCTTCGCGGGATTCTCAGCATCGCATGGGACAGGCCCCCTCGGCTCGGCGGCCTGCACCTGCGGCAGGACCATCACCAACATCGTCGACAGCATCATGGAAGTCCGCATCGTCATCGCAATTCTCCTGAGCCGTTATGAGTCATCACCGGGCGCCGTGAAACTCGAACTGTCGTTTCTGCGGACGCCCGGAGCCTTCGAATGGGCGGTGCCCGGCCAGTCATTGATCCTGGTAGGGCGCTCGTGGCCTGATGATGATCGCCGGGTCGAGCATATTGCCGTTGGTGGTGACCGAGTAGGCGTGGGAAACATCGTTGTTGCCGCTGATCTTGCGGATCTTGATCGCAACGTCCGGCGCCTTCATTCCTTCACCGTCGGTTTCGAAGACCTTGCCGCCATTGGCATCGGCGGTCTTGTCCTTGAACGCAATCCCGAAGGTGCGCACAGTCCGATCGTTGCTCCACCTGAGCCACTGGCCGGCGACGACGTAGCAATCGGCCGGATCGACGACCGGCCGCTGGTCCTTCTCGCTCACGTCGATCAGTACGGTGGTGCCGAGTTCGTACTTGTTCTCCGCGCATGAAACGGTTCCAAGAGGCGCAAACTTACGAGGGCCGGTGGCACAAGCGGCCAGCATCAGCACAGTTGACACAATTGCAGTCGCAGCGATGATCTTCACGGTTGCATCCTCCCTGGTTGAGTTGTCGCCCTGCGACACGGCTCGCGGGACTGCCCATGCGCGCGTCGCCAAGCGGGACGATTGCCATCGAAGTGTATTCAGTTGGCGGGACCCAATCGCCGCAGCCACGGCAGGCTGGCGATCCGCTCGGCGCCGACGCCTGCCGCGCGCGCGCGCCGTATCGCCTCGCGGGCTGGGTCGTCGTCGCCCACCAGCGCATAAGCCTGGGCCAGCCACAGCGCGGACTCACCATGATCAGGGTCGAGCGCGAACGCGACTTCGGCGGCTGCTCGTGCCTCCTGCGACATGCTGAGACTGGCCAGCACCCAGCTCTTGAGCGCCATGGTCTCGGCATCCCGACTGCGGATCCGCAGGTACTCCTCGACCAACGGTAGCGCATGCCGGTAGGCGTTCGGGCCCTCCTCGGTGGTCGATCCCTCGGCCGCGAGCGCATCACCGAGATTAACCCAGAGGCGATAGTCGGCGGAATTGATTGCAATCGCACTGCGGAAGGCGGTCGCGGCTTCTGCGTAGCGGTGTTCCACGAACAAGGCGAAACCCTGGTTACTGTAGGCGGGATAACTCGGCTCCAGCGCTACCGAGCGTCCATAGGCATCGATGGCCTCGCCCATTCGCCCCAGCATCTGCTGGATGCCGCCGAAGCTACTCCACAACGATGCATTCATCGGATTCAGCGACAGCGCGATGCGGTAGTCGCCCAGCGCGAGTTCATAGGCTTCCTGCGTGACATGGTAGTAACCACGTGCGCTGTACACGTTCCAGTTGCCCGGCGACAAGGCGATCGCACGTTCGTGGTATTGCAGGGCCAGATCAGCATCCTTGCGATCGCCCGCAACGCGGGCCAGCCCGAGGTTCGCATCGGTGCGCAGAGCCGGATCGCTCAACGCCCGCGTGTAGTGGTCGACGGCGCGGTCGCCTTCGCCCTGCATCTGGTAGAGATCGCCCAGCGCGAGGTCCACCTCGCGCAAGGTCGGGTCCATCGCTTCGGCCGCCGCACAGGCCGAGCGTGCCTCGGCGAAGGCCTCCGCATCGCGGACGGTATCGAAGCGTGCGATCTCGGCCCGACACAGGCCCGCCGCCGCACGCGCGAAACCGGCATCCGCGGCGAGCGCGGAGCGGAAGAAGCCCTTGGCCTGCGCTAACGATTCCTCGCTGGTCGGCGAGTTGAGGATTTCCTGGCCACGCAGGTAGTCGTCGTAGGCGCCGATGCTCAGCGTGGGCTGTAGCCGTCGCGCCAGCGGCTTGCCGTCGTTGGGAATGGCGCCGAGAAGCGACTCGGTCGCGCGCACGGCGATACGCTGTTGCAGGTCGAACAGGTCGATCAACTCCTCGTCGTACGCCGCCGTCCAAACCGTGGTGCCGTTGCGCGTATCCGAAAGCTGCGCGTTGATGCGCAGGCGCTGGCCGTCGCGGCGCACGGTGGCCTCGAGCACGCTGGCGACGCCCAGGCGCTGGCCGATGGCCTGGATGTCGAGCTTCTCGCCGCGCAGCGCGTAGGCCGAGGCGCGCGCGGCGACCTGCAGGCCCTCGAC
>Ga0209477_1001130_pt1 | contig 16291 bp, 10 predicted proteins | sample KloWWTupernatant_FD_187180 | JGI IMG/M metagenome (GOLD analysis project Ga0209477, IMG submission 187180) | Active sludge microbial communities from Klosterneuburg, Austria, studying microevolution and ecology of nitrifiers - Klosterneuburg... | ecosystem: Engineered > WWTP > Aerobic digester >... | reverse complement strand
GATCACCCTTTTTCTCTTTCTTGGGCTTCTTGAGCTTGCCGCCTTCGATGGTGACAAAGCTCGGGCAAAAGCCGTTGACGCAGGAGTAGTCCTTGTTGCAGGTGCTCTGGTTGATGCGGCGCTTGCGGCCAAACGGGGTTTCCACTGGCTCCACGCTCAGGCAGTTCGACTTGACCGAACAGTCGCCACAGCCCTCGCACACGGCTTCATTGATGACCACGGTCTTGTCGGGCGTGGCCAGCAGGCCGCGCTTGCGGCGACGGCGTTTTTCGGTGGCGCAGGTCTGGTCGTAGATCAGCACGCTGCAGCCCTTGATCTCACGCAGTTCGCGCTGGATACGGTCCAGCTCGTCGCGGTGGTGCACCGTGACACCATCGGCCAGCGCCACACCCGCGTATTTCTCGGGCTCGTCGGTGACGATGACGATTTTGACGGCGCCTTCGGATTTGACGCTGTGCATGATCTGCAGCACCGAGTGCCCCTCGGGCCGCTCGCCCACCTGCTGGCCACCGGTCATGGCGACGGCGTCGTTGTACAAAATTTTGTAGGTGATGTTCACCCCGGCGGCAATGCTCTGACGAATTGCCAAGAGGCCGCTGTGGAAGTACGTGCCATCGCCCAGGTTGGCAAACACATGCGCGTCCTTGGTGAACGGCGCCTGCCCCACCCAGGTCACACCCTCGCCGCCCATCTGGGTGAAAGTGCTGGTACTGCGGTCCATCCACACCGTCATATAGTGGCAGCCAATGCCGGCCACAGCACGCGAGCCTTCGGGTACGCGGGTGCTGGTGTTGTGCGGGCAACCGCTGCAAAACCAGGGCGCGCGCTCACCGGTATCGGCCTTCAGTTCGATCATGGCGCGCTCGCGGGCGTCGATGGTGGCGATGCGCGACTCCATGCGGGCCACGATGTCGCTGGACACCCCCAGCTTCTTCAGCCGCTTGGCAATCGCCTTGGCGATGATGGCCGGCGTGAGGTCGGCCTTGGCGCGCAGCAGCCAGTTCTGGCTGGGGTTGGGCATGGACCATTCGCCACACTGGCCGTTCTCGCCCTCGGCCTCATCAAACTTGCCCAGCACATTGGGGCGCACGTCGGCGCGCCAGTTGTACAGCTCTTCCTTGAGCTGGTATTCAATGACCTGGCGTTTTTCTTCCACCACCAAAATTTCTTGCAAACCCTGGGCAAAATCGCGCGTGATGGTGGCTTCGAGCGGCCACACCACGTTGACCTTGTGCACGCGAATACCCAGCTGGCGGCAGGTATCGTCATCAAGGCCGAGGTCGACCAGCGCCTGGCGCGTGTCGTTGTAGGCCTTGCCGCTGGCGATGATGCCAACGCGGTCATTCGGGCCTTGGATGACGTTGTAGTTGAGCTTGTTGGCACGCACATAAGCCAGGGCCGCGTACCACTTGTAGTCCATCAGGCGCGCCTCCTGCTCCAGCGGCGCGTCCGGCCAGCGTATGTGCAGGCCGCCCGGGGGCATGGCGAAGTCCTCGGGCATGACGATTTGCACGCGATCCGGGTTCACCGATACGCTGCTGGACGACTCGACCACTTCCTGGATGGTCTTCATGCCCGACCACACGCCCGAGAAGCGGCTCATGGCAAAGGCGTGCAGGCCCATGTCGAGGATGTCCTGCACATTGCTCGGAAAGAACACCGGCGTGCCACAGGCCTTGAAAATGTGGTCGCTCTGGTGCGGCGCCGTGCTGCTCTTGCTGATGTGGTCGTCGCCGGCAATGGCGATCACGCCGCCGTGCTTGGCCGTGCCGGCCATGTTGGCGTGCTTGAACACGTCAGAGCAACGGTCCACGCCCGGGCCCTTGCCGTACCAGATACCAAAAACGCCGTCGTACTTCTTGCTCTGCGGATACAGGTCCAGCTGCTGCGTGCCCCACACCGCTGTGGCGCCCAGCTCCTCGTTCACGCCGGGCTGAAAGACGATGTGGTTCTCGGCCAGGTGCTTCTTGGCGGCCCACAACGCCTGGTCGTAGGTGCCCAGCGGGCTGCCACGGTAGCCGCTAATAAAACCGCCCGTGTTCAGGCCTGCCGCGGCGTCGCGCTGGCGCTGCAGCATGGGCAAGCGCACGAGGGCCTGCACCCCGCTCATGAAGGCGCGGCCTTCGCCCAGGGTGTATTTGTCGTCGAGCGTGACGGTTTCCAGGGCTTTGCGGATGTGTTCAGGCAGAGGAGCGTTCACAGTGCACCCCCTTCGCAAGCACACTCGACGCCAAATACACTGCGCCCGGCTGCGCCGCTCGCTGCGTAGTTGTGGCGCAACCCGCGTTGCGGGTTGTCGTCGAGCGTGACGGTTTCCAGGGCCTTGCGAATGTGCTCGGGCAAGGGTGCATTCATGGCGTTGTCTCCAGTGGCGTTTTTGGTTTTCCGCTCCTTGTAGGGCGGTGGTGGGGCTGGGCCAGCCAACCGGTTAGGGAGGCCGCTCTAGTGTGCAGAGGAGTGTATGTCCCCAGCGCTGATATGTCTTTGCGTTCTATGCCGCATTCAAGCTACTCTTAGAAAGAATCTTTCTTTTCAAGGCCACAAATTGAATACTTTGGACAAATTCGACCTTGCCATCCTCGGCGAACTGCAAAAAGAGGCGCGCCTGACGAATGCGGAACTGGCCCAGCGTGTCGGCCTGTCGGCGGCCCCGTGCTGGCGCCGCGTGCGCGCGCTGGAGGAGAGCGGTTTCATCAAGGGCTACCACGCCGAGATTGACCGCCACAAGATTGGCCTGGGCGTGCTGGCCTTTGTGCGGCTGGACGCAGAGCGAAATACGGGCGGCCTGACGCGGGCCATGGAAGACGCGATCCGCCAGATCCCCGAGGTGGTGTCCTGCCACTACATCAGTGGCACGGGCACGTTCGAACTACAGGTGGTGGCGCGCGACCTCGACAGCTTTTCGCAGTTTGCGCGCGACGTACTTTTGCACCTGCCGAATGTGAAAGATATGCACACCAGCTTTTCCCTGGGCGAGGTGAAGGCAAGCAGGGCGCTGCCGCTCACCCATCTTTCCAAAGCACCGATCTGAATGCTCTATTTTCAATAGCTACTAGCGCTTACTGCGTAAGCGTTAGAGGCCAATTTCATTCAAACTACCGTGGCCAGAGCACCCACAGCCGCAACCCCTGCTTGAGGCGCCCGGCCAGCTCTCCCGCTTCGGCTCCCCAGCCGGTGAAGTAATCGGCCCGCACCGCCCCCAGGATGGCGCTGCCCGTGTCCTGCGCCAGCACCAGGCGCTGTAGTTGCACCTGCGGTCCGCTCGAAGCCAGCCACACCGGGGTGCCATACGGAATGCTTAGGCGATCCACGGCGATGGATCGCCCCGGTGTCAACGCCACACCCTGCGCGCCACGCGGGCCAAAACCTGCGTCCAGTGCGTCCAGCGGCTCCTCACGGAAAAACACGTAGCGCGGGTTGCTCCACAACAGCTCGTTCACCCGCTGCGGGTTGGCGGCGATCCAGGCCTTGATCCCAGGCCAGGTCGCGTCGCGCGTCAGGCCCTGGTCGAGCAGCCAGCGGCCCACGCTCTGGTAGGGCTGGTCATTGGTGCCCGCATAGGCCACGCGCACCAGGCGCACCGAGCCGTCGGTCTCGGCGATGCGCAGACGGCCTGAGCCCTGGATGTGCAACACCATGGCATCAACCGGATCGCGCAGCCAGGCAATGGCCCGACCCGCCAGCGCCGCCTGGACCTCGGGCAGGGTGTCGATTTGCTGGCGCGTGTACCAGGGCTTGCGGGCACCATGGCCTGCGGGCAGTCGGTACAGCGGCACGGTAAAGCCGTTGCCGGGCTGGCGCGCGGCGTCTATCAGGGGCTCGTAGTAAGCGGTGAGCAGGCCGTCGGCACTGCCATCGAAAGCCTCGACCCGGTAGGGTTGCAGGCGCGCCACCATCCAGGCGCGCTGCTCCTCGGGCGTGGCAATGCTGAGCCGGCGCACATCACCGCACAGGGCGGTGAACGGCGGTGCTGGCCGCTCGCAGCCCTTGATCCAGGCATTCCAGGCCTCGTGCAGTGCGTCTTCAGAAAACCCGGGCAGCTCTGCCCAGCGCACCGGCACCCAGCGGCTCTTGGGCTGCGCCAGGGGCGATGGCAACGGGCCGGTATCGCCAGGAAAAGCGGTCGCCGCTGGCACAGTGGGGCGAGGTGCCACACCCGCATCGTCGGGCCCTGGGGCGGGGGGCGTGGAGCAGGCGGCCAGCGTTCCTACAATCAAGGCCATCGCCACAAGGCGCAGGAGAGTCCAATTCATGGTTCTGATTTTGCTTGAAGCGCTGGCCGCGCTGGTGGTTCTGGCGCTCATCGTCTGGTGGACGATGTTTTCGGGGCGCCAAGGTGGCGAAATCAAGCCGCCCAGGGACGACGATACGACGCCACCGCCCCCGTAAAACCCAGGCAGGTCAGCCCTGCTCGAAGGCGCTGTCCTACGCCGCACTGTCTTGCCATCCGATACGCAGCGGACACCGTGTTGCAGACAATCAACTCCAAGGCTCCGAGCACGGCTCGGGTGCCATCCGGTTGCACTGACCAACCCTTCAAGGAGTATTTTGATGCGTAAACACCTCGTACTGGCTGCTACAGCGGCATTGCTGATTTCTGGCTGTGCCAACATGGACATGACGGACACCCAGCGCCGCACTGCGACCGGCGCGGGCGTCGGCGCGCTGGCCGGCGCGGTGATTGGCTCCGCCACCGGCGGCCACGCGGGTACGGGTGCTGTGGTCGGCGCGGGCGTGGGCGCCCTGGGCACCTATATCTGGTCGCAAAACATGGAAAGACAAAAACGCGAAATGGAACAGGCGACGCAGGGCACCGGTATTGGCGTGACGCAGACGGCGAACAACCAGCTCAAGCTGGATATTCCAAGCGACATTTCGTTCGACACCGGTCGCTCCGAAATCAAGGGCAACTTCGCCCCGGTACTGGACCGCTTTGCCGCCGGCCTGCGCGACAACCAGAACACCGATGTGCAAATCGTCGGGCACACCGACAGCACCGGCAGCGACGCCATCAACAACCCGCTGTCGGTGGACCGCGCTACCAGCACGCGCAACTACCTCACCGCACGCGGCGTGAGCGGCTCGCGCATCGATACTGAAGGCCGCGGCTCGTACCAGCCCATCGCCTCCAACAACACGGAAGACGGCCGCGCACGCAACCGCCGTGTTGAGATCTTCGTCGGCGAACGTCCACGTTAAATCGGCTCCAACGGCAACGCACCGTTGCTGCGGCTGCCATGCACGCTGCAGCCCCCAAGCCCACTGCACGGGGCTGCAGCGTTTTCAGCTGCGATCGTCCATCACGGCCACGTTTTTGACGCCAGGGTCTACAACACCCGGTGTGCCAGCGCAGGCAGCTGCGCACGCACCTGCTGCAGGCGCTCTACATCAAGCCAGCCGTCCACAACGCCCTCTCCTTGCGGCAGCACACCCAGCACTTCGCCCCAGGGGTCGACCAGCATGCTGTGGCCCCAGGTGCGTCGGCCTGTCTCGTGCTGCCCTCCCTGGGCTGGGGCCAGCACATAGGCCTGGTTTTCGATGGCGCGGGCGCGCAGCAAAACCTCCCAATGCGCCTGGCCGGTGCTGCAGGTAAACGCGCTGGGCACGAGCAGCAAGTCAGCGCCCGCCCGCGCATGCTGGCGGTACAGCTCGGGAAAGCGCAGGTCGTAGCACACGCTCAGGCCCACACACCAGGTGCGTCCGCTGCGGCTGGGTAGGTGGAACTGCACCGGTGTGTTGCCAGGTTCGATGACGCTGCCTTCGTCGTAATGCTCCAGCCCGTTGTCGTAACGAAAGAGATGGATCTTGTCGTAGCGCGCCACGCAGTCACCCTGGGGCGAATAAACCAGCACTGTGTTTCGCACCTTGTGCGGATCGTCACAGGCCATGGGCAGAGTGCCGCCCACAATCCACAGGTCCAGCTCGCGCGCGGCCTGCGCCAGGAAGGCTTGCACCACGCCCTGGCCCGGGGTTTCGCGCAACGCCAGCTTGTCGGTATCGCGCGCGCCGACGGCACAAAAGTATTCGGGCAGCACGGCCAACTCCACTCCGGACGCAGCAGCCTGCTCCAGCAGTTGCCGGGCCGTGGCCAGGTTGTCGTCCCGCCGGGGGCTGGACACCATTTGCAAGGCGGCGACTTTCATGAGGGGGCTCCTGGGAGTTGGGGTGCGCGGGCCGGTGCTGACGGCGGCGCACTGGCGGCCGCCGCAGGTGCTGCGGGCGCAACTGTGGCGGCGCGGCTGCGGCGGGGGATACGGGTCACCTGCGGCTCGGCCCAAGTGCCGTCCACACGGAATTCCTGGGTGGCGGCCTCAATGAGCGGGCCCCGCAGGAAGACCTGCGCCAGGAAGCTGCCCAGACCGATCACCGGGTTGATGGCCGTGGCCACCAGGGAGGCGGTCATGGCATTGATCTCGGGCACCACCACCACATGCAATTCCTGGGTTTCGCGGGCGATGTCCGCCCGGCCTTCCATCAGCACCGCGGCATTCACGCCCTTCATCTGCAGGTTGTTGGTAGTGGCCACGCCCTGCTCGATACGCAGGTCGCCACGCACGAAGTCAAAAGCAAAGCCTTCGCTGAAGACATCGCGAAAATCCAGCGTCAACCGCCGCGGCAGCGATTGCAAACTGAGCACGCCCAGCAGCTTGGCCAGGCCCGGGTCGGCCTTGAGGAACTGCCCGGTCTCGATATGGAGATTGATCTGCCCAGTCATCGAGGCATAGTCAGGGTTGATGGGCGCACCGCGCCAGGCCACCTGCCCCTCCATACGCCCCTTGCCGCGGCGCACCACATCGGCCATGCCAAAGCGCCCGAGCAATCGACCTGAATCCTGGATGTCGAGACGAAAATTGAGCACGGTGCGCCGCTGCGCTGCCGAAGGCAGGGCCGCCGTAGCCTGGAGCGCAGCCCAGTTGCCATTGGCGGTGAACACCGCCTCGGGCATGAGCAGGTTGAATTTGCCCAGCCGCCACTCGCGTTGCGATCCGTCGAGCGCGCGGTTCTGCGCCTCGATCTCCAGGCGCCCGAGCTTGCGCCCACGCAGCTCGAAATCGTCCACCACGATGTCAAGAGAGGGCAGGCTCCCGGGCTGCGCGTCCAGCAAGGCCTCAACCTGGGTCGCTGCACTTTGCGGTACGGTCAAACGGGCCAAGCGGGCATACAAGCGGCCGGCGCTGGCCTCTGGCCCGCTGGGCTGGCGAAACTCGACATATCCATTGAGTTCCTGCGCATCCAGGTTGGCACGCCAGAGCAGGCCGTCACGCGACCCACCCACCAGCACATCGTGCAAGGTGCGTCCCTGCACCGTCAGCAACCGCGCTCGCGCCGCCAGCACCGTGGGCAGGTAGTCTTGTAATGCGGAGGCCACTGGCGCGGCTGCGCCCGGGGTTGGTGTGCCCATTAACAGAGACTGCCACAGGTCGACATCAAAATCACCCAAGCGGACATTGGCCACCACCCCCCGCTCAGGCATGGGGGCCGATTCTTCGGGTGCGAGCCCCATGGCAATGGCGCCGCGCAACACGCGCGGCGACGTACCGGCCAGGTCGCGCACATAGCTGACAGCCCCCACCCCGCCCATTTCCAGCGCAAGGCGGTCTTGTAGAGGCGCCGTCCGGGCAGCCACCGCGCCCGGCACCAGCGACTCGCGCGTGAGCTGGTTCTCAAAGCGCACCGGCATGGCGCTGTCCGCTGGTTTTCCCAGGGGCGCGGGCAGCGCCAAGGCCAAGCCCTGCAGGGAGCTGCTCACCTGCAGTTCCGGCACGCCGCGGCGCAGCGCAAACTGAAAGGTATAGGGCGCACTGCCCGTAGCCTTGCGCGCGAGCTGGGCCAGCAAGCCCAACTCCGGAGCCTGGCGCAGGCCCTCGGCCGATGCCGTGCCCTGGGCGCGCAGCTGCAAGGGTGCGTCCGACGGCGGCGCGCCTGTGGGCAGGGCACGCATACCGCCCTCCAGGCGCACATCGCCCCCGAGCGCCCGCGCCTGCACGCCCGATAGGGTGAACCCCGTCTCGCTGAACTGCACCGTACCCCGGGCACGCGACAACGCCGGGGTATCGGGCGTGATGCGCACCTCATTGCCCGCGAGTTGCAAGCTGCCCTGCACCCGCGACTTGTGGAGTTCACTGATGGGCAGGCTCAGCCGCAGGCGCAGATCGGCGGCACCGGCGCCGCTGGCCTGGTCCAGCGCATGGCCCGTCATGGCCGCCAGCGGCGACGAGGTCATGAGCGCCAGCAGCTCCGGCAGCGGGCCTCGGGCGTCAGCGCTCACCGCGACCACGGTGTGCGACAGATCCGGGATCTGCGCTTCCACCTTGGTGGCTTGCAACCCGGTGCTGCCCGCAAACCGGCTGCTTGCACCCCGCACCTGCATGGACGAGCGCTCGAACACCAGTTCGCCCGCCAGCTGGGTGAGCGCAGGCCAGGGCAGCTCGCCCGCAGGCTGCAGGCTGCGCGGCACAAAGGCATAAGTCACGTCTTGCACGCGCGCGGCAATACGAAACTCACCGTGTCGGGGATCGTTGAACGGCATGTCGTGCAGGTCGCCCTTGACACGAAAATTCACCACACTGGCCCTGCCGGCCACCACCGCATCGCGCACATAGTGGCGCGCATCGGGCGGGATGGACAAAGGCAGATACCGGTGCACGCGGGTGCCATCGGCGCGGGACAGGGTTCCGCTCAAATCCAGTACCCCCGGAAAGCGGGCGCCCCCGCGGGAGCTCGCCGGATCGCTCGTATGCCAGGTGGCCCGTGCCTCCCCTTGCGCATCGGCATTGGCAAAACGGGTATCGGTCACCTGCACGGCGATGCGCTCACCGTCGATCTGCCAGGCCACCGCGCTGCTCAGGCGGTCCAGCGGCACCACCGGATCTTCAAAGACCCCGGGCAACACCAGCGCGCCATCGGCCACCACCAGCTTGGCCTTGCCGCCCTGCTGTGTCAGGTCGAAATCCACGGTGGCACCGCGCACGCCGATCGCAGGCGCCTGGCCTTTGACCGCTGCGTCAGGGGCCCCAGCCAGCACCAGTCCCGACACCCGGCCGCGCGCCAGGTAGGTCTGCGGCGCGGTCGGCTCGCCCTGCCACTGGGCGTTCACCGACTCCACCAGCCCCTGGGGGGCATACGTGCGCAGCGCCTTGTGCACGGCATCGCCCAGCGGAACGCGGTCGGCAATGCGCGCCAGCGCCTCTAAATCCAGTAAATCGGCCTGAAACTCTCCCTGCGCCTTTTCTCCCTTGCGGGCGGCGCTGTGCCGCACCCGCAGATTGCCCCCGGGCCAGCGCAGGCCCTCCTCGGTGGTGAACTGGAGCTTTTGCGTGAAAAATTCCAGCCCACCCGGAAGGCTTCGCCCCCCCACACGCCCCTGCACCATGGGCAGCACCAGCGGTTGCAGCCCTTCGCCCAGGGTGGCGTTGACATCGGCCAGCGCCACGTCAGCCGTGCCGCCGACCAGCTGGCCGCGCTCCACATCGACCCAACTGCGCACTGCACCCCGCCCCTGGCTGACCGTGATACCAATGTCCGCATGGTGGCGCAGGCGCGAAATATCGACCCGCCGGAAGTCCGCATAGAGCTGCCCGCTCCACTCCTGCCAACGCCCCTTGTGCGTCGTAAACAACGGTTGGCGAAACAGGCCCACCAACGAGAAGCGGTCACCCCAGGCTTCAGGAGGTGTGGCGTCAATGCGCAGGCTGTGGCGCCAGTTACCACTGCGCACCACAATATCCACGTTATCCAGGGCCAGCTCGGGCGCTCCGCGCAGCTCATCCGTCCAGCGCAGCGTGCCGCCCCGAATCAGCAACTCGGGCTGGGCAAAGAGCCAGTCCGCCGCCGCACCGTCGTCCGGGCTACTGCCTGACAGCTCTAGCCCGGCCAGCAGAATGCGGCCGTCGGCGGTGCGGCGTACATCCAGTTCCGGGCGCTCGATATACAACTGCTCAAACCCGAAGTTCCAGAGCGAGCGCGGCGAGACGGCCACCACCACACGGGGCAGGCGCAGCGCTTCGCGGCCTTCGGCATCCAGCAGGGCGACGTTTTCCAGCTCGATGGTGGGGATCAGCCCTTCACTGCGCGCGGAAATGGCCCCCACCCGCACAGGTACCCCCAAGGCCTGGCTGGCCTGCGCCTGGATCTGTGCACGGTACTCACCGATTCGCGGCACAATCCAGCCGTGAAGCGCCCCCCAGGCCAGCGTAAGCAACAGGCCCGCCGCCAGCAGCAAGCCCAGCGACCACCGAGCGAGACCTGCCATAAATTTCAGCAGGCGCGTGGGGAGGATGGCGGGATCGGTCATGGCAGGCAATGATGAGGCAGGAATTATGACCCGCAGCCATGGCACGGGTTCGGAGCAACCCAGGGTTCTATTACTTGCGGCAACACCGGCCGCACTGGCCATGCACACAGATTTGACTGACAACACCCCCACCGGCCTCGCGGCCCATTCGCGCTTTTTCCAGCGCCTGCACCGCCGCTATGGCGCCGAGCTGACGCTGCTGCCTCCGGGCACCCCCGTACTCGCCCTAATGGAAGAGACGCTGCAAGCCCTGCGCGCGCGCGGTCACGATCTGCCGTCGGCTCTGCGCATCCTGCGCCAGCTGGTCATGGAACGCCTGGTGCGCCTGGACTGCGAAGCCCAGGCCCCGCTGGCAGACATCACCCGCGCCGTCACCGAACTGGCCGAACTGGCCCTGGACCAGGCCTGCCTGCAGGCCCGGGCGGAACTGGACACCCGCCACGGAGCCCCCTGCGGCCCCGACGGCCAGCCCGTGGAGTTGTGGATCATCGGCATGGGCAAGCTGGGTGCACGCGAGCTGAACGTGTCGAGCGACATCGACCTCATCTACGTCTACGAGCATGAAGGCGATACCTGCGGCACCCCTGACGGGCGAGGGCGCATCTCCAACCACGAATACTTTGCCCGCGCCGTGCGGATCATCTTCAGCACCGTGGGGGACACCACAGAACACGGCAACGTCTTTCGCATGGACCTGGCGCTGCGCCCCAACGGCAACTCCGGCCCTCCGGCGGTGTCGCTGGCGGCACTGGAGGAGTACCTGCAAGTACAGGGGCGCGAATGGGAACGTTTTGCCTGGCTCAAGAGCCGCGTGGTCGCGCCGCGCGCCTGCATTGGCAGTCCGGCCGTGCAGGCACTGCGCGGCGTGGTGCTGCCCTTCGTTTTCCGTCGCTACCTGGACTACAGCGTTTTCGATGCCTTGCGCAGCCTGCACCGGCAAATCCGCGACCATGCGGCCAAGCGCAGCGCAGGCCACCCCGAGCGCGCCAACGATGTCAAGCTCTCACGCGGCGGCATCCGCGAGATCGAGTTCACCGTGCAGCTCCTGCAGGTGGTGCGTGGCGGGCAATTTCCTGAACTGCGCCGCCGCCCCACCCTGGACGCCCTGGAACGTCTGGCCAACGCCGGTCTGATGCCCCCGGAAACGGCTGCCGCGCTGGCAGAGGCCTACACCTTTCTGCGCCGCGTCGAACACCGCATCCAGTACCTGGACGACCAACAAACCCACATCCTGCCCACGCGCGATGACGACCTGGCCTGGATCGCCCAGACCATGGACTACCCAGACTGCTGCGCCTTCCTGCGCCAGCTGGACGCCCACCGCGAGCTGGTGGCCCAGGAGTTCGACACCCTGCTCGGCGGCAACGAGAAAAAGCAATGCAGTGGCGGCGGCTGCAACGGAAAGAAGGGGGACGCGACGCCCCCCGATCTGGAAGCCTTGCTCGAGCAACTCCCCGACACCTTGCGCGAGCGCGTGGCCGAGTGGCGCAACCACCCCCGCGTGGCCGCCTTGCGCGACGAAGCGCGCGTGCGTCTGCTGCGCTTGGTGCAGCGCACAGCGCAATGGGTCAAGGAAGGCCACGCCACGGAAGAGGCCGCCGTGCGCCTGGTGAACTGGCTCGAACCGCTGCTGCGCCGCGAGAGCTACCTCTCGCTGCTGCTCGAACGCCCTGCCGTGCACGAGCAATTGCTGGACCTGCTGGGCGCCGCACGCTGGCCCGCGCGCTACCTGCTGCTGCATCCCGGTGTGATCGACGAACTCGCGGGCAGCGCGATGCTTACCGAGCGTTTCATCGCTGCCGATTTCGAGCGCGACCTCGCACTGCGCCTGTCCTCTCTGCGATCGACCCAGGAAGACGACGACGAAACCCTGCTCAACCTCTTGCGCCGGGCCCACCACGCGGAAACCTTCCGCACTCTGGCGCGCGATGTGGAGGGCCGCATCACCGTCGAGCAGGTCGCCGATGACCTCTCGCTGCTGGCCGACAGCATGCTGCGCATCACCGCGCAATGGTGCTGGAGCCGCCTGCGCCACCGGCACCGCGAAACACCGCAGTTCGGCATCATTGCCTACGGCAAGCTCGGCGGCAAAGAGTTGGGTTACGGCAGCGACCTGGACATCGTTTTCGTGTTCGACGACGACGACGAGCGCGCCCCCGAGGTCTATGCGGCCTTCGTGCGCAAGCTCATCAACTGGCTCACCGTCAAAACCGGCGAAGGCGACCTGTTCGAGATCGACACCCAGCTCCGTCCCAACGGCAACTCGGGCCTGCTCGTCACCAGCTTTGACGCCTACGCCAACTACCAGCAGCAGCGCGGCAGCAACACCGCCTGGACCTGGGAACACCAGGCCATGACACGGGCACGCTTCGTGCTGGACAGCTGCGAACCACCCGCCAGCGCCGAAGGCTCTGCCACGGTGCCCATGCATCCGGCCCCCACACTGCGCGCACGTTTCGATGCGGTGCGCAAGGCCGTCATCACCGCCGAACGCGACCCGGCGGCGCTGCGCCAGGAAATCCAGGCCATGCGCGAACGGGTGCGCGCCGCCCATCCAGCGGCGGCCGGCCGGTTCGACATCAAGCACAGCCCCGGCGGCATGGTCGATGCCGAATTCGCCTTGCAGTACTTGGTGCTCTCACAATCGGCGACCCACCCAGAACTGGTGGAGAACAGGGGCAATATCACCCTGCTGCAGCGCGCTGAAGCCGCAGGTCTGCTGCCCCCCGGCGTGGGCCAGGCGGCGGCCACCGCCTATCGCGCACTGCGCCGCGTGCAGCACCGCGCCCGGCTGGACGAGGCACCCACCCATTTCCCGCAGGCCGAACTGGCGACGGAACGCGCCGCCATACTGGCGCTGTGGAACAGCGTTTTCACCGAACCCGCTGCCTGAACGGACATCACACCATTTCAATGTCGAGAGCATGGTTTTTGCAATTCAAACACTCGTTTGAATTGCGGTGATCTAATGCGGCGCCATGAACGCCTCTTCTTCTCCGGTTCCAGCCGCACAGCGCACCGCCCGCAGTGACGGCGAGGACACCCGTGCGCGCCTGCTATTGGCGGCCTTGCGCTTGTTCTCGGAGCGCGGATACGCACAGACCTCGGTGCGCGCCATCGCCGAGGCTGCGGGCACCAACGTGGCCGCCATCGCCTACCATTTTGGCGACAAGGCACGCCTCTACAGCGCCACGTTCTATGAACTCTTTGGCAGCGCCAGCACGCTGATACCCGCATTTGCGGACCCGCGCCTGGATCTTGCCCAAGCGCTGGGTTGCTACTTTGCGGGATTCCTGGAGCCCCTCAAACACGACGACCTGGTCACCCAGTCGGTGCGCCTGCATGTGCGCGAGCTACTGGAACCCACCCATGTATGGCACGAACTGATCGATCGCGAGTGCCGCGCACCGCACAACGCGCTGGTGCAGGTGCTGCAACGCCACATGCAGGTGCGCAAGGTGGACGACGACATGCACCGGCTCGCCTTCTCGATTGGCGGACTGGTCATGCAGATGTGGACCCAGCGCGACGCCTTGCAGGCCATCGCCCCGCAATTGACCCACCCTGGGCAGACTGACCTGTGGGCCGACCGGCTGACCGGATACGCCCTGGCCATGGTGCACAGCGAAACGGCCCGCCGCCAGGCGGCCCGCCCCCCACGCCGAGCGCCCCGCCCCACGGCCCTGAAAGCACCCCTATGAATCCCTTTACCTGCTCTCTGGCAGTCTGTGCTGCGCTGACCCTGACCGCCTGCGCCACCACCACACCGCCGCTCCCGGTTGCGATACAGGCCCCCGCGGCCTGGCAGGCCCCGCTGCCGCACCAGGGATCCCTCCAGGCCCTGTCGCAATGGTGGACCCGATTGAACGACCCGCTGCTGATCGAACTGATCGCTGCGGCGCAAGCCATCAGCCCAGGGCTGGCACAGGCGCAGTCGCGCGTGGCCCAGGCCCGTGCCAGCCAGGTGGCCAGCCGTGCGGCGCTGGGCCCCACGCTCGACGGCCAGGCCCAGGCCAGCAGGGGTTTCAACGAGCAGTTGGCGACCCTCGCCACCACCGCGCAGGCGGGGCTGCAAGCGAGCTGGGAGATTGACCTCTTCGGGGCCAACGCTGCGGCCAAATCCGCAGCCGATCAGCGTTTGGAAGGCGCACAAGCGCTGTGGCACGAGGCCCGCGTGAGTGTGGCCGCCGAGGTGGCACAGCAGACGAGCAGCCTGCGCACCTGCCAGGCGCAGTGGGCACTGGCCGAGCGCGACGCCCATTCGCGCCGCGAGACGGCACGCTTGAGTTCGCTGAGCGAGCGCGCCGGTTTCACCGCGCCTGCCACGGCAGCCCTGGCCCGCGCCAGCGCGGCCGATGGCACCGCCCGCGCAGCGCAGCAGCGCATGCAGTGCGACGTGGACACCAAAACCCTGGTGGCCCTGACCGGCTGGGACGAACCCGCTCTGCGCATCCGCCTGCAGACTGCGCCGCCCCCTGCAGCGCCCGACGGGTTGTTTGCCATTGCCACCGTACCCGCCGAGGTGCTGGCCCAGCGCCCGGACGTGTACAACGCCGAGCGTGAGGTGGCCGCCGCCCACGCCGACCTGGGCCAGGCACAGGCCCAGCGCTACCCCCGCCTTTCACTCACCGGCACCGTGGGCGCAGCCTGGGTGCGCACCGGCGGCGTGACCACCGACCTGAGCACCTGGTCCATCGGCCCGCTGGCGCTCAGCGTACCGCTGCTCGACGGGGGCCGCCGCTCCGCGCAGGTCGATGCTGCGCAGGCCCGCTACACCGAAGCCGCCGCCCTGTACCGCGCCCGCGTACGCCAGGCGGTGAGCGAAGTGGAACAAGCCCTGGTGCGTCTGCAAGGCACCGCAGAGCGCAGCGAAAGCGCACGCAGCGCGGCCAGCGGCTACCGGGCATCCCTGGACGCCACCACCGCGCGCTGGCGCGCGGGCCTTGCCAGCCTGGTCGAGCTGGAAGACGCCCGCCGCACCGCCCTGGCGGCAGAAAACGCCTTGCTCGCGCTGCAGCATGAACGCCAACTGGCCTGGATTGCGCTGTACCGCGCTGCGGGCGGTGGCTGGGATGGCCAGCCCGCAATCGCCTCACACACCGCCAGCGCCACAGCGCACTGATTAATGTCCCCCTTCGACGATCGGAGCCTTTCCATGCCCGCACTGAAACCCCTTCCCGCGACCCTGGCCCTGGCCGCCATCCTCGTTCTGGGCAGCACAGCGGCCCTGCTGTACACCGGCACATCGCGCGCTGCCGACGAGGCGCCCGCAGACACCGCTCGCCCGGCACTCACGGTGAGCACGGCACAACCGCAGCGCGGCGCTGTGCCGCTGCGCCTGGCCGCCAATGGCAACGTGGCCGCCTGGCAGGAAGCCAGCATTGGCGCCGAAAGCAATGGCCTGCGCCTGGATGCGGTGCTGGTGAACGTCGGCGACGTGGTCAAGGCGGGCCAGGTGCTGGCCCGCTTCTCGCCCGAGGCGGTGCAGGCCGACGTGGCCCAAGCCCGCGCCAGCCTGCTCGAAGCCCAGGCCGTGGCCGCCGAAGCGACCGACAACGCCGAACGCGCCCGTTCGCTGCAGGCCACGGGGGCACTGAGCCAGCAGCAGATCCAGCAGTTCGCCACGGCGAGCCAGACCGCGCAGGCCCGCGTGGCGGTTGCCCGCGCCCTGCTGCAGGCGCAGGTGCTGCGCCTGCAGCACACGCAGGTGCGCGCACCCGACAGCGGCGTCATATCGGCCCGCACCGCCACCGTAGGCGCTGTGCTGGGCACAGGCACCGAGCTGTTCCGCATGGTGCGCAAGGGCCGCCTGGAGTGGCGTGCCGAGGTCACCGCCACCGAGCTGGCGCGCATCCAGCCCGGCGCCAAGGCGCGTATCACAGGCGCCAGCGGCACCACCATCGAAGGCACGGTGCGCATGGTCGCGCCCACGGTGGACCCCCAGACGCGCAATGCACTGGTGTATGTCGACCTGCCGCCCACAACGGACTTTCGCGC
>Ga0209477_1001126_pt1 | contig 16341 bp, 15 predicted proteins | sample KloWWTupernatant_FD_187180 | JGI IMG/M metagenome (GOLD analysis project Ga0209477, IMG submission 187180) | Active sludge microbial communities from Klosterneuburg, Austria, studying microevolution and ecology of nitrifiers - Klosterneuburg... | ecosystem: Engineered > WWTP > Aerobic digester >... | reverse complement strand
ATCTTTGCTTTCTCCGAAAAAAACAGATAAAGAATCTCCAGGTCTTACCAAATATGGGGTGCCGTGTTTAACTCTATTATCAAATAACCATAATGAAATATCAGTATTTATTTTGTACTCAGATGCGGGTAATACATTGAATGAAATTAAATCAGAATAATAATCGAAATAAAACAAGCTGATAGTATCTTTTGTCTTATTTGTTAAAATAACCTGTTTATGAGATTTATCTGCATGAGAGTAATTGCTATTAGATAAAGCTTCATTAAAAAAAACATCTGAGCTTTTCTTTAGAGATATGCTTACTTCTTTCGTCGAAAAAAATAAAGATATTATGAACAAGCTTAAAATATATACAATAATAAACTTATTCTGCATCTGCATAATTTTTCTATTCTTAAAATAGAAATTCGCTTCATTTTTATATATTAAGCATCTCATGTGCCAAAAAAAATAGCAGTAATCGTTTTTATATAGGTTCCAGCATTTACTTAGTATAATATCCCAATTTAAATATTGGATGCAGTGGCCTTATTTTTCTATACAAACAAATCACTATACAACTGTGCTCCCGGCACCACAGAATATTTTGACAAATCTGTAATTCCTTCTTTTGCTAATACTTGTTCATCAATAAACAAATTGCCTGTGCATTCGCCGGAAGGTTTGCTTAATATATAATAAGCTGAATCTGACAATATATCAGTGGTGCGGCTCATATTAGCTAATACTTCACCGCCCAATAGGTTCCTCACAGCCGCTGTATCAATTGTTGTTTTTGGCCAAAGTGCATTGGCAGCAATTCTGTCTTTCTTAAATTCTTTTGCCCAACCCAATGTCATCATACTCATACTGTATTTGGTAACAGTGTATGCTACATGGTTTTCAAACCACTTCGGGTCTAAATTTATTGGTGGCGATAAAGTAAGTATATGCGGATTTTCTGCTTTCTTTAAATGTGGCACACAAGCTTTCGTTACAAAAAAAGTTCCCCGTACATTAATGTCATACATCAGATCAAAACGTTTCGGTTCCGTTTTCTCCGTTGTTGTAAGATTAATAGCAGAGGCATTGTTTATTAAAATATCAATGCCACCAAATGCTTCTACAGCTTTATCAATTACATTTTGCACTTGGTCTTCAAACCTAATATCGCATTGTACAGCTAATGCTTTTCCTCCGGCTGCTTCTATTTCCTCTGCGGCAGAGTATATAGTGCCGCCGAGTTTTGGATTTTCTGTTACACTTTTTGATGCTACTACAATATTGGCTCCTTCGCTTGCCAGCCTTAACGCAATGGCTTTTCCTATTCCTCTTGTAGCACCTGTTATTAACGCAGTTTTATTTTTAAATGACATAGCAATTGATTTAAAGTGAAGATAAGAAAACTGAAGTTCTTTTATTTCGGAAAACCACTGTCAGAAACTTCTACCGTTCCAGTCGGGTCATTGAATATCACACTACTCAAGTCTTGTGTAGCCACCAGGCCTTTGCCGCCATAAATATTTTTACCCGGACTTTTATAAATAGCATATTTATCGGTGTAAAATATTTTTTGGTTTTGATCCCACCAAAGGTCAGGACTTCTTAATGTATCACCTTTTGTTGTAATTACCAGCACACTATCCCGCAGGTACACTTTGTTATACTGTTCAAAATATTTACCATACAGGCAATCCAATGTAGTTTCAATTACAGTACTGTCATTATAAAAATCTACATGCATTTTTTTGGGAAACTCCACATACACTGTATCTGCATACACTCTTAGCATTAACGGAGCAGTTAATTTTGCTTTCATCGTTCCATCCTGACTCATAAAGAGTTCTACTTCTTTAATCTCTTCCTGCATGATTACTCTTTTGGTGTAATCTTCCACTTCCTTAGCATCGTTCTCGCAACTATAAAGCAAACAGCAGCCTGTAATAAAGGCTGCTGCTAGAAATAATTTGTTATTGAACAAAAGATTAATCATACTTACGTTTGATGAACCAGAAATCGCTGAGTGAAAAGCCAACCGAAACCCTGAACAAACTTTCGCTTAATATATTGCTGTTATTTCCTCTTTTGCCATACTCAAATGCAAGATTAATTAGTGTGGCCTGATTTGGAGCCTGCCTAGTAATGGCTAACGGTAAGCCTAATCCAAAACTTCCACCAATTTGATTTAATTTTTTACCAACTTTTATATAATCAGGGCCCATAAAGAAACCAAAACGATAGGAAATATTGCTGAAATAATTTCTTTTGGGAATCGGGTTAATTTGGCCACCAACTCTTATTTCCCATTTACTTCTTACTGAATCTACTTGTCCGTAAAATCGATAGTTATCCCAATTCTGTTGTACAAAATCTACTCCAACTAACCAGCCACCTTCTTTGTTTGGCACACCATATTTCTGCAACACAAATCCTGCAGTAAGAGAAGATGGAAGATTAATCTTACCTTTTACGTTTCTTATTTCCGAAACACTATCTAATCTTACTTCACCAACACTGGCATCAAATACAAATGTTTCTCTCAGTATATCTTGTGATGCATTTACTGATTGTCCCCAAGCCCCATAAGCACCGAGTGTAAGTGCCAGGTTTTTCTTTAACGGAACTCTGTATTGAATACCAGCAGTAAAATTTAGATTTCCAAAATTTGTTATCGATTCGTAGTTCGCCTGATTGTATTCCACTGTATCATTAAACAAAGTTCTCTTTGTGCTATAATCTTTTTCTCCAAAAAGATAGCCTGCTGTAAAACCAACGCTTAATTTCTCCTCACCAATAATGTTTTTTCCTGATTTATCTTTTTTAAGTCTTTTAAATAAACTAAACCCCGTTCCCATTGAAGCCAAATAAGAACCGCCAGTACCAGAAAACAATGTCTCTGCACTATCAATCGGTTGCGATGTATTAGGATCTATTAATAACTCTCTGCGACGAATTTTATAACTGATACGGGAAATGGGTCTTAATCCAAAACTTAAACCCCAGTTTTGCTTTAATGGAACACCAACTTGCACATAAGAAAACAAGGCATTGCTTGCAGTAAATCTTTCGGCAAAAGCTGGATCTTTTAATGTACGGTTCTCGAAATTTATTCCTACATCTAAAATAGCCCTACCAGATTTTAATTTGTTTGACTTTAATTCTTTATCCGCTTGGAAATAAGAAAAAGAAGCTGGGTTATTAAAATTTATAGTAAGTGGCTCGTTGTAAGCTGCCGACAAACCGCCCATTCCACGACTGTTAATACTCGTTGGTGGAACAAGGTCGCCGATACCATATCTTGAGTAAGGCGAGTTGTCCTGCGAAAAAACAGGTTGAAAAGCAGTAAAAAACAAAATCAAAAACGCTGTAAGTTTTGCTCGTAACGTATTGATTCTCTTAGGGGTTATTAACTTCACTAATTGCATACAGACCTTTAAATATTAAATCAGGGTCTGCAAATATCTTCTTTTTAAGGTGTGAAGCCAAATAGACTATATCACCCCCGGTTAATAGGACGTTAAAGTTGTTAAATCTTCCTTTATATTCTTCTATAAAACCATCAATTTCTTTGGCCATTCCCATCACCACTCCGGTTAGAATATTGGTGTTGGTATCGTAGCCCATCAACGGAATATTGCTGTCAGCCTTCACCAAAGGCAGTTTTGCAGTGTAATAGTTCAAAGATTTAAGTCTCATTTCAAGACCAGGTGAAATAGCGCCGCCAACAAATTCATGGTATTTATTAATGAAATTGTAGGTAACACAAGTTCCGAGTCCAATAACTAAATTATTTTTTTTGGGAAAAAAATGAACTGCCGCCGCCGTTAAAGCCAGCCTGTCTGCACCGATTGTTTCGGGTTTTCCGACAGGAGTAGTAAAAGGAACTTTAGTAAGATGGCTAAGCTTGTGAAATTTTGTAGCACTTGCCAATAATTCTTCCATCGCTAGATTATGATCTACTACAGAAGAAAGTATTGATTTAGCAGGTTTGAATTTTTCAATTAGTGTTTGTATAGTTTCTGCTGAGTCATCCGCAAGAGTAATTACTTCCTCGATTGTATCGTTAATGAATACAGCTACCTTTTTTCGGGTATTTCCAAAATCGAAGCAAAGGGTTGTTGACATTTATTTTTTTCTGTTGGTGAAATTACAAATCAAATCCACTCAAATTCTTAAAGTGGCCATTCAGTTTTATTTTTTCTTTTAGTTGTTCCATTCCTTGCGCCATGGGAATTGCTTTGAGCAAATGTCTTTTTAAATACTCCTGCCGTTGCAATTCATCTTGCAGCAATAATACTTCATATTCTTCTTCCAGCGAAAGGCCAATATGATGGGCAATTTCAAAAGCAGTAAGTTCCTTATCTTCTTTATTAAAATTCTTTTCTACTTTAATTAATTGATGTAATTGCCGAAGGTTGTTCATCACCATTTTCATCAACCCAGAACTACCGTTACTATAATTTTCGGGGTAACTAACAATAGCTCCACTATATAATTTTTCCGGTATATCTTTTATCTGCTCCAGCATCCGAAACACTTTTATGCCTTTCGTTTTAATATCCATCTCTCCGGATTCGTATTCTTTAGAAACTTCCACTATTTCCAATAAGGTACCAAACTCCTGTACTTTATTTTCAATAACAACAGGTATTCCGAAAGGCTTGTTTGTTTCCTTACATTCATTTATAAGCTGCTTATACTGAGGTTCAAAAATGTGCAGGTTCAAATTTTCACCGGGATACACAACAATGTTTAAAGGGAAAATTGGAATAAAATTCGTCATAGCGCAAAGATATTTCTTTGCATATTAATAAAAAGGTGAGGCGTTGAATTAATATACGGTTCGTAAATCTTCTATCTTTATCATTATAATTAAACAAGAAATGAAAGTTTGTGGGTTTTCCTTTTTGAGAAATGCTGTTAAATATGACTTCCCATTTGAGGAATCATTACGATCCTTGCTTCCGCTTTGTGACGAAGTTATTGTTGCTGTTGGTAAATCAGATGATGAAACATTAGAACGGATAAAATCAATCGATACAAAAATAAAAATACTAGAAACCAGCTGGGACGAATCGCAAAAAGAAGGTGGCCGTGTGTATGCATTGGAGACTGATAAAGCCTTTCATGCTATTCCCTCTGCTTACGACTGGGCCTTCTATTTACAAGGTGATGAAGTGATACATGAAAAATATTATCCTGCTATTCGGCACAGCATGCAAGAATATTTGAATCAACCAAAAGTTGATGGCCTTTTATTCAACTATAAACATTTTTTTGGTTCTTATGATTACGTTGGTGCAAAATATTCTTGGTACAGAAGAGAAATAAGGATTGTTCGTAACAATAAAAATATATTTTCTTACCGTGATGCTCAAGGCTTTCGTAAGAAACCAAATGAAAAATTACGAGTAAAACTAATAGATGCATTTATCTACCATTATGGTTGGGTAAGAAATCCAGCGGCTTTGCAGCAAAAGATTAATGCTAATATCAGTATTTACCAAGGAAATAATGCTGAAGCCCAGCTAAAGGAAATGAGTAAAGCCATATATGATTATGACACAGCTAATGAACCTGTAGAACCTTTTACTGAAACTCATCCTGCAGTAATGCAAAAAAGAATACTACAGCAAAATTGGCCTTTTGAGCCAAACAATAATTTTAAATATGCTTCGGCAAAGGATAAATTAAAAAGAATAGTTGGAAAATATACTGGCTGGTATATAGGTGAATATAAAAATTATAAAAAAATATAACTATTGAATGCTATAAAAAAATTGGGTGGCAATATCTACTGATTTATCCCAATTAAAATTTGCTGATAGAAACTGATTCCCTTTATTAGCAAGTTGTATCCGATTGTTATTATTCTCTAACAGATAAGTAAGCTTACTAATTATATCATTTTCATCTTCCACTTTAACTAATAGAGCAGTTTCGCCATCTTTTGCATAATCTGTATGACCACCAATATTTGTACACACTACTGCACAGCCACAAGCCATTGCTTCAGCAGGTGGCAAAGCCCAACCTTCTCCAAGACTTGGTGAAAGAAAAATTGCATGCCCATTATATAATGAAGTAAGATTATCCGGTCTTCTACAATAAGAAATCCAATCTGGCAAGCTATCTGGCTTTTTGTATACACCAAATAAAGTAACTTTTAATGCTGGTATTTGTTTCTTTATTTGCACTAAAGCATCAACTCCATACTTAGATCCCTTTCGGGATTCTTCCGAATAAAGCATGATAATACTTAAAGGATTTCTTTCCTCTATAGAAATGCTTTTAAAAAAAATTGTACTATCAATTGCATTGGGGAAATAGGTAATATTTGAAGCACCATTCTCTTTCAATAGTTCTTTCAGGTATCCGGCAATTACAGCATGATGTATTGGAAGTTTAAATGATGCAAGAATTTTCTCTTTTTGGCCAGCCCATATTTCGAAATCTTGAATAAGGTTAACAGGTTTTCCTTTTGCTGGTGCAAGTTCGGTAATTGCATAAGCTATCTGCCACCAAGTAGAAAAAACAATATCGGCATCAGGTACGTATCGATTGGTAATTGAATTTACAATTGTAGATTTTATATTCTTATTTAAAGGAAACCACTTTGGTCTTGCCACACCCCGCAAAGCAAATACAAATTTTTTCCACCATAGTGGAGATTTCATTTTCTTATACGGCCTACGAATGCTATGCAACACAGTTACAGTATGACCAGCAGCGTATAAACGATTCGCATATTCATACATAATTTTGGCTCCGCCAACTGGCTTTGTAACAGGAAATGGCAATACAATTGTTATCCGTAAAGGCTTCATTATACTTTTTCGATTTTAGGATTAAAGCCAATAGCCTTAGTAGTAGCCTTCCAAACTATTTTAATAAAATATAGTTTTTCGTATTTTCTCTTACGTAAAATTGAAAAGGGAATAAATAAATAATTCTTTAGCACAGAAAACCAAAATCTAACTATACCTTTTTTCTTTTTTTTGATATATAACTTATTACGTATACCATAAACATGTTTCCATGCATCTTTTTTTTCAGCTTGATAAATATCGGCTCCGTAGTTAGTTGCTGTTTTATGTAAAACAACACTATCTTTTACGTAAGCTGCCAGGAAGCCTGCCCCTGTTATTCTGGAAGTAAATTCTACATCATCAGCCCAGATATAAAATTCTTTCATTGGAAGTCCACATTCCAATACAGCTTCTTTTGAAATTAAAATAGAAACAAAGCTTGCTGCATTTACAAGTGTTGCCCCATAACTATCAAATGTAGAAAACGGAGTGCCTTTAATAAATGTATTTATGTCTGGCAGGTTCATTACATGCGGAGAACCATCAGTCCAAATTGCTTTGCTTACGAAAAACCCAAACTTTTGAAGGTTTGTATTTGTAGAACATTTGAGAAGCATTTCCAAAGCATCCGGCTGTGGTATAGTGTCATCATCCATCACCCATATCCAGTCTGCACCAGATTCATATGCACTTTTTATACCTGTAAAAAAACCCCAAGCACCACCTTTGTTTTCTTGTGTAATTGTAGTTACTGGTTGAGTGGCTAGCCATTCGCCTGTGCCATCTGTAGATTGATTATTAATAACAATAATGTTATCAGCTTTTTTTGTTTGGGATAGTATGCCGTGTATGCATTCCTTTAATAGAGAAAGCCTGTTATAGGTAACAACTATTGCCGTATTCTTCATGCTATTTTTATAACCTTTATGCTAATCCTTTGCAAGTACTATTTTCGATTGTACTCTGGCGGCAGCAACAATTTGGTGCATATCATAATATTTATATTCCGCAAGCCGTCCTCCAAAAATAATATTTTCCTCAAGTTCTTTTAATGCCTCATACTTTTTGAATAATGTATTATTTACAACATCATTTACCGGATAAAAAGGCTCCATACCTTTTTGCCATGCTAATGGATATTCGTAGGTAACTACGGTGTGCTTTTGAAAGCCAAACTCAAAATGTTTGTGCTCGATAATTCTGGTGTAAGGAACTTTATTTTCAGTGTAGTTAACTACTGCATTACCTTGGAAATTATCTATTTCGAGTATTTTTTCTTCAAATCGAAGGCTACGATATTCAAGTGCTCCAAACTTGTAATCGAAAAAAGCATCAATGGGCCCGGTATAGACAATTTTTTTCGCAATAGATTTAAAATAGGTAATGTCGTTAAAAAAATCTGTTTCTAATTTTACAGGAATATCTTTCAGTAACCCATCAATTAAAACATTATAACCGCCTATTGGTATGCCCTGAAATTTATCATTAAAATAATTATTATCAAATGTTAACCTCACAGGTAATCTTTTAATAATAAATGGAGGTAATTCGTTACAAGGTTTTCCCCATTGCTTTTCTGTATATCCTTTAATAAAAATTTCATACATATCATTACCTACCAGTTTTATGGCTTGCTCTTCAAGATTGGTAGGCACATCAATTCCAGATGCTTTTATCTGTGCATCAAGCTTTTCTTTCACTAATTGTGGATCACTAATTCCCCATAACTGGTAAAAGGTGTTCATGTTAAAAGGCAGGTTATAAAGCTTACCCTTATAATTTGCTATTGGAGAATTAGTGTAGCGGTTAAATTCTACGAATGAATTCACAAAGTTCCAGGTATTTTCATCGTTAGTATGAAAAATATGAGCTCCATATTGATGCACATTGATTCCATTTTCATCTCTGCAATAAACATTTCCTCCTGCATGTTTCCGCTTGTCTATCACAAGGCATTTTTTCCCGGCCTTTGTTGCTGCATGTGCAAAGACGCATCCATAAAGACCAGCTCCTACTATTAAAAAATCATACTCTTTCATTCTTAAAATCTGATTATTGTTTCATTTTTAACAGAAGTAATGATTTTATCGGCTACCTCCTTAATAGAAAACAAGTGCTGTTGTTTGCTGATACTTTTCAACTTCCTTCTTTCTATATTAATCTTTCTATAATTTTTTAAAAATAAAGAGAAGGATTTTACATAACTGGTTTGTAATAATAATGCCCTCCCGATTACCTCTCCTGTTAATTGAATAATCCAAAATATATTTGATGGGAATGTATGATGAATGGCATGAAGGTACATTTTATTCCTATTGTAAATGATGTTCACAGCTTTTTTAGCCTGTGTACTTTTAATAGTGGAGGAAACTTTATGCCGGCATATTGATTGATGATCGTAGTAACAAACATAACCAAACCTCCATGCCCGTAGCGACAATTCAAAATCTTCTACATAGTAAGGAGAAAACATTTCATTAAAACCGCCAATTTCTATAAAAATATTTTTATTTATGAAAGCATTTGCTCCAGATACATACATTGACAACAATCCATCTTTCATTTTACTTTCATCTTCCAGCAGATAGTTTCCAGAAGTTTTGATTTTCATGCCATGAAAGTGTGGATACTTTGCTCCATCCTGAATTATTTCATCATCCCAGCCAACAATTCTACCCATTACAGCAAATACTTTATTATCAGTAGTATATTTTAGCAAATGCTTAAAATAATCCGCTGCTAATTTTACATCGCTATTTAATAACAACACCCATTCATACTTGGCAGCCATTATACCTTTATTAGCGGTAACAGAAAATCCGCTGTTAGTATCATTAACGATACATTTTACAAAAGTGAAGTCATTTTTTATCAACTCTAAAGAAGCATCTTTAGAACTATCATCTACTATTATAATTTCAAATAGCAAACCAGTGTTCTCTAATGCTCTTAGTGCTAAAGGAATAATTTCAGGCAATAGTTTTTCACCATTATAATTTGGTATTACAACTGATATTCCATTTACCTTAGCCATCGGTTAAAATTAACCATATTCAATTTATTATATCTATCAGGTTTTGCTGCTAACTTTGAGCATGTCGAAAATCAAATCACAATGAACTGGCAAGAACTATTGCAACAAATAGCACAGCACAATATTAAAGCTTTGGCAAGAAGTATTTCATTAGTAGAAAATGAGCTGCCGGGTTATGAAATCATGCTTCAATCCCTGCCGGCATCTTCCACAAAAATTACAGGTGTAACCGGGCCTCCAGGGGCGGGGAAAAGTACATTGGTAGATGCTATGATTGGTTTTTGGGTTAATGCAGGAAAAAAAGTAGCTGTGCTTTGTGTAGACCCTTCTTCTCCATTTAATCTGGGTGCAGTATTGGGAGATAGAATACGGATGAGCGACTGGTACACTAATCCAAATGTTTATATCCGTTCGTTGGCAACAAGAGGATCGATGGGTGGATTGCATCCAAAGATTATTGAAATAACAGACCTACTAAAATTTGCTCAGTTCGATCACATTATTGTAGAAACAGTTGGTGTAGGGCAAAGCGAAATTGAAATAGCCGGATTAGCCGATGTTACTGTTGTAGTAATGGTGCCCGAGGCTGGTGATGAAGTGCAAACCATGAAAGCTGGCCTAATGGAAATAGCAGATGTATTTGTAGTAAATAAAGCCGACAGACCCGATGCGGATCTTTTTGTAAATAACCTTCGGCAAATGCTGGCACCTGCTTTCAGCAAACATTATAATGAAGTACCGGTTGTAAAAACAATTGCTTCGCAAAAAGAAGGTGTAAAAGAATTGATGGACATAGTCAATCATCAATTACAAAAAGCTCATGTAAATGATAATACATTCTGGTTGCTTGCCGAAAGAGCTTTTTATCTTATCGAGCAAAAAAGAATGAAAGGCATTGATAAAGCAGTTTTGAAAAAAGAAATAGAAGAACTCTTCAAACAAGGTGAGTTCAACTTATATAAATTCATTGCTGATAAATAATTCTTCTAATCCCAATCACACCCAATCGGTGAACCCGGCGGTGCTTCTTTATGAATGGTTGGTTTAGCCGCTGCAGGTTCCTTCATTCTTTCCAATGCCAACATAAAATGGCCTTTCGTTAGTTCATCGCTTGTCGCTTTCTGTTGTGCTTCGATAAATGTTTTAAATTCAGCTAAGCCTTTCAGTAAAACAGACTTTACCAGATATGAGTTATTATCGTTTACACTGGCTGCTAGCAAATACGTAAGTAATATCTGTTCTGTTTGTGATTGTATTAATTTTTCTATGCCTGCTAAACGAGGTGATTTCCATGTTTTGGTTATCAAGGTATTTACCATTTCATACACTCCCAATCCATTATTAGCGGCTTCATACTGCATCATTCTATTCAATCTTTCAGAATTAAAAATAAAAGATAATGGAAGGTCTGCAGCTGTTTCAGCAGGTGTTAATACATCGAAAGCAAGGCCTGTTCTTTTTTTAAATAACTCTCTGGAGAAATCATAACCAGCAGGTCGTGGCGGAATTAATTGTGCTATTCTTTCCGGCAGTTGCAAAAACTTTGGATCAAGGCAATCAATCAATACATTCAAAGCTTTTAGCTGTTCGCCTTTTGATAAAGCTTTAGTTACTGTTTGTCCATCGCCCCGCAAGGCATAAGTGTAATACATGCCACCCACCATTTTTGAAACAGCTTCTACTTGGTAGCGATGCGCAAAATAAACCGGTATCAGTACATCTTCCAGCATTGCCATTGGCATTCCTGATCTTATATTCTTTTCGCTAAAATTTGATAATGCCACATTACGAACTTTCATTACTTCTTTTAATTCTGTTACCGCATCACTTCCATTATCCCACAAATGTGCCTGCGGATGCAAACCGCCCGGTCTTCTTGCATCCTGATCCGAAATAAACTGCAATCCTTTTGCAGCTGCATCGGTCAGTATTTTATTCAATGAGGCAGATTCATTTGTGCCTGTTGGAAAATCGCTGTAACCAAATGCGATAGATACTTTATCCCAATCACCAATCTTTTGATCATAAGCATTACTCAAATCAATTTTTCCTGCTGCATTCACTCTTGCTAACGGATGCGGATAATCCATTACACTTGCCCGGTTGCTTACACTAGCCGCATAGTTATGCATCAATCCGATTGTATGCCCTATTTCATGTGCCGATAATTGTCTTAATCTTTCCACTGCCATCTTCAGCATTTTATCATCAGCAGGCACACCCGTTTCGTACGGTGCTAATAAACCTGCGGCAATTAAATAATCTTGTCTTACTCTTAATGAACCTAATGATACATGTCCTTTGATAATTTCGCCAGTTCTTGGGTCTGCAACTGATGCACCGTAACTCCAGCCTCTTGTAGAACGATGTACCCAATTGATAACATTGTATCGAACATCCATCGGATCGGCATCTTCAGGTAGCAACTTTACCTGAAAAGCATTTGTATAACCAGCGGCTTCAAATGCCTGATTCCACCAACTGCCGCCTTCTATCAAGGCACTACGAATTGGTTCCGGTGTTCCATTATCAACATAATATATAATTGGTTTTATCGGTTCGCTTATAGCAGCGGCTGGATTTTTTTTCTTTAACCGATGCCGCATGATGTACATTTTTTCAATTGGTTCTACAATCGGAGTGCTATAATCGTAATAGGATATAGGGATAAAACTGCTTCGTGGATCAAAAACTCTTGGTTCATAATCATTATCTGGCAACTGCACAAAGGAATGATGCATTCGCAAAGTGATAGCTTCTGAAGAAGGTGTTACTGAATTTACATAATTGCCCGTTGTACCATCATTATTTAGAAAGGTGATGGTGGTTTCAAATTCGGAATTCTGCGGAAAATTTTTTGTTCTTGGCAAATACATTACTGATCTGCTTTTATCAATGGAATAACTGCCTTGCTGATTACTTCTTAAACGATTTGAAACTCGCATTGCATCTCTTAGTAAAAAATCAGTAGCATCCACCAATGATCGGTTCCCTGTTTCTGCTTCTACCGTAAATCCCCAAATGGTTGATTGTGCAAATGATTGTTCTACCGCTCTTCGTTCTGCTGCATCATTTGTGGTAGCTCTGAAATTATAATTTGGTTGTATTAAAAGAATTTTCCTACCTGTTTTTGAGAATTTTACAATGCGTTCGCCGCCCAGTAAACCTCTATCAAGGCCAATATCATTTGAGCCTAATCCTGCTGGTAGTGATGTGACATATAAAAATTCTGTATCTAGTTTGTCTACTTCTAAAAATATTTTACCAGTATTTTCATCCCAATAAAAATTTATAAAGCCATCATGTTTTTTCAGGTCTTTTGTTTTTTCTTCTATGGAAGGGAGTTTCTGAGCGGCAACAAAAATGGGAGCCAGAATAAAAAGCAGTAGAAGCTTTTTCATAAGCAGATAGTTTTATCTGCCCAAGTTAAAGAAAGTAAAAAAGGAAAGAAGAATTTTTTAAAACTGGTGTTAAGCGTCTTTATTATTCTTCCACCAGCGATAGCCAATGAACCCAACAATGGCGAATGGAGCAAATGCGAGGTAAAGAATACCAGAGTTCATGCCTTTTGCAGGTTTTTCGCCCAGTTGTTGCGTTGTTTTAGTACAGATGGAACACTGTGCTTCTGTTGTAATTGCTACGGCTAAGAATAAACCTAAAAAAAATAATATCAGGACACACTTTTTCATACCAACCTAATTTACTGCAAATTTACACCTCTTCTTAAATTTCTGTAGAAGATTTTTGACAATAAAAAAGAGGCTGTCCTTTACTTTTGGGACAGCCTCTTTTATAAATTATGAATTAAATTGATTATACCGCTTGTGCTTCCATTTTCTTCTGCACTTTCTTTCTATCGTCTTCATTCAGTATCACTTTTCTCATTCTGATGAAGTTCGGCGTTACTTCAATGCACTCATCCTGCTGAATATATTCCATACACTCTTCCAAAGTCAATAAAGTCTTTGGAGCAATACGGGAAGCATCATCACTTCCACTGGCACGGTGGTTAGTTAATTTCTTTGCTTCTGTCGCATTTACTACAAGGTCGCCTGGTTTAATATTCTCCGCTATAATCTGACCAGAATACACTTCTTCTCCTGGATCTACAAAGAATGATCCTCTGTCTTGTAGTTTATCAATAGAATATCCAGTTGTTTTTTCTGTAGTCTTTGAAATCAATACTCCATTGTTTCTTCCAGGAATTGGTCCTTTCCATGGTTTATAATCTGTAAAACGATGAGCCATTACCGCCTCACCTGTTGTAGCTGTAAGCATTTGTGTACGTAATCCTATCAATCCTCTTGAAGGTATTTCAAATTCAAGATGCTGCATTTCACCCTTGGTTTCCATAATCAGCATTTCACCTTTACGACGACTTACCAGATCGATTACTTTACTGGCAAACTCCTCTGGCACATCTACTACCAGATTTTCATATGGCTCACATTTTACACCATTCACTTCTTTTACAATAACCTGCGGTTGGCCAACAGTTAACTCATATCCTTCACGACGCATAGTTTCTATCAATATACCAAGGTGCAAAATACCACGGCCATATACCATCAAGCTATCACCTTCGTCACTATCTTCTACCTTTAAAGCAAGATTCTTTTCTGTTTCTTTCATCAATCTATCTCTCAAATGTCTTGAAGTAACAAATTTTCCATCTTTACCAAAGAACGGTGAATTGTTTACAGAGAACAACATATTCATCGTTGGCTCATCCACACTTATTACTGGTAATGCTTCTTGTGTTTCTGCATCAGAAATAGTATCCCCAATATTAAAGTCATCTATACCTACTACTGCACACAAGTCGCCTGCAATAACTTCTGTAACTTTTTTCTTGCCCATTCCTTCAAACACATACAACTCTCTCACTTTTGTTTTCTTGATAGTACCATCAGCCTGCATCAAAACAACATTTTGTCCTTCTTTTAAAACACCACGGCTTACTTTGCCTACTGCAATACGGCCAAGGAAAGAAGAATAATCCAATGAAGTGATCTGCATTTGCACTGGTCCTTCATTTACTTTTGGTGGCGGAACATACTTTACGATACCATCCAGCAAAGGTTCTATTCCTTCAATCTGCTCTAATGAATCATTGAACCAACCATTTTTTCCCGAACCATAAAAAGTAGGAAAATCTAATTGGGCTTCTGTTGCATCTAAATTGAAGAACAATTCAAATATCGCATCATGCACTTCGTCAGGACGGCAATTCGGCTTATCAACTTTATTAATAATTACAATCGGCTTCAGATTTAACTGTAAAGCTTTTTGTAAAACAAATCTTGTTTGTGGCATAGGTCCTTCAAAAGCATCTACTAATAGACAAACACCATCGGCCATTTTCAATACTCTCTCCACCTCACCACCAAAGTCGGCGTGACCAGGAGTATCAATAACATTAATTTTTACATCCTTATACTGAACAGATGCATTCTTACTGAAAATGGTAATTCCTCTTTCTCTTTCAAGGTCGTTACTATCCATTATTAGCTCACCAGTTTCCTGATTATCACGGAACACTTTGGTAGCATGTAAAATTTTATCAACCAGTGTAGTTTTACCATGGTCAACGTGGGCAATAATTGCAATATTTCTTATCTCCATAATTGTAAAGTTGATACGTTGAAAAGTTTATTCGTTAATAAGTTATCCTTCAAGCTTTCTTTTCTCCAGATAATTAATATATCCATTTAATAACTTTTCAACTTCTGTAATTTTATTTCTATAATTTTTAAGTTGTTCTTCGTCAATTATTCTTTCATCTAAAGCATCAATTAAATGATTTAATGTTTCACTTAATGACCCTCTCGCTATAACACAAAACCTTAGTTTATCAGGCCAAGTGTTTCTACCATGCCCCTCAGCAATTTGTGTACATACAGAACGAGAACTTCTGATTAATTGATCGCTAAGCCGGAATCGTTCTTCTATTGGAAAATTTTTAACAAGTTTCGACATATCTATTTTAAGCTCTCTTGCTTTCTTCCAAACATCAAGATCTTCAAAATTTTGATAGGCCATGTTTAAAAAAATGAATGAACTAATGAAATCTTGCTTATAAACATTTCAACTTATAAACATTTCAACTTTTCCGGGCGGCGAAGGTACGCCAATTCTGTGGGCAGAGCAAACTAAAGAGTTAATAAATACACCCTTAAACGTCAAAAAACAATGATTTAATGTAGTTTTAGCAAAATTGAAGCTATGAAATTTCTCAAATGGTTAGGCATCATCGCTTTAGTGCTGATAATAGTCTATTTCCTCGGGCCAAAACCCGCCTCACCAAAATACAATAAAGACCTTCCGTCTCTACCTTCAGGGTTAGTTGCTTTAGAGAAATACATCAACGAAAACGAAGTAAAGCATAAAATAAAACCAGATAATGAAGCCAGAATTGTATGGCTTAACGATTCGCTAAAAAACGAAACTGAATATGCCGTTGTGTATTTACATGGTTTTTCTGCCAGCCAGGAAGAAGGCGATCCATTGCATTAT
>Ga0209477_1001124_pt1 | contig 16356 bp, 17 predicted proteins | sample KloWWTupernatant_FD_187180 | JGI IMG/M metagenome (GOLD analysis project Ga0209477, IMG submission 187180) | Active sludge microbial communities from Klosterneuburg, Austria, studying microevolution and ecology of nitrifiers - Klosterneuburg... | ecosystem: Engineered > WWTP > Aerobic digester >... | reverse complement strand
GGGCCGCAGCCGGCGGGCCGGGCGGGTGCGCGGCTAGGCGGTGCCGGTGGCAGTCCGCGCAGCTGGCGGACGCAACGCCCCCGCAAGGAGCAGCGCCGCGGTTACCGCCGCTGCCACAAGTGCGCAGGCCGAGCCCAGGTAGAACGGGGCTTGCGGCCCGACGGCATCCCAGAGGATCCCCGCGCCGATGCTCGCGCCCAGCACCGTGAGTCCGGTGATGCCCTGGAACGTGCCGAGTGCGCTGGACCGCCGTTGCGCGGGGGCCAGGTCAACCACGGCGGCCTTCATCACGCCTTCGGTGGCCGCGATGTAGAACCCGTACGCCGCCATCAACGGCCAGACCAGGTGCTCGTTTTCGATACGGGCGAAGCCGAAGTAGACGGCGGAGAACACCAGGTAGCCGCAAACGAGGAGCACCGGGCGGGGGATGCGGTCACTCAGCATGCCCGCCGGGTAGGCTGCCCCGGCATAGACCGTGTTGTAGAGGACATAGGCCAGCACAACCAGCGTGGTGCTCAGGCCGATGTCCTTCGAGCGGAGGATCAGGAATGCGTCGCTCGAGTTCCCCACCATAAAGATGGCGGAGGCCGCCAGGAACAACCAGTAGGCCCGCGGCAGGCCTCCGCTTTCGGTGTGGTCGGCGGCGGTGGGCCGGGGCGGTGGGGCATGTTCCGGCAGCCGTGTGAGCACCAGGACCGAAGCCACCGCCGGGATCAGCGACAGCGCGATCGCCCAGCGCAGGTGGTTCCCGGCGAGGGCGAGGAATGCCAACCCCACGAGCGGGCCGCCGATCGCCCCCATGGTGTCGAACGAACGGTGGAAACCGAAGATCTTGCCGCGGTCTGACTCCCCGGCGAAATCAGCGAGGAGCGCATCGCGCGGGGCCGATCGCAAGCCCTTTCCGAACCGGTCGACCGCCCTGCCCGCCACGGCGAACCCCCAGACCGGGGCAACGCAGAGTACGAGCTTGCCCGCGGCGGCAAGGGAATAGCCGGCCACGACGAACGGCTTGCGGGCCCCTGCCCGGTCGGACCAGCGCCCGCTGAACAGGCGGGTCACATTGGCGGTCGCCTCGGCGACACCTTCGGTGACGCCCACCGCAGTCGCCGGGGCGCCGAGGGTGACGGTGAGGAAAATGGGGATGATCGGGTAGATCAGTTCGCTCGAGAGGTCAGCGAAGAACGAGACCCAGCCAAGGACCCACACGGGCCGGGGGATACCCTGGAAGATGCGCCCCATCGCGCGAGCTTAGGCTCCGCCCGGCATGCGCTCCACCGTCAAGGGTGCTTTCCGAAGGTAAAGCCCTCACATGATGCCCGGGGCCGCGCTGCCTATCGTGTTGTTGCGGCCCCCGGCCATCAAACACCCAGCAGAGGACATGATGCGAAGTTACCTCCCCCTGGCGGCTCTTGCGGCAGCCACCATCCTCGCCGGCGTTGCCTGTAGCGGCGACGACGCGGCCGAAGAGACGCCGGCGGCCGCAACCGCCACCACCGTGGCGACCAGCGCCGCCACCAAACCGGCCAGTACGGCGGCCGCATCGCCAACGGGGGAGGCCCAGGCAACCCCGGCCGCATCGCCATCGGCCACAACGGCGGCGGGCAAGGTCTCGGCGAACAACGCGACCCGCGCCGAGCTGCAGGCTGCGTTCGAAACGGCCGGCATCAGCGGCGCGGCCCAATGGGCCCGCGAAGTGGTCGAGTACCGCCCGTACCCCGAGAACGACCCCAACATGGCCAAGCTGCGCCAGGAGCTGGCCAAGTACAGCCCAGGCCCCGGCGTCGTCGATAAGATCATCGCCGCCCTCTCGCTGCCGTGACCGCCGGGATGAGCGATGACGCGCTGTTGAGACGAATGCTCCTCGGGTTCGCCGTCCTGGCCGCGCTCGGGACGCTGGCCGAGCTTGGGCTTGAGCGCCATTACGATGGGATGGACCAGCGGATCCCGTGGGTCATCGCAGGCGCAGTTGCCGCGCTTGGCGCTCTCCTCGCCATCCGGCCGGGGCCCTTGGCGATCAGGGCGGCCCGTGTCCTCGCCGTGATCGCCCTGATCGGCTCGGCGATTGGCGTGTTCAAGCACGTGGAAGAGAACCACGGTGCTGGCGCGCTCGACTACCGGTACACGGAGACCTGGGAATCGCGGTCAGCAGCGGACCAGTGGTTCAAGGCCGCGACCAAACAGGTCGGTCCCGCCCCCGTGCTCGCTCCGGGCGCCCTTGCGCTGGCGGCACTCCTCCTGGCGGCGGCGACGGTGCGGCACCCGGCGGTCCGGTCATCGCCGGAGGGCTGATTCCCCCGGCGACCGCACCGCGTCTATAGGGCCATAGAGGCAGCCCGCTTCACGGTTTCGCCCCGGTGCGCTTCAATCGATCGTGAGAGCGCCGCCGCCGCGGCCGGATTGGGGAACCGTGGAAGACACGCTGCACATGACGTTCATCTGGCTGCACATCCTGGGCCTGGCCCTCTGGGTGGGGCCCCAGTTCTTCCTGGCGGTCGCCTGGGTGCCCGCCTCGCGCCAGATTACCGACATGCCCCAGCGAGTGGCTGCGATGCGCACGATCACCCACCGCTTCGGCTGGCTCGGCGGGTTCGGGCTGGCACTCACGGCGGTCGCCGGGACGTACCTCATCTTCGACTGGCGCGACCACTATGCGGTGCCATCGGACACGGAGTTCACGGCGCTGCGCTTCGGCGTCATCTTCATCGTGAAGATGACCGTGTTGATGGTGATGCTCGGGGTCATCGGCATCCACATGTTCGTGCTCGGGCCGCGGCAGCTGGAAAAGCTCGAGGCGCAGGCGCACGGCGAATTCGTGACCGAGGATGAGCTCCGCGGCATCCGCCGCCAGTCGATGTTCCTGAGCATCTCCGGGCTGGTGCTTACCCTTGCAATCATGGTGATGGGCGTGATGCTCAACACCGCTTCATGGAGCCTGCAGGAGATCTGAGCCGGCCGTGCGCGCTGCGGCGCCAGGGACGATAATCCGCCCATGCCTCCAGCCAGCCAGCCCCCCCGCCGCCGCGTCGTTATCGACCTCGGCTGCGGCCTGCGAAAGAAACCGGGCGCCATCGGACTCGACATCGCCCACATCCCCGGGGTCGACGTGGTCTGCGATGTCACGCGCCCGCTGCCGTTGCGCGACAATTCGGTCGATGAGATCCAGGCCTCGCACATCATCGAGCACGTGGACGATTTCCTCTCGTTCGTGGGCGAGATCTGGCGCGTCTGCAAACCCGGCGCGCTCGTCTATTTCCGCTTCCCGCACGGGACATCGAAGTACGTCACCTGGAAAGACCCAACCCACCGCCGGGGTGTGCTGCTGGCGACCTTCGAATACTTCGACCCGAACACCTTCGATGGCAAGGTCTGGGGGTACTACCACCCGGCCAAGTTCGAGACGGTGAATCAGCGCATCAACTTCAACATGAACTCCGACCTCTGGCAGCCGCAGACCGGACGGCGCATCCTCGGCGCCGTCTTCGACCGGCTCGCCAACCGGAACGCCCGCACGCAGTACTTTTGCGAGCGCTTCTGGGGTAACTGGGTGGGTATGGAAGAGGGCCACATCTGGCTGCGCGCGATCAAGCCAGCGGCCGAGGAGACGGCGCCGGCCCCCTGAGGCCTGTCAGGCCGCCCGGCCGAACCAGGCGAAGGCCACGACCGGCTCGTTCCCAACGACAGGCTCGCGGATTGGCAGCCACATCGGCGAGAGGGCGTTATCCAGCCGGCAGGGCGCGGACTGGTCCGGGCGGGTGGTCTCCCACGAGACCGGGGTGACCGGCGACAGCGGGTGGGCCTTCACGGCCTCGCCCGTGGTGTCGCGCTCCTGACGCACCCGGAGCCCCCACGCTTCCAGCGCCGCTGTGATCACCTCGAGCGGGGTGGTCTCCTCGAGGTACACGACATCGCGCGAGACCGGCGAGACCAGGGTCAGCGGCCGCGCGGTGGCTGTCTGAACGAACGGGCGGATCGGCTGTGGTCGAGTCATCTCTGTTACATGTTTACGGATCGTCCGCGCCTGGCGCACAGCGGCATTTCAACTGGTTGCGTGGACGGCTGGTGGCGTGCCGGAAACACGCCCGGCGAATTCAAAATCTGTGTAAAACGCGTGCGAACGCAGTGCGAAAACACCCCGCTGGTGACAGGCCCCCTGCGCCGGGCGGGGTCTCCCTCAGAGGGCCTTCGCTGCGGGCGCGACCTCGGCCGCGAGGAACTCGGGGACAGCATCGTCGGCGAAGTCGAAGTGCTGGAACTCCACCTCCTGGAGGCCGGCGGCGGCATACCTGCCGAGCGCCTCCAGCACCTCATCCGCCCCGCCGACGATCATCCCGCGGGCGCGCAACCCCTGGCGATAGTCAGCCGGGCTGGTCCCGCTGGGAGCGCCCCACATGCTCATCATGCGCAGGGTGGCCTGGTCCAGTGAGCGCTCATCGGGCCCGACCACCGCGAAGGCCATCAGCGAACGGCGGATGGTGGCCGGGTCGCGGCCCTCTGCTTCGCAGTGGCGTTCGAGCACGGCGACCTTCGCCGCGTAGGCCTCCGGCGAAAGGTTCACGGCGTTCCACTCATTTGCGTAGCGGGCCACCAGCTTCAGCGTGCGCTTTTCGCCGCTGCCGCCGATGAGGATCGGCGGACGGCCGCCGGTTGGTTTTGGCTGGCAATCGGCGCCATCGAGCTGGTAGTACCTCCCGGCGAAACTGGCTGGCCCCGGCGCCCAGAGCGCCTTCACCACCTGGACCGCCTCATCGAGGCGGTCGAACCGCTCCTTCACCGGCGGGAAGGAGATGCCATAGGCACGGTGCTCGGCCTCGTTCCAGCCGGCGCCCATGCCCATCACGAACCGCCCTGCGCTCAGCTGGTCGAGCTGGGCCGCCATCCGCCCGACATCCACCGGGGAGCGGAACGTCACTGGCGAGACGAGCGGACCGAAGCGGATGCTGGACGTCTCACGGGCGGCCACGGCGAACGAGAGGTAAGCCTCGAGCGAATCCTGCTGGGGGCCGATGAAGTAGTGGTCCGAGCGGAAGACGGTGGGGAACCGCAGCCGTTCGGCAAGATGGAGGATGTGGATCCAGCGCTCCCAGGTGAGCCCGTTCTGTCCTTCGACCATCAACCCGATATCCATGGAATCCTCCGTGCCGCGCGGTAGGCGGCTGGACATGGTTGTACGCGCCCGGATGGGGGGCCGCCAGCCCGCCTTCCCGGGCTGGTTGTGCGATTCACAGAGCGCAATCATTATGTGCAGCATGTTTCGCTTGCCGGGGGCCCCGCACATAGCCCGCACCGTTGTGGCTCTCGGGACACTCGGCGTGTCCCTTGCGGCGGCCGCCCTGCCGTCCGCCGCGGGGGCATCGAGTGGGAGCGAGCCGGGGGCATCCACCATCGACCCGGGACTCGGTGCGGCCGGGCTCATCGTGTTGAGCTGCGGGATCGCGCTGCTCGGGCTCTCGAGGGTTGCCCGGCCCGCACCCGGGGGAGCGCAAATCGTCCCGCGCAGCGCCCGGCCAGTGTCCGCGGCCGCCGCGTCCCACCCGGCGAGGACTCCCCGCGCCGAGCCCGTACCGCTGGCCGCGGTCGCCAGCGCGCTCGACGCCACGGCCGGGGCATTGCTGGCCATCTCCGCGGAACTCGGGGAGCCCGCGGCAACTACCGTGGCCCGAGAGGCGGGGCGCATCCGCGAGGCAGTAGCGGAGTTACACCCCCCGGCCGGCCGAGGCCAGTAAGCCATCCGGTTTCCCGGGCCCGGCGCCCCACCGTACGCTATAGCGCATGAGTGACCCGCAGCGAAACCAACCCACCAATGAGGCCGGCCGCCAGTTCGTCGCCGAACGCATCAGGCGGCCGGTCCAGGCGTTCATGGCCGTCGAGGCCTCGGGCGGCATCGTCCTGCTGGCGGGCGCGCTCATCGCGCTGGTCTGGGCGAATTCGCCGTGGGATCAGAAGTACTTCGACATCTGGAACACGAAACTCGCGATCGACCTCAACATCATCACGATCAAAGAGAGCCTCGGGCACGCCGTGAACGACGGCCTGATGGCCATCTTCTTCTTCGTGGTGGGGATGGAGATCAAGCGCGAGCTGGTCCACGGCGAGCTGGCCACCCCGCGCCAGGCGGCCCTCCCGGTCGCCGCGGCGATCGGTGGGATGGTGGTCCCGGCGGCGATCTACGCGGCGTGGAACCTCGGCGGCAATGGGGCGAAGGGCTGGGGGATCCCCATGGCAACGGATATCGCCTTTGCCATCGGCGTGCTCTCCGTGCTGGGCAGGCGTGCCCCGTTCTCCCTCAAGGTCTTCCTGCTCGCCCTGGCCGTGGCCGATGACCTGGGCGCCATCGCGGTCATTGCGTTGTTCTACACGGAGCAGATCGCGCTCGGGCCTTCTCTCTGGGCGATCGCCCTGCTTGTCGCGATCGTCGCGCTGAACCGGGGCGGTGTGCGGGCGGTCGAAGTCTACGTGGCGCTTGGCATCTGCTTCTGGGTCGCCGTCCTGAAGTCGGGCATCCACGCGACCGTCGCCGGCGTGGTGCTGGCGATGCTTACGCCATCGAAGCCGTATTACGCCATTGGCGAATTCGAGGAGGAGATCCCGGGACTGCTCGACCGGTACCGGGAAGCGATGGCGGCCGGCGACCACGACGCGGCGCAGCAACTACTCGCCCAGATCGAGATGCTGACGCAGGGGACCGAATCGCCGCTCGACCGGCTGGAGCACCGGCTGGCGCCGTGGTCGAGCTATGTCATCGTGCCGATCTTCGCCCTGGCCAACGCGGGCGTCGCCCTTTCCGCCGACATGATCAGCGGGGCACTCACCAGCCCGGTGACCCTCGGGGTGGTCATGGGCCTGGTGGTCGGCAAGCCTGTCGGCGTGCTGTTCGCGGCATGGCTGGCCGTCCGGATGGGCCTCGCCGAGTTCCCGCGAGGGGTGAGCGCCAGGCACATGGTCGGCATCGGGCTCCTGGCAGGGATCGGCTTCACGGTCTCGCTCTTCGTGAACGGCCTGGCGTTCGATGACCCGGCCTTGCTCGACGAAGGCAAGGTTGGCATCCTCGCGGCCTCGGTGATCGCCGGGGTGGTCGGGTTCATCTACTTGTGGTTTGCGCCTGGCGAGCCAGACGCGGCGGACGAACCAACCCGGGCGTAGAAACGGACGGGCCACGGCGATTGCTCGCGCGCGGCCCGAGTGATTGACCCTGCCGGGGGATTCAGACCAGCCGGAACTGCCCGGCGGCGTCACTCAGTGTCCGCGCGAAGTCACGCATCCTGGTGGCCGTGGCGGCAAGTTCCTGGGACTGGGCCGAGAGCTCCTCGGTCGATGCGGAGACCTGTTCGGCCGAGGCCGAGGTCTGCTCAGACGTAATCGCGACCTGGGAGATCACGTTGCTGACGCGTTCGGTGCCGCCGGCCATTTCGATGGCGCCCGCGGCCGCCTCGCCGGTCAGCCCGGCGATGGCGCTGGTGGCGCTGAGGATGCGGGTCGCCCCTTCGGAGAGGCCCTGGACTTCGCCCGCGACATCCTGCATCTGGGAAGCCGCTTCCTGCACCGATTCGATAATAGATTCAAGCGCCTGGGCGGCATCGGTCGTGATCTGGCGGCCGGCATCCACATCACGCACACCATCCTGCATGGCCGCGACCGCCTCGCGGGTCCCGGTCTGGACGCGCGAGATGAGCTCGGCGATCTCGCGGGTGCTGGCGCTTGAGCGCTCGGCCAGCCCGCGGACGCTTTCCGCCACCACGGCAAAGCCACGGCCCTGTTCGCCGGCGCGGGCGGCTTCGATGGCGGCGTTGAGCGCGAGCAGGTTGGTCTGGGCGGCGATCTCATCGATGACCTTCACGATGTCGCCGATCTGGCCGCCGAGTTCGCCCAGCTGCGTGACGCGCTGAGATGCGCGGCCAACCGCCTCGGCGATGGCCTCCATGGAAGTAATCGCCTGGCGGACGGCACGCTGGCCATCGACGGCCGAGGCGCGGCTGGTATCGGCGGTGCGGGCCACCGAAAGGGCGACTTCCGAGGCGCGGGCGATGCGCTCACCCATGGCGGTCGCGTCATCCTGGCTTTCCAGGGCCGAATCGGTGCTGCGGCGGGCGCTCACGCTAAGCTGCTCCGATCCGGAGGCGAGCCGCGTGACCTCGGCGGTCGAATCGTGCGCCAGCCCGTTGAGCGTGACCGCCGAGTTCGTCACATCGGTGATGGCGCTGGCGATCTGGCCGGTCGCGTTCGCCATCTGGTTCGAGGACTCCTCGAGGAGTTCGGAGGCGGAGAGGATCTCGGACGCGTTCTGCTGGACCGTGCTCACCAGCGTGCCGAGGTTTGTCACCATCGTCTTGAGCGCGTTGCCGAGCGCGTCATCGCGCCCACGCGGGCGGACGGTGAGGGAGAGGTTGCCGCCCGCGACCGCCGTGGCCGTGCCCACCATTTCCCGCAGGTAGCCGGTCATCTCCTCGAAGGCACGGGCCAGGTCGCCCATCTCATCCTTGCCGGACGTATCGATAGAGACGTTGACATCGCCGCGGGCGAGGCTGGAGGCCGCCTCGGCGGCCTGGCGGGCCGCCCGCGAGATCGAACGCGCGAGCCAGAAGCCGATGCCAAAGGCGAGGACCGCAGCCGCGATCGTCAGGCCAAGCAAGAGTGTCCGGGAGGAACCCGCCGCATCAGAGGCCGAGAGCTTGGCGGAATAGGCCCGCTGGCTGTTTTCGCCAGCGCTCTGGTTGAGGAGTTCGTTGAGCGATTCCACGTCGGCCTTCATGTCGCTTGCCGCGAACGTGGCGCCGACGGTATCGCCCTTCTCGATCATCGCCAGCACCTTTTCCCGTGAGGCGATGACTTTCTCGGCCTGCGCCTCGACAGCCGCCCAGGCCTCCTGGTCGGCCGCGGATGTCAGGGTCGAGCGGTAGTTCGCCATGTCTGCCCGGGCAAGCTCCATCAGCTCCCGGGAGGCGGTGACAAACTCTTTGCGTTGGGCGGTTTCGAGGGCGAGCATCGCCCGCTTTTCCTCGGCAAGGCTGCCCAGCATGTGGGCGTTGGTGGTCAGCGAGTACTCGACGCCCTTCAGGTTCTCACGGTAGACCGTGTCCGTCCGCGCCGCTGCCCGGTCCAACTGGACCATCCCCATCACCGCAACAACCACCATGAGGACCAGCACAACCACGAAGCCGCCGAGGATCTTGTGAACCAACCGCATCGAGACACCCCTTGTTCGCCCATGGGCACGTTCCGCCCGCCGGTGCGTTACTTCCTATCTTCCTTTGCGTACGTTCAGGGGGTGCTCCGGAGTGGCACGTAGGTGGCGGGAGCGTGGCACCTAGGCGGAGTGGGCTTCCCCCCCAATCTTGCCGCGGCGCTGGCATGGTGGCGCACGGGCGGTACGATGGCCGGACTGTGGAGATCGACTACGCCATCCTCGCCGACCACGCCGAAGTCGTGGGGAACAAGCTCTACCTGATGGGTGGTGGCTGGGACACGATGGGCGCCGCGGAGGTGCCCGCGCCGGTGCGCCTGGCCATCGCCAGCGGCATCCGCATCGGCTGGGAGGAGACGAACGCGCCCATCCCCGTGCTGATCACCATTGAGGACGACGACGCCGGCGAAGTGCTGCGCCTGCAGGCCGAGGTGAATATGGGCCGCCCGCCCGGGCTGCCCGCCGGCTCATCCCAGCTTTCGCAGGCGGCGGTCACTGTCCAGGTCTCGCTGCCGCGGTTCGGGGGTTACCGTGTGAACATCATCGCCGGGAGCGGGGAAGGCGAAGTGCGCCGCGGGCTGCCGTTCCGCCTCGTGCGGCGCGGGCAGCCCGCCCCACCTCCGCCCCCACCACCCGAGCGGGGTTAGGCGCGCGGCGGGGCCGATTCGGTGGCCGAACCGCGGCCCCGGGTGAGGTATTCATCGTCCAGGGAGAGGTAGAGCTCCTCCTCCTGGGCGAAGTTCAACCGCAACACCGCATGCAGCGCGTAGAGCACCCGCCGGATGTCGGCCAGGTCCTCACGATCCGGCCCGGCCGATGGGATGTCCTCATGCAACGTCTGGAACTGGCGGACCAGGTGGAAGATCTCCTGGTGGGTGCGGCTCATTGCGGCCAGCGGCTCATCGCCCTCCAGGAGCGCGGCGAGTTTGGGATACAGCTCGCGCTCGTCTTGACGCTCGTGAGGAAGGATGTCGCCCGCCAGGAACTCGTCGATGCCATCCATCGCGGTGGCGGCTTCGGCCTGGCTCATGTCCTCGATGCGGTCGGCGAGCGACCGGAGCTGTTCGATGGCGGGCACCAGGCGGAGGTGTTCCCGCTTTAGCTCTTCCGCGAGCTCGGCGGGCATGCGGGCCGCCCGGGCGGTCCGGCGCCCACCGCCAAGAGCCCGCAGCGCACTCAGGATCGCCAGCACGTCGATGCCTTCCTGGAGCACCGCCCCGGCAACCGGCGGCAGGTAGCCCAAGGCAGCGAAGCCCATCGCGACGAACGAGAGGCTCATGCCCAGAACCATGCTCTCAACCGCGATCGACCGCGTCCGGCGGGCGATCACGAACGCCTCGGAAAGGCGGTCCAGCCGGTCCACCATCAGCACGACATCAGCTGCTTCCGATGATGAGGTGGCGCCGCGCGCCCCCATCGCCACGCCGACATCGGCCGCCGCCAGCGCGGGCGCATCGTTGATCCCGTCGCCCACCATGAGCGTCACCTGCCGCTCCTTCGACCGGCGCACCGCCTCCACCTTTTCACCGGGCGTGAGCCCCGCCAGCACATGGTCGACACCAAGGGCGGCGCCCACGGCATCGGCGATGATGGGGTGGTCGCCCGTGATCATCACCACCTCGGCCACACCCGCGCGCTTGAGCGCCCGGATCGCGCGCGGAGCCTCGGGCCGGATGGGGTCCTGGAGCACAAACGCCCCGGCCAGCCCGCCATCGACCTCCACGAACACGGTCGAACCGCCTTCCCGGCGGATGCCCCGGTAGAACCGCCGGGCGGCATCGGGGATGTCCCCGTCTCCTTTGAGCCAGTCGAACTTGCCCAGCCGCACGTGCCGGCCATCGACGACACCTTCGATCCCGGCGCCGGGCTTTTCGACCACCTCCGTTGGGATCGAAAGCGCAAGCCCCTGGTCGCGCGCGGCCCGGACCAGCGAGGCCGCCATGACGTGCGAAGAGAGCTGGTCGAGCGAGCCCCCGAGGCGCAGCATCTCAGGCTCGGGGATGGGCCCGAACACGGCAATCCGATCGACCACCGGCGAGCCCGCGGTGAGCGTGCCGGTCTTATCCATGTAGAGCGCACGAGCGCGGGCCATCACTTCGATGGCGCCACCACCTTTGACCACAATGCCGCGCTTCGCCGACCGCGAAACACCTGAGACGACCGCGATTGGCGCGGCGAGCAAGAGGGGGCAGGGAGTCGCCACAACCACGACAGCCAGGGCGCGCTCGGGCGTGCCGGCCAGGACCCACGCAAGCCCGGCGACGGCCAGTGTGATCGGCAGAAAGAACATCGCGTAGCGGTCGGCAAGCCGGACCAGCGGCGCCTTGGACTCCTGCGCGGCGCGCACCAGGCGGATGATCCCAGCGTAGGTACTGGCCTCGGCGGTGGCCGCCGCGCGGATCCGGAAGGGCGCCCCGGCATTGACGACACCGCTGGCGACGCGCTCGCCCATGCCGCGCTCCACCAGCCGGCTTTCACCGGTCAGCGCCGATTCATCGAGCACGGCCACGCCCTCGGCCACGATGCCGTCTACCGGGACCACATCCGAATCGCGGACGACCAGGACATCTCCGGGTTGGACGGCCTCGATGGGGACGGTGACGAGGGCATCGCCCTCCAGGCGCACAGCGGTCCGAGGCGCACGCTGGAGGAGCGACGAGAGTTCGCGGCTGGCGCGGGCCTCGGCATACTCCTCGAGCGCGATGCCCGTGGCGACCATGATCGCGATGACGGCGCCGGTGAGGTATTCGCCAAGGGCCAGCGAGCCAGCCATCGCCAGAACGGCAATGACATCGACACCGGCCCGGCGCATCCACAGCTGGCGGACGATGTCGATCACCAGCGGGACAAGGGCGACGACTGCCGTCGCGGACCAGGCCCTATCGGCCAGCCCATCACGGCCCGCCATCCAGGCGGCTGCGCCGCCCACCAGCCCGGCCAGGGTGGCGGCAAACAACCAGTAGCGTCGTGTTAGATCCAGCACGGGGACGATCTTCGCCTGATCAGGGCGCTATCGCCACGGCCGCCCGGCCGGTCATTCCATCCAGTTGCCCGGAACAGGCCCGCGCGCGGCCCCTAGGGGGCCACTTCGAAGGCCCAGCCGACCACCTGTTTCGATTCAGCAAGCGGGTTGTTTGGGTCCTGCACGGCAATCGCCGCGGTGTGCTTGCCCGCGCTGAGGCCGTCCTTCGGCGTATAACACATCGTGCCGTTGGTGGGCGCCTCGCGCGTCGGCACGACCCAGAGCAGCTCCTCGGTCACTTCGACACCGTCAACCGCCATGCGGAACCACTGGGCATACTGCGGCAGCCCGTCGAAGGTCACCTTCGCGCAGACGCCCTTGCCATCGCCGTCGATGAGGCTCTTTGTGAGCGCCGCGGCCACCGTCTTGCCGTGTTCGGGAAAAATCGCCGTGATGTTGCCACCAAGGAGCGGCGCCGGGCCGAAGTCGTCCGGGATGCCGGGGGTGCCTTCGGCGGCCGGCGTGCTGGAGGCGTCCGGTTCAGCCGGGCCATCGCCACAGCCGGCGAAGAGCAGGGCGGCGAGACCGAGCGAGGCGGGGAAAAGCAGGGCGAACTTCATGGTACGAAGCCGAGGCTAGCATCGCCCGGCCGCTCGAACCAGCGTGTCGTCTGCACCTTGGCTTTACCCGCACCCGCATCCGAGTCTGCGCTGCAACACCAACCGGAACCCGGAGGACCCACGTGGACGACCATGAAGCCGGCCAGCCCAAGCTGACCATCGAAGCGCTCCAGGAACAGCTTTCCAGCACCGAATCCGCGCTCGCCGCCAGCCGCGAGGCCGGCCGCGCGAGCATCGAACGGCTCAAGGCGGCGCTCATCGCCGCCAACCCCGCCATCGACCCCTCGATGCTGAGCGGGGAATCGGTCGAGGACGTGGAGGCTTCCTACGCCGCGGCGGCCGCCCTGGTCGAGCGCATCCGTGAACGGGTGCGCCGCGAGCATGCAGCCACCATCCCGGCGGGCGCACCAGCGCGGGGGGCCGCCGCTCCCAGGAGCGCGATCGAGAAGATCCGCGAGGGGCTGGCACAGCAGGCGCACTGACGGTCCGCCGGCAGGCGCGTTATGGGCAGGGCCCGGCGGTCAGATCGAGGAAGTTTGCCCCGGAGTGGAGCGTGATCGCGGTGGCCGGGGTCCTCTTCGTCGATGGCGCCGGGCACTCGACCCTGATCTCCCAGTCTGCCGCCCCCAGTTCGGCGAAGTACTTTCCCCCCTGCTTGGAATAGTACCCCGCGCCGAGCGTCCCTGGGCGGGAGAACCAGACCCCGCACCCGATGCAGGGCAGAGAGTCACCGGAAGCCTGCTTCAACCAGACGGTCCCGCTGAGTGTCGCGTTGAATGCTCCACCGGGCGCAGTTGCGGTGGGCGCCGGGGCCGTCGTTGCAGTTGGAACCGGGGCGACCGTCGGTGGCGGCGGCACGGCCGTCGGAGCGGCCGTCGCTACGGCCGTGGGTGGCGGCGTGGGGCTGGCGGTGGCGGGCTCTGTGGCGGAGGGCGTGGGCAGGGCGACCGTGGCCGATGACGAAGCCTGCCCGGGCGCAGAAGCCGTCGCGGCAGGAGAGACCACCTCCGTGGCAGCAGGCGAGACAGCGGGAGTAACGGTCGGCGAGATGGTCGCTTCCACACCGGCTGCGGCACCAGTCCGTGCACGCGGTTCTCCATCGCCACCCACCGCGACGAGGCCGAGCACCGTCGCCAGCAACAGCCCACCGGCAATGATCCCACCAACCGGAGGTTTGGGCGACGCAGGAGAGGGCGCCGGCCATACCTCCAGGTCGGCTAGCCGGTCCACGGGCTTTGGGACCGGAAGCGGCAGGCCGCACTGGTCGCAGTAGATGCCGCCGGACACGCCGACAGGATGGCCGGCCGGGCAGCGAAGCGGGGATCCGCACACCTCGCAAAAAGCTGCGTCTTCGTTGGCTGCATGGCCGCACGGGCACGATTCGAGCGGGCTCACGAACAACCTCCGGCGGCGGAGATAGTACGCCGTTGGCGGGCGCCAGGGTACCCCGGCTGCTCCGTTACTTGCGCGTCAGGTCGGTGAGCAGCGTCTGCGGATCAGGCCAGTCGGCATCCACCCAGACGGCCACGAGTTCGGCCTTTTCCGGTACTTCGAAGGTGATGAAGCCGCGCTGCCGCTGGCCCGGGCCAAGGTCCATCATCGTGAACTCCGGCTCCTTGCCGCCAAACGTGAAGTCGTAGATGAAGCCGTCCTTGTCCTGCACGCTGAAGTCGAACGAGCTGCCCGAGACCTTCTTGCTGAGCGCCTCCTGGGTCACCTCGATAGTGATCCAGCGGTTGCCCTCTTTCGGTTCGAAGAACTCGCCCTTGGGCGCCGGGTCGACCACGCTGTGGACCGTGTAGCGGCTGCCGCCGGCCTCGACCGGGGTCCCGATGGTGGGGCCGGAACCGGGCTTCGGTACTTCCTGCGTCCGAGTCTCCGATGCTCCGCCCGCGTCTGACCCGCCGCCCATGTCACTGCAATCAGGCTGGACCCAGGCGCCGTCCTCCCAGACCCATTCGTGCCACTCCTCCTCCGAGGCATCGAATCCCTCGATGTCGCCCGCATCGAGGACAAGCAGCGCTTCGCCCTTGTCGCCATCGAAGTTCCGGGTTTTCACCTCCTTCACTTCGATGTCATCGAGGCCGGCACCGGTGAACGCCTCCATGAACGCTTCGGCGAGCACCATGCCGGCCTTGAACTGTTCGAAGCTGGCCTGTTCGCGGCACTCCTTCGAATAGGCATCGTAGGTATCGCGGAGGTCTCCGCCGAACATGCCTTTGGCAGCGCGTTCGACCGCCTTCTCCAGGCCCTTCTCGTTCTTTCCATCGCCACCGTCATCACCGCCACACGCGCCGAACACCAGCGCGATGGCGAGACCCGGGATCAGCAGTGCACGCAACATGGGACATCCTCTCCTGAGCGGAGTGTGTGTGACAGATACAGTCGGCCGCAAGGCCCGGGCCGGAAAGATCGGTATTTCCCCGCTGCCCCGAAAGATGCGCCACCAGTCGCACTCCCCCGGCCGAACCGCCAGACTTGAGCGATGTCCGACCGCCGATCGACTCCGCGCTGGCCCGTCCTCGCCGCAGTCCTGGTGCGGGCCGCGGTGCTGTTGGTCCGGCCAGCACCTGCGGCGGGCGAGGGCGACGTCCCAGTCCGGGCCCAAACCATCATCGGGATGGACGAGCGCACCCGCGTCGCGGACACCGCCGCCTACCCCTTCAGCGCGATTGCCTTCGTGGAGCTGCTCGATGCGGCCGGCAAGCCGTTCGGTTCATGCACGGGCACTTTCATCGGCGCAGACGCCGTGCTCACCGCGGGACACTGCCTCTGGAACACCACAAAGGAGGACTGGCAGGCGGCGGGCTATCGCATCGTGCCGGGGAAGGATGGCGCGAACGAGCCGTTCGGTTCCGCCACCGCGAAGGACTGGTGGGTGCCCGATGCCTACGCCGCCACGGGGCTCGTCGAGTGGGACTGGGGGGTCATCATGCTGGCGGATACGGCCCTCGGCACGGCAGCCGGCTGGATGCCGATCGCCCTCCTGCGCGACGACACGCTCCGGGCCATTGACTTCAACCCGGCCATCGCCGGCTACCCGGCGGACAGGGAGCTGGGGACGATGTGGGGGCATTCGCGCGCCATGTTCTCGCTGGTCGAGCCGTTCCGCCTCTTCTACGAGATCGATACCGCCATCGGGCAGAGTGGCGGCGCCATCTGGTCGTTGGGGCCCGGCGCCCACACCGGCATGGTGGTTGGGGTGCATACACAGGGCGTTGCCGCGGGGAAGCTGAACAGCGGCTCCCGGATCGACCAGGAGCTCCTCGATGACCTGCTCGAAGGGTGCGCGGCGATGGGCTGCAGCATCGACTACGTGGTGGAAGACGAAGTCCCGCCGGGTCTGACCCCGCGGGCGGTTTTGGCAGCCATCTCGCGCGAATAACCCCGGCGGCGCCCCCGCCGGTTGATCTGCCCCTATACTCCGCCGGATGATGCGCGGCGCCTTCCGTCACCGGGATTTCCGGCTGCTGTTCGCCGGCTCGGTGGCGGTCAGTTTTGTGATGCCGATGCAGTTCCTGACCCAGATCTTCTGGATCCAGGACCGCTACCCGGACCATTCGGTGCTCTTCGCGGGGATGCTCGCGGCCAGCCGT
>Ga0209477_1001123_pt1 | contig 16374 bp, 19 predicted proteins | sample KloWWTupernatant_FD_187180 | JGI IMG/M metagenome (GOLD analysis project Ga0209477, IMG submission 187180) | Active sludge microbial communities from Klosterneuburg, Austria, studying microevolution and ecology of nitrifiers - Klosterneuburg... | ecosystem: Engineered > WWTP > Aerobic digester >... | reverse complement strand
GCTGACGATCTCGAAGGCCGCGGCGACGATGATGGCCTGCGCGCCGGCCCTGATGCAGCAGGAGCGGCTGTTCCTCGACCTGCTGGCGCAGGTGCGGCACTTCACGCTCGACGCGACCGGCGCGCTGGTGCTGCACGCGGCCGACGGGCGGACGATCAGCGCGCGCCGACCGTAGCCTGCGCGGCCTCACCGCATGTACGCGTAGCCTTCGTTCTGCAACCGCACGATTTCCGCATCGGCCATCGGCACCATCCGCACGAAGCCGTGGATGTCCGCGGGCCGGTAGCCGAGCACGCCCGCGGCAGCGCGGCACAGCCGGAATTCGATCATGCCGCTCTGCGTGAGGCTCTGCGCTCGCTGCATGACGTCGCGGTACTTCGCATGGTCGCGAATCCCGAACAGCGGGATCGCATCGCCGTGCACCACGACCACGATCGACGACTCGAACGGGTCGGCCTCGTAGAGCTTGTTCAGCAGGCTGACGCGGTCGAGGATGTTGTTCAGCGCGGCGATGCCGCCCTTGTCGACGTCGTAGAGCACCCGGGCCGGCGCGTAGCGGATCGGCGCGTCGCGCGCGCCGCCCCAGGGCGCGCCGGTCTGCGCCTGGGGCGGTAGCGGCGCCAGCATCAGCAGGCAGACCAGCCATCCGGGTCGCATGCCCATGCCTCCGCCGCTTTCCCTTACTTCTTCAGGCCCGGCTGGTCGATGTAGCGGATGTCCTTGACCGGCAGCGGCAGCGGGTTGATGTACCGGTATCCCTTGCCTTGCCAGTAGGCGACTTCGGGGAAGCCGGCAGGCACGACCGTGACGAAGCCGTGCATGTCCTCGGCCTTGAACCCGGCGGCGAGCATCGCGTTGTTGCACATCTTGAACTCGACCCCCTCCTTGCTCAGTTCGGCCATCTTGTCGACGATGCCCTGGTACTTCTCGTAGTTCTCCTTCGCGAACGCGCGCAGTTCGGGGCCGTGGGTCACGACGACGACCTTGCCGCCGGTCGTCTTCTTCGTGTTCTTGACGAAGTTGTAGAGGACGTTGAGCTTCTGCGGGTCCTCGTAGTTCACGTCGAAGACGGTGTTCTCCACCGGCATCTTGTGCATGTCCACCTTGGCCGTTCCGTACGGGGCAAAGGCTTCGGCCAGCGCGGGCTGGGCCATGCCTGCCGCGATCATGAACGTGGTGATGGCTGCTGCGGTCTTCATCGTCTCTCCTCGGTGGGTGGAATTCGCCGGTGTCCCCCGGCGCTGGGCAAGGCAATCGTCGCTACGCGCCGCCGGCGCGTGTCGGAGCGCGCCGGCGCGACGCTCGCGCGCGGGCGAGGTTCGCCAGCCAGTCCATCAGGCGATCGGTTTCCCGCACGATGACTGCCGGATCGTTGAACGCGTTGGCCACGAGGCTCGCCCCCTGCAGCGTCGTGACCAACTGCAGGGCCAGCGCCGGCGACTCGTCGCCTTTGCCGAGCAGCCGGAACTGCTCTTCGGACCATCGCAACAGGAAGCGCATCGGACGCGCCGCCTCGTCGGCCAGCGCGCCGCGCTGCCGACTGAGTTCGTAGCAGAGGCTGCCGATCGGGCACCCGTAGAGCGCGTCGATGTCCTTGTCGCCGACCCAGATCCGGACCAGCGCCTCGAGCCGTTCCCTCGCGCTCGCCGCTTCGGTGGCTTCCACGAGGATGTGGTGCAGGTGGGCCATGCGCCGATCGACGATCGCGACGGCGATGTCTTCTTTCGTCTTGAAGTAGTAGTAAACGCTGCCCAGCGCGACCTCGGCGGCCTGTGCGATGTCGGCGAGCGTCGTGCGCGCGAAGCCCTGCCGGTGGATGACCTGGCTCGCGGCTTTCACCAACTGGTCTCGGCGGCTCGCTGCTTCGTCGGATCGGCGATTCATTTCCAAACCAGTCAGTCAACTAGCTCAGTCTGGGCCGCGCCTACGGCTTCTGTCAAGAGCCGGTCCGTGGATTGCAGCTAGCGCGCCTGCTTCGGCGGTTCGGCCGCGATCGCGGCCGGCAAGGCTGCTCGGCCCGGCCGCGGCAGCAGCAACCCGCTTCGCGCCCGGTATTCGCTCCATTGCGGGTAGCGCGCCATGCGCGACTCCTTGCGGAGCATGTTGGGCAGGAACACGCCGAGCCATACCCAGGCGAGCACGGCCCACGGCGCCCAGTGGTCGGCCAGCAGCGCGAAGCTGCCATACAGCATCATTTCGCCGAGGTAGTTCGGGTGGCGCACACGGCTGAAGAACCCGTCGGTGATGAGGCCGGGCTTCGTTTTCAGCGTGAAGTACTTCTGCGCATCGCTGCCCATCATCAGCACGACGCCGAGGACGTAGACGAGCGTGGCGACGAACAGCATCCACGGCGGCGCCTCGATGCGCTGCGTGACGATCAGCACCGGCGCCAGCCAGTACGGGCCGAGGACGGTTGCCCAGACGACGAAGGCGCCGCCGAAGGTGATCTTCTTCTCCCAGTTCGGGTCGGGGAAGATGCGGTCCTTCAGCAGCCAGCACAGGCCGTAGCTGCCGTGCAGCGCCGCGTAGACCCACGCCGTGGAGGTCCAGCAGTCGTAGGCCCACATCAGCGCGAGCACGAACGGCAGGGTGCCCGCCTTCTGCAGGTTGATCACCCAGGCGGCCTTGAGCAGCCGCGGTCCGCCGAACAGGTCGTCGGACAGGTGATCGCGCAGCCGAAGCCACGATGCGAGCGGGGCATTCATCGTTGCCTCCAGAGCAAGCGACGAAACTCCCGGATTATCACGGGCGAGGCGCCGAGGCGCCAGCGGCAAACTGCGCGATCGTCGCTTGCTGCCGAAGATGCCCGATCAGCGCACGCGACGTCGCCGACAGCGTCGCGTCGCCGCGCCAGCAGACGACGAAGCGCCGCACGGCCCATCGATCGGTGAGTGGCACGACCGCCAGCCCGGTCGCAGTGGCCGTCGGCGTGATCGCCTCGCGCGGCAGGATTGCCAGCCCGAGCCCGGCGGCGACGATCCGGCAGGCGGCATCCAGTCCCGAGACCTGGATCCGGTTGGCCGGCGAGCGCCCCAGCAGCGCGGCCTGCCGTCGCAGCATCGCCTCGACCATCCCGCCGGGTGCCACGCCGATCGCAGGGTAGTCGAGCGTCTGCTCGTAGCGCAGCCGCTCGTGCGGCGCCAGCGGATGCGAGGCGTGGACCACCGCGCAAAGCAGGTCGGATCGGTACGGCACGGTCCGCAGTCCCTCCAGCGCGCCCGCGTCCCACAGCACGCCGATGTCGGTCGTGCCCTCGCGCACGGCGCGCACGATCTCGCTGCTGACCCCTTCGTCGAGGCTGACGCGCACCGATCCGTAGCGTGCGAGAAAGCTCGCGATGTCGTCGGGCAGGCGCTCGGCCAGCGCCGAGACGCTGGCCACCACGCGCACGCTACCCTTCACGCCGGTGGCGAACTCGCCGATCTCGGCGTGCATGCGCTCCATCGCGCCGAGCACCTCGCGTGCCTGGCGCAGCAGCGCCTCGCCGGCGGCGGTCGGCTCGATGCCGCGGCGACCGCGCACCAGCAATGGGGTGCCGATCTCGCGCTCCATCGCCGCGATGCGCTTGCTGACCGCCGACGCGACCAGCGAATCGCGGGCGCGGAACGCTGCGGCTTCCAAAAGATCGCTTTCGATCCCCGGGGGAATGCCTAGAATCGCGAATATGCACGCATCGACCCGACAGGTGCTGATCCGCGAGGTCGGCTTGCGCGACGGGCTGCAGAGCATCGCGCGCACGCTGCCCACCGCGCAGAAGCTCGAATGGATCCGCGACGCGCACGCCGCCGGGCTGCGCGAGATCGAGGTCGGCTCGTTCGTGCCGCCGCGTCTGCTGCCGCAGCTGGCCGACACTGCCGAACTGGTGGCCTTTGCGAAGGCGCTGCCGGGCCTCGTCGTCTCGGTGCTGGTACCCAACCTGAAGGGCGCGCAGCGCGCGATCGAATGCGGCGCGCACTCGATGCTGTTGCCGCTGTCGGCGAGCCGCGCGCACAGCCTCGCCAACCTGCGCAAGACGCCGGACGACGTGGTCGCCGAGATCGCGGCGATTCGCGCCGAGCGCGACGCGGCCGGCTCGGCGTGCCTGCTCGAGGTCGGGATCAGCACCGCGTTCGGCTGCACGATCCAGGGCCGCGTCGATCCGGACGAGGTGTTGCGGCTGCTGCGCGCGGTGCTCGACGCCGGCGTCGAACGGGTCGGGCTCGCCGACACGGTCGGCTATGCCGACCCCAAGGCGGTGCGCGAACTGTTCGAGCGCAGCTTCGCGGTCGCCGGCGAGCGGCTCGCCTGCGGGCACTTCCACGACACGCGCGGGCTCGGCATGGCCAACGTCTACGCGGCGTGGCAGGTCGGCGTGCGGCGCTTCGACGCCTGCCTCGCGGGCATCGGCGGCTGCCCGCACGCGCCCGGCGCCAGCGGCAACGTCGCGACCGAGGACCTCGCCTACCTGTTTGGCAGCATGGGCGAACCGACCGGACTGGATTTCGACGCGCTGCTCGCGTTGCGGGCCAGGCTCGCCAGCTGGCTGGAGGGCGAGACGCTGCACGGCACGCTGTGGCGCGCCGGCCTGCCGAAAACGATGCGCCAGTCCGCGTGACCCGCGGCCGCGCCTGCCACGAGGATCGTCGCCGATGAGCGAGCATCGCACCGACCGGCGCGCGCCACAGCCGCTCGAGGGGCTGCGGGTGGTCGAGTTCACGCACATGGTGATGGGCCCGACCTGCGGGATGGTACTCGCCGACATGGGCGCCGAGGTCATCAAGGTCGAGCCGATCGACGGCGAGAACACGCGTCGGCTGCTCGGCGCCGGCGCCGGCTTCTTCCCGATGTTCAACCGCAACAAGAAGAGCATCGGCATCGACCTGCGCCAGCCGGCCGGCGCCGAGGCGGCGCGGCGGCTGGCGGCCAGCGCCGACGTCGTGGTCGAAAACTTCAAGCCCGGCGCGCTGGTCAAGTTCGGGCTCGACTACGCGTCGCTCGCGCAGCGCAACGAGCGCCTGATCTACGTGAGGCACAAGGGATTCCTGCCCGGCCCCTACGAGCACCGCACCGCGCTCGACGAGGTCGTGCAGATGATGGGCGGGCTGGCCTACATGACGGGGCGCCCCGGCGACCCGCTGCGCGCCGGCACCAGCATCAACGACATCATGGGCGGGCTGTTCGGCGCGATCGGCGCGCTGGGCGCGCTGGTCCAGCGCGGCATCACCGGCAAGGGCATGGAAGTGCAGTCGGCGCTGTTCGAGAACAACGTGTTCCTGGTCGGCCAGCACATGCTGCAGTACGCAGTGACGGGCCGTGCGCCGGCGCCGATGCCGGCTCGCGAGAGCCCGTGGGCGATCTACGACGTGTTCACCGTGAAAAACGGCGAACAGATCTTCCTCGCCGCGGTCAGCGACGCGCAGTTCGCGACCTTCTGCGACGCGCTGGGCTTCGCCGACCTGAAGGCCGACCCGACCCTTGCGACCAACAACGACCGGGTGCGGGCGCGCCCGACGCTGCTGCCGCTGCTGCGCGAGCGCCTCGCGCAGCGCTCGGCGGCCGAGCTCGCCGCGCTGTTCGAACGTGCGGGGCTGCCGTTCGCGCCGATCCGCCGGCCCGAGGACCTGTACGACGATCCACACCTGCAGGCCACCGGGGGACTGGCCGACGTCGTTCTGCCCGACGGCGACAAGGCGGGCCAGGTCGTCAAGACCACGCTGTTCCCGATCACGATGCGGGGTGCGCGCCTGCCGGTGCGGCTCGATCCGCCGCGCTTCGGCGAGCACACGCAGGAACTGCTGGCCGGCCTGCACTATGCTGCCGGCGAGATCGAAGCGCTGCGCGCGTGTCGCGCCGTCGCCTGAAGGCCTTCGCCCGACCCGAACCACGACAGAGGAGACAAGCATGATCGACCGCCGCCAGTTCGCACTCCGGTGCGCCGCACTGTCCTTCGCCGCGCTCGGCGCCCTCGGCAGCGCGCACGCCGCCGACTACACGATGCGCATCAGCCACCAGTTCCCGCCGACGCATCACACCGCGGTCAGCCTCGAGCAGTTCGCGAAGGAGGTGAAGGAGGCCACCAAGGGGCGGGTCGAAGTCCAGACCTTCGGCGCCGCGCAGCTGTACAAGCCGAACCAGAACCACCCGGCCGTGGCCAGCGGCAAGATCGAAGCGGCGGTGATCCTGAGCTTCCAGTGGGGCGGCACGATCCCCGAAATGAGCGTCACCGTCATCCCCTACCTGATGACCTCGGTGGCCAAGCAGAAGGCGTTCATCGGCTCCGAGGCGTCGAAGCTGCTCGACGCGAAGATGGCAGCGCGCGGCGTGAAGAACATCGCCTGGATCGTCGACACCAATGACGGCATCTTCACGTCGAGCAGGAAGCTGCTGGTTACGCCGGCCGACTTCTCGGGGCTGAAGATTCGCGGCCTGAACAAGCTGTTCGACGCAGGCCTCGAGGCAGTGGGCGCAGCGCCGTCGGCGATGCCCGGCTCCGAGGTCTACCAGGCGCTGCAAACCGGCGTGCTGGACGCCGGCTTCACCGGCGTGAAGGCGGCCAACAGCCGCAAGTTCTACGAGATCCAGAAGTACGGCGTGGCGTCGAACATCATCCTCGCGTTCGACAACCTGGTCGTGAACCCGGCGTGGTGGAACGGCCTGCCTGCCGACTTGCGAGCGGCGATCCAGGCCGCGGCCGACCGCGCGGTCAAGCGTTCGATCCGCAATGCCGACGGCGTGCCGCCCGAAGACGTCAAGGTGCTCAACGAGAAGGGCATGCAGGCCGTGGCGCTGACGAAAGCGCAGGAGCAGGCGATGGCCGCCGCGATGCAGCCGGCAGTCAAGAAGGAGTTCCTGCGCGCGACCGCGCCCGACGGCGTGAAGCTGCTCGAGTTGATCGACCGGCTCTGACGCGCGAGCGGCCGTGACGAGCGAACCGGGGCGCCCCGCTACCCCGGAGGGCCCTGCGCTGCGGAGGCTGGGCCGCGTGGTGCGCGTTCTCGCCGACGTCGCGATGGCGCTGGCAGCGGTGGCGCTGCTGGCGTCGCTGGCGCTGATCGGCTGGGCGGTGCTGTTGCGCTACGCCTTCAACGCCGCGCCGGTCTGGGTCGACGAGGTGGTCGGCTTCGCGCTGGTGGCCGTCGTCATGCTCGCCGCTGCGCAGGCCCTGCGCAATGGCGAGCACATCGGCGTCGACCTTCTGGTCGAGCGGTTGTCCCCCGAGCGCCGCCGCTGGGTGCAGGCGTGGGCCGCGCTCGCGGCAGCGGCGATCGCGGGCGTGCTGATCGTCAACGGCTGGCAGACGGCGATGCTCGCCCGGATGCTCGGCCTGGTCACGGAGGGCTCGCTCGAATGGCCGACCTGGTGGCTGATGGTGCTGATGCCGGTCGGCGGCGCGCTGATGCTGCTGGCGGCGATCGAGGCGCTGTGGCGCGCGCTGGTCGGTGCGCCCCCGGTCCATGCCGGCCGCGACGCGGATGAGGATCCCGGCGAGGACCCGGCGTGACGATCGCGCTGATCTTCGCGGGCCTGCTGCTGCTGCTGTTCACCGGCCTGCCGATCTTCGCCGGGCTGGCGCTGTACGGCGGCGCGCTGCTGCTGGTCACGCAGGGCGAGCTGGGATCGGTCACCGAAGTCATCTTCGGCGAGCTCAACCGCTACCTGCTGGTCGCGATTCCGCTGTTCGCGTTCATGGCCCACGTGATGATCCGCGGGCGCATCGTCGACGACCTGTACAACACTGCCTACACGCTCACCCGCCACCTGCCCGGCGGGCTGGGCATCGCCACCATCGCCGCGTGCACGATCTTCGCGGCGATCTCGGGCTCGAGCGTCGCGACCGCGCTCACGATCGGCGCGGTGGCGATCCCGCAGATGATCCGCTTCGGCTACGACCCGCGATTCGCCTACGGGCTGGTGGCGGCCGGCGGCACGCTGGGCATCCTGATCCCGCCGTCGGGGCCGATGGTGCTGTACGGCGTGACCACCGACACGTCGATCGGCGGCCTGTTCATGGCCGGCGTCGTGCCCGGGCTGCTGATGGCGGGCGTGTTCGTCGCCTGGAGCATGGCGAGCACGGCGCTGCGGCACCGGCACATCGCCCGCGAACCGCGCGCTCGACTGGCCGAAGCGCTGGCCGCGCTGCGCAAGTCGCTGTGGGCCATCTCGCTGCCGGTGTTCGTGCTGGGCGGCATGTACGCCGGCGTCTTTACCGCCACCGAGGCGGCCGCCGCGGGCGCGTGGCTGGCGCTGCTGGTCGCGGCGGGGGTCTACCGCACGATCGGCCTGCGCGACGTCTGGCACTCGGCCGTCGACGCCTGCCGCGTCTCGGCGATGCTGTTCATGATCCTCGCCGGCGCGTCGGTGTTCGGCCACGTGCTGACCAAGATGCGCATCCCGCAGCAGATCGTCGAGGCGATCATCGCGGCGGACATCGGCGTCGCCGGCTTCCTGGTCGTGATGATGGCGCTGATCTTCGTGCTCGGGATGTTCCTCGAGTCGATCGCGATCATCCTGATCACGACGCCCGTCATCATGCCGGCGATGCTGCATCTCGACATCGACCCGATCTGGTACGGCGTGCTGCTGGTCATCAACCTCGAACTGGCGCAGATCACGCCGCCGGTGGGCATGAACCTGTTCACCATCAAGGCGATCACGCGGGCGCCGATCGGCGAGATCGTGCGCGGCTCGGCGCCCTACGTGCTGCTGATGATCGCGGTGATGGCCGCGGTGATGATCTGGCCGCAGATCGCGCTGTGGCTGCCCGGGACGATGTTCGCGCGATGACGGCGGCATCGGCCTATACTGGGCGTGCGCTGCGCATCCGCAGGCGCTCTCGAGGAGCAGGACCATGGGCAAGGTGAGGCAGAGCAACAAGGAAACGAAGAAGCAGCCACTGTTGAGTCCGAAGGAAAAGAAGGCGGCCAAGAAGGCCCGCAAGGACGAAGCGGCAGGCATCCGCCCGGCGCCGCCCCGCTGATCCGGCAGACCCGATCACGCGTCGACGGTCGGATGTGACCGGAACGCCCGCCACAGCGCGACGTCGTAGGCAAGCTTCAGCAGTCCACAGCCGATCAGCGGCGCCGACATCCATCCGGCAGCGAACAGCGCGCCGCTGAGCGACGGGCTCAGCGCGGCGGCCAGGCTGCGCGGCACCGCCGTGAAGCTCGCGGCTGCCGCCCGCTCCGGCGGCGTGACGACCGCCATGACGTAGGCGGTACGAGGCGGCACGTCCATCTGCGACAGCGCGCTTCGAAGCAGCAACAGGCCCAATGCGACCTGCGCGCCGGGCGCGAACGCGGCCAGCACCAGGCAGAAGTTCGCCGGGATGTGGGTGAACACCATCGTGTTCAGCAGGCCGATGCGTCGCGCCACGGCCGGCGCGGCCAGTTGGGACGCGGCACTCAGCAGGCCGGCCCAGAAGAAGAACTGCCCCGCCTGCGCCAGCGTGAGCCCGTGGCGCTGCATCAGCCATAACGACAGCAGCGAATTGACCACCAGGCCCCCGGCAAACGAGTCGATGCTGAACAGTGCAGCCAGTCGAACGACGACCGTGCGCGACGGGCCGAGCGGGGCGGCAGGCGCCGGCCCGGCAACTGCCGCCCGTCCAGGCAGTCGCCGGTAGAGCCACCAGACGATGGCGCCGATTGCGCCGTAAACGACGAACATGCTGCGCAGCGCGTCAACGCGCGCGAGCCCGGTCTGGTTCGCGAGCAAGTCCGGCGCCGACGACGCCAGCGCCCCGACGGCGGCGCACAGTGCTCCGACCACGCTGTAGCGCGCGAACAGCGCGGTGCGCGCGTCGCCACGCGCGGCACCCGCCAGCGCCGCGTGCTCGAGTGGCAGGAACATGCTGACGTCGCCCGAACTGGGGTTGAGCGTTCCGACGAACGCCACCACCAGAAGCGGCCAGAACGACGACAGCGAGGCGAACGCGCAGCCGGTGGCGATCATCAGCACGGCTGCGGCCCGCAGCAACCGCCTGCCGTCGAAGCGATATCCCCAGGTGCCGACGGCGAGCGTCGCAAACGCCGAACCGAGCATCGTCGCGGTACTGAGGATGCCGACCTCCAGCGTGCCCATGCCGAGTTCGAGCAGATAGGCCGGCAGCAGCACCGCCACGAATCCGTCGGCGAACGCGCGCATCGCGCGCGCCCGCAGCAGCGGTAGCGCGGCCGGATCGGTACCGGCGGGCAGGATCAGGCGGTACGGCTGCCAGGCCCTTCGACGGTCGGATTGCTCGGGCGCCATGCGCGATCATGATGCACTTGGCGGCGCGCGGCGGCGCGTCGTCGAACCTCGACGAACCGCGGCGAGGACGGTCGACGCCGATGCGCGCAAACTGTCGAAATCCGGATCACCGGATCCGCCGCGGCTGGATCGACGGCACCGACAGGAGAACGAACGACGTGGACAGGATCTGGCTTCAGAGTTACCCGCCCGGCATCCCCGCCGAGATCGACCCCGACCTGTTTGCGTCCGTCCCGGACATGGTCGAGAAGACCGCCGCCAGGTATGCCGGCCGGCCCGCCTTCCACAACCTCGGCCGCACGCTGAGCTATGCCGAGCTGGAGCGCTTGTCGCGCGACTTCGCCGCGTTCCTGCAGCGGCTGCCGGGCATGGCGAAGGGCGAGCGGGTCGCCATCATGGCGCCGAACCTGCTGCAGTATCCGGTGGCGCTGTTTGGTGTCCTGCGCGCCGGCATGACGGTGGTGAACGTCAATCCGCTGTACACGCCGCGCGAGCTCGCGCACCAGCTCGAGGACTCCGGCGCGAAGGCGATCGTCATCCTCGAGAACTTCGCCCATGCGTTGCAGCAGGTGCTCGGCAGCACGGCGGTCAGGCACGTGATCACCACGCAGCCGGGCGACCTGCTGCCGGCGCCGAAGCGCTGGATCGTGAACCTGGTCGTCAAGCGGCTGAAGAAGATGGTCCCGCCGTGGCGCATCGAGCACGCGATCGGGTTCCGCGCCGCACTCGAGCGCGGCGCGGCGACGCCGCTCTCGCCGGTCGAGGTCGGGCGCGACGACGTCGCCTTCCTGCAATACACCGGCGGCACCACGGGTGTGGCGAAGGGCGCGATGCTGACCCACCGCAACATCCTCGCCAACCTGGAGCAGACCGGCATCTGGATCTCGGGCAAATTCGAGGAGGGCGCCGAGATCGTCATCGCGCCGCTGCCGATGTACCACATCTTCTGCCTGACCTCGACGCTGTCGTTCATGAAGTGGGGCAGCCTGACCGTGCTGATCACCAATCCGCGCGACCTGCCGGCGCTGGTCGAGGAACTCGGGCGCTGGAAGTTCACCGCGGTGACCGGCGTCAATACGTTGTTCAACGGCTTGTTGAACACGCCCGGGTTCGACCGGCTCGACTTCTCGACGCTCAAGGTGGCGGTCGGCGGTGGCGCGGCGGTGCAACAGCCGGTGGCCGAGCGCTGGCAACAGGTGACCGGCCGCAACATCACCGAAGCCTACGGCCTGACCGAGGCTTCGCCCGGCGTCTGCGCCAATCCGCTCGAATCGCCGTGGAACGGCACGATCGGCCTGCCCTTTCCGTCGACCGACGTGTCGATCCGCGACGACGGGTTCGAGGAACTGCCGGTCTGGACCGGCCAGGGAGACATCGAGAAGCACACCGGCGAGCTGTGCGTCCGCGGCCCGCAGGTGATGAAGGGCTACTGGAACCATCCGGAAGAAACCGCGAAGGCGATGCAGGACGGCTGGTTGAAGACGGGCGACGTCGGCCACCTGGATGCGAAGGGCTACGTCACGCTCACCGACCGCAAGAAGGACATGATCCTGGTTTCCGGATTCAACGTCTATCCGAACGAGATCGAGAGCGTGGTGGCGTCGCACTCCGGCGTGCTGGAATGCGGGGTGGTCGGCGTTCCCGACGAGAAGTCGGGCGAGGCGGTGAAGGTGGTGATCGTGAAGAAGGACCCGGGCCTCACGAAGGAGGCGGTGATCGAGCACTGCAGGGCCCGGCTCACCGGGTACAAGATGCCGCGCGTGGTGCAGTTCCGCGAGACGCTGCCGAAGACGCCGATCGGGAAAGTGCTGCGGCGCGAACTGCGCGACACCTCGGGTTGAACGCGCGCGCTTCGCGCCGCCGCCGACGTGGCGGCCGCACCTGCGCTGCGGCGTGATTCTTGTATTGACATGAGATATACGTCTCATTAAGATCGAGGCTGCCGAATTCGGGCGCAAGCTGGAGGATCCGACCATGGCGCTGACCCGCACCGAAATGGACCGCAAGATCGACGAGCACTTCCGTTTCGAGGCCCGCGACGACGTCGAAGGCGTGCTGGCGACGCTGTCGTCCGACGTCGAGCACGACATCGTCGGCTGGCCGGCGGGCCCGACCCGCGGCCGCGACGGCGCGCGCCCGTTCTACGAGACGTTGTTCGCCGACCTGGCGGACGGCCAGGTGGAGACGGTCAGGCGCCTGTACGGCGACGACTTCCTGGTCGACGAGTCGGTCTGGCGCGGCCGGGCGCCCGGCAGCCCGTTCGGCCTCGACGGACGCGACCGTCCGCTGGAGTTCCGGCTGCTGCACGTCATCGAGTTCGCCGGCGATGGCGGCATCCGGCGCGAGAACGTCTGGCTCGACCTCGCGGCCCTCCAACGGCAGCTGTCGCAGGACTGACATGGCCGATACCGGAGCAGCAGGACGGCCGAACCAGCGCATGCGCACGCGCAAGGACCTGCTGAACGCGGCGTCGCGGCTGTTGAAGCAGGGACGCAAGCCGCGCCTCGAGGAGATCGCGGAGGAGGCGCTGGTGTCGCGCGCGACCGCGTACCGCTACTTCCCGGACGTCGACGCGCTGCTGGCCGAGGCCTCGTTCGACATCGACACACCGGAGCCCGGCGAGCTGTTCCGCGGGGCATCGCCCGACGACCCGGTCGAGCGCCTCGAACGCGTCGACGCGGCGCTCCACCGGATGGTCGTCGACAACGAGGCGCAGATCCGCGTGATGCTGGCGCATTCGCTGCAGAGGGGCCTCGCGCGCGACGGCGACGCGGACATTCCGGCGCGGCAGAACCGCCGCAGCCCGCTGATCGACGCCGCGCTCGAGCCCGCCCGCAAGCGGTTCCGGCCGGCGGCGCTGCAGACGCTCGGCAGGGCGCTCGCGCTGGTCGTCGGCACCGAGGCGATGGTCGTATTCAAGGACGTGCTGCGGCTCGACGACGCGGAGGCACGCAAGGTGAAGCGCTGGGCGATCCGGGCGCTCGTCGACGCCGCCAGGAAGTAAGATCCGGCCATCCTGGCGCGCGAGTCGGAGGACCGTGATGCCGTACATGCTGCTGATGATCGAGCCGCCCGACCAGCGGCGCGCGCGCACCGAGGCGGAAGGCCGCGAGCTCTACGCGCGCATGCTGCGCTTCGGCGACGAGCTGAAGGCGCAGGGCCTGCTGCTGGCGAGCGAGTCGCTCGAGTCGCACGCCGGCGCCGCGCGCGTCGAGGTCCGCGGCGGACGTCCGCAGGTTCTCGACGGCCCCTTCGCCGAAGCCAAGGAAATGGTCGGCGGCTTCTTCCTGGTCGACTGCAGGACGCGGGACGAGGCGATCGCGATCGCTTCCCGCTGCCCGGCGGCCGAGTGGTGCACCGTTGAGGTGCGAGCGCTCGCTCCCTGTTACGTCGAATCGGCCTGACGCAGGGCGCCTGCGTCTGGACCAGGGTTTTCCCTGATCCGGGGCCGGTCGAATCCGCGCCGCACCGTCCGTCGTGTCGATGGAAGCCGATCCGGCTTCGCACGAAGGAGAACCGACCATGCGATTCATGATCCTGGTGAAGGCGACGCCGCAGACCGAGGCCGGCGTCATGCCCGAAGAGCAGCTCATCGCCACGATGACCGACTACCACCAGCAGCTGGCCGAGGCCGGCGCGCTGCTGGACGCGTCGGGCCTGCAGCCGAGCGCGAAGGGCTGGCGGATCCGCTACGAAGGCGGCAAGCGCACCGTCGTCGACGGGCCGTTCGCCGAGACCAAGGAACTCGTCGCCGGCTACACGGTGATCCTGGCGCGCTCGCGCGAGGAAGCGCTCGAATGGACCCGGCGCTTCCCGGCGCCGGACGGCGGCACGGGCACCTGCGAGATCGAGGTCCGGCAGTTGTTCGAGCTCGAGGACTTCGGCCCGAGCGAGGCGATCGAGCGCTTCCGCGAGCTGGGCGCCGGCATGCAGCAGAGGGCGTCATGATCCGGGCCCTCGTCATCCTCGCCGTCGTCGCGGTCGCGGCGGTGCTGCTCTACGCCGCGAGCCGGCCCGACACCTTCCGCGTCGAGCGCGTGGCCAGCATCCGCGCGCCGGCCGACGAGCTCCACGCGCTGATCGCCGACCTGCACCGTTTCAACACCTGGAATCCGTACGAGAAGAAGGACCCGAACCTGAAGGGCCGCTACCGCGGCGCGGCCAGCGGCCCGGGCGCGGCGTACGACTTCGAAGGCAACCAGGACGTCGGCAAGGGCAGCCTCGAGATCGTCGAGTCGACGCCGCCGACCCGCGTGGCGATGAAGCTCGACATGGTGGCGCCGTTCGAGGCCCACAACCTGGTCGAGTTCACGCTCGTGCCGCGCGGCGACGCCACCGAGGTCACCTGGGCGATGCGGGGGCCGAGCCCGTTCGTCGCGCGGCTGCTCGGCGTGTTCATGAACATGGACGCGATGATCGGACGCGACTTCGAGGCGGGGCTCGCGAACCTGAAGACCGTCGCCGAACGCTCTTAGGGGAAACGGCATGGGACGACAGATCTACGTGAACCTGCCGGTGAAGGACCTCGAGCGGACGAAGCGATTCTTCGCGGGCCTGGGTTTCGCTTTCAATCCGCAGTTCACCGACGACAAGGCCGCCTGCATGGTCATCGCCGACGACATCTACGCGATGCTGCTGGTCGAGCCCTTCTTCCGGACCTTCACGAAGAAGCCGGTGGCCGACGCGACGAAGTCCACCGAGGTGCTGCTGGCGCTGTCCTGCGAGAGCCGCGCGGCGGTCGACGACACGGTCGCGAAGGCCTTGGCGAGCGGTGGCGCTGCGGTCCGCGAGCCGCAGGACCACGGCTTCATGTACCAGCACGCCTTCCAGGATCCGGACGGGCACATCTGGGAGCTGCTCTGGATGGAACCCGGGAAGTGACCACGGCGGTCCATCGCGCGATCGAGGCGGTCTGGCGCATCGAATGCGCGAAGGTGATCGCAACGGTCGCTCGGATGGTGCGCGACGTCGGCCTGGCCGAAGAGCTCGCGCAGGACGCGCTGGTCGCCGCGCTCGAGCACTGGCCTGGGTCGGGCGTGCCGGACAACCCGGGCGCCTGGCTGACCGCCACTGCGAAGCATCGCGCGCTCGACCACCTGCGGCGCGAACGGATGCTGGCGAGCAAGCATGCCGAGATCGGCCGTGACCTCGAAGCGCAGCAGGCCCTGGTGGTGCCGGACTTCGTCGACGCGCTCGACGCGGCGCGCGCCGACCCGATCGGCGACGACCTGCTGCGGCTGATCTTCACCGCCTGCCACCCGGTGTTGTCGCCCGAGGCGCGCGTCGCGCTGACGCTGAAGCTGCTCGGCGGGCTGTCGACCGCCGAGATCGCGCGCGCCTTCCTCGTTCCGGAGCCGACGGTCGCGCAGCGCATCGTTCGCGCCAAGCGCACGCTCGCCGAGGCGCGCGTGCCGTTCGAATTGCCGGGCGGCGACGAGCTGGCGAGTCGGCTCGCGTCGGTGCTGCAGGTCGTCTACCTGGTCTTCAACGAGGGCTACACCGCAACCGCCGGCGACGACTGGATGCGACCCGCGCTGTGCGACGAGGCGCTGCGCCTCGGCCGCGTCCTCGCCGGCCTCGCCCCGAACGAGGCCGAGGTCCACGGGCTGCTGGCGCTGATGGAGTTGCAGGCATCGCGCGGCGCCGCGCGCGTCGACGCGCAGGGGCGGCCGGTGTTGCTGCCCGACCAGGACCGCGGGCGCTGGGACCGGCTGCTGATCCGCCGGGGACTGGACGCGCTCTTGCACGCCGAGCGGATCGGCGGCGCGCTCGGCCCCTACGCGCTGCAGGCGGCGATCGCCGCGTGCCACGCGCGCGCCGCCCGCGCCGACGAAACCGACTGGCCGCGCATCGTCGCGCTGTACGACGCGCTGGCGCAGGTCGCGCCGTCGCCGGTGGTCGAGCTGAACCGGGCGGTCGCCGTCGGCATGGCGTTCGGTCCGGCGGCTGCACTGGAAATCGTCGACGCGATGCGCGGCGAGCCCTCGCTGCGCACCTACCAGTGGCTGCCCGGCGTGCGCGGCGATCTGCTGGCGAAGCTCGGCCGCTACGACGAGGCGTGCGCCGAGTTCGCGCGGGCGGCGACGTTGACCCGCAACGCGCGCGAGCGCGAGCACCTCGAGGAGCGCATCCGCGCCTGTGGCGGGG
>Ga0209477_1001122_pt1 | contig 16382 bp, 8 predicted proteins | sample KloWWTupernatant_FD_187180 | JGI IMG/M metagenome (GOLD analysis project Ga0209477, IMG submission 187180) | Active sludge microbial communities from Klosterneuburg, Austria, studying microevolution and ecology of nitrifiers - Klosterneuburg... | ecosystem: Engineered > WWTP > Aerobic digester >... | reverse complement strand
GAGCTGCGCGAAGAGTGAAGCGGCCGCGTCCGAGCTACAGAGTGTGATAGATCCATCAGTCCCTGCGTCGGGCGGCGTGTTGATCGTGACGGTGACGGTGGATGTGGAGGTTGAGCTCCCACAGGCCCCTGCACCGGTGACTGAGTAAGTGTAGATTCCGCCAGGGTCGGTCCCGGGCGTGAAAGTGTCGCCATGTGCGGTTCCGGAGGGATCCTTCCATGTCCCACCGGAAACAGGCGTTCCGCCGAGCTGGCTGAACAAGCTGAACGCACTGGCGCTCCCACAAAGGGTGATCGCCCCGTTTGTCCCCGCGTCCACTGGATCATCCACGGTAACGGTCATGCAATCCGTTGCAACACAATCCGGATGCTCTGCCTGGTATACAGTGACGCAGTATTGCGTGGTGGAAGCGACCGTGGCCACGGGGTTCGCGATCGTCGCGTCGGAAAGACCGGTGGTCGGGCTCCAACTGTACACCATCGCGCCGCCCGGACAATCTGCGGTCCCGATCCACACGATACCGTTCGTGGGATCATTCCCGAAATAGACGCTCACCCCCGCGCTGTTGAGCAACTCGAACGACTGTTCAAAAGCGAATAGCCCGGCACCATTATATCCCAGTACGAGAGTGGATCCGCTGGGCACCGATATGGTAGTGCTCCCTGCACTTCCACCGGTCATGGTCCAGTTCGTACTGATCCCGTCAATGCTTACCGTAACGTAGGAATTGTTCGTCCAGCCGTCGCCGAAAATGTCATATAGCCATAGCTCATAGTCACAGTAGGTGGAGACACCCCCGCTGGTGGTTGCCCCTAGTTGCACGGGCGTACCGCAGGTGGAGGCGTCCAGCCCCGCATTCACCTCCAGGTCTGGCACGATGGTGATCATCACCGTAGTGTCATAGGTACAGCCGAAATCGTCGGTCACCGTGTACACGTAAGGATGATCGCCGGGGGCAAGGCCCGTCGCACAGACATGGTTGCAGCCATTGGTCGTAGTGGTGATGTTCGGCCCCGACCAGGAGGAACTATCGCAGCCAGCGCCGTACACCGGGGTGAACTCAAGGAGGTCCGGATAGAGGGAAGGGGCGAAGTCCATTCCCCAGTCACAGATGTAACCGTTGTCCAAGGCCCACAGGTCACATACCTGCAAGGTCCATGTGCCATTCAATTGGGAACCCAAGAGGCCGGAGAGGGGATTCAGACTTTCATACGTGCCACTGGGGAGAGTGCCGCCAGCATTATCCACCCAGGTGCCATTGGTCGCCGTGGGACTCCAGCAATAATTCCAGCAAATCCCTTGAATGTTCGGCGTGGCGTCATCATCCACCGGAACGCCCAAGTACGTGTCCAATCCTCCCTGTTGATGCATCACCACTGTCTGTCCCGTGGGGCTGATGATGCTGATCACCAGATCGCCGATGAAGGAGTGCTCCATGCTCACGCAAATGCCAAGCAACTGGTTGATATTGGTGAGCGTTTGCCCCGGGGCGAACTGCGTGAAGTCAAGGGTGGTATTGAAGCAGGAACCCACATTGTCCGGTAGGAACACACCTGTGCCTAAGCCGCTGCCGGGCAATTCGTTCCAAGTCGTCGGGTTTACTACGCCGTCCAAGCAAAGCGTCTCTCCGGAACAGCCGGTGATGCCCTCGGTGCCGTTGAAATTGGGGGTGGTGCCCACCAACGTCAGGAGATCAACGCGGTTGGTGCTGGAGCAGCCATTGTTGTCAACCAGATAAAGCTGGGCTGTGTAGCCTCCGGGCTGCGCGTAGGTGTGGTTCACGGAAGCGGGCGCACCGTTCAGCACCGTGCCATCCCCGAAATCCCAACGGCGGTTGGTGATGCTGAAGCCGGGTGCCGCGTAAGAGCCTGTGCTGTTGAAAGTGACGGCTTCCCCGGGGCAGATCTTCAAGGTCGTGGCCGAGCCGTAGGTGGCCACCGCAGTGGGCCGCTCACAAGGTTGGTAGCAAGTGATAGTGGCAGCGAACACGCCGGTGCCCGTGTTGTTCGAGTGGAACACCACCGTAAGGCAACCTGAGGAATTGCCGGCACTGGCGGACACCACCTGCCCTTGAAGTGAGGTCCCCGTCCAGGTCCCCAACAGGGGGGCGGTAATATCATCGCCATCGTAGATCAACATCGCGTCGATCGGTGCGGTACCCGCAATGCTCAGGTTGAAGGTGACGAAGCTCAGTGAGATCGCTCCGCCAGGTGCGTCCGGGCACACCGTATAGGTGTAATTCTCATTGTTGGAGTAGCCTGATGCTCCTTCGCCGCCGCTATCTAAGAACGCACCGACGCAAGTATTGGTCGTGCCGTTGAAGATGGGAAAGGCTTGGCCAAATGCTACGGAAGGAACTGCCAAGAGCGCCATAGAAAGTGAAGCGGCCAGCAGCCAGGATCGCCAACATGGAAGAAGAAAAGGAAGGGTCGTGGTCCTGACCATACACATATATCGACGAGACAAGGTCTGTCTCAGTGGCATGTAAATTATGTGTCATGACCATTCTTTATACACGCTCCCTGTTTTCTGTGGACGAACGAATGGTTTTCGACGACGAATCCGCAATAAAAGAATTGCCCGACCGTGTTGCGGCGGCCATTGAACTCCAAGACGTCGTCTCTTTTGCACGGGCGGCTCTGGAGCGGACCGGAATTGGTCGCTATCGTACCACTGTCACATGCCCTTGCAGGTCATGGTTCACGCCATTGTACACCGACTGCGCTCGCAGCAACCACGTGTACACGCCATTCTTCACCACCTTCCCGTTCATCTTGCCGTCCCATCCGGCATGGCGGTCCGTCGTGTCATAGATCTTCTCTCCCCAGCGATCGAAGACCATGAAGTGGAAGTCGTGGTCCGCGATGTCATTGCCTACCACGTTCAGCACCTCGTTCAGGCCGTCGCCGTCCGGCGTGAAGGCCGTGGGCACATAGACCAGGAAGGCATCCTCCACGTTCACCAACTTCCAGATGGTGTCCGCGCAGCCCAGATAGTTCCGTACGATCAACCGCACCGGATAATTCCTGCCCAGGTCGTCCGGGAAGGTGAATACCGGGTCAGGAAGGAAGGAACTGTCCATGCCGGCGAGATCCCATTCGAAGGTGTCGGCAATGTCGGTGGCCAATTCATGAAAGTGGACCTCGTTCTGGAAGATGGTGGCCGGGTAAGGCGTCCAATTGAAATCGGCGTGCGGAACGTCGATCACTTTGATCAGGTTTGAATAGATGCTGTCCATCGAGCACCCGTTCGGCCAGTGTACGTTGACCCGTAGGTCGAACGTCCCATACTGCGCATAGACATGGGCCATGGTCATCGGCCGTTCGGTCTGCGTCGGCCCGTACCCGAAGTTCCAGTCCGCAGTGGCACCGCCCGTGGTGTCATTCATGGAGAAATGGACGGTGAACGGTTCACAGCCCAACACGCTGTCCACGGACAATTCCATCGGAGGCACGGGCGTAATGGCCACGGTCGCGCACCGGGTGATCGCCGGCGTTTCGCAACCGTCGTGTATGGTCACGCAGAAGTTCTGCGTGTTGCGAAGGTTCACGGTCAAGGAGTCCGCGAGGGATCCCCCGGTGCCCCAATCATAGCTGTATTGGCCATTGCCGCCAAAGACCGTGTCAACCTGAAGCATGACATCCACCCTTGGGCAGCTCGTTACGGTGTCCACGAGTTCGGCATCCAGGCCAAGCAGAACAGTGACCACCACCATCGAGGTATCCGAATAACAGTTGTGCGCATCCGTGGCAAATACACTGTAGGCCATGGTCTGTAATGGAGAGACCGATTGAGCGGGGCCAATACCAACACCATGGTCCCAGTGCATGATCAAGGGTGCGGTACCCCCTGCTGCTGCGGCATTCAGGACGGCCGTTCCGGTACGGCAGATGATGGTGTCCGTGCCAGAGCTGGCGATCATCAACAGGGGCGGTTCATTGATCGTCGCCATCAGGCTGTCCGCGCAACCGTTCCCGTTCAGGCCTTCGCTGATCACCACTTTATAGGTCCCGCCAGCGCCTTGGAAGGTATCGCCGTTCGAGGTCGAGGTAGTTTGCACGACCGTGCCGGTATTGTCGGTCCACGTGTAGTTCCATGGCCCGCCGTCGCCCGTGGTGAACACTTGGATGGATCCGGTCCCATCACCGTGGCACAAGATGTCCGTCACCACGCTGTCGCTTTCCATGGTGGTCAAGGGCTGCACGAGCACACTGTCCACCATGCCGCAAAGGGGGTGTCCGGCGGGAAAGGCATGCAGGGTGTACCACGTCGGCACAGTTGGTGATGCGGTCGGGAAAGGGGAACTGCTGCTGGATAGCCCGGTGCTCGGCGACCATTGGTAGGTGATCGCACCTGTTGGAAGCGGGAGGATCAGTCCTGGCTGCATCAGCACCGGGTTTCCGCAAACCGCAGGGAGGGCCGATGTGACATCAAATTGTACGCCCGGCGTGATGTTGAGGGTGAGCGTTGTATCGTAGGTGCAGCCGAAGTCGTCGGTGACCGTGTAGGTGTACGGATGTGGACCGGGTGCAGAAGGAGCAACCATTGCGATGTTGCAGTCCGGGCTTGTGGAAACGATGTCCGGGCCGCTCCATGCGCTGCTGTCGCAACCTTGTCCGATCACCGGAGTGTACTGCACCACGTTCGGATACAGCGACGGATCGATGGACATGGACATATCGAAAATGTAACCGTCATCAATGCATAAATTGTCCGTAACGGTAATGGTCCACGGGCCGTTGAGCGGGCACCCGTTCCATTGGTTGAACGATTGCTGCGACGTATATGTGCCGGGCGCCATACTGTTGTTTGGCGGAGTGCCGGCCGTGACGTGGTTCCCGGCCGTGTTCTCCGACACGATGGTGCCCCATGCGGCCGAGGCGGAAAAGCAATACTCGAACCCGGTTCCGGGAATGCCGGTGGAATTGTCCAAAGGAGACCCCAGGTATGTGCCGCCGCCACCACCGCCATATCCGCTGAACAAGAGCACACTTTGCCCGCCGGGGCAGGACATGGACACGGAAATGTCGCCGAGGTAGGAATGCTCCATGTTCAGGCAGATATCCAAGATGTCCACCGGACCGTTCACCGTTGTACCGGCAGGGAAGCCGGAGACGTTCAGCACTGAGGTGTACGTTCCCGGAGGGGGGCAGCCATCAGGCAATAGGAACAGGCCGGATACGATCGGGTCGGGCACGCTGGACCAATGTGTGCCTTGGACCACACCGTTCAACGTGGCGGTTTCGCCAGCGCACATAGTGCCCGGATCGATCCCGATGCCTGAAAAGTCCGGTTTCGTGCCGATCCGTACCAAGTCCACACTGCTGTTGGTACTGGGGCACCCGATGTCGTCGCGCACAAGCAGGCCGATCGGATACTGCCCCGGAGTATTGGTGGGGAGATCGACCTGTGGTGTGGCTGAATAGGTGGTGACACCCCCTATCGTCCAGGCATAGGAAGCGATGCTTCGGCCCGGTGCCGCAGTGGATCCGCTCGCATCCAACGCCAAGGGTTCATTCGGGCAGACGAGGTATGGGCTTTGGGGGAACGAGGGGAAGTTGGCGGTGGGCGGGGGACAGACCCCACTGCACTGGATATTGGCCACCCAGCCCGGATCCGTCTGTGCGGAATTGCTGTTGAACTGGATCGTGATGCAGCCACTTGCGCTGGTCGCTGTGTAAAGATATCCGGCAGTAAGGGGCGGCGTCCCTACGGATGACGCGAGCACGGGGGCCGATGTGGAGGTGCCATCGAACAAGGTGATCACGTCCCCGATCGCCAGATCCAGCATGCCGAAGGCGATCTGGATGCTGTCCCCGGGAACGCCGGGGCAGAAGGTGATGGAATGGTTCTCATTGTTCCCATAATTCCCATTGGGTCCGCCGCTGTCGTAGAGCACCGCATGGCAGTAAGTATGGGTGCCTCCTTGGGAGATCAGCAGCTCCGGCACTTGCGACCGGAGGAGTCCCGGGATCAGGATGGCCCCTATGGAAAGCAGACGAAAAATGGATCTTGGATAGAGGAAGCCCATTATGGAATTGACGCACAAAGCATGGTGCCGGGTGCCCGAAATTTCCGAACCACCTCACCGATGGTGCGCCAAGGAAAACCACATTCTTGGAACGCAGACCGGGTCCAAGGCTAAAAAAGGGGGGACACGGCCCCAAGAATGAGGGATTTACCGGATCAGGGCAGCAGCTTCACCTTCCCGGTAAAGGTCTCCGAGGCTTGGCTGCCGGACTCTATGTCCACCACCCATACATAATCGCCTGTGGTGCACACCGGACCTTGGTTCTTCACCTTCCCGCACCACGGATGGGTGGGGTCGCTGGTGTTGTAGACCAAGGTTCCCGAAGGGTCGTATACCGCCAGTTGGAACTTGGCCGTCAGATCGAGAAGTGCTTCCGGCATGAAGGTGTCATCCTTCCCGTCCTTGTTGGGCGAGAAGCTTGCCGGGGCGCCCAGGTTGAAATCGTTTTCCACCCGCACCTCCTTTATCTTCCGGTCCACGCAGCCTATTTCATTGGTCACGATAAGCTCCACTTGGTACACGCCTTTCGCCTTGTAAACATGGTCCGGATGGGCCAGCGTGCTCACCGTGCCATCGCCTAGGTCCCAACGGTAGGACTTCGCGCCCAAGGATCGGTTCTCAAAATGCACGCTGGGTATTTGGCCCTTGTAGTTCTGTGGCGCCACATTGAACTTTGCCATGGGAGCGTCGTGGATCACGATCATGTCGCTACTCGGCTTGTTGCGGATGGTACCCGCGCCCGCAGAGGACATCGAAAGCATCACTTGATAACTGCCAGGCTTGGTGAAGGTGTGCTGGGGGTTCGGCTTGTTACTGAAGCTGCCGTCACCGAAATTCCAGAGGTAGATGCCGTCCTCCGGCATATGTTCAACGGTAAAGTCCACGGGATTGCCGGGGCAGGCTTCCTTGGCGCTGGCCCGGAACATCGTATCCATGTTATCGCCTTCGGAGGGTTTGTTCGAGGACGGTCCTGAGGCGGATTTGACCGTTTCGGTCGGGGTGGCCGGTGCTATCGTCTTCGGGGAGCCTACTGCGTTCGGATGAACGGCCGCGGTCCGGGTCTCGATCCGTCCGGTGGTCGGCTCCGGTATGGAGGTGGTGCTTTCAGTGCCGATGCCGGTGGCAGGGGCGGAGGTAGGCATGACCTGTGCGGTAGGCTCCGGTGCAGCGGCTGTTGTGAGCTCCATATGGGACGGGTTCGGCCCTGTCATCACCTTGGTGCTTCCGTCGCGACCTGCAAAGTAGGCCGTACCACCGATGAGCAGCCCACCTGCCAGCAGCAGGCCCACCACCAATGCACGGCCATGGCCCCAACTCCGTACACCACTGGCCAAGGCACGTTCCATCTGGGCCCAGTCGGCGGAGTTGTACGGCACCTCATACTGGTCGATGCTTTCCTTCAACCTGCGCTCAAAGGCGTCTAATTCATTCATGCTTCCCGCCATGTCTCAAGGGAGATTATGCTCCTTTTTAAGAAGTCGCTTCAAGTTGTTCTTGGCTTTCGCCAAATTGCTCTTCGAGGTCCCGATATTGATATCCAAAGTTTCGGCGATCTCTTTGTGCGTCATTTCCTCGAAAACATACAGGTTGAACACCGTCCGATAGGCGGGGGTCAATTTCTGCATCGCGTTGATCACGTCCGCTGGTTTCAGCTCCATGGTCTCGTCCACCTCGTTGTCCTCCTCCTCGGCCAGATCCTCGAACTCGTCCATGCTCCGGTCTTCCCCAAGGAGCAGATAGGAGTGACGCGCCCGCCGGAAATGATCGATCGCCGTGTTGACCATGATGCGCCGGACCCAGCCCTCGAAGCTGCCGTCCCGGTTGAATTTGGCCAAGTTGCGGAACACTTTGATGAAACCGTCCTGTAGAATGTCCTTCGCCTGATCGTGGTTCTTCGTGTAGCGCAGGCATACGGACATCATCTTCCCATAGAAGAGTTCGTATACCCGTTGCTGGCTGCGGCGCTCGCCCGCTATGCAGCCATCGATCACAGCATCGTGTACTGGTTCGGAAGGATGTTCCATACGTTCCCATGCGGGACTAAGACGTATGTTCTTCTCCAGGGTTGCCAGTTCCATTTTCAGCGGGGGTCGTACCGGGCCGGTAAGGTACACTTTCCAAGGTAAGACGTGATCCGGGCTGCCGGGTTGTCTGAAAGCCGCAGCTCCTGATCTTGGACGCCTGACCGACGTCAATACGGTTTCCCCGGTGATCCCTAATTTTGCGCCCCGTGCCGATCGGTACGGACCATTTTCAAAAGCAGCACACATCCATGAAGATCACAGTAGTAGGGGCCGGCAACGTCGGAGCAACATGCGCCGACGCTTGCGCACGCAAGGAGCTCGGGACCGAGGTGGTCCTGCTCGACATCAAGGAAGGTTTCGCCGAGGGCAAGGCGTTGGACATCTGGCAGACCGCTCCCATCAGCCTCTTCGATTCACGCCCGGTGGGCAGCACGAATGACTATTCCAAGACGGCCAATAGCGATGTGGTGGTGATCACCAGCGGCCTGCCCCGGAAGCCGGGAATGAGCCGTGATGACCTCATCGCGACCAATGCGGGCATCGTGAAGTCCGTCACTGAAAACGTGGTGCAGCACTCCCCGAACGCCGTCATCATCGTGGTGAGCAACCCGCTCGACGTGATGACCTATTGCGCCTTCCTCAATAGCAAGTTCCCCGCGCAGCGCGTCTTCGGCATGGCCGGCATCTTGGACACCGCCCGGTACCGCGCCTTTCTGGCCACGGAGCTCGGGGTGAGCCCGAAGGACATTCAGGCCGTGCTCATGGGCGGCCATGGCGATACCATGGTGCCCTTGCCGCGCTACACCACCGTTGGTGGTATCCCGGTTACGGAACTGATCGAAAAAGACAAGTTGGACACCATCGTTGAACGCACTAAAAAAGGTGGCGGTGAGATCGTGAACCTGCTGGGCACTTCCGCCTGGTATGCACCTGGCACGGCCGCCGCGCAAATGGTGGAGGCCATCGTCCGCGACCAGAAACGGGTGTTCCCGGTCTGCGCTTGGTTGCAAGGGGAATACGGCCTGAAGGACGTGTACCTCGGCGTGCCCGTGATCCTCGGCCGCAACGGCATCGAACGCATCATTGAACTGAAGCTCACCAAGGAGGAGCTGGCCCTCACCCAGGAAAGTGCCCAGTCCGTGAAGGAGGTGATGGCCGTGCTGGACCGCATGAACGTGCCTGCATAGGCGGCCACGACCTGCAATGAACGGGAAGGGCACCATGACGGTGCCCTTTTCTTTTCCGGACTGTGAAGATCTTTCTTAGTGCACGATGACCAAGCGCTTCGTCCATTGCCCCGTCCCGTTCACTAAGCGTACCGAGTAGAGGCCGGGTGCGAGATTTCCAAGGTCCATGCGGACCTGTGGGCGCTCAACAGGGAACCCGAGGACGATCCGACCCAGATCATCGAAGAGCTCAACCCGCATGTTCGGGACTAAGGGGGTGTGCATAAGGATGTCCACAGTACTGTTGGCCGGGTTGGGTGCAAGACTGAACACATTTTCCGCGGTTTCCGGTATTGCTGCGTCAACACCCGTCCAAATGCCGCTGGACCAGAAGCTCAATCCGCCCCGGTAGTTGCCGATCACCGCATCGAGCTGGCCATCGCCGGTGAAGTCATACAGCGCCACGGCAGTGCGGCCACCTTCATGAAGCTCCCCCCAAACGCTGTCGACCAGGTTCCAGGAGCCGCCTTCATTACCGGTGATGCCATCGTATAGATGGATACCGCCGGACTCACTTCCCGATATGCACTTTTTTTGACCTTGGCCGTCCATGTACAGAAACGGTACGCTGTAACCAGTGGTGCTCCAGTATTCATTCACTCGGACGGCGCCCAAGAGCTGGCTCTCCAAATGCCAAGATGGAGCCTGTGCAGTGCCTGCGTTCCTGTAATAATTGAGGTTCCCGTTGCGCTCGCCTACGATCAGGTCCAGAAGCCCGTCTCCGTCCAGGTCGAAAAGTTGGGGCGTGGCATTTGCGCCAACGTCGATCACCGTCCCGTTATCGTCGGTCATCAGTGCCTGTGTCAGTTGGAATTGCGCGACGGGACCGCCGGAGGTGTTATGGAAGAAATGCAGCCTGCCGGAGTTATCCCCATTGTTGTCACCGTCCCCGATGATCATGTCCGGATGCCCGTCGCCGTCCACATCACCGAAGGCGGGATGCATGCCCGGACCGAAGCCCAGCCCGGACAGCTGCGCATAGTCGTCGGTGATCAAATTGAACAATGGCGCCGTTGGGGTGCCGGTGTTCTCCAACAAGGCCAGCTTGCCGCTGTAGAAGCCACCGGCCAGATAGTAACCTTCATTGGCCACCACCAGATCCATCAGGCCGTCGCTGTTGTGGTCGAAAAGCACGGGGCGCGCACCCTCGCCAAAGTCCAACATATCCCCTTGGAAAAGATCGTCCTGCTGGAAATTGAAGACGGGGGCCGCGTCCGTGCCCGTGTTCCGGTAGTACCAGATACCGTGCGCATTCTCCGCGGCCGAACTGGAATTCGGTGCCACCACAAGGTCGCGTTTGCCATCGCCGTCGATGTCCACGAAGAAAGGAGCCAAGAATTGTTCGAAATAGACCCGTTGATCATAGATAGGGAACAGCGTATCCGTGGAGATCATGTTGGCGTGCGCCAAGGTGCCCCCGTTGATCAGACCGGTAAGGTCGGGTGAAAGAAAATCGCCAAGGATCAGATCCATGTCCCCGTCCCCGTCCAGGTCCAATGGCAGCACAGTGCTCCCTGAATGGGCGCGTTCGGAGGGGAAGTTGCTGCCTTCGTCATGAACGGGCAGTTCCGGGTTGGGCACGTTGTCCGCGCAGGGTGCGTTCAACGTGATGGCATTCCCGGAGATGGATTCCTGAAAGCCGCCCCAGCACCGGCTCCGGACCTCATAGGCCAAACTGTCACAGGTGCCATACAGCTCCATGCTCAGGTTCTTGTGGAACTCCAAGTAGTTGGATCCCCAGATGCTGAAGGTCAGTATGTCCAAGTCCCCGTCACCGTCCATGTCCGCGATCCCGGGCATGTCCACATTACTGATGTAGAGATTCGGGCTGACCGTTGGAACGTAATTGCTTCCCACCTGGTCATCCACCAAGGTGAAGGATAGGCCCGAGGCATCACTGGTATTCCGATATACTGCGAAGGCCCCGCTTGTATAGGCGAAGATGTCCGCCATGCCGTCGCAATTGTAATCCCGGAGCAAGGCCCAATCATGAAGCAAGGGGAAGGGGTAAACGTTGTCATAGGTATGGGTGGGCATGTAGGTGGCCTGGCCCGGGGTGCCCGTGTTGAGCAGGAAGATCGGCTTGTCACCGGAACGGTCCAATAGGAGTATGTCCAGCAGTCCGTCCTGGTCCAGATCGATGGTGGAGACCTGTGGAAAATTCAGTCCGCCCGCCCAGGCCATGGGCATCGGGACGCCCGCGCGCTGCACAGGGACCGTAGGGTTGAAGGTGAGGTCGGCCTGCGCCAAGGAATAAAGCGGTGCAACGCAGAGGAGAAGGAGGAGGGGCTTGGCGATCACGGGAGGGAAGGATGGGACGTGCACATTTCTCGACGGGGGCGGTATCGCAAAGGTACCCGTTCCGGCTACATAAGGCCGAGCACCGGGCGTGTCTTTTCTGACGATTTCGGGTGTTCCGGAGGGCAAGGGTCGGGCCGCATGGCTATCCTTCTATATTTGCCGCCCCGTTGGAGGGCCTTTTGTGCGTCCATTGGGTCACTTTCTGAAAAACCAATCAGTTTTCCATCATGCAGAATAAAGGTGCGCTCTGGGTGTTCACCATCCTGTTGACGCTCGCTTGCCTCTGGCAGTTATCGTTCTCGATCTTCACAGGCAAGTTTGAACGGAACGCCGGCAAGGTGGCGGCGGAATATGCCGATTCGGTCATGGCCGTCCCGGCCAACAAGGCCATGGACCACGACTCCGTGCTGCTGACCTATCAGAACCGATACATCCGTGAGCACGACGAGGAGATCGCCTATCCGGGCCTCGGCTATACCTACAAGGAGTGCAAGGAGAAGGAGATCAACCTCGGTCTTGACCTTAAGGGCGGTATGGCGGTCACCTTGGAAGTGGACATCCCCGACCTCGTGGACAACCTGAGCGGCAACAGTGAGGACCCGGCATTCCGCAATGCCCTCACCACCGCCCGTAGGCGCCTCACGAGCAGCAACAAGGATTTCATCACCCTGTTCGACGAGGAGTTCAAGAAGGCCGCCCCGAACGGGAGCCTCGCGGCCATCTTCAGCACGCAGGACAATACCACGATGTTCCCGCGCGAAAGCAACAACGAACAGGTGATCGCGTCTTTGCGTGAACAGGCCCAGATCGCATTGATCAACACCGAAAAGATCCTTCGCACCCGTATTGACAAATTCGGTGTGGCGCAACCCAGCATCCAGAAGCAGAGCCTCAGCGGCCGTATACAGATCGAACTGCCCGGGGTGAAGGACAAGGACCGTGTGCGGAACGTGCTTCAGAGCACCGCCAACTTGGAATTCTGGGAGACCTTCGACAACAACGACGTGTACATGAAGCTCTCCGAGGCTAATGACCGCCTCGCCGTCATGCTGCACCCGGAAATGGCCCGCGAGGACAGCATCAAAAAAGCAAGGAAGGAAGCTCTGGCTGCGGATACATTGAATACGGCCACGACGGACACCACAACGGCGGACAGTACGGTCGTGCCGTCCGAGGACAGCCTCGCTGATGCGCTTACCACCGACAGCTTGGGCAATGATACCGCCCTTACCGACGCAGAAAGCTTGGCCAAGAGCCCGCTCCTCAACAAGGACCGCCTTCAGCTCAACATCATGAACAACCAGGTGGTGCGCGGTGACGTGGTGGGCTATGCAGCAGTCAGCGATACCGCCACCGTGAACAAATTGCTCCGCATGGCCCCGCCCAAGAGCCCGGACCCCAGTCAGGTGATGAAGTTGGCCTGGGGCGCAAAGCCGATGCGGATGGGCACAGCGGACGGGAAGGATCGTGATTTCCTCGCCCTGCACGCACTGCGTGGCCCGCGCGGAGGGAAGCCCAAGTTGGACGGTAGCTACATCACCGATGCCCGACAGGACTTCGACATGAAGGGCGATGCCGAGGTGAGCATGCAGATGAACGCTGAGGGCGGCCAGAAATGGAAGCTCATGACCGGCGAGAACGTAGGGAAGCAGATCGCCATCGTCCTGGACGGCTATGTGGTCTCCGCGCCTAACGTGATGGGCGAGATCCCCGGTGGCCGAAGCAGCATTACCATGGGCGGTGCCGACGACCGTAACAAACAACTGGAGGAGGCCACTGACTTGGCCAACGTGCTCAAGGCCGGTGCTCTGCCAGCCCCCGCCCGCATCATCGACGAAACCGTGGTCGGCCCCTCGCTCGGTGCCGAGAACATCAGTCGCGGCATGTGGTCCTTCCTGTTGTCCATCTTCATGGTGATGGCCTTCATGGTGCTCTACTACAATGGCTCCGGCTGGGTGGCCAACGTGGCCCTGCTCTCCAACATCTTCATCCTTCTGGGCACATTGGCCTCGATCCAGGCATCCCTTACGCTGCCCGGCATCGCCGGTATCATCCTCACGGTGGGTATGGCCGTGGACGCGAACGTACTGATCAACGAACGGATCCGGGAGGAACTCCGGCATGGCAAAGCGGTGAAAACCGCCGTGGATCTGGGCTACAAGCACGCACTTTCCGCGATCTTGGACTCCAACATCACCACGTTCGCCATGGCCCTCATCCTCTACTTCTTCGGAGGCGGCCCGGTGAAAGGCTTTGCGACCACCTTGGCCATCGGTATCCTTACCTCGCTCTTTACCGCCATTTTCATCAGCCGCCTGATCATCGATCGCCGGTTGGAGAAGGGCAAGTCGCTCAGCTTCTGGCACAATTGGAACAAGAACATCTTCGCCGACCTCAATATGGACTTCATGAGCAAGCGGTTCGTGATGTACGCGGTGTCCGGTGTCATCATCATTGCCGGTCTGGTCTCCATGTTCACCCGCGGCTTCAACTACGGCGTCGACTTCTCAGGAGGTCGGCAGTACGTGGTGAAATTCGACAAGCCGGTGGACGTGGAACAGGTCCGTGGCGCCTTGGAAGGTGCCTTCAACACGGAAGGCTCCGCCCGCAGCTCCGTGAACGTGAAGACCTATGGCGGAAGCGACCAGGTGAAGATCACCACCAACTTCATGATCAACACGGCCACTACGGGTGCCGACCAGATCGTTGAAGGCAAGCTGAACGGTGCGTTGGCGCAGTTAGGCGGTGCACCGCCGATCGAATCCCGGAAGGTTGACCCCGTGATCAGTGACGACATCCGCAACAAGTCCGTGTGGGCCGTGGGCTTGTCCCTCGTCTTTATCTTCATGTACATCCTGCTGCGGTTCCGGAACTGGAAGTTCGGCCTTGGCGCCGTGCTCTCACTGGTACATGATGCGCTCATCGTCATGGGCGTGTACTCCATCTTCTACTCCATGATGCCGTTCAGCATGGAGATCGATGAGCAGTTCATCGCCGCCATCCTAACAGTGATCGGTTTCTCCATCAATGACACCGTGGTGGTGTTCGACAGGATCCGCGAATACTTGCAGGACCACAGGCGTGATCCGTGGGGGCAGGTGTTCAATAAGGCCATCAATTCAACGTTCGGCCGTACCATCAATACCTCGTTGACGGTGCTGATCGTGCTGCTGGTGATCTTCATCTTCGGTGCCGATTCCATCAGGGGCTTCGTCTTCGCGATGCTGGTGGGCATCGGCGTGGGCACCTATTCCTCCATTTTCGTGGCCAGTGCCATCGTGGTGGACCTGCACAAGGACGAGATCCCCGTGAAAACCAAGTGATAAGCACGGTGTGCCTTCATGTAAATGATCTGGAAGCCCCGCCTCGGCGGGGTTTTCTTTTGGGCAACGTGCAAGGGTGCAATAGTGCAAGGGGGCCAGGATGCACCCTCGCACCTTCCCACGCTCTCACCTTTTTGTTCTTTAACTCTTTGGGCATCTAACCTTTCCGACCAAGGCTCCCTACTTTCGCACCCCGGATGGGCGTACTTCTTTTTCTTGATGTCAGTGGCGGCGAACTGCTCGTCGTGCTGCTCTTTGTCCTGCTTTTCTTCGGAAGCAAGGGTGTGCCTGATGTGGCCCGCACCATGGGCCGTGCGCTCCGCCAGTTCCGCGATGCTACGGCCGACGTGCAACGAGAGATCGAGAAAGGCGCTTCAGACGTGAAAAAGGGGTTCGAGGAGCAGCGAAAGACCTTTCGCATTGAGCCACCAGAGCATGCCGCGTCCCAGAAGCAGGCCGATGCCCATGTGGTCCCCGCTGCACCGCCAACGCCCGAGGAGCCGATCGACATCTCCGTCGAGGCAAAGCTCTCTGAGGAAGGTGGATCACTGGGGAAGTAGAGCTTCCCGGCCGGCGTCTTCAAGGCCGGCCTGAATTGTCGGGTGCGGAAGACAGCACGCCCGGTCGCGTCCCGGGATATCCTCGGTCAGCCATTTCGGGACCCTGAACAGTATGGACCGGCAAAGGCCAGGCTTTCGGCCTAGATCCGCATATCTCGATCTTGAAAACGAAGATTATTCCGGCCACCCCTATTTTCAAACACCTGTTGACAAGAAAATATATCGGAATATGGGATCAGACCCCTTCGCCAACCTAATTTCGCCGCGGAAAAACAACAATTTCACATGACCCCCCCCAATTTGCGTTTCAAGGCCTTGTCCGATGTGCTCGGTCGGCAACCCAAGCATGTTCAGCGCCCCAGTAGCCGGATCAGTGACTATTTCGGCTCCAATGTGTTCAATGAGGGGGCCATGCGGATGTTCCTCACCGAGGATGCATACCGCGCCGTGCGTTCCGCCATCGAACGGGGCGAACGGATCGACCGCAGACTCGCCGACCAAGTGGCCAGCGGCATGAAGGAATGGGCTGCGAGCAAGGGCGCTACGCACTACACCCACTGGTTCCAGCCCCTCAATGGCTCCAGCGCCGAGAAGCACGATGCCTTCTTCGAACCCCTAGGGGACGGGCGCAGCATTGAACGTTTCGATGGAGGGATGCTCGTGCAGCAGGAGCCGGACGCGAGCAGTTTCCCCAGCGGAGGGATCCGCAACACGTTCGAAGCCCGGGGATATACCGCTTGGGATCCCGGAAGCCCGGCCTTTCTCATCAACCAGACCTTGTGCATCCCCACGATCTTCGTCAGCTACACCGGTGAGGCGTTGGATTTCAAGACCCCTCTTTTGCGCTCTGTCCGGGCATTGGACGAGGCGGCCACCGCCGTGTGCCGCTATTTCGACAAGAACGTGGGAAAGGTCAT
>Ga0209477_1001121_pt1 | contig 16384 bp, 16 predicted proteins | sample KloWWTupernatant_FD_187180 | JGI IMG/M metagenome (GOLD analysis project Ga0209477, IMG submission 187180) | Active sludge microbial communities from Klosterneuburg, Austria, studying microevolution and ecology of nitrifiers - Klosterneuburg... | ecosystem: Engineered > WWTP > Aerobic digester >... | reverse complement strand
CGGCGCCGGCTTCCAGAACTTCATCCAGACCGATGCCAGCATCAATCCCGGCAATTCCGGTGGCGCCTTGGTCAACCTCAACGGCGAGCTGGTGGGCATCAATACCGCCAGCTACAACCGGCAGGGTTCGATGGCCGGCAATATCGGGCTGGGCTTTGCGATCCCCGCCAACCTGGCCACCCGGGTCAAGGACCAATTGTTGGCCGGTGGCGTGGTACGGCGCGGCACCTTGGGCATCGACACCCAGGACGTGGATGCACGGCTGGCGAAGGGGCTGGGCTTGCTGGAAGCGCGTGGCGCCATCGTCACCCGCGTCTATCCCGGCTCCGCTGCCGGCTCCGCCGGCTTGAAGGTGGGCGATGTGGTGGTGGCCGCCAATGGCCAACCCATCGACAACGCCGAGGCCTTGCGTAATTTCCAGGGCCTGCAAGCGGCCGATGCCACCGTGGTGCTGGATGTGCGCCGCGAAGGCAAGCCGCTGCAACTGCGCAGCGGTCTGCGCGAAGCGCCCAAGGCACTGGCCGGCACCCAGCTGGATGCGCGTCTGGGCGGGGCCAGTTTTGCCGATTTGCCCGAATCGCTGCGCCGGCAAGGCCTGGCCGGAGTGCTGGTGGAAGACGTCACGCGCGGCAGCCGTGCTGCCCAAAACGGCCTGCAGCGCGGCGATGTGGTGCTGGCCGCCAGCAGCGGTGATTTCAGCGACCTCTCCGGCTTCCGCGCGAGCCTGACCAGGCCACCGCAAAACCTCGTGCTGCGGGTGTTGCGCGGCAACGTCAGCGGGCAATTGCAGATGCGTTGACGCACACATCCGCAAACGGTGCGACACTTGATCTTACCCACTGAACGAGGACGCGGCAGATGAGCGAACATACCGAAGCGGTCAAGAGCAATCTGGGCGATGCCGGTGCGCATTTGAAGCAGGCCGCCAGCGTGGCAGGCGGCGCAATCAAAAGTGCGGCGGGTGCGGCGGGTGACGAGTTGCGCGTGGGCAAGGCACAAGTGAAATCCGAACTGGCCGACGGTGCCGTGGCCGGCTTGGGTGCCGCCGAGCATCTGGGCGGTGCCGCCGGCGAGCAAGTCAACGCGCTGATGGACAAAGGCCGCGACCTGCTCGACAGCGCCGCCGAATTGATCCGTGAACGCCCGTTGGCGGCATTTGGCGTGGCGTTTGCGGCGGGGTGGATTATTTCCAAGCTTGGCCGCAGCGACAAGTAAGCACCCATGCATGCCAACGAGGACGCCCCGCAGGACACGCCGCGGGGCGCACCGGAGGATGCATCGGCGCATACAGCGCCCGGCATCGAAGAAACCCTGCGCGGCCTGCGTGACGAAGGCCGTGCGGGACTGAAGGTGGCTGCCGACGCGGCCAAGGCGCTGCGCATCCTGGTGGCCGCGGATGTCTCGCTGGCGCGCAGCGCGTTCGGCCGCACGCTGGCCTTCACCGGCGTCGCGATCGCCTTTGGTGCCTCCGCCTGGCTGCTGCTGATGGCGGCGATGGTGGCGGCGCTGGTGGCTGCCGGACTGTCGTGGCTGGTGGGGCTGCTGATTGCCGCTGCGCTGAGCGTGGTGGCCACCGCCGCCGCGGGTTTCTGGGCGATGCGCTACTTCGAGCACACTCGCCTGAAAGCCACGCGTCGCCAGCTGGCCCGGTTGGGCGTGGGCGAACTGGCCGACTTCATACCCGATGCGGGTGGCGTGCAGTCCGGCGAGGCCGCCGCGCAGAAGGTGGCCGAGGTCGAAGCGCAGATCGGCACGCCGCCGAAGAAGGGTCTCGGCATCGACGTGACACCGCCGTAAGGGAACCGCGATGGGATTCGACGCGCTGCTCACAAAGGTCAAACAGGCGGAAGAGACGCTGGAAGCCCGCGAGCGCGAAGCCGTTGGCCGCTGGCAACACTTGAAAGCGAGCTGGTGCGCGGCGTGGACGCCGGGCCGGATCGTCATCGTGGGGCTTGCCACGGGCTTCGTGACCGGCCGCGCCAAACCCGCACAGCTGGCGAGCAGTGGCAACGGCGTGGTGGCCCTGCTGCGCACGCTGGCGCCGCTGCTGGCCGGCCTGCAGGCAGGCGTGCAGACCGCGCAGGCGGCGCAGGAGGAAGTGCAAGAGGCCCCACCCGCGGCAGCGCCCGCACCGGCACCTGCGCCCGAACCTGTTGTTCCGCCCAGCTACGGGGCGATTCCGTGAGCCTTTCCGCCGACGCCGCGATGGTGGACGTAGCGGCGCCTCCCGCGCCTGAACCTGCCCCGCCCGCGCCGCGCCCGCGCGCGCCGCTGTCGTTGGTGGTGCTGGCGGTGCTAGCGGTCGCCTACACGTTGTGGGCCAGCCAGGATCTGATCCTGCCGGTGCTGCTGGCGATGTTCTTCGCGCTGATCGGCAACCCCATCATCCGACTGCTGCAGCGCCTGCACGTGCCGCGTTTCCTGGCCGCGCTGGCGGTGCTGTGCGGCGGCATCGCGCTGACCGTGCTGCTGGGCCTGCAGCTGATGCAGCCGGCCAGCGAATGGGTGCGCGAGGCGCCGCGCGAACTGCGCACCCTGACACCCAAGTTGCAGAAGCTGACCAAGCCGGTGCAGGAGGCCAACCGCGCCGCCGAGAACATCGCCCGCGTGGCTGGCGGCGAGAACACGAGCAAGCCGGTGCAGGTGGTACGCACGGAGGTCAACGATCCGTACAAGTCGCTCACCGCCACCCCGATGATGATGGCCTCGGTGCTGGCAGTGGTGCTGCTGACGTTCTTCTTCATGGTTTATGGCCAGGACCTGCAGCGGCACGCGATCGCGCTGTTGCCGGACCGGCAGAAGAAGAAGCTGACGGTGGAGATCCTGCAGGCCATCGAGATCGAGATCAGCCGCTACGTGCTGACCATCAGCGCGATCAACGCCGTGGTGGGCCTGGCCATCGCCGGCTGCCTGTGGTTCTTCCTCGGGATGCCGCTGGACGAGGCGCTGCTGTGGGGCACGATGGCGATGCTGCTCAACTTCGCGCCCTACGTCGGCCCGCTGATCGGCATCGTGGTGATGCTGCTGATGGGGTTCTCCAGCTACGACGAGCCGCTGCGCGCGCTGCTGCCGGCAGCGATCTACCTGGGCCTGCACACGCTGGAAGGACAGATCGTGACCCCGATCATCCTGGGTCGGCGGATGGCGCTGTCGCCGCTGGTGCTGATCCTGGCGCTGATGGTGTTCGGCTGGCTGTGGGGAATCATCGGCCTGCTGCTGGCGGTGCCGATGCTGGTCTGCGTGAAGATCATGCTGGAGAAGATGGAAGGCATGGACGGCTGGGCGCGCCTGCTCGAATAACCGGGCCGCCCGCCGACCCTCCGGTGGGCGGCCCTGACTGGCCGGCCTACAATGGCGGGGTGAACCTGCCCATCCGCGCCATCACCTTCGATCTCGACGACACCCTGTGGCCGTTCGCTCCCATCGGCGCGCGTATCGAGAGCGCACTGCACGCATGGTTCACCGAACACAGCCCGCGCACCGCCGAGCGTTTTCCCATTTCGGAAATGCGCGCACTGCGCGACCGGGTGTTTACCGAGTTCCCCGAGCATGCGCATGATCTGGGCCTGTTGCGGCGGCTCAGCATCGAACGCGCACTGCACGAAAGTGGCGATGACCCGGCACTGGCCAGCGCCGCCTATGCGATTTTTTTTCACGAACGCAACCGGGTGGATTTCTATCCCGACGCCATGCCAGGCCTGCACCGCATCGCCGCACAACGGCCGATCGCCGCATTGACCAATGGCAATGCCGATTTGGCCGTGATTGGCATTGCCAGCTTGTTTCGCTTCCAACTGGGTGCGCGCGAATATGGCGCGCCCAAACCCGACAGCGGGTTGTTCCGGGAAGCCTGCCACCGGTTGGGCGTCGCCCCGGATAACGTCTTGCACGTGGGCGATCATCCGCACATGGATGTGCAAGGTGCTGCCGACGCTGGCCTGCACACGTGCTGGATCGATCGCGGCGACCACCATTGGCCGGACGATCTGGCTCCGCCCGATGTGCATGTCACCACACTCACTGCGCTGGCCACCTGGCTGGAATCCGGCGCGTCTTTCGGGAATCTGCCATGACCTTGCCCGCTGCCTATACCCACGACACCGCCGCCGCATTGCCATTACACCTGATCAGCAAATCCAGCCATGCCGAATGGCTGGCAGCGCAGCCTGCACATGTGCAAGCGTGGCTTGCGAGTCATCACTTTGATGGCAGCAGCGGCAGTGCACACACTTGGGCGGATGCCAACGGGCACCTGGCCGGTGCGGTTCTCGGGGTTGAAGACCCGCTGGATCCGTATGCCTACGCGCATGCGCCGCGCGCACTGCCGGCCGGTACTTGGCAGGCAGTCACCAGTCTCGACCCCGCTGCACGCAATGCGCTGCAACTGGGCTGGGGGTTGGGCTGCTACCGCTTTGATCGCTACAAGGCATCCACGCGAGCCACCCCACAGCTGGCGTTGTCCGGTTTCGATAGCGAAACCCTGGACGTATTGGCGGCCTGCCTGCGGGTGCGTGATCTGGTCAACACCCCCACCGAACACATGGGCCCGGATGAACTGGAGGCGATGGCACGCACCGTGGCGACTGCACATGCGGCCAGCATCACCGTCATCGCTGGCGACGACTTGTTGACGCACAACTACCCGACCATTCATGCGGTAGGCCGCGCCTCGCATCGCGCACCGCGCCTGATCGAACTCAGCTGGGGCGAGGCCGCGCATCCGCATGTCGTGCTGTGCGGCAAGGGCGTGTGCTTTGATACCGGCGGGCTGGATCTGAAAGCCGCTGCCGGCATGCGCAACATGAAAAAAGATATGGGCGGTGCCGCGCATGCACTGGCACTGGCCGAACTGGTGATGGCGCGCAAATTGCCACTGCGCATCACCCTGCTGATTGCCGCCGTGGAAAATGCCGTCGGCCCGAATGCCTTCCGCCCCGGCGACATCGTCACCACCCGCAAAGGCGTGAGCGTGGAAATCGACAATACCGATGCCGAAGGCCGGCTGGTGCTGTGCGATGCGCTGACGCGCGCGTGCGAATTGCAGCCGACGCTGCTGCTGGATTTCGCCACGCTTACCGGTGCCGCACGCATTGCCTTGGGTCCCGACTTGCCAGCGCTGTATGCCAACAACGATGCCCTGGCCAATGCATGGCTGAGCGCCGGCATGCAAACCCGTGATCCGCTGTGGCGGATGCCGCTGTGGCGCCCTTACCTGCGCTATCTCACCAGCGGCATTGCGGATCTGGCCAATGCCAGCAATTCCAGCATGGCCGGCAGCGTGACCGCCGCTTTGTATCTGGAACGCTTTGTCAGCGAGGGCACGCGCTGGGCACATTTGGATGTGTATGCATGGAACGATAGCGATCGCCCCGGCCGCCCCGCAGGCGGCGAAGCATTGGGCCTGCGTGCGGCGTTCGCGATGCTGCAAGGACACTGCCTGTAGCGCAGCGCAAGCTTCGCGCCACGGATTTTTGCTCTGCGCTCTGCGGCTTTACAGCCAGCCTTTCTGCCGCGCCAGGCGATAGGCTTCGATGCGGTTGCCGACGCCGAGTTTGCCGATCGCTTCCGACAAGTAATTGCGCACGGTGCCGTGCGAGAGATTGAGTTGCTGCGCGATTTCGCTGGCGGACAGGCCTTCACCGGCCAAGCGCAGGGCTTGGCGTTCGCGGTCGCTCAAGGGGTCGGCTTCGCCCCAGGCATCGATGGCCAATTGCGGGTCGATGGCGCGGCCGCCGCGTTGCACGTTGCGGATGGCGTCGGCCAGTTGCTCGGCAGGGGCATCTTTCAGCAGATAGCCGCGCACGCCGGCATCCAATGCGCGGCGCAAAAAACCGGCACGCGCAAACGTGGTGACGATCACCACTTTCACCGGCAGTTCATGACGGGCGATGCGTTGCGCCAACTCCAGCCCGGTCAGGCCGGGCATTTCGATGTCTGTCACCAGCACGTCGGGTTTGAGCCGTTGCAACTCGCGCCATGCCGCTTCGCCGTCGACGGCGCTGCCAACAACCTCGAGATCGGATTCCAACGACAACAGTGCCGACAATGCGCCGCGCAGCATCGCCTGGTCTTCCGCCAGCAAAATACGGATCATGCGTGCCCCTGCGCTTCGCGTGGCAGCACACCCACCGCGCCCACCGCGCGCAAGGGCAGCAGCGGTTCACGCCAGATCAGAGGCACCCGTATCAGCAACCGGGTGCCGCCAGCGCGTGGCGAGTCCACGCTCAGGCTGCCGCCCAGCTCGCGCACGCGGTCGCGCATGCCCGACAGGCCATTGCCATCCACGCTCACGCCGCCGCGTCCGTTGTCGCGGATGCGCAGTTGCACGGCGTTGTCTTCCCGCACGAATTCCACCTGCGCCTGCACCGCCTGCGCGTGCCGGGAAATATTGGTGACTGCTTCACGCAGCACCAGCGCCAACCCGCGTTCCACCTCGGGCGGCAAGCCTTGCGGCGGCGGCACGTAGTCAAATTGCACCTGCGTGGTTTCCAGCAACAATTTGGCCGAAGCCAATTCCGCGGCCAGGTCGGTGGCGCGGATGCCGGTCACCGCGCTGCGTACTTGCGCCAGCGCTTCGCGCGCCACGCGTTCGGCGTCTTCCATTTCACTTTTGGCGCGGGCCGGATCACGCTCGAACAATTTGCGCGACAGCTCCAGCTTCAGCGTGATCAGCGACAAGGTATGGCCCAGCAGGTCGTGCAAGTCGCGGCCGATGCGCTCGCGCTCGGCAGTGGCGGCCAGCCGCCGCACCTCGTCCTGCGACAGTGCCAGCGCCGCGTCTTTTTCCTGACTGGCGTGTTCGACATTGATGATGGTGCCAATGACGAAGGTCATCACCGGCACCCACAACCACAACGAAGACGGATACCCAATCCACGCCGCCACCGCCACATACACCAGATTCATCGCCAGCAGCTGCAAGGCATAGGTGACAAAGCGCATCCGCTGCCCGGACACCCGCAACATCACGCAGCCGAAGACGAAATAGCTCAACCCCGATGGATACCAGCGCAGCAGCAGCAAACTCAGCGCCGCCATCGCCAGCGCATACCGCCAGCCGTGGCGGCGCGGGCCCACGATCACCTTGACGTACAACCACAGGAACAGCGGATACGACAGCAGCGTGAGTGCGCCCCATCGCGAGCTGTAGCCTTCGCCAAACAACGGGGTGAGAAAGATCCACAACGACCACAGCAAATGGATGCCGTTTGTCCACGGTGATTTGCCACGCCGAATATCGAATGCCGCCGCCGAATCCGGCGCGGGGGTGAGGTGTTGGCGCAACCAGGTGGGCAGAGTCATGTGGATATCCTAAGCCAATGCCTCAGCCGTAGCGGCGCAAACGGCGTGCGGCAAGCAGCACGAACCCGACCGTGAAGCCCAGCAGCACCAGTACATGCGGCCACGCGGCACCGGTAGTGAAGCCCACCGCGCGCTGTGCCAACACATTCAGGTGGTAGCTGGGCCAAATCGGTGCCAGCTGTTGCAGCAGCTTGGGCATCATCGACAACGGGAACCACAACCCGGACAGGAACGCCATCGGCAGATAGATCATGTTGAGCAAACCCGGCGCGCCCTGGCCTTTGAGCAGGGTGCCCACCCACAAGCCCAGCGCGCAGAACGGCAACACGCCCAGCGCATCCACCAGCAGCAAGCTGGCCACTTGCGCGGCACTCAGCGAGGCATGTGCCAGACCCAGTGCCAACGCCAGCAACAACGCGCCGACGACAAACGCCACGCACACCGCCATCAACATCTTGCCCAACAGATAAGCACCCGGCGGCATCGGCAGGGCGCGCTTCAAGGTCAACAGGCCACTGTCGCGTTCCAGCGCCAGCGACACGCCAAAGCCGAACAAGCCCGGCGCCATCACCCCGAAACTGCTGTAGCTGGCCAGCATGTAGCGTGCCGCTTCGTCGTTGCCGTGATTGAGCACCAAGCCGAACATCACGAAGAACACATTCGGAAACAGGATGATCGGCAACAAGAATCCGGGGTTGCGCAGATAGCGCAGCACTTCGCTGCGCGCTTCTTCCAGATACGCAGCGAACACACGGCGGCGTGGCATGGTGACGGTCATGTTCATCAGGCGGCCTCCGCCAGCGTGGGCGATGCTTGAGCATCGCGGGTGAGTTCGGTAAACACTTCAGACAGTCCGGCAGCGCGTACTTCCAGTGACGCCAGGGTGATGTCTTCGGCCAGCAGGCGACGCACCAGCAGCTCGGCATATTCGGTGGACAGACACAGGCGTTCGCCATCGCTGCGTGCTTCGGCCACTTCCGGCCATGCGGCAACTTCACCCAATGGCAAGCGCGTGGAACACCACACCCGCTTGAGCGCGATGCGTGCGCGCAGCGCGTCCACACTGCCCTCGCTGATCACGCGGCCGTGCGCCATCACGCAGACGCGGTCGGCCAGCGCTTCGGCCTCTTCCAGATAGTGGGTGGTCAGCACCACCGCATTGCCTTCGGCAATCAAATGGCGAATGGCGGCCCACAATTTTTGTCTGGCGTCGATATCCATGCCCACGGTGGGCTCATCGAGGAACAACAAGCGGGGCCGCCCGCACAGGGCCAATGCAAATTGCACGCGCCGCTGTTGGCCACCGGAGAGTTTGCCGTAGGGGCGATGCAGAAGATCGGCCACGCCGGCCAACTCAGCACTCTCGATCACGCTGCGCGGGTTGGGATAGTAGCTGGCGGTCAGCCGAATCAATTCGCCCACGCGCAAGGTGGGCGGCAATTGCGCGTCCTGCAACATCACCCCGATCTGCCGCCGTGCGGCGATGTCCTGCGGGTCGTGGCCGAACAATTCCACGCGGCCGGCATCGGCGCGGATCAGCCCCAGCAGCAGGCCAATCGCGGTGGTTTTGCCTGCGCCATTGGGGCCAAGCAGGGCGAGCAGTTCGCCACTACGCAACTCCAGATCGAAGCCATTGAGTGCGCGCAATGCGCCGTAGTGCTTGCTGACACCGTGCAGCCGTGCCAGCGCCGTGTTTGCAACATGTCGCATCGTAGTGTCCTTGGCGGGAGTGGCGTCATGTTCGGGTGGCACGGGCGCATTGCCCATTCCCCGCCGTCATCGCAATGGCATGACAGTTGTCAGCGGACAACGACCGCGATGCCGCCTACTCTGACCACCACTTCGCCACGGGCTGCGTGCACACTGTGCGCAACCTCATTCAAGCATCGACCTATGACCAGCCATGCCGACCTGCTCAATTCGCTGAAGATCGACCGCAATGCCGCGCCGCCTGCGTCCTCGCGCAAGGGTCTGTGGATCGGCGTGGCCGTGGCTGCTGCGGTGGTTGTGATTGCCGGCGGCGCATTCGCGCTGCGCGGCGGCAAGGCGATGGATGTGCAGGTGGTTGAAGCCACCGCGATTGGCAGCGGCGGCAGCGCCAATGCCTCGGTACTGGATGCCACCGGCTATGTGGTGGCGCGGCGCATGGCGACGGTGTCGGCCAAGGTGACCGGCAAGGTGCGCGAGATTCTGATCGAAGAAGGCCAGCACGTCGAAGCCGGTCAAGTGCTGGCGCGGCTGGATCCGGTGGATGCCAATGCGCAGCGCACGCTGTCGGCCGCGCAGCTTTCGGCCGCGCAAAGCCAGAGCGCCAGCGTGCAGGCACAACTCAAACAGGCCGAAGCCGATGCTGCGCGCTTGTCGAGTCTGGTCAAACAACAATTGGTGTCGCGTGCGCAGTTTGATCAAGCCATCGCTGCACGCGATGCACTGCGTGCACAACTGGTCACCAGCCAGCGCAATGCACAGGTAGCGCGTGATGGATTGCAGATTGCCGATAACGGCGTGGACAACACCATCGTGCGGGCTCCGTTTGCCGGGGTGGTGATTGCCAAGGCTGCGCAGCCGGGCGAAATCGTGTCGCCGTTGTCAGCCGGCGGCGGCTTCACCCGTACCGGCATTGGCACGATTGTGGATATGGCCTCGCTGGAAGTGGAGGTGGAAGTGGGCGAGTCGTACATCGGCCGCGTGCAGCCAGGCATGGCCACCGAAACCGTGCTCAATGCGTATCAGGATTGGAAAATTCCGGGCAAGGTGATTGCGATCATTCCCGCCGCCGACCGCGGCAAAGCCACGGTCAAAGTGCGCGTGGCGCTGGATGCCAAAGATGATCCGCGCATCGTCCCCGACATGGGCGCACGGGTGAGTTTCCTGGAAGCGGCCAAACCCGCTCAAGCGCAAGCCAAGCCGGGCGTGTTGATTCCCGCCAGCGCCATCGTGCAGCGTGACGACCAGGATGTGGCGTTCGCGATCCGTGGCGAGAAGGCCGAGCGCCGCACGCTGAAACTTGGCCGCACGCTGGGCGATGACCGCGAAGTGCTCAGTGGGATTGCCGGTGGTGAACAAGTGGTGCAGTCGCCGCCAGACAATCTGACCGATGGCGCCAAGGTGCGCATCGCGCAGGAATGAATTTCCAACTTCAATCAGGTGAAACCCATGTCCACCCTCGTCAGCATTCGCAATCTGCACAAGACCTATCAGCGCGGGCCGGAGAAGGTCGATGTGCTGCGCGGCATTGATCTCGACATCATCGAAGGCGATTTCGCCGCCCTGATGGGCCCGTCGGGTTCAGGCAAAACCACCTTGCTCAATTTGATTGGCGGGCTGGATTCCCCCAGCGCCGGCAGCATCGAGGTGGCCGGCCAGCACATCGAAACCCTGCGCGAAGGCCAGCTGGCGCAGTGGCGCAGCAATCATGTGGGCTTCGTGTTCCAGTTCTACAACCTGATGCCCACCTTGAGTGCGCAAAAGAATGTGGAGTTGCCCTTGCTGCTGACCAATCTGTCGGCCGCACAGCGCAAACAAAATGCGGCGACCGCTTTGCAATTGGTGGGCCTGGCCGATCGCGCCAAACACAAGCCCAATGAACTCTCCGGTGGTCAACAGCAACGCGTGGCGATTGCGCGTGCGATTGTTTCGGATCCCACCTTGTTGATTTGCGATGAGCCCACCGGCGATCTGGACCGGCAATCGGCGGAAGACATTCTGGGCTTGTTGCAAGAACTCAACCGCACCCACGGCAAAACCATAGTCATGGTGACCCACGACCCCAAGGCCGCCGAGTACGCCACGCATACGCTGCATCTCGACAAGGGCAACCTGGTCGAGCAGTCCGCGCACGCCTGAGCCGGAGACGCCCCATGAAATATTTTCATCTGATCTGGGCCGCATTGGCCCGCAGCAAAACCCGCACCTTGCTGACGCTGATGTCGGTGGTGGCCGCGTTCTTGCTGTTCGGCATGCTGGACTCGGTGCGGGTGGCGTTCAATTCCGGCGGTAGCGTGGCCGGTGCCAACCGCATGGTGACGATGTCGCGCCTGTCCATCACGCAGATGCTGCCGTACAGTCTGGATGCGCAAGTACGTGCGGTGCCGGACGTCAAGAAGGTTGCATTTGCGGCGTGGTTTGGCGGCATCTACCGCGACCCGAAAAACTTCTTTGCCAATTTCAGTGTCAGCCCCGACTACTTGGACCTGTATCCGGAGTTCAAGCTGCCGGCGGCGCAGAAAAAAGCATGGCTGGCCGACCAACGCGGCGCGATTGTGGGCGAAGCCTTGGCCAAACAATTTGGCTGGAAAGTGGGCGACACCATTCCCTTGCAGGCCACGATCTTCCCCACCAAGGGCAGCAATGACTGGCAGTTCACCTTGCGCGGCATCTACCACGTGGATGACCCCAAGCAAAAAGCACAAGAGCGCGTGCTGTTCTTCCACTGGAAATACTTTGATGAAGCCAACGACTACGTGAAAGGCCGGGTGGGCTGGTGGATCGTGGAGCCGTCCAATGGCGGTGCAGCGGATCGTGTGGCCAAGGCCATCGACGCCTTGAGTGCCAACTCCGACCACGAAACCAAAACCCAGAGTGAAGCGGCCTTCAACCAAAGTTTTGCCAAGCAATTTGCCGATATCGGGTTGATTGTCTCGGCGATCATGGGTGCGGTGTTCTTCACCTTGTTGCTGCTCACCGGCAACACCATGGCGCAGGCCGTGCGCGAGCGCATTCCGGAATTGGCGGTGCTCAAGACCATTGGCTTTTCCAACCGCAGCGTGCTGTGGCTGGTGCTGGCTGAATCGGTGCTGCTGGTGGTGCTGGGCGGCGTATTGGGCATGCTGCTGGCGGCGGTGATTGTGCCGATGGTCAGTGCGGCCAGCGGCGGCATGATCCAGCTGCCTGGCTTGCTTGGCCAGACCTGGGGCATGGGGCTGGCCCTGATGGTGGGTATTGGTGTGCTGGTGGGGTTGTTGCCGGCACTGCGCGGCATGCGCTTGAACATTGTTGATGCATTGGCCGGACGCTGAGAAGGCTCGAAGAGGACACGCAAATGAAACGATTTTTTTCGAGCTTGTTGACCGTGCTGGCACTGGTCATCCTGCTGACGATCTGGATCAAGCTGCCTTGGTTCGCTGTGCTCGGCATTGCCATCGCCATTGCACTGTGGCTGTTGACCACCCGCAGCGGGCGACTGGCGCGCGAAGCCACCAAGCTCGGGATTGCCGGATTGCCGCAGCGCTGGGGCGCATCCAGCGTGATTGTGATCGGGATTGCCGGTGTGGTGGGCGTGTTGGTGGCGATGCTGGCGATGGGCGAAGGCTTCAAGGCCACGCTGGATAAAACCGGCGATGACAGCACCGCGATTTTGCTGCGCGCCGGCTCGCAGGCGGAAACCAATTCGGTGATTACGCGTGATCAAACGCCGCTGATCGCGGCCCTGCCCGGCATTGTGCATGCCGCAGATGGCAAGGCGTTGGTGTCGCCGGAGTTGTCGCAGGTCGTCAATCTGGTCAGCCGCAACGATGGCAGCGATGTGAATGTGCAGTTCCGTGGTGTGGGCCCGGAAGGCTGGGCGATCCGCCCGCAGATCAAGATCGTGCAGGGCCGCAAGTTCAACCCCGGCTTGCGTGAAATCGTGATTGGCAAAGGCGCGCAAACCCAGTTCCGCGATATGGCGGTGGGCAAGCAATTGAAGCTGGCCAATCAGCAATGGACGATTGTCGGGGTGTTTGAAGCCAAGGATTCGCACGACTCCGAACTGTGGACCGATGCCGATGTGTTGGGCCCGTCCTATCAACGGCAAGCGTTCCAGTCGGTGACGGTGAAGCTCACCGGCCTGTCCGGCTTCAAGCAACTCAAGGCGGCATTGGCCGGTGACCCACGCCTGAAACTGGATGTGGCCACCACCCGCGACTACTACGGCAAGCAGTCGGAAGGCCTGACCAAACTGATCAGGATTCTGGGCAGCGTGATCGGCGTGATCATGGCCATTGGCGCCGTGTTTGGCGCACTCAACAGCATGTATGCAGCGGTGGCCGGGCGCGCACGCGAAATTGCGACCTTGCGCGCACTGGGCTTCCGTGGCCTGCCGGTGGTGACGGCGGTGATGCTGGAAACCATGTTGTTGGCGCTGCTGGGCGGCGTACTCGGTGCGGCGATTGCATGGCTGGTGTTCAACGGCTACACGGTCAGCACGCTGGGCAACAACTTCAGCCAGGTGGTGTTCCAATTCAAAGTCAGTCCGGAACTGGCATGGACCGGCCTGAAATGGGCGCTGGGCATTGGTTTGGTCGGCGGGTTGTTCCCGGCGTTGCGGGCGGCACGGCTGCCGGTGACGGAGGCGCTGCGTGCCGCTTGATGGCACCCTCTCCTTCCCGATGAAGGAGCGCGCGGCTCAGCCACGCCGCCGCGAACGCCACAGTCCCTCACCGGCATACAGCGCCAGTGCGATCCAGATAAAGCCAAAGCCAATTGCACGTTCGCGACCGAAGGGTTCGCCCAGCACCAGCACGCCCATCAGCAATTGCAGCGTGGGCGAGATGTATTGCAGCAGGCCGACCAGCGAATACGGGATGCGCTGCACGGCGGCGGCAAACCCGATCAGCGGCAGTGCGGTGAGCACACCACCGAACACCAGCAAGCCGGTCACGCCGGCACCCCACGCGGGTGTTTGGCCGTGCGCCAGCAAATGACCCTGCCCATTGCGTTCCGTCCACAGCAAAAACGCCAACGCGGGCAGCAACAGGAACAGGCTTTCCACCCCCAAGCCACGCACCGGTGGTGCGCCCAGCAGTTTGCGCACCAAACCATAGCTGCCGAACGAGATGGCCAGCGCCAACGCAATCCACGGGAAGCTGCCGTAGTTGAGGGTCAGCCACAGCACACCCAGCGCGGCGATGGCCACCGCAGCCCATTGCACACGGTTCAGCCGTTCATGCAGCACCAGCACGCCCAGCACAACGTTCAGCAACGGGTTGATGAAGTAGCCCAGCGCCGATTCCACCACGTGGCCGGCATTCACCGCCCAAATGTACAGGCCCCAGTTGAATGCGATCAGCGCGCCGCTGAGCACCAGCATGGGTGCGGCATGCGGGCGGGCCAGGGTTTCCCGCAGCCAGCTGCGGCCGTACTTGAGGCTCAGCCAACCGCACACGAACAATGCGCTCCACACCACCCGATGCGCGATGATTTGCAGCGAGGGCACCACTTTCAGCAAATGCCAGTACAGCGGCATCAGGCCCCACGCCACATAGGCCGCCACCGCGATCCAAACCCCGCGCCGGTCCAGCGTGCCCGCATTCATCGTGCCGTCCTCATCATGCGGTTTTGGGTGCACGGGTTTTGGCCAGCGTGATCACCACCACGCCCAGCAAAATCACGCCCATCGCCGCCAATTCGCGGCCACCGAAGCGCTCATGCGCAAGCAACGCGCCGAGCACCACCGCGATGGCCGGGTTCACATACGCGTAGCTGCTGGCCAGCGCGGGCCGGACATGGTGCAGCAGCCAGATGTAGGCGGAAAACCCGACCAAGGACCCCATCACCACCAAATACCAGAACGCGCCGATGGCGTGTGCCGAAGGCAGCTGATGAAACCGTTCGCCCACCAGCGTCCCCACCACGCACATCGCCACGCCGCCGCACAGCATTTGTCCGGCCGAGGTCATGAAGGGCGATGGCAAATCGCGGCCTTTGCTCCAGATCGAACCGTACGACCACGCGACTGAGGCCAGCAACAGCGCGGCCAACCCCATCGGCGTACCGGCCAGACTGCCACCGGCGCTGAGCCACAGCACGCCCAGAAACCCGATACTCAAACCCAGCCATTCCAACGGGCTGGGGCGATGCCCGCGCAGCGCGGCAAACACGCCCATCCACAATGCCGACGACGACACGATCACCGCGGTCATCCCCGATGACACGGTTTGTTCGCCGAAATTGACCAGGCCATTGCCCATCAGCAACAGCAGCGCGCCCATCATCGCCATGTTGCGCCATTGCCCTCGGCTGGGTGCGGGAACCCCGCGCCAGCGCAGGAAGGCGTACATCAAACTGCCGGCGATGATGAAGCGCACGCCGCCCAGCAGGAACGGCGGGAAGCCACCTTCCAGCGCAAACCGAATCGCCAGATAGGTGGAGCCCCAGATGATGTAAAGCGCGATTAATGCGGTTGCAATCTGGGTCGAGGTGGCGGCTGACGATGCGGTTGAATTTGAGGCAGACATCGAACGTGTTCCAAACAGCGCGGGCACCTGGGGGAGCCCAAGGTGCCCGCGGATAAACGGAAGGGGTTTGCGTTTGGTGGACTAATCCGCCCAATGCCCGGCAGCGTTATGGGTTGCAGGCAGTACTTGCGCGGCCAGTTTGGCATCCTTGCCCAGCAAGCCGATGGCATCGCCCAGAATGACCGCGGATTCACGCAGCAGCGGGTCGGTTTGCTTCTTCGCCGCTTCCTCGCGCGCTACCGAATCGGCGACGTTGCGCTCATCGACCGCCAGCCCATCATCGGCGCGCGACTCCAGCAGCGGGTCCTGATTGATGCCAAGCCGCTTGCGTTCCTCGGCGCGCTGTTGCCGCTGCGCATCGAACCTGTCGCGCTCGGCACGGCGCTCGGCTTCGTTCAGCGAGATGGATTTCTTGGCCGTTTCCTCGCGGAATTTGCGCACATCATCCACCCACCACTGGTATTCCACATCCTTGGCCGAACGCGCCTGATGCAGGGCATCCAGCTGCATCAGCAATGGCGAGAAATTGCCATAACGCAGATGTGATGCGGCAGCAATACGCGTCCACGGCAGGGCATTGGGATAGGTGCTTTCGCCAAATTCACTGGCATCCACGCTGACGGGGAACGCCACATCCGGCTCCACACCCTTGTTCTGGGTGCTGCTGCCATCCGGGCGGAAGAATTGCGCCACGGTCAATTTGACCTCGCCAAAGCGTGGCTTTTCATTGGCTGGCCAGCGATCCAGATCGACCATGGTTTGCACGGTGCCCTTGCCGAAGGTGGTTTCACCGATGATCAGGCCGCGCCCGTAATCCTTGATCGCACCCGCCACGATTTCCGAGGCCGAGGCCGAACCACGATTGA
>Ga0209477_1001119_pt1 | contig 16404 bp, 11 predicted proteins | sample KloWWTupernatant_FD_187180 | JGI IMG/M metagenome (GOLD analysis project Ga0209477, IMG submission 187180) | Active sludge microbial communities from Klosterneuburg, Austria, studying microevolution and ecology of nitrifiers - Klosterneuburg... | ecosystem: Engineered > WWTP > Aerobic digester >... | reverse complement strand
CCGGCTGTACATCCTCGCCACCCTGATCGGCTTCGCCATCCGCGGCATCGTCCCGTGGTGGCTCGTTGTCCTGCTCGCCGCCCGTGACGGGCTGATGGCCAGCACCATCTGGCCGGCGCTGCGCCGCCGCGGGTTCGCGAGCCTCCCCGTCCACTTCCTCGGCAAGGCCGCGACCTTCGCCCTGCTCAAGACCTGCCGCACCACCGCGATCTTCCAGCTCGAGTCGCGCGGCATGAAGGAGCTGGTGCGCAAGCTCAAGCCCGACACCTTCGACGACATCGTCGCGCTGGTGGCGCTGTTCCGTCCCGGCCCGCTGCAGTCGGGCATGGTCGACGACTTCATCGCGCGCAAGCACGGGCGCGCCGAGGTCAGCTACCCGCACCCGCTGCTGGAACCGATCCTCAAGCCGACCTACGGCGTGATCGTGTACCAGGAGCAGGTGATGCAGATCGCGCAGGTGCTGGCCGGCTACACGCTCGGCGGCGCCGACTTGCTGCGGCGCGCGATGGGCAAGAAGAAGGCCGATGAAATGGCCAAGGAGCGGGTCAAGTTCGAGACCGGCGCGGCCGAGCGCGGCGTGCCGGCGCGGCTGGCCAGCGCGATCTTCGACCTGATGGAGAAGTTCGCCGAGTACGGCTTCAACAAGTCGCACTCGGCCGCCTACGCGCTGGTCTCCTACCAGACCGCGTGGCTCAAGGCGCACTACCCCGCCGAGTTCATGGCCGCGGTGCTGTCGGCCGACATGGACAACACCGACAAGGTCGTGCACCTGCTCGACGACGCGCGCGAGTCGGGCCTCGTGGTGCTGCCGCCGGGCGTGAACGCCAGCGCATATCCCTTCGAGGCCACCGATGCCGGCCAGATCCAGTACGGCCTCGGCGCGGTCAAGGGCGCGGGCCGCGCGGCGGTCGAGGCGATCGTGGCCGAGCGCCTGCGTGGCGGGGCGTACACCGACCTGCTCGATTTCTGCCAGCGCGTCGATGCGACCCGGGTCAACAAGCGCGTGCTCGAAGCGCTGGTGCTGTCGGGTTCGATGGACGGGCTCGCGCCCAATCGCGCGACCCTGATGGCGCAACTGCCGGAGGCGGCCAAGGCCGCGGAGCAGCGCCTGCGCGACCGCGAGGCCGGGCAGGTGTCGCTGTTCGGCGAATTCGCGCCGGGCCCGGTCGCCGCGGCCGCGCGCATCGAGCTGCCGGTGGTCGCCGACTGGCCGCTGATGCAGCGCCTCAACGGCGAGCGCGAGACCCTGGGCTACTTCCTCTCCGGCCATCCCACCGACACCTGTCGCGACTGGCTGGCGCAGCTTTCGACCTGCCGCATCGGCCAGGTCGACGAAGTCTACCGGCCGGTGCAGGGCAACCCCTACGACCGGCGCCGCAACGAGCAGGTGATCACGCTGGCGGGCATGGTCGCCGCGCAGCGCCGCCGCGGCGAGCAGATGGCCTTCGTGCAGCTCGAGGACGCGGGCGGGCGGGTCGAGGTCGCGTTCTTCCGCGAGGCCTACCTCGAGTTCGCGCCGCTCCTGACCCGCGACCGCATGCTGGTGGTGGAGGGCGCGCTGATGCTCGACGAGTTCAGCGGCAATCTCCAACTGCGCGCCAAGCGCGCGTGGGGGCTCGACGAGGCCTGCGAGCGCTATGCGCGCCGCGTGTACGTGCGCCTCAATGGCGTCGAAGGCGACTTCGGCGCCGCGCTGGAGCGCCGCCTCGCCGCGCACCGTCCCGGGCAAACGCCGTTGCGCCTCTCGTACGGCGCCGACGCCGCCAGCACCGAAGTCGACCTCGGCGAAGCCTGGCGCGTGCGCGCGACCCCGGCGCTGGTGGAGGCGTTGGCCTCGCTGCCGGGCGTCACGGAAGTGCATCTGCAGCTTGCGCGCGCCGTCACCGCGCCATCGTCGGGTACCCAAGCCGCCTGAAGCACCCTGCAACGCTTTGCGCCGCCTCATGTAGGAGCGTCCTCAGACGCGGGCGGCGCCTATCGCGCGCAGAGCGCGCTCCTACAGGGCCGGCTTTGTAGGAGCGCGCTCTGCGCGCGATAGGCGCCGCATGCAGCCGAAGCCGCCCCCATAGCGGAAACGGCCGGCGCTGGCGGATTTGACCACCGCGCCCCGCGGGCTACACTGCCTCGTTGCCGCCGGGGACGGGCGGAGCGCGAACCGCGAATGAACCCGAACTTCCTCGATTTCGAGCAGCCGATCGCCGAACTGGAAGGCAAGATCCAGGAACTGCGGCACGCCAGCCATGGCTCGGCCTTCAACATCGAGCACGAGATCGGCCAGCTCCAGCACAAGCTGGTGCAGAAGACCGAGCAGATCTTCGCCGGGCTCACGGCGTGGCAGGTTGCGCAGCTCGCGCGCCACCCGCAGCGGCCATACACGCTGGACTATGTGCCGCTCATCTTCGACGAGTTCCATGAGCTCGCCGGCGACCGTGCCTACGCCGACGACCCGGCGATCGTCGCGGGCCTCGCGCGCCTCGACGGCCGTGCGGTGATGGCGATCGGCCACCAGAAGGGCCGCGACACCCGGCAGAAGATCCGGCGCAACTTCGGCATGCCGCGCCCGGAGGGCTACCGCAAGGCGCTGCGCCTGATGCAGACCGCCGAGCGCTTCGGGCTGCCGATCCTGACCTTCATCGACACGCCCGGCGCCTATCCCGGCGTCGGCGCGGAGGAACGCGGCCAGTCCGAGGCGATCGCGCGCAACCTGCTCGAGATGTCGCGCTTCAGGGTCCCGATCGTGTGCACCGTGATCGGCGAAGGCGGCTCGGGCGGCGCGCTCGCGATCGGGGTCGGCGACCGCACCCTGATGCTGGAGTTCGGCACCTACTCGGTGATCTCGCCCGAAGGCTGCGCCTCGATCCTGTGGAAGAGCGCCGACAAGGCGCGCGACGCCGCCGCGGCCCTGGGCCTGACCGCACCGCGCCTGGTCGAGCATGGCCTGATCGACCGGGTCGTGCGCGAACCACTGGGCGGCGCGCATCGCGACCTCGCCGCGATGGCTGCCACGCTCAAGGCCACCCTGGCCGAGGAACTGGCGCAGTTGTCGACGGTTCCGGTCGAGCGCCTGCTGGAACAGCGCTACGCGCGGCTGCGCCGCTACGGGGCGTTCCGCGCCGATTGACTCGATGGTGGCGCCGGCGCGCCATCCGTCCTATCGTCCGTCGCGGCGGGCCGTCGCCACCCCGGGCCCGCGGGCGCACTGCCGCGCCGGTTCCCGGGTGGCGTGGTGGGGAGGAATGACCATGGTGTTGAATCGAGTCGGTCCGCTGTCCGCGGGCAAACTGATGGCGGTGCTCTATGCCCTGTTCGGGCTGCTCATCGGCGCGTTGATGACCCTGATGTCGGTCATGGGCGGGGGCGGTTCGGACCCTGCCACGGCGGACGCCATGGGCGCGCTGGGCCCGATGATGGGCGTGGGGGCGATCGTGATCCTGCCGATCCTGTGGGGAATCATCGGCTTCATCGGCGGCCTCATCGGCGCGTTCCTCTACAACATAGCCGCGAAGATCGGCGGCGGCGTCGAGCTCGACCTGTCGTAGCACCGAGCGGCGCGGCCGTCGCAAGCGGCGGCCGCGCCGGCTTCCCGTGGCAAATCCCGATCCGGCCCTGATGCTGCGCCAGGCGCTGGCGGGCTGGCCGCCGGGCGGCTTGCTGCTCGCGCTGAGCGGCGGTCCGGATTCCAGCGCCCTGCTCCACGCGCTGGCCGCCGAGCCGCTGGCGCGCGCGCGCGGCCTGCGCGCGCTCCACGTCGACCATGCGCTGCATCCGGCCAGCGCGGAGTGGGCGCGACATGCGCAGGCCACCTGCACGGACGCCGGCATCGCGCTGCAGGTCGTGCCGGTCGACGTGCGTGCGCGCGGGACCGGGCTCGAAGCCGCGGCGCGCGAGGCGCGCTACGCCGCCCTGCGCGCCGCCCAACGCGAGGGCGAACTCGTGCTCACGGCACACCACGCCGACGACCAGGCCGAGACCCTGTTATGGCGCCTGTTGCGCGGCGCCGGGCCGCAAGGCCTCGCCGCCATGCGGCCGCTGCGCCGCTTCGGCCGCGGCTGGTTGGCGCGCCCGTGGCTGGCGCTGCCGCGCGCGGCGATCTGCGCCTACCTCGATCGCCATGCCATCGCCTGGATCGACGATCCCGCCAATGCCGACCCGCGCCACGATCGCAGCTTCCTGCGCCACGCGGTGCTGCCGCTGCTGCAATCGCGCTGGCCACAGGCGGCCGGTGGCCTGGCGCGCAGCGCCGCCATGCTCGACCACGGCGCGCGCCAGCTGCGGGCCGATGCCCGGCGCCTGCTCGCGCGCTGGCGCGGCCTTGATCCCGCGACGCTGCGTTGGGCTGCGCTCGCTGCGGCGACACCCGTGCTGCGCGGCGCGGTGCTGCGCGAGTGGCTGCTCGACCTGGGCCTCGCGCCGCCGGGCGCCAGCGCATTGGCCGCGATCGAGCGCGAACTGCTGGCCGCGCGCCCCGACGCGAAGCCCTGCGTGCGCTGGCCCGGCGCCGAACTGCGGCGCCATCGCGAGCTGCTGCACGCCATGGCACCGCTGGCGCGCACGGCGGCCGCGTACGCGCTGGACTGGGACGGCCGCGCGCCGCTGCAATTGCCCGACGGACTTGGCAGCCTGGTGCTTGACGGCGCGCCGGCCGGGCTCGCACTGCAGGTGCGCCCGCGCCGCGGCGGCGAGCGAATCCGGCTGCTGGCCGACGGGCCGAATCGCGAGCTCAAGCACGTGCTGCAGGAACTCGGCCTGCCGCCCTGGCACCGCGCGCGCCTGCCGCTGGTCTGGCGCGGCGAAACGCTGCTGGCGGCCGGCGACGTCGCCTGCGACCACGCGCTGCGCGCGAGTGGCGCGCGCCTGCGCTGGCTGCCGCGCGCGCCGACCGCGACCGATTGACCCGGCGCGCGCCGCGGGCTACCGTGCGCGCCATGCCGCAACCCTCCACGGCAATCGCGACCGGGTCCCCGATGGCGGACTTCGAGCACTCGCTGGACGAGCTCGAGACGCTGGTGCAGAAGCTCGAGCGCGGCGACCTCACCCTCGACGATTCGCTGCAGGCCTTCGAGCGCGGCGTGGCGCTGTACCGCAGCTGCCAGAGCGCGCTCAAGCAGGCCGAGCTGCGCGTGAGCCAGCTGCTCGATCCCGAGGATCCCGACAGCGCCGTCGCGTTTGAACCCGACACGCCCTGAGCTGACGCCGGCGCTGCGCGAGCATGCGCGGCGCGTCGAGGGCGTGCTCGACCTCGCCCTGCCCCCGGCCGACCGTGAACCGCGCGCGCTGCACGCGGCGATGCGCTATGCAGTGCTCGGCGGCGGCAAGCGCATCCGCCCGATGCTGGCTTGCGCGGCGGCATCGGCGGTCGGTGCCGATCCCGCGCGCGCCGACGCGGCGGCCGCGGCGGTGGAGATCATCCACGCCTACTCGCTGGTGCACGACGACCTGCCGGCGATGGACGACGACGCGCTGCGGCGCGGGCTGCCCACCTGCCACGTGCAGTTCGGCGAGGCGCTGGCGATCCTGGCCGGCGATGCGCTGCAGGCGCTCGCCTTCGAGGTGCTGCTGCACGATCCGGCCCTGGCCAATGCAAGCGGCGTGCGCATGGCCGGGTTGCTGGCCCGGGCCTGTGGCTCGGCCGGCATGGCGGGCGGCCAAGCCATCGACCTCGCGGCCGTGGGCCAGCGCCTCGATGCCGTGGCGCTGGAACGCATGCACGCGCACAAGACCGGCGCGTTGATCCGGGCCGCGGTGGTGCTCGGCGCGCTGGCCGGCGGCTGCGCGGACGAGGCCGCGCTGGATGCCCTGGATCGCTACGCCGGCGCGGTGGGACTGGCGTTCCAGATCCGCGACGACATCCTCGACGTCGAGGGCGACACGGCCGTCATCGGCAAGCAGCAGGGCGCCGACCAGGCCCGCGCCAAGCCCACCTATCCCGCGATCCTGGGCATGGCCGCCGCGCGCGCGCTGTGCGAGGCGCAGCGCGCCGCGGCGCTGGCCGCGCTCGATGCCGCCGGCCTCGAGGCCGGGCAGCTGCGCGACCTCGCGCACTACGCGATCGATCGCGGGCACTAGCCCCAGCCGGAACCACGAGCACCGCCCCGGCAGGAGCGACTTCAGCAACGGCCAGGCCTGTCGCGCGCAGGGCGCGCCCTTGTAGGAGCGCATCTCATGCGCGACCGCGGACTGCCACTCCGCGAGGCGTCATTGCCGGGTGGCGTGTCGCGAGGTCGCGCATGAGATGCGCTCCTACAGGGAGCCGGCGGCTTTTCGGGCTCAGGACCCCGCGACGGTCATGCGCCCGAGCAGGATCGAACCGCACAGGATGTGCGAGCGATGGTCGACGTCGCTGCCCACCGCCTCGATGCCGAGGAGCATCTGGCGCAGGTTGCCGGCGATGGTGATCTCCTCGACCGGATAGGCGATCGCGCCGTCCTCGACCCAGAAGCCGGCGGCGCCGCGCGAGTAGTCGCCGGTCACCAGGTTGACGCCCTGCCCCATCAGCTCGGTCACCACGAGGCCGCTGCCCATCCGCGAAACCAGGTCGGCGAAATCGCCCGCGTTGGCGTTGGCCACGAGGTTGTGGATGCCGCCGGCGTTGCCGGTGCTCTCCAGCCCGAGCTTGCGCGCCGAGTAGCTGCCGAGCACGTAGCGCTTCAGCACGCCGTCGCGCACCAGGTCGCTGGCCACGGTCGCCACGCCTTCGGAATCGAAAGCGCCCGAGCCGTGGCCGCGGCGCAGGTGCGGCTCCTCGCGCAGGCTCATCCACGCCGGCAGCACGGCCTTGCCGGCGTGGTCGAGCAGGAACGAAGCGCGCCGGTACAGCGCGCCGCCGCTGACCGCGCCAACCAGGTGGCCGAGGAGGCTGCGCGCCACCTCGGGCACGAACAGGACCGGGCACTCGCGGGTGGCGAGCTGGCGCGCGCCGAGGCGCCGCACGGCGCGCTCCGCGGCGTGGCGCCCGATGTGCTCCGCCGCTTCGAGGTCGCTGGCGGCACGCGCGCTGCTGTACCAGTAGTCGCGCTGCATCCCCTGCGCGTCCTCGCAGACCAGCGCGCAGCTGATGGAATGGCGCGTGGCGCGCTCGCGCCCGACGAAGCCGTGCGAGTTGGCGTACACCGACACGCTCTCGCCGCTGGCCACGCTGGCGCCGTCGGAGTTGCTGATGCGCGCGTCGGCGTCGCGCCCGGCCGCCTCGCAGGCGATGCCGAGCTCGATCGCCGCGCCGGCATCCAGCGCCCACGGGTGCCACAGGTCTAGTTCCGGGAATTCGCGCGCCAGGCGCGCGGGATCGGCCAGCCCGGTGGCCGGATCGGCCTCGGTATGGCGCGCGATGGCGCAGGCCTGCTCGACGGTTGCGCCGATCGAAGCCGCGGCAAGATCGGCGGTGTTGGCCGAGCCCTTGTGCTGCCCGAACCATACCGTCACCGCGACCCCGCGGTCGCGCGTGTGTTCCAGGGTCTCGACCTCGCCCATGCGCACGTTGACGTTGATGCCGCGGTCGGCGCTGAGCCCGACCTCGGCCTGGCTGGCGCCGGCCTTGCGGCAGCGCGCGAGCACGTCGGCCGCGATCTCGGCGAGCCGGTCGAGGTCGGCGAGGCTGGTATCGGTGCTGGCGACGACTGCGTTCAATGCCTATCCTTCATCAATGACTGCAAACGACGAATTCTCGCACGCGCCCGACCCGCCCAGCCGCAGCGAGCTGCGGCGCGCGGCGCTGGCCGTGTTCGAGCTGGCCGAGCGCCTGGTGGCGCTGAGCGAGGCCCAGCTCGAGGCGGTGCCGCTGTCCGACGAACTGCGCGCCCTGGTCATGGCCAGCCGCAAGGTCACCCAGCACATCGCGCGCAAGCGCCAGCTGCAGTACCTCGCCAAGCACCTGCGCCGGCGCGCGGACGAGCTGGCGCCGATCGAGGCCGCGCTCGCGCACGACCGCGACGGTGGCCGGCGCGAAGCCGCGCGCCAGCACCGCCTCGAGCATTGGCGCGACCGCCTCGTCGCGGGTGGCGACGACGACCTGTCCGCGTACATCGCCACGCATCCCGGCGCCGACCGCCAGCAACTGCGCCAACTGGTGCGCCGCGCCCACGAAGAAGCGCGCCTGGGCAAGCCTCCCGCCGCCGCGCGCGAGCTGTTCCGCCTGCTGCGCGAGCAACCCGATCGCGATCCCGCGGTTTGAGTCGCCGTAGCTGCCTGCTGGGCCCATCGCGCGCAGAGCGCGCTCCTGCAAGGCCGGCCCTGTAGGAGCGCGCTCTGCGCGCGATAGGCGCCAATCGCCGTCGAAGCCGCCCCCCAGAGTGCGAGGTCGCGACCGTCACGGTCGTCCCAAGCGAGTCCGTGACCGCCAGCATCCGGGTGACGGCGAGTTCCACTGACCAACCCGATCGCGATCCCGCGGCTTGAACGTCGCCGTGTCCCTCAAGGCCTATCGCGCGCAGAGCGCGCTCCTACAAGGCCGGCCCTTGTAGGAGCGCGCTCTGCGCGCGATAGGCCTCGCAAGCAGCCACGGCGCTCGAGCAGCCGGTTCACGTCGCGCCAAGGCGGCGATCAGGCCGCCGTGCCCCCCACCGTCATGCCGTCGATGCGCAGGGTCGGCTGGCCCACGCCCACCGGCACGCTCTGGCCGTCCTTGCCGCACACGCCGACGCCACGATCGAGTTCGAGGTCGTTGCCGATCATGGCCACGCGCGTGAGCACCTCGGGCCCGTTGCCGACCAGGGTCGCGCCCTTGACCGGGCGCGTCACCTTGCCGTCCTCGATAAGGTAGGCCTCGCTGGCGCTGAACACGAACTTGCCGCTGGTGATGTCGACCTGGCCGCCGCCGAAATTGACCGCGTAGAGACCACGCGGCACCGAGGCGATGATCTCGCCCGGATCGCGCGTGCCGGCGCGCATGTAGGTGTTGGTCATGCGCGGCATCGGTAGGTGGGCGAAGCTCTCGCGGCGGCCGTTGCCGGTCGGCGCCACGCCGCTGAGCCCGGCGTTGAGCCGGTCCTGCAGGTAACCGCGCAGGATGCCGTCCTCGATCAGCACCGTGCACTGGGTCGGCGTGCCCTCGTCGTCGACGCTGAGCGATCCGCGGCGTTCCGCCAGCGTGCCGTCATCGACCACGGTCACGCCAGGCGCCGCCACGCGTTCGCCGATGCGGCCGCTGAAGGCCGACAGTCCCTTGCGGTTGAAATCGCCCTCGAGCCCATGGCCCACCGCCTCGTGCAGGAGCACGCCGGGCCAGCCCGGACCCAGCACCACGGTCATGCTGCCGGCCGGCGCCGGCACCGCCTCGAGGTTCACCAGCGCCTGGCGCACGGCTTCGCGCGCGAAGTCGCGCGCGTCGTCGCCGGCCAGCAGGCGGTCGTAACCATAGCGTCCGCCGCCGCCGGCGCTGCCCTGCTCGCGGCGGCCGCCGGCTTCGGCAATGACCTGGACATTGAGCCGCACCAGCGGCCGCACGTCGCCGGCCAGCACGCCATCGCTGGCCGCGACCAGTACCGTGTCGAGCGTGGCGGCGATGCTGACCATGACCTGCTTCACGCGCGGGTCGAGCGACCGCGCGTACGCATCGAGCTCGCGCAGGATCGCGACCTTGCGCTCGGCGGGGATCGAGTCGATCGGGTCCTGCGGCGCGTACAGCGGGCGCGGCGCGCGCCCGACCAGGGCCTGCGCGCCGACCGTGGCGCCGCTGCGCGCGATCGCGCGCGCGGCGCCGGAGGCCTCGACCAGCTGCGGCAGCGCGATCTCGTCGGAATAGGCGAAGCCGGACTTCTCGCCGCTGATCGCGCGCACGCCGACACCCTGCTCGATCGAGTGCGTCCCGTCCTTGACGATGCCGTCCTCGAGCGACCAGGCCTCGTAGCGCGAATGCTGGAAGTAGAGGTCGGCGCGATCGATGCCGCGGCCCATCAGGCGCGCGAAGACGCGCTCGAGGTCGCCGGTGCCGATGGCGACCGGGGCGAGCAGGCGGGCGGTGGCGAGGCTCAGGGCCTGGGTCATGGCATTCCGGGTTCGGGAGCGGGCGCGACGGACGGCGTGCCCGGGATCTGGCGGCGACCGGCGTCGAAAGCAAGCGCGCCGGGGCGCGTAGTGTAGCGCGACCGGCCGCGCCGGCCCCTCAGCCCTTGGGCTCGGGCCCGGCGGGAATACGCGCCAACTGCTCGATGTCGGGCTTCTCCCAGCTGCCCGTCACCTTGTAGCGCGCCGCGCCCATGCGATCGATGGGATTGCTCAGCACGCCCTGCGCGACCAGCCCGGCGGCCACCCCGACCGGCCCGGCGGCCAACGCGCCGACCACGGGCAGGACCCCGCCCAGGCGCGGCTTCACCAGCAGTTCCTGGTCGTAATCGCGATCCGCCAGCCCGGTGCGGCCGCTGACCACGATGTCGGCGGAAGGACCGCGCATCAGCAGGTCGGTGGTGTAGGCGCTGCCGCCCCGCAACTGGAACTGGCCTTCGATCGCATCGAAGCTCAGCCCGCTCTGGAACAGGTCGCTGAAGTCCAGGCTCAGGCGCCGCGGCACCTCGCTCAGGTTCAGCAGGCCGAACAGGCGGCCGGCGCCGGGATCGACCTGGACGATGCGGCCGCGCCCGACCTTGAGCTCGAGCGTGCCCTGCATGCGCGCCAGGCTGAACTGCGACGGCGTCCCGGCCCAGCGGCCCTGCACCCGCGCGAAGGTCTGCCCGCCCTCGACCAGGCCGACGTACCCCAGCGTGTCGAGCATGCGGCCTAGGCTCTCGGCGGTGAAGGTGACGTCCATGGTGGTGTGCTGCACGCCCGCCGCGACGACCCAGTCGCCGCGCCCGCGCAGCTCGAGGTTGGGCGAGTTGGCCTCGATCCGCTCGAGGTGCATGCCGGCGCCCTGCGGATAGGTCTCGATCCGGATCTCGCCGAGTTCGGCCTCGCCCAGGCGCGCGTCGCGGGCCCAGAAGTGGATCGGCGGCAGCGCGGCCGGATCGACCGCGGTCGGCGGCGCGTCGGAGGTGGACTCGGGCAGGTACAGGCGCTCGAACTGCGCGGTCACGCCGTGGCGCGCACCCGGCGGCATCTCGATCCGGCCCACCGCGGCGGTGCCGTCAAGGGTCAGTTCCGTGCCCTGCGCATCGCTGCGCCCGGCGACCCGCATCGTGCCGAAGCGCCGCGACCACGCCACCAGGTCGCCGATCTCGAGGTCGAGCTCGGTCGAGCCGGCGGCCGCCACGCCGGCCCCGCCCAGGGCCAGCCATGCCTCCAGGTCCAGCGTCGGGATATCGCCGCGCACGACGAAGCCCGAGTCCGGCAGCGCCGGGACCGCGGCGCGGCCGAAGCCCAGTGCGGCCGCCAGGGTCGCGTCCGGGCCTTCGAGGCGCGCGTTCGCGCCCGCCACCGCGCCATAGCGCAATTCCAGGTTTCCGCCGCGGGCCGGCACGTCGACCGCGACCTGCAAGGCGCGCGCCTCCGCTGCCTCCTTGCGCAGCGGCGCCGGCAGGAGCACCGCCATCCCGCGCAGGTCCGAGGCCAGGCGCAGGCGCGAACGCGCACCGTCGGCCTTGGGCACGCTCAGGCCGGCGTCCCAATGCGCCTTGCCGGGCAACAGCGGCACCAGCAGCGCAAGCTCCGGGAATCCATGCAGCACCGTCGCCGCAGGCAGTTCGCCGCGCAGGCTGGCCTCGAGCGCATGCGCCGGATCGACCACGAACTCGCCGCTGGCGATCGCGAAGCTGGCCGGATCGCGCTCGAGGATCACCGCGAGGTCGTCGGCCACGAAGCCCTTGTTGCTGAAGCGCACCCGGCCCTGGGCGCGGTCCAGCGCGAGGTTCCAGGTGCTGCTGCTGAGGTCGGCATCGACGAGGTCGGCGACCCCGTCGAGTCGGGCCTCGCCGCTGCCTTCGCCCAGCGGCAGGTCGAGCTCGAAGCCGAGGGTCGCGCTGCCGCCGATGCCCAGGCCGACAAGGTAAGCGCCGGCGGTGTCGCGGATCGGGCTCTCGCGCAGGAAGCGCAGCAACTCGGGGCCCGTGCCTGCGCCCTCGACCGCGAGTTCGAGCGCCGGCATGCCGAAATGCGCGATGGTCGCCAGCGCACTCGTCGCCGCCAGCCCCAGCACCTGCCCGTCCTCGGCGCGCACCTGCATGCCGTCGCCGATGAAATCGGCGCGCACGTGGCCGATGCGCGCGGCCGGCCAGCGCGGGTGGTAGTCGAGATCGACATCGCTGAAGTCGGCCCCGGCCTCGAAGCGCCCCTGCGCCTGCCGGAACGGCCAGTCGTCGAGGTCGCCGTACACGATGGCCGCGCCCGAATCCATGCGGCCGCCGAGCAGGCCGCGGTCCAGCCACTCGCGGGTCGTGACCTTCATGACGTTGATCGGCCAGAAGACCTTGGCCGCCGTGACCTGTCCAGGTCCGATCGCCACCGCGGCGTCGAGATGCGGCTTGCTGCCCGCGGGATCGAGCGTCAGCGCGACGCGCGCCCGGGCGCCGAAGCCCGTGCCGGCGAAATCGAGCCCGCTGGCCTCGATGCGCCAGCCCTCCGGCGTGCGCATCGCGCCGAGCGTGGCCTGCGCCAAGCGCGCCTCGATCGGCGCGCGGAACACATGGGGAAAGTCGAGTTGCAGCGCCTGGTCCGGATCGAGCGCCCAGACCGTGGCCGCTTCATCGGCCAGCAGCGTGCCCGACAGCGGACCGAAGCCCGGCGTCTTGCGCGCCGGCTGCAACGACAGGCCGGCGACGCGCGCGCTCAGCGACCACGCGCCGCCGGCTTCGCGCGCCGCCGTCACCCGCTCGAGCGCGCCGCGCGGGGAGGTCTCGTACAAGGGTGCGCGCATGCGCGCCGGGAGGAAATCGCCGAGCGCGAGCGGCGCCGCCCAGCGCCCGAGGTCGATGCGCGCGGCGCCAAGCGTGTACGCGCGCGCCGCCGCCGCGCCCGCGGCGACCAGCGACAGCTCGGTGGCCTGGCCGCGCGCGCCGCGCTCGGCGAGGTCCAGGCGCCAGCCCTCGTCGCCGCGCCGCCAGCCCAGCGAAAGCGCGGCACCGTCGAGGCTGGCGCGCGGTTCGATCAGGTCGCCGGTGGAGAATTCGATCGGCTCGATCCCGCGCAGCGCCAGCGCGTGCGTCGCGAGTTCGACCTGGAGCGCCGACGGCCCGCGGTCCACGTCGACCCAGGCGCGCAGGTCGATGCTGCCCGACACCGGCGCGATCCCGGCCAGCGGCCAGTTCGCGAGCCACTCCGCCGGCGCCAGCCCCTGCCCGGCCGCGTGGCAGCGGCGCAGCGCGGTGCCCTCGAGTTCGCAGGCGAAGCGCAGCGGCACGCCGCCGCTGCGCGCCCAGGCCAGTCCGCCGATGCGGCGCGCACCGCGCTCGCTGGCGTAGCGCAGGTCGAGGCGCTCGAGCGCGAGGCGCCGTCCGCTGGCTTCGTCGCGCAGGGTCACGCGCGCCTCGCGCAGGTTGAGACTGCCGAGGTCGAGCAGCGCGTCGGCGCCCGACACCGTGCCGGCCGCGCCGGCGCCCGCGCGGCCCAGGCGCGCGACCTGCAGTCCGCCATCGCTGCGCAGGACCAGGTCGAGGTCCAGCCCGAGCAGGCGGAACTCGCTGAACGACACCCCCGATTTCAGCGAGGCGTAGAAATCGATCGCGAGCTCGGCGCTGTCGATGCGGAACGGCTGGCCGCGGCCGCCGGGCCGCTCGATCTGCACGTCGCGCAACTGGAACACCGGGCCGACCACGGTCCAGTCGCCGGTGAGCGAGCCGATCGTGACCGGCCGGCCCATGCGCGCCGAGAGGAAGTCCTGGACCTTGTGCGGATGGGCCACCACCCACGGCAGGGCCAGGCCGGCGCTGCCGACCACCAGCGCCATGCCGATGACGACCACGGCGATGGTGCCCTTGGTGAACAGGCCGATGCGGCGCCAGCGGCGCTGGCGGGGCGTGAGTGGAACGTGGGTCACGGAACGGGCGGGGACGACGCGCTCACAGCAGGACCACGTCGTACTGCTCCTGTGAATACTGCTCTTCGGCCTGGAAGCGGATGGTCTTGCCCACGAAGGCCTCGAGTTCGGCGACCGCGGCCGACTCCTCGTCCATGATCCGGCTCACCACCTTGGGCGCCGCCAGCACCAGCAACTTGGCCGCGTCGAACTGGCGCACCGCGCGGGTGATCTCGCGGAAGATCTCGTAGCCCACGGTCTCGGCGGTCTTCTGGCTGCCGCGGCCGGCGCAGGCGCTGCAGGGCTCGCACAACTGGCGCTCGAGGCTCTCCATGGTGCGCTTGCGCGTCATTTCCACCAGTCCCAGCGGTGACATGTCGTAAACCGTGGTCTTGGCATGGTCGCGGGTCAGGGCCTTTTCCAGCGTGCGCAGGACCTGGCGCTTGTGCTCATCGTCGGTCATGTCGATGAAGTCGATGATGATGATCCCGCCGAGGTTGCGCAGGCGCAGCTGGCGCGCCGCCGCCTGCGCCGCCTCGAGGTTGGTGCGGTAGACCGTTTCCTCGAGGTTGCGCGTGCCGAGGAAGCCGCCGGTGTTGACGTCGATGGTGGTCATCGCCTCGGTCTGGTCGATGATCAGGTGGCCGCCGGACTTGAGCGGCACGTCCTTCTTCAGCGCGCGCTGGATCTCGTCCTCGACCCCGTAGAGGTCGAAGATCGGCCGCTCGCCCGGATAGTGCTCGATGCGGTCGGCCAGTTCGGGCACGAACTGGCGCGCGAAGGCCAGCGTGCGGTCGTAGGTCTCGCGCGAGTCGATGCGCACCTTCTCGACGTCGGTGCGCATGAGGTCGCGCACCGCGCGCAGCGGCAGCGAGAGGTCCTCGTAGATGCGCTCGCCGACGCGCGAAGCGGCGATCCCGGCCTGCACGGATTCCCACAGCTTGTTGAGGTAGGCGACGTCGTCGCCCAGCGACTCGGCGCTCTGGCCTTCCGCATTGGTGCGCAGGATGTAGCCGTTGGGCCGCGCCGGGTCCTGCAGCGCGGTGACCACGTCCTTGAGGCGCTGGCGCTCGGCCTCGTCCTCGATCCGGGTCGAGACGCCCAGCACGCGGCTGCCCGGCAGCAGGACCAGGTGGCGCGACGGCACCGACAGGTGCGTGGTCAGGCGCGCGCCCTTGGTGCCGATCGGGTCCTTCACCACCTGCACGACGATCTCCTGGCCATCGCGCACCAGTTCGCCGATCGCCGGCGTGCTGCCATTGCCGCCGTTGCCGTTCTCGCCGCCCTCGGCCTCGGCGCTGGGCGTCTTGACGATGTCGGAGGCGTGCAGGAAGGCGGCGCGGTCGAGCCCGATCTCGACGAAAGCGGCCTGCATGCCCGGCATCACCCGCGACACGCGGCCCTTGTAGATGTTGCCGAAGTAGCCGCGGCGCGAGGCGCGCTCGATGTGCACCTCCTGCAGCATGCCGTTCTCGATCTTGGCCACGCGGGTCTCGCGCGGCGTCACGTTGATGAGGATTTCTTCGGACACGGGGATCGGCCTGGGAGGCGGTATGGCCACAGCTTATCGCCGGAGGCCGCGGCAGGGGCGAAATCGCGCCTGTCGCGTCATCGCCCGTTCACCCGGAGGCCGGGTGGCCCTTCCGTCAACCACGCCCCCCTGTAGGAGCGCATCTCATGCGCGACCGCGGAGCCACGGGGTGCGGATGCACGTGGGTCCGCGGTCGCGCATGAGATGCGCTCCTACAAGGGCTGGAGGCCGAACTCGCGCAGCAGCAGGGCGGTCTCGTGCAGGGGCAGGCCCATCACGCCGCTGTAACTGCCCTCGAGGTGCTCGATGAACGCGCCGGCGCGGCCCTGGATGGCATAGGCGCCGGCGCGGCCCAGCGGCTCGCCGGTGGCCACGTAGGCCGCGATCTCCGCGGCGCCGAGCCGGGCCATGCGCACGCGCGAGACCGAAACCCGCGTCGCTTCGCGTGCGCGGTCGCAGCAGCACACCGCCGACAGCACCGCATGGGTGCGCCCCGCCAATTGCGCCAGCATGCGCGCGGCATCGTCCGCGTCGAGCGGCTTGCCGAACACGATGTCGTCCAGCACGACCTCGGTGTCACCGCCCAGCACCACGGCGCCGGGCGTGGCCGCGACCTGCAGCAGGCCCGCGCCGGCCTTCTCGCGCGCGACGCGGCGCACGTAGTCGGCTGGCGGCTCGCCCGGCAGACGCTGCTCGGGCACCTCGAGCTCGAGCGTGCTGAAGCGGTATCCCAGTTGCTCGAGCAGCTGCTTGCGGCGTGGCGACTGCGAGGCGAGGAACAGCATGGGGCACGCACGAGAGTGGTGATTCCCGCCACCCTAGCATCCACCGCCGGCCATGTTTCAATAGGGCCATGCCCGCGCATCTCGACATCGCCCTGCTGATCTGCGCCGGACTGGTCGCCCTCGGCATCGTGACCAGCCTGCTGTCGTTCCGCTTCGGCGCCCCCTTGCTGCTGGTGTTCCTGCTGCTGGGCCTGAGCGCCGGCGAGGACGGC
>Ga0209477_1001118_pt1 | contig 16406 bp, 12 predicted proteins | sample KloWWTupernatant_FD_187180 | JGI IMG/M metagenome (GOLD analysis project Ga0209477, IMG submission 187180) | Active sludge microbial communities from Klosterneuburg, Austria, studying microevolution and ecology of nitrifiers - Klosterneuburg... | ecosystem: Engineered > WWTP > Aerobic digester >... | reverse complement strand
CTCGCTGTTTGTCAACGCCTCGACCTGGGGCCTGATGCTCACGGGCAAGATCATCAGCCTGGCCGAGGAGACCCGCGCGAACTTCCTTGGCGCGCTCAAGCGCCTGGTCGCGCGCACGGGCGAACCGGTGGTGCGCCTCGCTGTGCGCCAAGCCATGCGCATCATGGGCCACCAGTTCGTGATGGGCCGCACCATCGCCGAGGCGCTGGACCGCGCGCAAGACAAGGAAGGCCGCGCCTACCGCCATTCCTTCGACATGCTGGGCGAATCGGCGCTGACCCACGCCGACGCCGAACGCTACTTCGTCGCCTACCAGGAAGCGATCCGCGCGATCGGCGGCCGCGGCCCGCATGCCAACGTGATCGACGCGCCCTCGATCTCGGTCAAGCTTTCCGCGCTGCACCCGCGCTACGAGGTGGCCAAGCGCGCGCGCGTGCATGCCGAGATCACGCCCAAGGTGCTGGCGCTGGCGCGGCTGGCGAAGAGCCAGGGCATCGCGCTCACCATCGATGCCGAGGAAGCGGACCGGCTCGAACTCTCGCTCGAACTCATGGGCCGGGTGTTCGCCGACCCGGCGCTCGAGGGCTGGAACGGCTTCGGCCTCGCGGTGCAGTCCTACCTCAAGCGCGCGCTGCCGGTGATCGACTGGCTGGCGGCGCAGGCCGCGCAGAGCGGGCGGCGCTGGTGCGTGCGCCTGGTCAAGGGCGCGTACTGGGATGCGGAGGTCAAGCGCGCGCAGGTCGAGGGCCACGCCGGCTACCCGGTGTACACGCGCAAGCCGAATACGGATGTCGCCTACCTGGCCTGTGCCAAGCGGCTGTTCGAGCATGGCGCGGCCTTCTATCCGCAGTTCGCCACCCACAACGCGCACACCATCGCCGCGATCCACCATCTGGCGCAGGGTCGGCCCTTCGAGTTCCAGCGCCTGCACGGCATGGGCACCGACCTGTATGCCGAGGTGATCGGCAAGGACAAGCTCGACGTGCCCTGCCGCGTGTACGCGCCGGTGGGCTCGCACGAGGACCTGCTGCCATACCTGGTGCGGCGCCTGCTCGAGAACGGCGCCAACACCAGCTTCGTCAACCGCATCGTCGACGAGGCCACGCCGATCCGCGAGTTGGTCGCCGATCCGGTGGAAACCGTGCGCGCCTTCGACCGCATCGCGCATCCGCGCATCCCGCAACCCCTCGCGCTGTATGGCGCGGACCGGAAGAACTCCATGGGCATCAACCTCTCCAACGACGACGAGCTGCGCGCGCTGACCGCGCAGATCGAGGCCGTGCTCGCCAAGGCCGACTGGCGCGCCGCGCCGCTGCCGGCCGCATTGCACAAGGATCTCAAGGGCGAAACCCACGAGGTGCGTGATCCGGCCGATCGCCGCCGCGTGGTCGGCCACGTGCACCTGGCCGATGCCGCGGCCACCGGGCGCGCGATCGCCAGCGCGGTCGCGGCGCAGCCGGCATGGGATCGCCTGCCGGCCGCCTCGCGCGCCGCGGTGCTGGAGCAGGCGGCCGATCTGCTCGAAGCGCGCCGCGCCGAGTTCATCGCGCTGTGCGTGCGCGAGGCCGGCAAGACCGTGCTCGACGCGATTTCGGAGGTGCGCGAGGCGGCGGATTTCTGCCGCTACTACGCCGCCCAGGGCCGCAAGCTGTTCGGCCAGCCGGAAACCCTGCCCGGCCCCACCGGCGAGTCGAACCAGCTGTTCCTCAATGGCCGCGGCGTGTTCGCCGCGATCAGCCCGTGGAATTTCCCGCTGGCGATCTTCATGGGCCAGGTGGTGGCCGCGCTGATGGCCGGCAACGCGGTCATCGCCAAGCCCGCCGAGCAGACCAGCCTGGTCGGTTATCGCGCGGTGCAGCTGCTGCACGAGGCCGGCGTGCCGGCCGAGGTGCTGCATCTCCTGCCCGGGCACGGCTCGGTGGTGGGCGCAGCGATGACGCGCGACCCGCGCATCGCCGGCGTGGTCTTCACCGGTTCGACCGAGACCGCGCGCCTGATCAACCGCACGTTGGCCGCGCGCGACGCCGCGATCGCGGTGCTGATCGCCGAGACCGGCGGCCAGAACGCGTTGATCGCCGATTCCTCCGCGCTGCCCGAGCAACTGGTCAAGGACGCCATCACCGGCGCCTTCATGTCGGCCGGCCAGCGCTGCTCGGCCACGCGCGTGCTGTTCGTGCAGGAAGACATCGCCGACAAGGTGGTGCACATGCTGGCCGGCGCGATGGCCGAGCTCGGCGTCGGCGATCCGGGCTTGCTGTCCACCGACCTCGGCCCGGTGATCGACGAGGACGCGCGCAAGACCCTCGAGGAGCACGCCGCGCGCATGGCGACGGAGGGCAAGTTGATCGCCCAGGTCGCGCTGCCCGAGTCCTGCGCCCACGGCACCTATTTCGCGCCGCGCGCCTTCGAGATCCCGTCGCTGGCCACGCTCACGCGCGAGGTCTTCGGCCCGGTGCTGCACGTGGTGCGCTACGCGGCGAAGGACCTCGACGCGGTGATCGACGCGATCAACGCCACCGGCTACGGCCTCACGCTCGGCATCCACAGCCGCATCGACGGCACCGTCGCGCACATCCAGCGCCGCGCCAGGGCCGGCAACTGCTACGTCAACCGCAACATGATCGGCGCGGTGGTCGGCGTGCAGCCCTTCGGCGGCGAGGGTCTCTCCGGCACCGGTCCCAAGGCCGGCGGCCCGCATTACCTCGCGCGCTTCGCCACCGAGCGCACGCTCACCATCAACACCACGGCGGCGGGCGGCAACGCCAGCCTGCTGACCCTGGGTACCTGAACTGGTCGCGGCGCCTCGCCAGCGGCCGTTCTGCCAACAGGGCGACACGACCGGGGTTGACGTCACGGGCCTTCAGTGACCTCGATGGTCAGGTTCCGACCTGCGCCACGGCAAACCGGGTAGGCGCACCCCCGCCACGTCGGAGCCTTCGAATGGCGTGAAACTTGCTTGGGCCGGGAATCCCCCACGAACCCGCGTGCCCCATGTCCACCACCGCACGTTTCCAAGCCCGGCAGCTGCTGGCGCCGCTGCTTTGCCTTGCCGCCACCGCGGCCAGTGCCAATTCGTCCCTGCCGCGCCTGCAGGCCGTCGACCCGCTCGACGGCCCGGTCCGCGCCGCGGTTGCCATACCCGCCAGCTTTCGAGCGGGTGCCGCCGGCGTCGATCGCGCCCGGATTGCCCGCGGCGAGATCGCCGGCCTGTCCCTGGCCGACTCCGCCGCGGCTGGCCCGGACGCCATTCGCGCCGTGCTGACCGTGCGTTCGGTCGCGCGATCGGGCACCACGCCCAGCGCGGCCGACAACGACTACACCCGGCTCAACGTCGCGCTGCAGTCCGCGTCCGCCTCGAGCACGATCGAACTCGACGGCCGCTTCGACTGGAGCGAGCCCTTCGCGGCGGCTGCCTGGGCACTGGGCTCCGACGGCATCGCCGCGACCGGCGATGACTGGTCCATCCTGCCGGCCCCCGGCCGCGACAACATCACGGTCACCGCCGTGGGTGGCCTGGGTACCGGGCAGATCGTCGGCCCGGGCGACGTGGCCTCGGTCGACCTCGAAGGCGTGTTCTACCTCAGCGACGGCGCCTTCCGCGGCTGGAGCTTCCGCAACCTGGAGATCACGGGATTCGATCTTTCGATCGGCATGTTCTGCTGCGGCCCGGGCTCCACCGTCACCGATTACAACGACGTGCAAGTCACCGGCAACCGCATCGTGCCGGCAGCCGACGTACCGGGCACCTTCCCGGCGCTGGAAGGCTTCCAGAACATCGGCATCCATCTCGCCTTCGGGCGCAACCAGCTGGTCTCGGGCAACACGATCGAGCTCGACGGCGGCGTCGCCGGCAGCGGCGCCGATGCGTCCTCGATGGTGGGCCTGCAGTCCAACACCAGCGGCGGTTCGGCCTACGACGGTCTCGTGATCGAGAACAACACGGTGCGCGTGCTCGGCGCGCCGGCGGCGGTGCCGACCCGCGTGCGTGGATTGTGGGAGAACAGCCACGCGCACGATTCCGACATCCGCGTGCGCAACAACCGGGTCTCGAGCGACTCCCCGGGCGAGCTCGCGACCAACGCCCGCTTCGGCTTCCGCATCACCTCGCACTCGTCGACCGCGTCCACCGTCGAGTACCGGGGCAACCTCGCCAGCGGCATGCAGGTCGGTTACTCGTGGCTCGACGTCACCGCGCCGGCGACGAGCGCGCGCCTGCGCTTCGAGGGCAATACCGCCGTGCGCAACGGGACCGGGCTGCGCCTGCCGGTCGCCGGCAGCGGCCCGCCGCGGGTCGCGGTCCACTACAACCGCATCGCGCTCAACACGGTCGCCGGCGTCGACAACGCCACCGCCGTCAGCGACGTCGATGCGACGCGCAACTGGTGGGCCTGCAACGAGGGCCCCAACAGCGCCGATTGCGACGCCACCCTGGGCCCGGTCGCCAGTGGCGACTGGCTCACGTTCCGCCTCGTGCCCTCGGCCCTGATCGTGGCGCCGGGCACGCCGGTGACGCTGGCGACCGACGTCAACCGCACCAGCGGCGGCAGCGAGATCGCCGCCGGCACGCGCTTTCCCGACGGCACCGCAATCGCCTATGCGACAAGCGCTGGCACGGTGGTGCCGGCCAGCGCGCCTACCGCGGGCGGTGCGGCCAGCGCGATCTTCAGCGCGCCAGCGCCGGCCAACGCCGACGTCAGCGCCACGCTCGACAACGAGACCCTGGGCGCGCGCATCGTGGTCACAGGCGGCGCCAGCACGCTGTGCGTGCCGAACCTGTTCGATGCGCGCTGCGACATCGCCTACCCCACGATCGCGGCCGCGATCGACGCGGCGCAGCCCGGCTTCACGGTGCTGCTGGACGAGTTGGCTTACGCCGAGCAGGTCGTGATCGACGTACCCGGCCTCACGCTCGAGGGCCAGGGCAGCGCGCTCACACGCATCGCGCCGACGACCCTGGCGGCCAACACCACCTGGATCAGCGATGGCTTCCCCTACGCCGCGATCGTGCTGGTCGACGGTGTCGACGGCGTGGTGGTGCGCGACCTCGCGATCGATGGCAATCCCGGTGCAGCGACCGTCGCAGGCTGCACGCCCGGCATCGTCGGCGCCTATTTCCGCAGCGCCAGCGGTCGCCTCGACGACGCCGCGGTGCGCAACCTGGTGCTGGCGCCGGGGCTGCGCGGCTGCCAGGACCAGTTCGCAGTGGTGGCCCTGACCGCGACCGGCAACGCCGACAGCGTCGTGCTGGACGGCAACCTGATCGACAACTACGGCAAGGGCGGCGTGGTCGCCTCCGGCGCGGGCGTGGCGCTGGACGCAATCGACAACGCGATCACCGGCCGCGGTCCGCTGCCGCTGGGCGATGCCGGGCAGAACGGCGTGCAGGTCTCCTTCGGCGCCACCGGCAACCTGGTCGGCAATACCATCAGCGAGCACGCCTACCTGCCATCAGACTTCGTCGCCACCGGCGCCCTGGTCTATGCGGCCAGCGCCACGCTCGACGGCAACACCTTCGAGGACAACCAGGTCGGCGCGTACTACATCGACAGCAACGGCGAGGCGCACGGGAACGGGTTCCGCGCCAGCGCGGCCGCAACCGGTGTGCCGGTGTTCTGGGGTGCGGTGTTCGACGATCCGCCGACCACGCGGCTGCCGCAGTTGTCGCGCCACGCGCCCGTCGCGGGATCCGCGACGGCGGCACCCGCTGGTACGCGCATTACCGGCCGCTTCACCGGCAACGTGTTCGTCGGCGACGGCTCGCCCGGCGGCGTCGGCCTGGAGGCCGATGCCGGCTTCGGCGCGCTCAACGTCGACTTCAGCGCCATCGGCAACGAGGTCCGCGACTGGGGCACCGGGATCGTGTTGTTCGATTGTGGCAGCGGCAGCGGCTGCACCGGCAGCGACTTCGTCGTCGCCGAACTGCACTGCAACCGCGTCACCGGCAATGGCGTCGGCCTTGAGGCCGACCTCGACCTGACCGTGCGCGCGGAGAACAACTGGTGGGGTTGCAGCGCCGGCCCCGGTGGCGTGGCGGGTTGCAATGACATCGATGTCGCGGCAGGCGGTGTCGTGGATGCGGCGCCGTGGCTGGTCATGTCGCTCCTGCCCGAGCGCGACGCCATGCTGGTCGGCCAGACCATCGCCGTGGACGTGGACCTGCGCCGCAACTCCGACGACGTCGATGTGTCGGCCGAGTGCACGTTGCCCGATGCGGCGATCGGCTTCGATACCAGTCTCGGCACGATCGCGGCCGGCGCGCTTGCCACCAACGGCCTCGCCAGCACGAATTACACCGGCACGGTCGCCGGCACGGCGACGATCACGGCATCGCTCGACCAGGACGAACGGTCCGCTGCGGTCGTGGTGTCGGAGTTCACCGACGCGCTGTTCGCCGACGGATTCGAGTCCGAGGTCGACTGACCGGTCGTGACGCCATCGCGCGCAGGGCGCGCGATGGCCTGCAGTCGCTGGCGCTCCGACCTTCGGCGCGTGCGATCCTGCCTGCCGGACGGTTGACGCCATCGCGGCGCGCGGCTAGCGTTTGCGAATCGTCCGCGTCCGGAGCAACCGTGCGTATCGCACTCGATCGCGCTGCGATCCTGTTCGCCCTGTGGATGGTGCTGATCCGCAGCGTGCATCCGGCCGACCTTGCGGTCGGCGCCGCGGCGGTTGCGCTCGCGACCTGGTGGAGCCTGCGCCTGCTGCCGCCCGACGAGCACCCGGTGCGGATGGCGGCGCTGGTCGCGCGCCTGCCGCGCTTCCTGTGGCAATCGGCGCGCAGCGGCGTGGCGGTGGCGCGGCTCGCGTTCGCGCCGCGCCTGCGCCTGGCGCCGGGCTTCGTCACCTATCCCACCCAGCTGCCCCGCGGCCATGCGCGCAACACCTACGCGTCGATCACCAGCCTGCTGCCGGGCACGGTGCCGGTCGACGACATCGAGGAAGGACTCGTCTACCACTGCCTCGACACGGCCCAGCCGGTGCTCGAGGAGCTGGCGGCCGAGGAGCGCGCCTACGCGCCCGCGCTGTGCGTGAAGCCGCCGCATGGCTGACTTCCTCCTCGCCGCCGCGATCTTTGCCGTGGCCACGGTCGCGGTCGCGCTGATCCGCATCCTGCGCGGCCCGGGCGATGCCGAGCGCATGATGGCGGCCCAGCTCCTGGGCACCGGCGGCGTCGGCGCCTTGTTGCTCTATGGCGCCGCGAGCGGCGAGGGCAGCGCGATCGACGTGGCGCTGACGCTGGCGCTGCTCGCGGCCTTCGCCGCGGTCGCCTTCTTCATGAGCGCGTCGCGCGATGGCGACGCCGGGGCCGGGCGCGAATGAGCGCGCTCGATATCTTCAGCGTCCTCGCGATCGGCGTCGGCTCGCTGTTCTTCCTCGCCGGCACCGTGGGCCTGCTGCGCTTTCCGGATGCGCTGACGCGCTTGCACGCGCTCACCAAGGCCGACAACCTCGGGCTGGGCCTGATCGTGCTCGGCCTGTTGCCGCGCGCGGGCAGCATGGGCGACGGCCTCAAGTTGCTGCTGATCTGGTTCCTTGCGTTGTTCGCCAGCGCGGTTTCCTCGCAACTGATCGCGCGCGTGGCGCGCGCGCGCGGACCGCGCGCATGAGCTTGACCGACGCCTTCAGCATCGGACTGGCGCTGGTCGTGGTCGGGCTGGCGCTGTGGACCGTGGCGGCACGCGATGCCTTCGCCGCGGTCGTGGGCTTCGTCGCCTACGGCATGCTGCTCACGCTGGTCTGGGTACGGCTCGACGGCTTCGACGTGGCGCTGACCGAGGCGGCGCTGGGCAGCGGCTTGACCGGTGCGATGCTGATCCGCGCCGCCGGTCGGCTGCGCGACACCGAGGCCGCGGCGAACGCCGAGCGACCCGGCACGCTGACCCGCTTGGTGGCGGCGCTCGCGGCCACCGCCGTGACCGCCGCGCTGGCCTTCGCCGTGCTCGCACTGCCAGTTCCGGCGCCGACCCTCGCGCCGCAGGTCGCCGCAAACATCGAAAGCACCGGCGTCGGCAATCCGATCACCGCGGTGCTCATGGCCTTTCGCGCCACCGACACGATGCTCGAGGCGATCGTGGTCCTGCTCGCGCTGATCGGCGTGTGGTCGCTGGGGCCGGACCGCGCATGGGGCGCGCGCCCGGGGCCGCGCTACCGCGCCGACCCCGACGGCGGCATGGCCTATCTCGCGCGCACGCTGCCGCCGGTCGGCCTGGTGGTCGGCGTCTACATCTTCTGGATCGGCGCCGACCTGCCCGGCGGCAAATTCCAGGGCGCGACCATCCTCGCGGCCATGTGGCTGCTGGCGCGCATGGCCGGCCTCGCCGACGCGCCTCCGGTGGGCAGCGGCTGGTTGCGCGTCGCGCTGGTCGCCGGTCCGCTGGCTTTCCTCGCCGTGGGCACTGCCGGCGCGATGTACGCCGGCGCGTTCCTCGGCTATCCCGAAGGCCTGGCCAAGCCGCTGATCAAGGTCGTGGAGTGGGCGCTGCTGCCTTCGCTCGCGACCACGCTGGCCCTGATCCTGGTCGGGCCGCCGGAGCGGGATCCGGGATGATCGACATCGCGACCTTGTTCGGCCTGTGCGCCTCGGTCCTGGTCGGGATCGGGGTCTACGCCATGATCACGAGCCCGCAACCGCTGCGGAAGATCGTCGCCTTCAACGTGATCGGCAACGGGATCTTCGTCCTGTTCGGCGCGATCGCGTACCGCGGCGCGGGCGCGGGCTGGGGCGGCGACCCGGTGCCGCAGGCCCTGCTGATCACCGGCCTCGTGGTGTCGTTCTGCGCCACCGCCCTCGCGGTCTCGCTGCTGCTGCGACAGCACCAGGTCGCGGGCACCGCCAGCGTTGCCTCGGAAACGCCCGCGCCGCCCACCACGGAAGCGGCCCCCGATGCCTGAAGCCCTGGCCACCACGCCGGACGGAGTCCTGCTGGTCCTGGCGGTGATGGTGCCGTTCGCGGGCCTCCTGGTGGCTTTCGCCTTCGGCGGGCGCAACGCGCAGCGCATCGCGCTGCTGACCATCCTCGCCACCGCCGGGGTCGCGGCCGCGATCACCGCGGTGGCGCTGCGCGGCGACACCACCCTGGTCTACCTGCTGGGCGGCTGGGCGCCGCCGCTGGGGATCGCGCTGCGCGCGGATCCGCTGGCGCTGGTGATGATTCCGGCGATCGCGCTGGTGATCGTGGGCATCGCGCTCTATGCCTGCGCCGATTTCGGCACGCCGGCGGGATTGCGCGAGTCGCGCGCCCCGCTGGTGTTCTGGGTGCTGCTGCTCGCGATCTGGGGCGCCCTCAACCTGGTGTTCCTGAGCGGCGACCTGTTCACGCTGTACGTGGCGCTGGAATTGCTGACCTTCGGCGCGGTGCCTTTCGTGGCGCTGGATGGCAAGCCGGAGACCTTGCGCGCGGCGCTGCGCTACGCGCTCTATGCGCTGCTGGGCTCGGTGTTCTACCTGCTCGGCACGGTGCTGCTGTACGGGGCCTACGGCACGCTCGACATCGCGCTGCTGCGCGAACTGGTGCGGCCGGAGCCAGTGGTGCTGGTGGCGGCGGCGCTGATGACCGTGGGCTTGCTGGCCAAGACCGCGCTGTTCCCGCTGCACCTGTGGTTGCCGCCGGCGCACGGCGGGGCGCCGCCGGCCGCGAGCGCGGTGCTGTCGGGACTGGTGATCAAGGGCTCGTGGTTCCTGGTCGTGCGGCTGTGGTTCGACGTGCTGCCGGGCGTGGTGACCTGGTCCTCGGCGCAACTCCTGGCGGCGTTTGGCGCGGCCGCGATCCTGGTCGGCAACGTGGTGGCGCTGCGGCAGGAACGCCTGAAGCTGCTGGTGGCGTATTCCACGGTGGCGCAGATCGGGTACCTGTTCCTGATGTTCCCGCTCGCCTTCGACGCCACGGCGGGCGCGCTCGCGCCCGGCGCCGCACAGGCCGGTGGCATGCTGCAGGCGATCTCGCACGCGCTGGCGAAGGCGGCGATGTTCATGGCGGCGGGCCTCGTCTACAAGGCGCTGAGCCACGATCGCATCGGCGAGATGGCCGGCATCGGCCGCGCCTTGCCCCTGACCGTGCTCACCTTTGCGCTCGCGGGCCTCGCGCTGATGGGCCTGCCGCCAAGCGGCGCCTTCGCGGCGAAGAAGCTCCTGCTCGACGCCGCGGCCGACTCCGGGCAATGGTGGTGGGGAGCGGTGCTCGACGTGGGCGGCCTGCTCACCGCGAGCTACGTGGTGCTGGTGCTGTCGCATGCGCTCGCGCCGACGGCGACGCCGATCGCGCTGCGTGCGCCGGTGTCGCGGCTGGGCGAATTGTCGGCGCTGGCGCTGGCGGTGTGCTCGCTCGCGCTCGGGCTTGCGGCGCTGGGTCCCGCGCCGTTCGATGCGCTGCCGGATCCGCTCGTTGCCAAGGAGTTCGGGGCGGCGCTGGTGACGCTGCTCGGCGGCGCGGTGCTGGCGCTGGCACTCGGGCTGCGGTTGCCACCCGTGCGCGGCGGCGGTGCGCTGGGCGCGGGCCTGCGCCGCGCCACGGTCGCCGTGGGCGCGGGCTTCGTGCGCGCCGACGGCGTATTGCGGCAGTGGCCGGTTGCGACTCTGGCGCTGATCCTCGCGGCGCTCGCGTTCGGCGTGGCGTTCGCGCCGAGGAGTTGAGGTCAGGCACGACGCGACGCCAATCGCGCGCAGAGCGCGCTCCTACAGAGCCGCGCCTTGTAGGAGCGCGCTCTGCGCGCGATAGGGGCCGCGTCGTGCCGAACGACCGCTCGCGGACCCGGTCGCTTTCGCGAGGACTATGCCATCTACGCGTGCGTCGGCGATGCCTCAGCCGTCGCCCGAACTCATGTTGACCTTCTCGACCTTCCAGGCGCCGCCTTCCCTGGCCATGCGCGCAACGCCCTTGGTCGGGCTGCCGTCGTCGTGCTTGCCGGCGAGGGTCAGCTCGGCGCGGTCGCCGAAGTCCTGGCCGCCGGTGACCGTGATCTCGGCCGGGGCGAAGGCCTTCATCATGTCGATCATGCCGTTGAACTCCTCCGGGCTCTTCCGCGCCTCGCGCATCTGCGCGGCCTGCGCCGCGACCACGGTGGCGAGCATGCCGTCGACATCGCCGGCCTTCATCGCCGCATGATTGGCCATGAAGACCTTGCCGGGCTCGCCGCCGCCCGCGGGCAGGGCCTTGCCCGCCGGCGCCGCGGTTTCGGCCGCGAGGACCGCGCCGGTGCCGGCGGCCGACAGTGCGAGGACGCCGAGCACGGCGCCAGCCAGGGTGCGCAATCCGATCGAACGCAAGGTGTGCATGCCGGTCTCCAGGTGGGTGGGAATCACGCGGGGCGCCGCGATCGGCATCCCGTGGCCTATATCAATGTCCAACGCCGGTCGAAGCGAACGCAGGCCACCGGCGCCTCAGAAGCGCCAGCGCGCCGCAACGCCCACGACGTCGGCGCTGGAATCGAAGCTGCCCGCCAGCGTGCTGCCGGTGGCGGCGCGGTTGGACACGGTCGGATCGTCGACGAAGAAGAGGTGCGCGTAGCCGAGGTCAAAGACCCACTCGCCCCCGGGCGCCCAGGTCGCGCCCAGCGACGCCCAGTTGCGGTCGGCATCGGCGACGCGCGGCGAGCGGTACTCGTCACGGGTCGGGGTCTGGTCGTGGGCGACGCCGGCGCGCAGGGTCCATTGCGCGTTGAGCGGCCAGTCCACGCCGAACGCCGCGTACCAGGTGTCGCGCCAGTTGGCGATCTCGCGCACGTCGGGTTGGGCCGGGTTGTCGAACGCGACATCGATGCGCTCGAAGCGGCTCCAGCCGGTCCAGGCGATGTCGGCCGCGATGCCGATGCCGTTGGCGGTCTGGTGGTACACGCTGGCGGTTGCGGTCGCGGGATTGGCGATCGAGGCGATGGCGCCGGTATCGCGGAACAGTTCGCTGCCGCTGGCGGAGAGCACCGCGGCCACCGCGTCGGGCACGTCGAAATCGGCCTCAGAGTCGAGTTCCAGGTCGGCGGCGGAACGCCATGCGAGGCCGAGCCTGGTTGAATCCGTGGCGCGCCACAGCAGGCCCAGCGTCAGGGTCGGCACCCAGTCGTCGCCGCTGACCTCGGCCTTGCCGTCGGCCGATTGCGGCGCGAATCCCGGCACCTGCTGCGCGGCGAGGATGGCGCCGAGGTCGATCGCGTTCGACAGCACGCCATCGGCGTAGCGCGCGCCCACGCCTGCGCCCAGCGACAGGCGCTCGTTCACTTCGTAAGCCAGCGCCGCGCCGAGTTCCACCGTGGTCAGCTTCGAGCGCAGGGCCTGGTAGCGACCGACCCAGTCCTCGTCGTAGTGGGTTTCCAGGCCGTACGGCGCGCCCAGCGACAGGCCCAGGTGCCAGCGCTCGCCGAGCGGCTGGTGGTACGTGGTGGCCGGCACCGCGGCGAGCGTCGCCGGGTCGCCGCCGTCGCCGCCCTGCAGCGGTGCGCCGGCGGCATCGATGCCGCTGCCACTGAAACGCGCATCGGGATCGACGCCATGCAGGTCGAGCGCGACCTGGCGGCCTTCGAGGAAGCCGAGCGCGCCGGGATTGTTGATCGCGACCACGGGGTTGTCGGGCGCGCTGGCCACGCCGGCGTAGGCGCGGCCGAGCGCGCGCACGTCGTTCTCGCGCAGTTGGAATCCGCCGGCGGACACCGTTCCGCAGGCGCCGAGCAGGGCCACGCTGGCGGCAAAGCGTGGCGAAATGCGCGTCATGCCGTTCTCCCCGAACGCAGCGACCGCGGCCCCCCGGCCCGACGACTTTGCCGGCGGATACGGCCGCACGCAACCCCAACGGCAAGCCGGGCGCGGAACCGCCATCGGCCTGCGGGGTCCCAGAAGCCCTACCCGTTACAGTAGGCGCCATGTATCTCGAGTTCTACGGCCTGCGCGAGGCACCCTTCGCCATCACGCCCGACCCGCGCTTCGTGTTCCTGTCGGAACGCCATCGCGACGCGCTGGCGCACCTGGTCTATGGCATCGGCCAGGGCGGCAGCGGCGGCTTCGTGCAGCTCACCGGCGAGGTCGGCACCGGCAAGACCACGCTGTCGCGCCTGCTGCTGGGGCAGTTGCCCGAGCGCACGCGGGTGGCGCTGGTGCTCAATCCCAGGCAGTCGCCGGTCGAGTTGCTCGAATCGATCGCCGACGAGCTGCGCCTCGACATCGAGGGCGCGCGCGGCAGCGCCAAGGCGCTGGTCGACCGGCTCAACCACTACCTGCTCGACGCCTACGCCCAGGGCCTGCGCGTGGTCCTGATCGTGGACGAGGCGCAGCAGCTCCCGGTCGAGGCGCTGGAGCAGATCCGCCTGCTCACCAACCTCGAGACCCCGACCCAGAAGCTGCTGCAGATCATCCTGCTCGGCCAGCCGGAGCTGCGCGTCCTGCTCGATCGCACCGAGCTGCGCCAGCTGGCGCAGCGCGTCACCGCGCGCTACCACCTGACGCCGCTGGACGAGGACGAGACCGAGGCTTACCTGCGCCACCGGCTGGCCGTCGCGGGCGCCACGCGGCACCCATTCACGCGCCTGGCGATGCGCAGCCTGCACCGGCGTTCCGGCGGCGTGCCGCGGCTCATCAACGTGATCGCCGAACGCGCGCTGCTGGCCGGCTACGTCGCCGACGAACTGCAGGTCGGCGAGCGCCTGGTCGAGCACGCGGCGGACGAAGTGCTGGGCGTTGCCGGCCGGCGTCGTTCGCGCGGCGCGCTGCTCGCGGCCGCGCTGGTTGCGGTCGTGGCCGCCGTGGGCTGGATGGCGTGGCGCGCCCGCGCGCCGGGCCCGGACGTGGCGGCAGCCGCGCCGGCGGCCACGAACCCGACGCCGGCAAGCGCGGCCGTGCCGACGGCGCCGCCCGCCCCGCAGCCGGCGCCAGATCCGGATGAACTGGCGCGCGCCGCCGCGGCGCTGCCCGCAGGCGCGGAGCTGGTCGCCTGGACGCACCTGCTGGGACTGTGGCGCGCCGATCCGGCGCAGGTCGACGTGCGCGAGGCAGCGCGCTGCCCGGCCAGCATCGCGCCGGGGCTGTCCTGCCTGCGTGGCAGCGGCAACCTGGCCAAGTTGCGCGCGTTGGGCCGTCCGGTGCTGCTGGTCCTGCATCCTGGTGGCCGGCGCACGCTGGCGCTGCTGCTGGCGCTCGACGCGGACGGCGCGCGCCTCGACCTCGGCACGCGCACGATCACGGTGCCCTACGCGACCCTGGACCAGGCCTGGCTGGGCCAATACCTGGTGGTGTGGCGCGAGCCGGCGTTCCTGCCCGAGACCGTGCGCCGTGGCGAGGCCGGCGCGGCGGTGGACTGGGTGCAAGCGCAGCTCGCCCGCTTCGATACACTGCGCCCCGCGGCATCCGGCCCCTACCTCTACGACGAAACCATGGAAGCGCGCGTGCGCCAGGTGCAGGCCGGCCTCGGGCTGGTGCCCGATGGCATCGTAGGACCGGAGACCGCGCTGGCACTGGCCTCGCGCGATCCGGGCGGTCCCCGCCTCGGCCGGCAACCGGACTGAGCATGTCGACGATCTACGAAGCGCTGCGCAAGGCCGAGGAACGGCGTCGCCTGGGCGAAGCGCCATCCCTGATCGGCGACGCTGCCTGGGCCGCGCGCAAACCGGCGCGCGCGCACGAGTCGCGGCGGCGCTGGCTGGTCTGGCTCCTGCCAGTGGTGGTCGCCGCGATTGCCGGCGGTTGGTGGCTGGGCCGCGGCTCCGCACCGGCGCCGGGACCGTCGTCCACGCCCGCACCGGTTGCCACGTCGCCGACGACGCCGCCGGCGGCCGCAGCGCCGGTCGCACCCGCCTCCGCCCCAACGACCATCGCTCCAGCCGTCGCACCGGCTTCCGCGCCAGGAGCGGCCGTGACCGCACCGGTCGCGGCGCCGCCGCCCGTGCCACGGCCCGCGGTTGTCGACCCCGCTGCAAACGCCGCGAATGGCCCTGCGCCGGGCAGCGCCGCTGCGGCGCCGCCCGCCACGCCGACCGCGATTCCGCCAGCTGCGCCGACCGCGCCGGTGGTGGCGCCGGCGCCACCGCTTGCGACGGCGGCGCCAAGGCCCGATGCCGCCACGCCCGCGCCGTCGGCACCCGCGACGGCTGCGCCATCGGCACCCCCCTTCGGCACGCTGCCGCCGACCTCGGCCGCGCTCGCGCCGCCGGCGGCGGTGGCGTCGACGCTGGCGCCGACGCAGAGTCCCGGCGTTCCCCTGCTCTACGAGATGCCGCTCGGGACCCGGCAGGCCCTGCCGCCGCTCAAGCTCAGCATGCACGTCTACTCGCCGGACCCGGCACGGCGCGTGGTGATCATCGACGGCGCGCGCCTGCTCGAGGGCGAGATCGTGTCCGGCGAATTGAAGGTTTCGCAGATCACGTCCGAGGGCGTGGTGCTGCAACTCGGCGACCAGGTGTTCCTGCTGCCGCGCGGCGGGCGTTGACCGTGTTCGTGCGCGTCGAGACCCGGCGCCGCACGCACTGGCCGTGGGCGACACTGGCGATCACACTGGGCTGCCTCGGCACCTTCCTCGCGCTGACCCTGATGCCCGAGGACGCGCGCCTGCGCGTGCTCACGCGCTGGGGCGCGGTGCCGACCGAACTGCTGGGCTTCAGCGGCTGGTCCTGGGACGCGCTGCGGATGGCGCGGCCCGAGACCCTGTTGACGGCGCTGTTCATGCACGCCGACTGGCTGCACCTGACCGGCAACCTCGCCTTCCTGCTGATATTCGGCCTCTCGGCCGAGCGCATGCTGGGCTCGCGCCGCTTCCTCACCCTGTTCCTGGTGTGCGGCGCGCTGGCCAACCTCGCCGGCGCCTTCACCCTCGACACCAGCAGCGCGCCGATCGTGGGCGCGAGCGGCGCGGTCTCGGCGATCGTGGGCGCCTACCTCGCGCTGTTCCCGCGCGCGCGCCTGGGCCTGGTGCTGCCGCTGGGCCTGTTCCTCGAATTCGTGCGCGTGCCGGCCTCGCTGCTGATCGGATTCTGGGCCGGCCTGCAGGTGCTCTTCAGTTTCGTCGGCCCGGCCTTCGGCACCGTGGCCTGGACCGTGCACATCGCCGGGTTCCTGGTCGGCATCCTGTACGCGATGCTGTCGCGGCCCGGCATCGCCAAGCGCCTGCGGGCCTGAGGCCCGCATTTTTTGTAGGAGCGCATCTCATGCGCGACCGCGGAATCGACGGTCGCGGTTGCGTGTCGTTCCGCGGTCGCGCATGAGATGCGCTCCTACAGGGCCACGCCGGGGGGCTACTCGTCGAAGCGCAGGTGCTTGACGCTCTTGCCGTTGCGGCGGATCAGGCGCAGCGCCTCGATGCCGATCTGGATGTGGTGCTCGACGAAGTCCTGGGTGACCAGGCGATCGGAGGCCTCGGTCTTGACCCCCTCCGGGATCATCGGCTGGTCGCTCACCAGCAGCAGCGCGCCCGAGGGGATCGAATTGTGGAAGCCGG
>Ga0209477_1001117_pt1 | contig 16413 bp, 14 predicted proteins | sample KloWWTupernatant_FD_187180 | JGI IMG/M metagenome (GOLD analysis project Ga0209477, IMG submission 187180) | Active sludge microbial communities from Klosterneuburg, Austria, studying microevolution and ecology of nitrifiers - Klosterneuburg... | ecosystem: Engineered > WWTP > Aerobic digester >... | reverse complement strand
CGACCAGGCCTATCGCGCGCAGAGCGCGCTCCTACAGAGCGGGCTTCGTAGGAGCGCGCTCTGCGCGCGATAGGCCTGGTCGCGGCTGAAGCCGCTCCTACGGGAGGGCTGCGCCCCCGGCCCCGGCAATGCGGGGACGGGGCGCCGGGGACTGTGCTCAGGCCGCGCTGCGGGTCGCGGCGTGGAACTGCTCTTCCTCGGTGGAGCCGTGCAGGGCCGAGAGCGAGGACTGGCCGGCGGCGATCACTTCGTTGAGCTTGTCGAAGTAGCCGGTGCCGACCTCGCGCTGGTGCTTGGCGCCGGTGTAGCCGCGGCTTTCGGCGGCGAACTCCTGGGTCTGCAGCTCGACGTAGGCCGACATCTGGCGCTCCTTGTAGCCGGTGGCCAGGTGCCACATCGAGTAGTTGAGCGCATGGAAGCCGGCCAGGGTGATGAACTGGAACTTGTAGCCCATCGCCCCGATTTCCTTCTGGAAGCGCGCGATGGTGGCGTCGTCGAGGTTCTTCTTCCAGTTGAAGCTGGGCGAGCAGTTGTAGGCCAGGAGCTTGCCGGGGAACTTGGCATGGATCGCATCGGCGAACTGCCTGGCCTGCGCCAGGTCCGGGGTCGAGGTCTCGCACCAGATGAGGTCGGCATAGGGCGCGTAGGCCAGCCCGCGGCTGATCGCCTGCTCGATGCCCTGGCGGGTTTCGAAGAAACCCTCCACCGTGCGGCCGCCGGTCAGGTGCGGCTTGTCGTTGGCGTCGATGTCGGAGGTCAGCAGCGCGGCGCCCATCGCATCGGTGCGCGCCACGATCACGGTCGGCACGCCGGCGATGTCGGCGGCGAGGCGCGCGGCGACCAGCTTCTGCACCGCTTCGGCGGTCGAGACCAGGACCTTGCCACCCATGTGGCCGCACTTCTTGGCGCTGGCGAGCTGGTCCTCGAAATGCACGCCGGCGGCGCCGGCGTCGATCATGTGCTTCATCAGCTCGTAGGCGTTGAGCACGCCGCCGAAGCCGGCCTCGGCGTCGGCCACGATCGGCACCAGCCAGTCGATCTCGTCCTTGCCTTCGGCGTGGTGGATCTCGTCGGCGCGCAGCAGGGTGTTGTTGATGCGGCGCACGACGTTGGGCACCGAGTCGACCGGGTACAGCGACTGGTCGGGATACATCGAGCCCGCGGTGTTGGCGTCGGCCGCGACCTGCCAGCCGGAAAGATAGATCGCCTTCAAGCCCGCCTTGACCTGCTGCATGGCCTGGTTGCCGGTCAGCGCGCCCAGCGCGTTGACGAAGGATTCCTCGTGCAGCGAACGCCACAGGCGCTCGGCGCCACGGCGCGCGAGCGAATGCTCGACATGCACGGTGCCGCGCAGGCGCACCACGTCCTCGGCCGAGTAGGTGCGCTTGACGCCCTGCCAGCGGGAGTTGTTGGCCCAGTCCAGGGCGAGCTGTTCGGCGGTGGGCAGTGTGGTCTTCATGGTGTCGTCCCCTGCGGTGTTGCGGTGGTTGGAATGTTCAGGCGTTCGAATCGTGCTCTTGTAGGAGCGCATCTCATGCGCGACCGCGGCCTGGCGGCATTCGACGGCCTGCGGGGAGGGCGTCGCGGCATGGGAGGCTGCGGTCGCGCATGAGATGCGCTCCTACAGGGGGCGTCGTGGAATGGGGGCTCATGCGAGGTGTTCGTAGGCGGGCAAGGTGAGGAACTCGGCGAGCTGCTTGGCGTGGGTGAGTTCGGCCAGCATCCAGGCGGCCTGGCCGATGCGCTCGTGGCCGGGCAGGCCATGCTTGGGCAGGCGCTCGGCGACGCTGGCGACGGCCTTGTCGAACAGGACGAAGTCCAGCGGCGTGCCGTCGTCGAGCTGCTGGCCACCCACGTGCAGCCACTGCCACAACTGTGCGCGGCTGATCTCGGCGGTGGCGGCGTCCTCCATCAGGTGATGGATCGGGACGCAGCCCAGGCCATCGAGCCAGGCGGCGAGGTAGCGCACGCAGACGTCGATGTTGTTGAGGAAGCCGGCGCGAGTGATGGTGCCGGTGGCCGGCGCGATCAGCTCGTCGCGCGTGACCTTGACGTCATCGCGCAGGCGCGAGGCCTGGTTGGGCGTCGGCATGTGCTCGTCGAAGATCTGCCGTGCGACCGCGACCAGCGCCGGATGCGCGACCCAGGTGCCGTCGTGCCCGGCCTTGACCTCGCGCAGCTTGTCGGCGCGCACGCGCTCCATCGCCTTGGCGTTGGCGACCTCGTCGCCGGAGATCGGGATCTGCGCCGCCATGCCGCCCATCGCGTGCGCGCCGCGGCGGTGGCAGGTCTGGATCAGGAGTTCCGAATAGGCCTTGAGGAAGGGCGCGGCCATCGTCACCTGGCCACGCTCGGGCAGCACGCGGTCGCGGTGGGCGCGGAAGGTCTTGAGGTACGAGAAGATGTAGTCCCAGCGCCCGCAATTGAGGCCGGCGATGCGGCCCTTGAGCGCGTGCAGGATCTCGTGCATCTCGAACACCGCCGGAAGGGTCTCGATCAGCACCGTGACCTTCATGGTCCCGATCGGCAGGCCCAGCCGCACTTCGGCGAAGGCCATGACCTCGTCCCACAATGCGGCTTCCTGGTGCGACTGCAGCTTGGGCAGGTACCAGAACGGGCCGCGGCCCTTCGCCGCCAGCGCCTTGGCGTTGTGGAAGGCGTACAGGCCGAAGTCGAACAGTGAGCCCGACATGGCCTGGCCGTCGACCTGCGCGTGCTTCTCCGGCAGGTGCCAGCCGCGCGGGCGCACCACCAGCGTGGCCGGGTTGGGCTTGAGCGCGTAGTGCTTGCCCTCGGGCGAGGTGAATTCGATGGTGCCGGCGACCGCGTCGCGCAGGTTGAGCTGGCCTTCGATGAGCGAGTCCCAGGTCGGGCTGGTCGAGTCCTCGAAGTCGGCCATGAAGACGCGCGCGCCGGAGTTGAGCGCGTTGATGATCATCTTGCGCTCGACCGGCCCGGTGATCTCCACGCGGCGGTCCTGCAGCTGGCCCGGGATCTCGGCCACGCGCCAGTCGGACTCGCGGATCGCGCGGGTCTCGGGCAGGAAATCCGGCAGCTCGCCGGCGTCGAAGCGAGCCTGTCGCTCGACGCGCGCGGCCAGCAGCGCGAGGCGGGTGGCGTCGAAGCGCTGGTGCAGCTCGGCCAGGAAGGCGAGCGCGCCGGGCGCGAGGATCTCGGCGTAACCGGGCGCAAGCGCGCCGCGGATCTGGATCCGCTGCGTGGCGTCGAGGGGGATGCGATCTGCGACTGCGGCCATGGTCTTCCCCTGCAAGCTTGGTGAGTGCCCGTAGGAGCGCGCTCTGCGCGCGACCGCAGCCCTGCAAGGTGCCGAACGCGGGAAGGACCGCGTGCAGAACGGCAGGCCACGGCGCGAATAGACGCCGATCGCGCGCAGAGCGCGCTCCTACACGTGCCGCGGTCCCGGAATCTGCGCGGGTTCCTCACCCCTGCCGCGCCACGGGCCAACGATCTTGCTGGCCTTCATTTACGCCCCCGGGTGGCACTTTGACAAAGCAAATGTTTCAATATGGCGCATTGTCTTTGTCAATGCCTTGCTAAGCCGCTGATGACAGGCAGGAAACCCAACAAGCGTTTGAGCGTGGCCGGCCGCAAGCCGGCGTCCAAGGCCAAGGCCCGCGCGCGCCGCGATGCTGCACTGCAAGGCGTGGCGCCGCCGGCGCCGGTCGCGCCGCGCTTCTACTACAAGGGCAACCGCTACAAGCAGCTGCGCGCCTTCTGCTACGCGGCCCGCCTGGGCACGCTCTCGCGCGCGGCCGAGGCGCTGTTCCTGTCGCAACCTTCGGTGAGCCTGCAGCTGGGCGCGCTGGAGAAGGAGCTCGGCGCCGTCCTGATGCAGCGCAGCGGACGGCGCGTCCAGCTCACGCCCGAGGGCACCATGCTCTACGAGCTGGCGCGGCCGCTGGTGGAGGGATTCGAGAACCTCGACGCCGAGTTCCGCAGCCACCGGCAGGGCATCGGCGGCGGCGAGCTCAACATCGCCGCCGGCGCTTCCACCATCCAGTACCTGCTGCCGGCGCTGGTCCAGGCCTTCCGCGAGAAACACCCGACCGTGCGGCTGCAGCTGCACAACGTCACCGGCCAGGATGGGCTCGGGATGCTGCGCTCGGATACCGTGGACTTCGCGGTGGGCTCGATGATCGACGTGCCCAACGACTTGAGCTACGAGCCGGTCTACCACTTCGACCCGATGCTGATCACGCCGCTGGACCATCCGCTCGCGGCCCGGCGCGAGGTGCGTCTCGAGGACCTCTCGCCCTACGGGCTGATCCTGCCGCCGCGGCGGCTCACGACCTTCCGCCTGGTCGACGTGATCTTCCAGAAGGCCAAGGTGCCGTACCACGTCGCGATCGAGGTCGGCGGCTGGGACGTGATCAAGCAGTACGTGGCGATGGGGCTGGGCATCTCGATCGTCACCGGCATCTGCCTGGCGCCGGGCGACCGGCTTGCGGTGCACAACATGCGGCGCTATTTCCCGCAGCGTTCCTATGGCGTAGTGATCCGCAAGGGCAAGTACCTGAGCCCGCAGGCGCGCGCCTTCGTCGACCTGATCCGCCCCAACCTGTTCGCGCGACGCGACTGGTTCGAGGCCGGGCATTCGGAGCGGTGAGGATGGGGGACCGGGGCCAGTCCGGTAGTCCGCGGTCGCGCATGAGATGCGCTCCTACACGGGTTCGCGCGCTCGCGGGGGACCGGGGCGGACTGATGGTCCGCGGTCGCGCATGAGATGCGCTCCTACAGGGGATCGCGTGCAGTTGTAGGAGCGCATCTCATGCGCGACCGCGGACTCCCGGATTGCCTCAGGGTGGCGCCAATTCCGCGGGCTCCACGCGCCGCCGCAGCACCAGCGGCTGGGCGAACACCGCGCCGAGCACGATCGCGACGCCGAGGTAGAAGGCCGGCGTGAGCTCGCGCTGCTCGCCCAGCAGCGCGATCGCGAGCAGGATCGCGTAGACCGGCTCGAGGTTGAGCGCGAGTTGCACCGCGAAGGCCGGCAGGTGGCGCATCACCAGCAGCGACAAGGCGAAGGGCAGGATGGTGCAGGCCAGCGCCAGCGCCAGCAGCAGGCCGGCATCGCGCGCGTCCGGCGCCTGGAACACCGCGTCGGCGCCCATCCACCAGGGCAGCACCAGGGCCAGGAACAGGCAGCCGGCGCCGATCTCGACCCCGGTCACGGCGAGCGGATCGGCCTCGGTGGCGTGGCGCTTGTTGAGCACGGTGAAGAGCGCGGTCAGCGCCGCCGAGAGCACGCCGACGGCGAAGCCGACGCGCATCGCCGGCGAGATCCCGCCCACCACCAGCGCCACGCCCGGCACCACCGCGAGGCCCAGCAGCAGTTCGCGCGGCTCCAGGCGGCGATGGCCCAGCAGCGGCTCGATCAGGGCCACGAACACCGCGCCCAGCGCCATGCAGGTCGCGGCGACCGAGGCGTTGGCGAGCTTGATCGCGCCGTAGAAGGTCAGCCAGTGCAGCGCCACCACCACGCCGATGCCGGCCCAGGCCAACAGCGTGCGCGGCGGCGTCGCGCGCAGGGCGCGCCATACCCGCGGCGCCAGCGCCAGCACGCCAGCCACGATCGCCATGCGCCAGAACACCAGCGCGCCGGCCGGCAGCGAGATCAGCTTGCCGAGGATCGCGGTGAAGCCCCACAGCAGCACGCAGAGGTGGATCTGCAGGTAGGGACGGATCGGGGTCGACATCGACGCTGCCGGCTGTTGTAGGAGCGCATCTTATGCGCGACCGCGGCCTGGCACGTCGCCACGGTCGGCGCGTGGGGCGGATCGGGGTCTACATTGCATTGGAGGCGGTGACGGGCCCCCGGCATGCCGCAAACTGCGCGGCCGACGGAATCCCGTGTCGCCGCGTGCCCGTCCTTTCCGAGAGGCTGCAGGTGCGAGCGGCGCCTATCGCGCGCAGAGCGCGCTCCTACAGAGCCGGCTTCGTAGGAGCGCGCTCTGCGCGCGATAGGCGCCGCTCGCGCCTGAAGGCGCTAGGGAAGGCGCGTGCCCAAGACCAGCGCGATCCGCGTGCGGCTAGCGGCGCTTCGTGGCGGTCTTCGTCCGGATTGCCTTCTTCCCCGTCTTGCGGGCCGGGGCCTTCTTCGCGACGGCCTTGCGCGGCGCGGCCTTTGTCGCCGGCCGCTTGGTCTTCGGCGCCGGCCTGGCGAGTGCGGGCTTCTTCGTGGCAGGCTTCTTTGCCGCGGGTTTCTTCGCAGCGGGCTTCTTCATCGGAGCGGCCGGCTTCAACGCGACCTTCGCGATCAGCGCAATCCGCGCCAAGGGCGCGGGCGCGGGCTTGGTCGGCGCCGCTTCGCCGCGCAGGTAGGCCAGCACCTCGGGGCCGTGGCCGTCCGGGCTCACCTTTTCCCACACCTTCTCGATGCGCCCTTCGGCCGATATCACGAAGGTGGCGCGGGCGATGCCGAAGTAGCGGCGGCCGTAGAGGCTCTTCTCCACCCACACGCCCATGGCCTGGATCAGCTGCCGATCGGGATCGGCCAGCAACGGGAAGTTGAGACGATGCTTGTGCACGAAGCGCGCATGCGCGGCGCTGTCGTCGGCGCTGACGCCGTAGACCGGCACGCCGGCGCCCTCGAACGCGGGCAGGTTGTCGCGGAACGAGCAGGCTTCGCGCGTGCAGCCCGGGGTGTCGTCCTTGGGATAGAAATACAGCACGAAGCGCCGGCCGCGCAGCGAAGTGCTGGAGACCCGGTCGCCACGATCGGTGGCAAGGTCGAAATCGGGCACTCGGTCACCGGTACGTCGCATAGTCGGTCTCCTCGGGGCTGCGTGGCGTGATCATGACGGATGTAGGGGGCGGACGCGTAGCGCGGCACGCGTCAGGGCAAGGGCGGGCGCAGGTGCGGATCGCCGAGTAGTGGCAGCAGGTGGCGCCCGGCCCACTGCAGCGCGGCGGCGATCGATGGGCCGTGGCGCGCGCGCACGCGACTGGCCTCGCGTTCGCGCGCGTCGGCATCGTAGGCCAGCGTGGTGTCCTTGGCGTGATGGCGCGCGATCGCGGCCGCGCGCTGGCGCAGCGCGCCCTCGGCCACCGGCAGGTCCAGCCACGCGGCGCAGGCCAGCGCCACCCCGGGCAGGTCGGCCAGCAATTCGCGCTCGCCGACCGCGCGCAGGCGACCGGCGCCGACGCCCGCCAGCACCTGCTGCGCGAGCGCGGTCTGCGCCGTCCACTGCAGCGCGACCTGCTCGAGGAAGTCCGGCGGCGAGCGTGCGGCCCGCGGCAGTCGCGCGGCGAGGCCGCTGGCGCGCAGCGCGCGCTCGGCCAGGCGCGGCACGCGGCGGCGGCTCTCCTCGCGCTTCTTGAGGTTGGAGACGAGGAAGTCCTCGAGCGTGGAATGCAGCAGCACGCCGCGCGCGGCCGGCGCCGCCGCGTGCAGCGCCGCGGCCACGTTGAGCGCCACATGCGTGGGCTTGACCAGCACCGCGGCGCCCGGCGCCCAGGGGCGCGCCAGCAGGCGCAGGGCGAGTTCCGGCAGGTCGCCGAGCTCGAGGCCGCCGTCGCGCGCATCGGACAGGCGCCGCAGCACCAGCGGCTCCTTGAGCGCCACCACCGCCGGCGGCAGGTGCAGCGCGCGCGCGAGCAGGGTCGAGCAGCAGAACGAGGTATGCCACAGGAAGGCCGGCGGACGCGCCGGCACGGGTACGCCGGCCAGGTCCGCGGCGGGCCACGCGCGCGCCTCGGCCAGGGGCGCCTCGATGCGGGTGTCGAGGAAAGCTGAGCGCTCGAGCACGGACTCGTCGATCGTGAGGAAGGAGAAGCGCCGCGCGCGTACGTCGAGGTCGACCGGGAACACGCGCGGATCGGCCAGTGCTGGCGCCTGCATCGGAAGGCCCGCCTCAAACCGCCAGCGGCTGCATCCGCGGCAGGCGCACGCGCGGCTCGACCTCGCGCCGGGCCCAGTCCAGGGCCGCGCGGATCAGTTCGCCGTTGCGGTCCAGCACGCGCTGCTTCTCGGCCAGCCGCAGCTGCGGATTGAAGGCCACGTCGGTGGCCTTGGCGTGGTGCGAGAACTCGGCCTCGACCCGCGCCGGCAGGCCCTCGAGCGCGGCCGGCAGCTCGAGCCACTGCGCGCAGGCGGCGACGGTCGCGGCCGGACGCGCCAGCAGCACGTCCATGTCGAGGGTGCGCAGGCGCGGCGCGGCGGCCGATTCCAGCGCGCGCGCGTAGTGCGCCATCTGCGCGTACCAGGTCAGCACGGTGGCCTCGACGAATCCGAACTGCCCGTCGGGCGAAATCCCGAAGGCCTCGGGCAGTCCGCTCCCGGGCAGGACCATGCGCGCCATCCAGTTGAGCCGGGTCTCGGCCTCGGGCAGCTTCTTGGCGCACGACACGAGGAAATCCTCGAGGCTGCCGTAAAGCAGCACGGCGCGCATCGATGGCGCAGCGGCCAGCAGCGGCTCGAGCAGCACCATCACGGTGTTGGTCGGCTTGACCAGCACGCGGCCGCCGTCGGCCCAGGGCCGCGCCAGCAGGCGCAGGCCGAGGTCGAGCGAGGCGCCCGTGCGCGCGCGCGCCGCCGGGTCGGGCTGGTTGCGCCAGGCCTCGGCCAACCGCAGCAGCAGGCTCGGCTCCTTGAGCGCCATCGCGCGCGGCGGCGCATGCAGCGCGCGGGCGAGCAGGGTCGAGCAGCAGAATGCGGTGTGGAACAGGAAGGCCGGCGGCGATTCCAGCGGCGCGGCGCGCAGTGCGGCGAATTCGCCCGCAGGCACTGCCTCGGCCGCATCGACGTCGATGCAGAGGCGCTTGTCGAGGAACGCGGCATCGCCGACGCGCGTCGCATCGAGTCCGGCGAAACGGAACGTATCGGTGGCTGCGTCCCAGCCGACCGGGAACCACGCCGGGTCGGACACGCGCGACGCGCTCACGTGGTGCCCCGGTGCTTGCCCTGGAACGGGCGGTAGAACTCGCGCACCGTCGCCATGTCGCGCTCGAGGTCGCCGCTCATGGTCAACGCGGGGCCGATGCCGATGGTCTTGTCCGGGTAGTGGAAGTACGCGCACACCACCGGCACCTGCGCCCCGGTCGCGATCTTCCAGAAGCCGGTCTTCCACTTCTGCACGCGCTTGCGCGTGCCTTCGGGCGCGATCACCAGCCAGTGGCGCGTGCCCGGCTTGACCCTGGCGATGAGCTGCTCGACCACGCCGGCCGGCGACTTGCGGTCGACCTCGAAGCCGCCGACCGCGCGCAGGATCGAGCCCAGCGGCCAGAAGAAGGCCTCCTTCTTGGCCAGGAACTCGACCCGCACGCCCATCGCGATCTTGGCCAGGATGCCCCACCACGCGTCCCACATCGACGAATGCGGCGCGGCGATGACCACGACGCGCTCGACGTCGGGCCAGGCGCCCTCCATCTTCCAGCCGCCCAGGCGCAGCACGCTGCGCGCCAGCCAGCGCGTGAAGGGGTGGCCACTGCGCGGCGCCGAGGGCGGCAGCGGCAGCACGTAGCCCGGCGCGTTCATGCCTCGGGGTCCCGGGTGCGTCCGCGGCCCTGCTTGACGTTGGCGCGGCGCTTCTTGGCTCCGAGCCGGCGCTCCTTCGAGGCGCGCGTGGGCTTGGTGGCCACGCGCTTGCGCGGCGCGACCAGCGCGGCGCGGATCAGCTCGAGGAGGCGCTCGCGCGCGTCCTCGCGGTTGCGCTCCTGGGTGCGGAAGCGCTGCGCCGAGATCACCAGCACGCCCTCGTCGGTCAGGCGCCGGTCGCGCCGCGCCAGCAGGCGCGCGCGTACCGGCTCGGGCAGCACGGCGCTGGCGCGCACGTCGAAGCGCAGTTCGACCGCGGTCGAGACCTTGTTGACGTTCTGGCCGCCGGGGCCGCCGGCGCGCACGAAGCGCTCGGTCAATTCGGCGTCGGGGATCGCAAGATGGGGGGTGACGACGAGCACGGGGTGGTGGGCGGGGGCGGAAGCGCGATTCTAAGGTGCGCCGACCGCCGCGGCGACGGTTGCCGCCGAATGGATGGTCCGCAGGTGGCCCGGAGGCTGCGGTCGCGCGCAGAGCGCGCTCCTACAGGGCCTCGCGGCCACACGAGGCCCTGTAGGAGCGCGCTCTGCGCGCGACCGCGGCGCCACGGAATCGCCCCGCCCTTCCCGCTGGCTATCATCCCCCCATGACCCTGCTCGCCCGCCTGCGCGACCTCGTCGGCGCCGACCACGTGCTCGAGGGCGACGCCATCGCCGGCTACGAGACCGACTGGCGCCAGCGCTTCCGCGGCCGCGCCCTCGCCGTGGCGCGCCCGGGAGACACGGCCGAAGTCGCCGCCGTGGTGCGCGAGTGCGCGGCGCAGGGCGTGCCGATCGTGCCGCAAGGCGGCAACACCGGCCTGGTGCTGGGTGGCGTGCCGGACGCCAGCGGCACGCAGCTGGTGCTGAGCCTGGCGCGCATGGATCGCGTGCGCGCGCTCGATCCCGCCAACCTGACCCTCACCGTCGAAGCCGGCTGCCGCCTGCGCGCGGTGCAACTGGCGGCCGAGGACGCCGGGCTGCTGTTCCCGCTGAGCCTCGCGTCCGAGGGCAGTTGCACCATCGGCGGCAACCTCGCGACCAATGCCGGCGGCACCCAGGTGCTGCGCTACGGCAACGCCCGCGAGCTGTGCCTGGGCCTGGAGGTGGTGACGGCGCACGGCGAGGTCTGGAACGGGCTCGGTGGCCTGCGCAAGGACAACACCGGCTACGACCTGCGCGACCTCTACATCGGCAGCGAGGGCACGCTGGGCGTGATCACCGCGGCCACGCTCAAGCTGCATCCGCAGCCGCGCGCGCGCGGCACCGTGCTCGCCGCGTGCGCCACGCTCGAGGACTGCGTGCGGCTGCTGGCCCTGGCCGGCCGGCACCTCGGTCCGGCCCTCACCGGCTTCGAGCTGATGGGGCGCGCGGCGCTGGCGCTGGTCGAGCACCATTTCCCGAACTTGCCGCGACCGCTGCCGCCGGCGCCGTGGACGGTGCTGCTTGAGCAGGCCGACCACGACGGCGAGGCGCATGCGCGCGCGCAGCTCGAGTCCCTGCTGGCGGCCGCGCAGGCCGAGGCGCTGGTGACCGACGCCGCGCTGGCCACCACGGTGGCGCAATCGCGCGCGCTGTGGCAGCTGCGTGAGTCGATCCCGCTGGCCGAGGCCGCGCTGGGCCCCAACGTCAAGCACGACATCGCGCTACCGGTCTCGGCGATCGCGCGCTTCGTCGATGCCACCGGGCGCGCGCTGCAGACGGCGTTTCCCGGCGTGCGGGTGGTGAACTTCGGCCATCTGGGCGACGGCAATCTGCACTACAACGTGCAGGCGCCGGCGGGCGTCGACCCGGGCGCGTTCCTGCTCTCGCACGAGGCCGCGATCAACCGCCTGGTCCACGACGCGGTGGCGGCGCTGGGCGGCAGCATCAGCGCCGAACACGGCATCGGCGCGCTCAAGCGCGGCGAACTCGCGCGCTACGAGGGCGCGGTCGCGCTGGAACTCATGCACGCGATCAAGCGCGCGCTGGATCCGCGGGGCCTGATGAATCCGGGCCGGGTGCTTTAGGCACGGTCGCGGTCGCGGTCGCGGTCGCGGTCGCGGTCGCGGTCGCGGTCGCGGTCGCGGGTGCGGGTGCGGGTGCGGGTGCGGGTGCGAGTGCGAGTGCGAGTGCGGGTGCGGGTGCGGGTCCGGTCAAGGCATCGCCCCAGCCCAGGCGCTGCAGCAGCCGCATCCACTCCGCGTCCGGCGCGGCCTCGATCCGCAGCGGCGCGCCGCTGCGCGGATGCGCGAGTTCGACCCGCCACGCATGCAGCAGCAGGCGGTGGATGCCGTAGTGGATGCGGAACAGCCGGTTGTGGTCGCCGCGGCCGTGCGTGGTGTCGCCCACCAGGTGATGCGAGATGTGGTGCAGGTGGCGCCGCAACTGCTGGTAGCGGCCGGTCTCGGGTTCCAGCGCCAGCAATGCATAGCGCTGCTGCGCATAGCGGCCCATCGGGATCGCGACTTCGGCGGTGGCCAGGCGCCGCCAGCGGGTCCGCGCGGGTTTCGGCCCGGGCTTGCCGGGCGCGTCCAGCGGGTAGTCGACCAGGCCCTCGGGCTCGGGCCAGCCGCGGACCACGCCCAGGTAGGTCTTGTGGACCGCGTGCTGCATGAACTGCAGGCCCAGCGCCGCGGCCATGTCGCGGTCGGCCGCCAGCAGCAGCACGCCGCTGGTGGCACGATCCAGCCGGTGCGCGAGGTAAAGCGTGCGGCCGGTCGCGGCGCGCGCGCGGTCGATCAGGTATTCCTCGTCCTGGCCGACCAGGCGGCTGCGATGCACCGCGATGCCGGCCGGCTTGTCGATGGCGACCAGGGCCTCGTCGGCGTACAGCACGGCGAGCGGCGTGGTCGCGGTCATCTTCGGATGGTAACCGGGCGCCGGGTTGGGGCTATGCTCGCGCGGCGCACGCGACACCACGGCTTTCTGCGGACAGGGGGCATTCGTGCACAACGGCGGCTGCCATTGCGGGGCCCTGCGTTATTCGATCGACGCGCCGCTCGCCGACGTCGCGCATTGCCATTGCACCACCTGCCGCCGCAGCACCGGCGGCATCGCCGTGACCTGGGCCACGGTGCCGCGCAGCGCCTTCCGCTGGGTCCGCGGCGTGCCGGCGGCCTACCGCTCGAGCAACCACGCGCAGCGCTTCCATTGCCGGCGTTGCGGCGGCCAGGTCGCGCTGTGGACCTCGCGCGCGCCGCTGACCATGGACATCACCGTGGCCACGCTCGACCACCCCGAGGAACATCCGGCGACGCGGCACGTGTGGACCAGTTCGCGGCTGCCGTGGCTGCACCTGGACGAGGAATTGCCGGGGGAGCCGGAGGAGACGTACTAGCGGTGCACGAACGGCGCTCGAGGGCACGGATGCGGGGTGGCGATGTGGCGCACGGCATGTCCGTGCGGTCCCGCGTCCGCGGTCGCGCACAAGGTGCGCTCCTACAGTGGCGTGCTTTGATCCGGCCGGAATCGCCCGATGACCCGATTCGCGCGTAGCCCCTGTAGGAGCGCACCTTGTGCGCGACCGCGGCTTGGCCGGTCACCCCGGTCTCCGGCCATGCTTTGCGGCCTGCCGCGCCGGGCCCTCAGCGCCGCAGCGCCAGCGCGAAGGCTCCCGCGCCGGCGGCCGCGAGCCCCAGGGTCAGCCACGGCACCGGACCCCAATGCGGACCAGGCGCGCCGAGGCCCAGCAGCAGGCAGCCGCCCACCACCAGCCCCGCGCCCAGCACCGCCCAGACCACGCGGCGCTGGCTGCGCGCGGTGGTTTCGGCGAGGCGGTGCAGGTCGTCGGAGCGCATGACGAGCGCCTGCTCGCCGCGCGCGGCGCGCTCGAGGTAACCGTGCACCAGGCGCGGCAGTTCCGGCGCCTGGCGCACGATCTCGGGCAGGCGCCGGCGCAGCTCCTCCGAAAACGCGCGCAGCGAATACTTCTCGCGCAGGATCTCGTCCAGCACCGGCCGCGCCACCGACCAGATGTCGATGGTGGGGTCGAGCAGCCGGCCCATGCCCTCGATGTTGAGCAGGGTCTTCTGCAGCAGCAGCAGCTGCGGCTGGATCGTCAGCTCGTAGCGGTGCGCGACCTTGAACAGCTTGACCAGCACCTCGCCCAGCGAGATCTGCGACAGCGGGCGGGTGAAGTACGGCTCGCACACCGCGCGCACCGCGGCCTCGAGGTCGTCGACCCGGATGTGGGCCGGCATCCAGCCGGCCTCGATGTGCAGCACCGCGATCCGGCGGTAGTCGCGCCGGAACATGGCGTCGAAATTCGCCGCCAGGTACCACTGGTCGGCGTCCGGCAGCGAACCCATGATGCCGAAATCCAGGGCGATGAAGCGCGGATCGTCCCTGCGCTGCGCATCGACCCAGATGTTGCCGGCGTGGGCGTCGGCATGGAAGAAGTTGTCGCGGAACACCTGCTCGTAGAACAGGCGCACGCCCTTGGTCGCGAGCTTGCGCCGGTCGACGCCGGCCGCGTCGAGCGCGGCGATGTCGTCGGACGCGATGCCGTACACGCGCTCGAGGGTCAGCACGCGGTCGCCCGACAGTTCCCAGATCACCTCGGGCACCTGCAGGTCGTGCGAGTCGGCGAAGTTGCGCCGCAGCAGGCTGGCGTTGGCGCCCTCGCGCTGCAGGTCGAGCTCGTCGCGCAGGGTGCGCTCGATCTCGGCCACCAGTTCCAGCGGCTGGATGCGCTCGGCGTCGGGCATGTAGCGCTGGGCGAGCCCGCCCAGCGTGCGCAGCAGCGCGAGGTCGGTGGCGATGCGCTGCTCGACCTGCGGCCGCAGCACCTTCACCACCACCTGGCGGCCGTCGGCGAGCTCGGCCGCATGGACCTGCGCGACCGAGGCCGAGGCCAGCGGTTCGCGCTCGAAGCGGGCATAGAGCTGCGCCACCGGCTTGCCCAGCGCGCGCTCGACCTCGGCCTGCGCCAGCGCGCCGTCGAAGGGCGCGACGCGGTCCTGCAGCAGGGCGAGCTCGGCGGCCACGTCGGGCGGCAACAGGTCGCGGCGGGTCGAGAGGATCTGGCCGAACTTGACGAAGATCGGCCCCAGTTCCTCCAGCGCCAGGCGCAGGCGCTGGCCGCGCGGCATCGTGGCGACCGCGGCCGGCGAGCGCGCGATCAGGCCGCGCAGCGGTCGCAGCGGCCGGAACAGGCGGGTGGCCTCTACAAGTTCGTCGAGGCGATAGCGCAGCAGCACGCGCGCGATCGTGTACAGGCGCAACAGGCTGCCGCTCATGCGCGCGGCCCCGGGCCCGGGCCCAGCTTCGCGACCCGCGCGGCGAGGCGCTCGACATCGTCGCGCAGGTGGTCGACCTCGTCGTGGAAGCCGTCGAGCTCGGCGCGCGCGGCCACGTCGCCGCGCTCGTCGCGCACGTAGCTGGCCGCATCGCGCGCCAGCGAGCCGCTGCTTTCGCGCGCCCAGTCGAAGGCGCTGCGCAGCCCGCGCGCGAGCTGCGGCCCGAAGGCGATGCCGAAGCGCCGCGCGAAGGCCTCCTCGAGGTCGGGCTCGAAGCGCTCGGCGAGCTGCGACAGGCGGCGCGCGAGGTCGGCGTCGCCGGACATCTGCACCTTGCCGGTCGGCAGGCCGCCACCCGCGGCGCCCGGCAACAGCATGCCGGCGAGGCCGGACAGCGTGCTGGCCACCGACAGGTCGGGCGCGGGACCGCGCGCACGCGGTCCGACGCGCAGGCGGCCGTCGTTGACGTCCAGGCGCAGGCCGAGGTCAGCCGCGCTCCAGCTCAGTTCGACGCTGCGGCCCTCGAGCGGGGCGATGCGCTGTGCGCTGGCGGGGTCCAGCGCCAGGGTGCGGTTGAGCACTTCCTCGAGGGCGCCACCGGCGAGGGCCAGCAGCGGATTGGGGGGGCGGTCGGTGCTCATGCGCGCAGTGTATCCGGGCGCGACGCCGAACCCTCGCGACGCTCCGCATTGCCCCCTGTAGGAGCGGCTTCAGCCGCGACCACACGCCGCGACAGCACGACCGACGACCGAAATCGTCCACGAAAAAGGGGCCTTTCGGCCCCTTCTCGCATCTGGCGGAGAGGGAGGGATTCGAACCCTCGATAGAGCTTTTGACCCTATACTCCCTTAGCAGGGGAGCCCCTTCGGCCTCTCGGGCACCTCTCCGATCTGTTCGCAATTCTGCACCAACCTTCCCTGGTGCGCCTCCCGTTCGGCATCCGTGCCCCGCCCTCGCGGCGAGCCGCGAATCTTACACGCGCGCACCCATGACGGGTAGGCCGCGACCCAGTGCCGGCTCCGATCACGCCGCAGGGCCGCGGCGCCTCCACCATCGCCGGCACTGATCCCGGAAAGTCACCGCAAGCTGCACCAGGAATGAACGGACGCGCGTGCTCCGCGCGCCATGCGCGGAAGTGTGATGTGTCGCGCCCCTTCGCGGGCGGCCAGCGCCCAAGCTCGGACCCGCATTGAGTCGGTCCTGACTCAACCCACGCCGAAGGAAGGACATGAATCGAATCCTGTCGTTGCTGTTGCTGTTCGCCGCCACGACGGCAAACGCCGCCGTCTCGATCGCCGAATCCACCGTCGTCACGCTGCTGCGTGGCAGTTCGTCGCAGGGCACGTTCCCGTCGTGGGAAGCGTGCCGCGACCGCGCGCTTGCCCTCGCGCAAGCCGATACCCGCACCACCGGCAGCGTGACCTACGCCTGCCAGACCGAAAAACGACAACTGGTGGCCACCTATACCGCCAATCCGCCCCCGGCCTGCCCGCCGCAGCCCGCGGCCGAGACGCAAACGGTCCAGTGCCCGGCCGGCACCACCGGGACCTGGATCCAGACCCGCACCTTCGTCAGCGCGCCGGCACCGACGTGCTGGACCGCTGGCGCATGGACGCCCGCGAGCGCGCCCGCCGGCGCGTGCACGGCCGTGCCGCCGCCT
>Ga0209477_1001115_pt1 | contig 16433 bp, 14 predicted proteins | sample KloWWTupernatant_FD_187180 | JGI IMG/M metagenome (GOLD analysis project Ga0209477, IMG submission 187180) | Active sludge microbial communities from Klosterneuburg, Austria, studying microevolution and ecology of nitrifiers - Klosterneuburg... | ecosystem: Engineered > WWTP > Aerobic digester >... | reverse complement strand
CTGCAGAAATTGCGAAGCTGAAGGGAACCTCGGTCACCAACATTTGGAAGCGAAGCAGTCGCGCTCACACCCGGCTTCGCGCACAGATGAGTCTTCCACCAGCGCCCATGTCCGAGCACGAGCATCGACCGTGCCGAGGCAACCCCGCTCGACGAGCGCATCGCTCGCGCGGGCCTACTTTGCGAGGGCTCGCGCGAGGCGGTCGCCGCTGAACTGCGTGATCTGGGCGATGACGACCAGCACCACGACACAGGCGAGCATCATGTTGCCGTCGAACCGGCTGTACCCGTACGAAAGCGCCAGGTAGCCGAGGCCACCCGCGCCCACCGCGCCCGCGACCGCGGTGAACTCAACAATGCCGACCGTCGCAATCGTGACGTTGCCGACGATCCCGGGAAGCGCCTCGGGCAACTGCACCCGAAAAATGACCTGCCAGCGCGTACCGCTCGCGGCGAGGCCGGCATCAAGGACCGGCTTCTGTACCTCACGCAGGCTCGTCTCGATCAACCTCGCAAACAGCGGGATCGCGGCGAGCGACAGCGGCACGATTGCGCCCGCAACACCCAGCGCGGTGCCCATGATGAACCTGCTGAACGGGATGACCGCGGCCATCAAGATCAGGAACGGGATCGAGCGCAGAATGTTGATGATCACCGAAAGCGTTCGGTGCACAGTCGTGCGTGGGAACAGCCCACTGGGCGAGGTGTTGTGCACGATCACGGCGAGCGGGAGCCCGATCACGAGTGCGATCACGAAGACGATGCCGACCATCTGCAGCGTCTGGCCAAGTGCGGGGCCGAGCAGCTGAAAAATCTCGGGCCAGGTTCTGCCTGCCATCGGCCGCATGCCAAGCGCGATCACGCGGCGCTCCGTTCGTCGTTCGGGGGTGTGTCACGCGGTTCGGCGCGGAGCCCGAGGGGCTCGAGGGCGTCGCTGAGTGCTTCGAGGCCAAGGTCTATGCCGATAACGACATATCCGACAGTGCGGCCGTCGACCTCTTCGACGCTGGCACCCTGGAAGGCAACGGTTGCACCGACGTGCTCGCTGAGCTGCGACATCCAATCAGTCGGCACCTCAGTCGATGCATACCGAACCGTGTATGTACGGATGCCGGAGCCCGCTGCGACCTGCCGCGGCACGAACAGCTCGCGGCCGAGCGAGGACTCGGGGTCAAGGAGCAGGTCGCCGGTACCACCGCGCTCGATGATCTGGCCTTGCGCCATCATCACGACGTGATCGGCGATCTCGCGCACGACATCCATCTCGTGGGTGATCAGCACGATGGTCAAACCCATCTCGGCGCGAAGCTCACGCAGCAGATCGAGGATTGAACTGCGTGTGGTCGGGTCAAGGCCAGTGGTCGCTTCATCGGCCAGCAGAATCTTCGGCTCGAGCGCGAGGGCGCGAGCGATGCCGACGCGCTGCTGCTGTCCACCCGAAAGCTGCGCCGGGTAGGCGTTCATGCGCGCGGTCAGGTGCACGCGTTCGAGCAGCGCCGCGGCACGCTCTCGCTGCACAGATGCCGGAAGCCCGGCCATCTGCATCGGGAGCATGACGTTCTGCAGTGCCGTGCGCCGGCGGAGCAGGCTCGAACCTTGGAAAATCGTGCCGATTGCCCGGCGCTGTTTGCTCGTCGCACGATCGGAGAGCCCGCTCGCCACGACGCCGTCGAGCAAGATTTCACCGCTGGTGGGCTGCTGCAACAGGTTGATGCAGCGCGCGAGCGTGCTCTTGCCCGCGCCGCTCGGACCGACGATCGCGGTGATACTTGCTCTCTCTACAAACAGGTTGATGTCGGTGAGCACCTGATGTGCATGCTCACCGACACCGAAGACCTGCGAAAGAGATCGGGCCTCAATCACTCCCGAATTCCGGTAGCGATGTCACCAAACTCGGCGTCGACATAGTCGGCGACGCGGGGGTCCTTGAACGCGGCGATGAGCTTCTTGTAGTCGTCAGACTTTGCGTCGGCGCCGCGGACCACGAGCTGGATCGCGTAGTCGTCGGGGAAGGAGCGTGTCAGAACCTCGACGCTCTCGTCGTAGCCGGCGGCGCGGAGGAACGAGGTGGGCAGGAACGCGAGGTCGGCGTCTTCGATTGCGCGCGCGAGCTGGGCGGCACCGGCGGGCACGAAGGTCACTTCCTTCGGGTTCTTGACGATGTCTTCGATCGTGTACGCGGCGGGCTTCACCGAGCTGTCGAGTTCGAGCAGTCCAGCATCCTGGAGGACGATGAGGGCTGCGGCACCGTTTACCGGGTCATCCGGAATCGCGATGAGCGCGCCCTGCGGCAGCGACTCGACGGTCTTGTGCTTGGTCGACGCGAGCGTCACGAGCGAGGTGTAGATCGGCGCAACGGCGGCAAGATCCCAGCTGGTTTCGCCATCAAGCACGATGTTGAGGAAGGGCTCGTGGATCGCAACGTGGCCGTCGATTTCGCCGGCAGCCAGCGATTCGTTCAGGATGCGGCTGTCTTGCAGCTCGCGCGTCTCGATCACGATGCCGTGGTCGGGGGCGACCTCGTCGCGAACAAAGGCGAGCACGCCGCCCTCGAGCGGGTTGTCTGCACCCGATGCGAGCATGAAGACCGGGTCGGCGTTCGGGTCAGCGGCCTCGTTGTTGGCGGGGGCGCAGGCCGACAGCGCGAACACTGTCGCCGCGGCGGCCACGACTGCGGCAAGACGGGTGATACGGGCCATGTCATCTCCTGGAAGCTTCGGTGGGTCGCCGGCACGATCGGGCGCCCCGGGACGCTACCACTCTAAGCAGGTGCCCCCTCCTCCGCTCTCGCGTTACGGCGCAATTTCCTGTAGACAATTGGGGGTTTCCCGGCGCCGCGACGGGCGCTCAGCCGGCGGTGTTTGCGATCTTCGCGAGCCGCTGCAATGTTGCCGTCGAGACCGACACCGGGCCTGCGGCATCCGGGGTATTGCTGCCCGGAACATGCCCGCCCGCCGCCTCGAGACGCGCCCGCAAATCATCGCCAACCGCCGTGAGCGGCGCATCAATCTCGAGGCTTCGCAGGGCGACCACCGACGCCGACCGGCGCTCACGTGACGAACCCAGCGAGCCGGTCAGCCCGTTCACGATCATCTCGACCACGATGCCCATCGCGGAGCCGAACGCGCCGCCGCGAGGCAAGAAGGCCCGCACAAGCTCGGCGTCACGGGTCACGGCACCGTCGGCATCGATCGCGACCCCGTCGGGCACCTGCTCGCCGCGCGCACGAAGCTCACCCCAGCGCCCCTTCGTCAAGAGCGAAGACGACGCGTCGACGACGATGGGCGTCGTTGATGTGGGGATGCCGGTAGCCACCGGGTTGGTGCCAAGCGCGGCCGCGTTGCCACGATGCGGGGCGACGAGTGGGGGCGAGCCCACGGCGATCAAACCCACGAGACCCGCGCTGGCGATTGCCCGCGCGTACGGGGCGATCCTGCCGAGCGAACCGGGGCCGGTCACCGCGACGATGCCAATGCCCGCGGCCTCCGCGCGGGCTGCCGCGATCAGTGCCGCCTCGGCAAACACGATGGGGGCGAATCGGCCTTCGGCATCCAGCACGATCGCTGCGCCGCGGTCGTCCTGGGGCACGGTTTCACCCCAGCGCATGTCGGCGGATTCGAGCCCACCAAGCGCGAGCGAGAGGCCGAACTCCGGCATCCCCACGCGCTCAGCTTCGACGATGGCCGCCGCTGCCATCCGCGCTGCGGGCGTCGGCGCTTGCCCCCGCGCCGCAAACGCGGCGAGCACCTGCGCTTCAAGTTCGGTCGAGGTGATCGTCGTGTGCGGCATCGTGTTCGCTCCGGAGTTGCGCGGTCGTTTGAAGCCCCCAACCTACCCGGCCCGATTGTCTCGGGGCGCAACACGGCCACCGCTTTCGGCGTGCCCAAGTATGGTTACCAGACATCGTCAAACCTACGAAAGGGCCATCATGCCTGTGCAGGAACATCTCAAAGGCCAGTGGCGCGAATGGCGTCACGCCCGTGTCGCCGAGCTCACACGCCCCTACGGATGGACCGCGCTGGTGGCCCAGTACTGGCTCAAGGACGGCGAAGAAGGCACCGTCCTCGACCTCCTGCCCGGCACGTGGGGAGTAAATGCCGGAAAGGTTATATACACGCCAACCGCCGAGGGCCCGACCCTCTCCGTCGATGGTAGCTACCCGAGCGGCCCGGTCGAGATCATTCCCGGACGCAACCAGACCTACGGTCACGGCAAGAGCGTTCCCGTGTACTTCGGTGACCTTGAGGTTGAGACGATCGGCCGCACCGACGACGACGGCGACAACCTTTATGCGGTGCGAGTGCGCGATCCCCGCGAGTCGGCCCGCAAGGACTTCTCGAACATCGAGGCGTACGACTACGACACCGCATGGCGGGTCGCGGCATCCTTCACCCCCACCGCGCGACGCGACATCGAAACGGTGACCGTCGAAACCGGCGTGCGCGAGACGACCACTCGCATCGGTGTGCTCACGGTCGAGCTCGGCGGAGACCGCTACGAACTCGCCGTCATCGGCAAGGACTCGGCAGCCGGCATCGTGCCCGTCGTGCACGTGCGCGACGTCACAAGCGGCGACACCACCTACGGTGCAGGCCGCGTGCTCGAGCTCGACTGGGTCGATGAGGCCAAGACGCAGATCGACCTTGCCGACTTCAACTACCTCACCCCGCTGCCGTGCGCATTCACGAACTTCGTGACGTGCCCGATTCCTCCGCAGGAGAACCACCTCCGCCTTGCGGTGACCGCGGGAGAGAAGCGCCCCGAAGTCACGCTCGAGCGCGTGCTCACCTACGCGGGCTAGGCAGTCACAACAAACGCTGGTCGGGGCATCCACCCCGGCCAGCGTTTTGCGTTGTCCGGGCATCCCCCGAAACACACTCCCCACATCGAAACACGCGCGCTCCCCCTGTACCTCGAAGGGGGCACTGTGCTTCGGCGACATGACGTCGGCCGGCGCTACCCGACCTCGGGCCAGGGCAGCACTTCGTAGACCTCGATTGTGGCGCCCGGGCGCACGAGATGTGGATGCTTGTGCATCAGCGCCGTCGCCTGTTCCATGTCTTTCGCCTCAAGGAACGAGTATGCCGTCGCGCTGCCCGCGACGACCGCGGCCGAGATGCCCGAGTGGGTCACCACGTGCGGGTTGCCAAGGAGCGAGCCGTGATCGATCAGCCGTTTGCCGGCGAGCTTTGCCCACGCGGTCCAGGCGTGCACTTCTTCGTCGGTCTTGGCACGTGCTTCGTCGTCGAGGAGTACGTCCTCGGTTGCGGGCGAGCGGTAGATGACGATGAACCTCAACATTGCAACCTCCCGAGTTCGGGCGCGAGGCACTGCGCCGGTACAGCGCACTCTACGCTCGAACGAGCGAAATATCCGCCCGTCTAGCGCCCGGGAATTTCCTTCCGCAACTGCGGAAATTGGTCGTCGCGCCACTCCGTCGTCTCGATGCGACCGGCCGCCAACTCCTGCTCGCGGGTCCGCAGTTCGACGCGTCGAATCTTGCCCGAGATTGTCTTCGGCAATTCTGAAAACTCGATGCGACGGATGCGCTGGAAGGGCGCGAGCCGCGTACGCGCGAACCGCAGAATGTCGAGCGCCACGTCGTCGCCCGGCTCGTACCCTGCGGCGAGCGTGATGTAGGCCTTCGGCACGGCGAGACGGACCGGGTCGGGCGCCGGCACGATGGCCGCCTCGACGACAGCGGGATGTTCGATGAGCACACTCTCAAGCTCGAACGGGCTGATCTTGTAGTCGGAGGCTTTGAACACGTCATCCGTGCGCCCAACGTACGTGATGTAGCCGGCGGCGTCGCGCGTGGCGACGTCACCGGTGTGGAAATATCCGCCCGCCGTCGCTTTGGCGTTTCGTTCGGGGTCACCAACGTATCCAGCCATGAGCATCCGCGGGTGTTCCGTGAGATCGAGACAGATCTCACCCTCGTCGCCGACGATCCCGGTGAGCGGGTCGACGAGCACCACGGGGCATCCGGGCAATGGAAGCCCCATCGACCCGTCGCGCACCGGCATTCCCGGGCTGTTCGCCACGATCGCCGTCATTTCGGTCTGGCCGTAGCCGTCGCGGATCGTCAGTCCCCACGCGTCGCGCACGGTGTTGATGACCTCGGGATTCAGCGGTTCGCCCGCAGAGATCGCTTCGCGAAGCGCGCCCGGCCCGCCCGACAGGTCGGCCTGGATCAGCATCCGCCATACGGTTGGCGGCGCGCAGAATGTGGTGACCCGCTCGCTCCGCAGCGCGTCCATGAGTGAGAGGGCATCGAACCGCGGCGCGTCGTAGACGAAGATGGTCGCCTCGGCGATCCACGGTGCGAAAAAGCAGCCCCACGCGTGCTTCGCCCAGCCCGGTGAGCTGATCGTCAGGTGCACGTCTCCGGGCCGGAGGCCGAGCCAGTACATGGTGCTGAGGTGGCCGACCGGATACGACACTTGGGTGTGCTCGACGAGCTTTGGCAGGCTGGTCGTGCCTGACGTGAAGTAGTAGAGCAGTGGGTCACCCGATGCCGTCTCGGGGTGCGCGACTGGCCCGGCCGGAGACATGAACGCGTCGGAATATGGCAACCATGAGCCCTCGGCGGATGCCCCGGCTCCCGCTCCCGCTTCGGTTCCGGCCTCTCCCCCAACCGCGATCCGGGTGTAGTCACCGGGCACGTCGTCAAACTTCGCGGTGTCGGCCGCCGCCGCAATCACATGGCCCACGCGGCCGCGGTCGACGCGGTCGATGAGGTCGGCGGTGCCGAGCGCGGTCGTTGTCGGCAGCGTCACCGCGCCAAGCTTCATGATCGCCAGCATCGATTCCCACAGTTCGACCTGATTGCCGAGCATGAGCAAGACGACATCGCCCTTTGCGACCCCACGGGCACGCAACCACGCGGCCAGCTGATCTGAACGCGTCGCGAGCTCGTCGAACGACTTCTCAACCCGCGACCCATCGGCTCCGAGAATCACAAGGGCCGGGCGGTCGTTGCCCCGTGCGATGGCGTCGAACCAGTCGACGGCCCAATTGAAACGTTCGCCCACATCTGGCCAGGTGAACGCTGCCGCGGCGTCGCGGTCGTCGCGTAGCCGCAACAACTCGTCTCGTGCCGCCCGATACTGCGTGATCGACATGTCTGTTCGCCTGCCCCTCGTGCGGCGCCGCGTGCGCCCTGCGCCGAGCCCTGTGTGGCGCGGCCGCGCTCTCATTCTCGCGCGTGAGCGCGCAGATTTAGGGGCGAATCGCCTCACCGATTGAATGCTCATGGATGCCGCTGCTCAGCGTCGTCCCATTGAGCTCAAGGTAAACGTGCCCCTCGGTCACCGAAACGGTCATGACGCTCCGACGTTCGAGCGCGCCGGCAGCCGCCTCAACAAAGCCCGGATCAAAGCTGCGCAGCACAATGTCGTCGGCCCGGTAGATGGACTTGCCTTTCCACCCACCCAGCACCTTTTGCGGGTCACGGTGCGTGTAGACCACGGTGCGGTCGGCGAGCTTGCTGCCGTAGTGCAGACGCGTGGCATCGGGTGCGCCCACTTCGATCCATGCGGTCACGCGGCCCGTGGCATCCCGAACCCAAAGCGCGGGCTCATCGCCCGCAGCGATGCCCTCACTGAATGCGATGCCCTCTTCGTACTCGAGCGCGTAGGCGAGCACCCGGGTAAGCATGTAGGCATCGGTTTCGGACGATTGTTTGGCCACGCGCAACGAGAGTTCGTCGTAGACGCCCCGGTCAACATCAGCGAGGTGGACCGTGAACGTGTGCATGATTGCGCCGATTGCCATAGCGCTCGAGTCTACGCGTGCCCCAACGCGAAACGTCGCCCGGCCAGAAGACCGGGCGACGTTTCAACGTGCGTCACGCGCAATACGCGCGGGAGTTGCTACCAGCTGCGTGCGACCTCAGCGTGGGTGCGGAGGATGCCCTCGGTGGTGCCTTCGGGCGCGCGGCCGATGCCGCACTCGGTGCCGACGCCGTAGTTCTCGACGAACTTCGAGGCTGCATAGATGCGACGCTGCGCGCCGGCTGCGCCGTCTTCACGGTGCACGAGGCCCAGGTAGAGCTCGGTGCCGGCAGGCACTTCGAGTGCTGCGAGCGGTGCGTAGTAGGCGTCGTCATCGCGCTCGATCGGCACGGGCAGGTGCAACCAGGTGATCGGGCGGGGAGCCGCGGCGAACAGCGCGTTGCCGAACTTCACGAGGTTCTTGGTGTCGGTCGGCTCGATGAAGTGCTGCTCGTTGGCGTCGCCGTAGCAGAAGTGGAAACCCAGCTCGACGTCGGCGGGCACCTGTGCGGCCTGTTCGACTGCGCGCTCAAGGATGCCAGCCCAGACATCGCTCCACCATGCGGCGAACTGCGAGCCGAACTCGGACTCGTAGGTCGCAGCTTCGATGATGGCGAACTCAACGGCCACGTCCCACTGGATCGCGAGGTCTTCGTGGGGAATCGCTTCGAGGATCTCGGCGAGCTCTGCGTAGAGCGCGTCACGGTACTTCGGCTCGATGCGCGCGCGGTCTTCACCCTGGAAGTAGACCGAAACCACGGCGACGGGCGTCGGAAGCGATACCTGGAAGCGCTTGCCTGCGGGGATCACGCCTTCGGCGCGGAGCTTCGTGAACAGTGCGTACGATTCCTTCGCCGCGGCTGCGTACCCGAGCGGGGGCAGCACGAGCGAGTCGACGTCGACGCCGTCAGCGATGCGCAGCCCGCGAGCGTCGAGGTGGCGCACCATGATCGGCTCGTCACCAACGCGCTCGAGGCCCTCGGTCTGGCCGAGGATATCGGCCTGGAAGATGATCCAGTGGTAGCGGTCGCCTACCTCGCCGTCGGGGAAGCGCTTGAGCTGGCCGCCCAGAAGCTCCGCCGAAGTGCGGAAGGTGGTTTCGGCGTCGTTGTAGTTCACGCTGCCGACGAGAAGGGCGCCTTGAGGCTGAGCCATGTCGATTCGCTTTCGCGTTGGGAGGAAGCCGTGCGACTTCCCCAGGGTGTGCGGGAATCGCAGTCCGTGCCCCACGTCGCGAGCGAGAGGGCGCGAGGCCTCGCTTTCAGCCTGCGTGTTATCCATGATCTCACCGAGCGCGCCGCCGCACCAAAACGGTCGTCACGATTCGACACCACGATTCGACGCAACCAGATGGATGCCCCGGGCCGATCAGTCGCGCTGCACCATGTACCGCAGGTGCGGCCGCTCCGTGCCGTCTTGGACGACAGCGATCACGTCGATGCGCCAGGAGCCATCCTGAAACACCGCGATGTCGTTGTCGCCCGCGCTGTCGTCAGACGTGACCGTCATGCCCTGCGCTTCGAGCGCGCCGATCAGGTCGGCTGCGACACCGGGCTCGACATACATGACCACGCTGTAGCGGTCTTCGCCGGGTTCAGACACGGCAGCGATGATCTCACCGCCCACACGGGGAAACTGGACTGGCCACGCGGCGGGCCAGTCCAACCCGGTCGTGGCTTCGCCGCCGATCCAGCCGGCGGGCACTGACGAGGCGTCGTCCGCACGCGCCTGCGACCGCTCATCTTGCGCGGTCGCAGGCGTCGATGCCGCCCCGCCGCCCTCCGAAATCGGGTCGGTCGACCCTCCCGCACAACCCGAAAGTGCGAGCAGGAGCACCGCACCTGCTGCAAGCAACGAAACCGAACGAACCCGAATCACATCGACCCCCGAATGAAGTTGGCACAAGGCACTTCTGCCCCACCCAAGCCCAGTTCGCGCAGAAGCGCAATCGAACTCGCTGCTACGGCTTGCTCTCGAGCACGCTTTCGCCGTCGTTCAAGACGGCCTGCACGTCGTTCTCGGGCTCAGAAAGGTAGCGCTCGATACTGTCGTCGAGCTCTGCGAGCCACGGCGTATGGTGCACGACAGCCATCGTGCCGGTCATCACCGAGGTGTAGACCTCATCGCGGTAGCCGAGGATGTTCGAGCGCTTGTCGGCCTTCCACTCGAGGAAGATGCGCACAACCTCGTCGAGGTCGAACATCGGGTAGTCGGTCATCTCGATGAGGTCGCGGATGTAGTCAGCCTGAAACTGGATCTCTTCGGTCGCGGTGGTGATGGCGTCTGCGCGAGCGAGCCAAGTTGCCATGTGCGCTTCCTGCGCCTCCTGGTTCGGCACCGTGATGTCGCCAAGGATGACGTCGCGCACGTACCAGGCCTGTGCATCGAACATGTTGAACGTGAACCACTGGTCCTGCGCACCGAGGTAGAACAGCTTGTCGTTCGACTCGGCAACAACACCGCGGTAGAGCGTTGCGGGATAGATGCAGTTGGGTGAGTCGAGCGCGAGGTCGGAGGGCAGGAACGGGTAGTGGTGCAGGTAGCCGGTGCACAGCACCACCGCGTCATACTCGCCGCTCGTGCCATCGCTGAAGTGCACGGTCGAGCCGTCAAATCGCTCGACCAGCGGCACTTCGCGCATGCCCTCTGGCCAGTCGAAGCCCATTGCCTGGGTACGGTAGCTGAGCGTCACCGAGCGTGCGCCCATCTTGTACGACTGCACGCCGATGTCTTCGGCGGAATAGCTCGCGCCGATCAGCAGCACATCCTTGTCGGCGAATGACTCGGCGCCACGGAAATCGTGCGCGTGGCGCAAGCTCCCGGGGTATGTCTCGATGCCCGCAAACTCGGGCACGTTCGGAAAGCTGAAGTGGCCGCTGCCCACGATGACGTGGTCAAACTCGCTCGACTCGGTCGTGCGGTTGATCAGGTCTTCGACGGTGACCGTAAATTTCTGAGTTTCTTCGTCGTACTGCACCCAGCGCACCGAGGTGTTGAAGCGCACGTATTTTTTGACGTCGCTATGCTCGACACGGCCACTGATGTAGTCCCACAGCACCGCGCGCGGCGGGTACGACGAAATCGCACGACCGAAATGCTCGTCGAACGTGTACTCGGCAAACTCGAGTGCCTCTTTCGGCCCGTTCGACCAGAGGTTGCGGTACATGCTTGAGTGCACCGGCTCGCCATTGCCATCAATTCCGGTACGCCAGCTGAAGTTCCACTGGCCGCCCCAGTCCTCTTGCTTCTCGAAGCAAACAATTTCGGGGACCTCCCGACCATTTTCTCGAGCGGACTCGAACGCCCGAAGCTGCGCCATCCCGCTAGGTCCGGCTCCGATGATTGCGACGCGAGTAGTCAAACTATTCCAATCCTGGCCATCGGCCATTGTGCGCCGTCGGGGGCAGATCTGAGGATCTGCACAGCGACGTGAAGATTTCACCGTCCCGCCAATCACGATTTCAACGCGACACTTGCGGAATGGGGCACTGCATGGTAAACGCAGTGCGTTTCGACTCAGTCTATCATGGGTGATTTTTCGGTACCTGAGCGTGCACGACGGCCGGGTGAGCGAGATCGCTCCGTCGCCGTCTCTGCATCCCGTGACCCTCTTGTTACCGCACGGTGGCGGCGATACGCTGTGCCCGCGATATGGCCGCCCACGAAGCGGGCAGGCCGGGGCTCGAACGCTGGGGCGCGTCTCGATATCGCGGTTCCAGTCGATGACTTGGGGGAGTCTTCGAATTCATCCCAGCGCTTCACGAGTGGAAGGAACCCTCAAATGCGAACCACGAATCGAATGAAAATCGGCGCAATCCTCACTCTGGCAGGGGCGCTGATATTCAGCGGTGCCCCCGCGTTTGCCGGCGGTTGGGGCGGCGGCGGTAGCGGTGCCGGCGGGTCATACACCTGCACGGGAGGCGAGATCCCTTCGGGCACTTACAAGAACGTCACCGTCAGTGGACCCTGCACAGTCGGCAACGGCGCCGTGCTCACGATCACCGGCAACGTCACGGTCGGTAAGGGCGCGATGCTCGATGCACAAAGCGCGCCCGCCACGATCACGATCGCTAAGAACGTGACAGCGCTTCCCGGCGCGTTCCTTGGGCTCGGCTGCCAGCCGCCGGCGCTTACCGGCAACTCGGCGCACCCGTGCACCGTCAACCCTGACGGGCACTCGAACATCAGCGTCAATGGCAACGTCACAACCGCGGGCACGACAACGGTCCTGTTGAACGGCATCACCATCGCGCGAAACGTGACGCTGATCGGCGGCGGAGGCGACATCCCATGGTCGATAAAGAACAACAAGATCGGCGGCAATGTCACCGTGGCTGGCGTGAGCGCCACATGGTTCGGCGTGCTCTTCAACACCATCGGAAAGAACGTCACCCTGACGCACATCGCGCTGGCCGACCATGACCCCGGCGCTCCGGGGGTCTACATCGTTCGCAACCAGATCGGATCGCACCTGATCTGCAGCAAGCTGAGCGTGCTGGGCGTACCGGGAGTGACCGGCTACGGCAACACGATCAGCGGTAAAGCAATCGGGCAGTGCGCCGCTATCGCCTAACTCTGGGCGGCCAAGTGATGGCTGGGCCAACACAAAAAGGCCCCGGCAAAACGCCGGGGCCTTTTCATAAATGAATCCTTAGTCGAACTGGTTCATCGTGTTGTCCTTGCCGCCAGCCTTGAGGGCTGCGTCTCCGGCGAAGTATTCCTTGTGGTTGTCACCCATGTCGCTACCAGCCATGTTCTGGTGCTTGACGGTTGCGATTCCCTCGCGGATCTCACGACGCTGCACACCCTTGACGTAGGCGAGCATGCCCTGGTCGGCGAAGTAGCCCTTAGCCAGGTCATCGGTCGAGAGGGCTGCCGTGTGGTACGTCGGCAGCGTGATGAGGTGGTGGAAGATACCGGCCTGTGCCGAGGCATCCCGCTGGAACGTGCGAATCATCTCGTCAGCAACGGTCGCAACCTCGGTGTCGTCGTAGTTGACGCTCATGAGTGCTGCGCGGTCGTAGGCCGAAACGTCCTTGCCCTCTTCGACGAACTGGTCGTATGCCTGCTGGCGGAAGTTGAGCGTCCAGTTGAACGACGGGCTGTTGTTGTAAACAAGCTTCGCGTTCGGGATGACCTCGCGGACAGCGTTGACCATCTCAGCGATCTGGCCGACGTGGGGCTTCTCGGTCTCGATCCACAGGAGGTCGGCGCCGTTCTGGAGCGACGTGATGCAGTCGAGCACAACACGGTCAACACCGGTGCCGGCGCGGAACTCGAAGAGGTTGCTGGGCAGACGCTTCGGGCGCTGCAGCTTGCCGCCGCGCTTGATGACGACATCGCCGTTGCCGAGGTCGTCAGCGGTGATCTCTTCGACGTCAAGGAACGAGTTGTACTGGTCGCCGAGGTCGCCGGGCTCGTTCGAGACGGCGAGCTTCTGCGTGAGGCCTGCACCGAGCGAGTCGGTACGTGCGACGATCACGCCGTTGTCGATGCCCATTTCGAGGAACGCGTAACGCAGAGCGTTGATCTTCGCGATGAAGTCCTCGTGAGGAACGGTGACCTTGCCATCCTGGTGGCCACACTGCTTCTCGTCCGAGACCTGGTTCTCGATCTGCAGCGCGCAAGCGCCAGCCTCGATCATCTTCTTCGCGAGAAGGTAGGTCGCCTCGGGGTTACCGAAACCTGCGTCGATGTCGGCAATGATCGGCACAACGTGCGTCTCGTAGTTGTCGATCTGGTCCTGGATCTCGGCAGCCTTGGCGGTGTCGCCGAGCTCGCGTGCCTCGTCGAGGGCCGTGAAGAGCAGGTCGAGCTCGCGGGCGTCAGCCTGGCGGAGGAACGTGTAGAGCTCCTCGATGAGGGCCGGCACCGAAGTCTTCTCGTGCATCGACTGGTCGGGGAGGGGGCCGAACTCCGAACGGAGTGCTGCAACCATCCAGCCCGAAAGGTAGAGGTAGCGCTTGTTGGTCGTCTTGAGGTGCTTCTTGATCGAGATCAGCTTCTGCTGACCGATGAAGCCGTGCCAGACACCGAGCGACTGGGTGTAGACCGACGAGTCGTCGTCGTACTCAGCCATGTCCTTGCGCATGATGTCGGCGGTGTACTGAGCGATCTCGAGACCGGTCTTGAAACGGTTCTGCGCACGCATGCGGGCGACGTACTCAGGGTTGATGGCGTCCCAGCTGGACCCGTTCTCTTCCTTGAGAGCCTGAACGGCCTTGATGTCGTCTTGGTAAGCAGTCATATGGTGTTCCTTTGCTGTGGCTTAGACGCGATATGTCCACTCTGTGCCAAGAAGGAGGGGTCTTCAGACCAAATGGGGTGAGAAGATTTGCCGTTCTTCTCTCAATCAAAAGAAGCGTGCCGGTGGATGCCCCGTCCCACCCAAATTCGAACCGAAAGTTTCGCCGAACAGGCCTCCCCGGACGTCGAGCGGCCCGGGGCGTGACGCCCCGGGCCGCTCCTCCGCACCGCGCTGCGGCGCGACTACTTCAGGCGCGAAGGCCCGCTAATCACCTGGAGTTCGGTGAAGCTTGCAAGGCCCCACGGACCGTTCTCCACGCCGATGCCGCTCCACTTGTGCCCACCGAACGGCAGGTGCTTCTGCACGCCGCCGCCGTGGCTGTTGATCGAGACCTGTCCGCTGTCGATCTCGCTCGCGAGAGCCGCGGCGTGGTCGGCGTCGGCAGACCACACCGAAGCGGTGAGCCCGTACTCGCTGTTGTTTGCGCGTTCGATGGCCTCGGCCTCGTCACGGAAGGCCATGACGGGCAACACGGGGCCAAACTGCTCCTCGTTCACAACGCGGAATCCGTCGTTGACGTTGTCGAGGATCGTGGGCGAGTAGAAGTAACCCGGCCGGTCAATAACGTGGCCACCGCTGACGACACGGGCACCGTTGGCTACGGCATCCGACACCAAGCCCTTGATGCGCTCAAACTGCGGCTGGTTGTTCAGCGGCCCGAGCTGGGCGCCGTCGGCCATGCCGTCGTCGACGCGTGCCTTGCGAGCGAGCTCGCCGAGGGCCTCGACGAGTGCTGGCTGGACGTCTTCGTGAGCGTACACACGCTTGACCGCGAGGCAGATCTGGCCGTTGTTGCCGAATGCGCTCCAGAACAGGCGGGCCGCGACGTCTTCGACGTTCGCGTCTTTGAGGATGATCGCCGGGTCGTTGCCACCGAGCTCGAGCGTGACACGCTTCAGGTCTTCGGCCGCGGCAACCGCCACGCGCTTGCCGACCGCGGTCGAGCCCGTGAAGCTGACCTTGCGCGGGATCGGGTGCGACACGAGCGCGGCACCCAGCGGGTCGGGGCCTGTGATCACGTTCAGGACACCGTCGGGCAGGACGCCGCGCAGCACGCGCGCGAGGGCGAGCGTGGTCAGCGGCGTGTAGGGCGACGGCTTGACGACGATCGTGTTGCCCGCGCGCAGCGCCGGCGCGATCTTCCACATTGCCAAGGTGATCGGGAAGTTCCAGGGCGTGATGGCGCTCACGACACCGAGGGGGCGGCGGTAGACCTCTTCGAAGCGCTCGGCGTCGTCGCGGATGATCTCGCGCGGGACCTCGAGCTCAGAAAAGTAGCGCAGCCAAGCGCCGGCCGCGAAGATTTCGTTTCGCGCATCACCCAGCGGTTTGCCCTGCTCGGCGACCAGGATCGGAGCGAGCTCGTCGACAGCGGCTTCAACCGCGACCGCGGCCGCGAGAAGCACCGTCCGGCGCAGCCCCTCGTCGCGCTTCCAGTCGCGATACGCGCGGTTCGCGGCAGCGAACACGACGTCGAGTTGTTCGGGCGTGACCGACGGGGCCTGCGCGAACACCTGGCCTGTGCTCGGGTTAATCACGTCAAATGTGGCATCGGTGGCGAGATCTTTGCCATCCGAGGTGGCGAAGAACTGTGTGGCAGAAACGTCGAGAAGCGTCATTTGTTTCACCTTTCTAAATTCGTCAGACTGCGCTGACGAGGAACACGGGTTTGATTGTGGCGCCGGAGAGGGAATCTGCTTCGGCCTGATTGATGTCGTCGAGGGCGTAGGTGCGCACGAGCTTTTCGAACGGGAACAGCCCGCGCTGCCAATAAGAGATGAGTTGTGGCAGGAACAGCTGAGGAACCGAGCTGCCCTCAAGCGCATACGTGACGGTGCGACCCGAGAGCAGGCTCGGCGAGATCGTGAGGTCGCCGCCGCCGGCACCGACCAGAACCGCCTTGCCGCCAAGCGCCAACACCTCGATGGCGGTTGTCATTACCGACGCGACCGCGGTCGTCTCAAACGTGAAGTCGACTCCGGGGCCATCGCCGACGATCTGTCCCCGAACGTCATCCGTGCCGCCCTGCACCACTCGGGTGGCACCGAGCTCGAGGGCGAGATCCAGCCGCGACCGGTGGAGGTCAACCACAACAATCTCGGCCGCGCCGGCGAGTTTCGCGGCCATCACCGCGGCGAGGCCAACAGCCCCCGCGCCAAAGACGGCGATCGACTGCCCCGGCGCGAGCTTCATTTCGTTGAGCACCGACCCGGCACCGGTTTGCAGGCCGCAACCGAGCGGACCAAGCAGGTCGAGCGGGAGGTCTTTGTCGACCACGACGATGTTGCGTTCGGTCGCAACCGAGTATTCGGCGAACGACGACTGGCCAAACCAACGGTTGGCGATCGGCTC
>Ga0209477_1001114_pt1 | contig 16440 bp, 14 predicted proteins | sample KloWWTupernatant_FD_187180 | JGI IMG/M metagenome (GOLD analysis project Ga0209477, IMG submission 187180) | Active sludge microbial communities from Klosterneuburg, Austria, studying microevolution and ecology of nitrifiers - Klosterneuburg... | ecosystem: Engineered > WWTP > Aerobic digester >... | reverse complement strand
TTTTACCTTCTTCAGAAATATAAAAAAGAAACATAGAGGTTGTTCTATTGTCGCTCGCTTTGGAGGAGCACGACATTGTATGTTGATCACACTCAGCTTGATTAACATAAAAATATAAACCGGCTTTAGCGCTGGTTGGTAAAAAACGTGTTTTTATTTCTGCGCTGCTCGTGGCAAGATACGCCAGCGAACACAGCAAGCCATTAAGGCTGCTTTTAGGTGCTAAAATAGTTATCAACGCACTAGTTGGTTTTAACGTACAGGCTACGAGTAACCCTGAAGTTCGTTTCGCTATGGTAGAGATAAATTCGTTATGTGATTTTTCATCGACATGGGGTTGTGCTTTTTTTTGTTTCAAGGTTGCGTTGATTATTAACGCATATTTTGAGTTGTAGGGTTGTCGTGATCGTAAAGCAGGCAAAGCACCCAAATGATCAAAATAATGATTAGGAAATTCTAAGTAAGAACCATACGCTAATAATTTTTCCACATAATATTGGGGTTTCTGATCCCAATTCATGAGAACCGCATATATTATAGGCACAATGCATTCACCGTAAATCGCACCAGCTTCATTTGGATTGGCGCCCTGACGTAATAGCATGTCGAACGCCAATTTATTTTGCAGATCGCAAGCGGTGACTAACGAAGAAACAGCCAAGCCACTGTTGTTTATTGTAAAAGTGTAATTGAGAGCTTCTATTGCAATACGATATAAAGCTGAATTTGTATACAAATAATCACAGACACCAATCCGCTCAACCAAATTATTCTTTTGGTTATGTAAAACATCCTCTACTAATTGATGTATAAAAGATACGCTCAAGTGGCTTTCAATATGTGGGTGGAGTTCAGAAACTTCAGAAAGTTTTCCCGCTTTTGCACATGTTTCAAAACTTTGTAATAAAGTTGGAATTTTGTCCAGCTTTTTCTCAAGTGCGCTAATAACACTGGGTTCTTTTTGAGGGTTATCGGGCAGACAATAAAGAGCCAACAAATTGCAGCGGAGGTTATCTACAATTTTAAGACGTTCAATTAATTGTTTTGCATCAATCATTTCTTCTTTGTTTGGAAAACCATCCAGTTGTTCTTTATCTTTTTGAATCATCCCCAGTAACTCGGCGCGTTGTGCACTTATTGCCAATTTAAATTTATTTTTAGCACTCTGTCGTTTTTGTTCTGATATTGTCAAAAGGGCTTCTTGTGAATCAGGTCCTGCGCTTGGTTCTGTTTGGTGATCTACTGAGATGGTTGTTTCTATGATTTCGGAAGATTCAAAAGTTTTGGGCGTAAAGTCTCCCTTGTTAATGCGCGCGCACATTCGTTTTATATGCATGTCCCGAGTATCTGCATAACGGCTATCGGTTAGATTATTTAACGCTTTAATGTTTTCGATAAATTTTTTACCTGATGTTAAATACTCGGCGCGTGCTTTCTTTTTATATAAATTCGCGGACAATTGGCTCAGTTGGGAATCAAGGTCTTGCGTTTCTTTATGCAGAGACAAAAACGTATCTAGTTTTTGTACGTTTAATTTTTTGATTAAATTTAAGGCAGTGTTGGCGTTTTTTATCGCTAAAGGTTTTAATATGTTCACGACATCATCTGAAAAATAACTAACAGCTTCAATCGAGTTGCCATCAGCTCCTTCAGTTGTTCCGATAATTTTTATTTGGCAATGTTCTATTTTGCATTCTTTATTAATATACAAGTGTAGCACAATACGCTTGCTGTCAGGCGTCTCATAAGTTTCGGTGTAATGACAATAAGGGTATGGGTGTTGCCCATTGGCAGAAGAACCAGGGGCAAAAAATTCATCTACACGCAAGTGGCGTTCTATAAAATGGGATTGCTTTAATATAGAACAATCAGACGTGCCTAAATGTGCCTGTGGATCTAATGTAGGCAATTCTATAATGTGAGCATTATTGTCTGATCGTGTAACGGTAAAGGCATCTAAAGCACTCTTTATTTTTTCTGAAAGCAGTGTTGTAACGAAGAAATGTAAGCCGCTGCTTCTCGTTGCGTCTAGCACTTCTTTGGCCTCTAGTGTCGATTGTACTCTCCGTGCGGTTTGGATGCCGGGCAAACTCATGAATGCTCTCCTGGATGTGTATTTCTTAGCAAAAAATTTACATAATCTCCGGGGATTACGCTAACATATTGAATTGAATATTTATAGCTGTTTTTTGTACAGTGTGTCGTTCTTGTGAAAAATTGAGATAAATAATTTTAATGTTTTGACAGAATGGCTGAGAGATCTCGTGGCACGAGAAATCAATCTATTGCTTTTTTATTCTTTTTGCATCCAGTGTTACATCTTACGTCAGCGGTTGTTGCATGTTAAATATACCAGTGTTCAGCAATATTTTCGGCTTTTATGGGGGCAACTTCTACAATGCGTGCTTCATCGACATGTGTATTAATTTCGATACGGACGGTATCTGCAAATTGTCCACCACCAAATCGAGCCACAATTTGAGCGGCCAGCAGCAAGTCTTCCGCACTATTTTTGCCATCGTATAGTGCAATCGGGCCCATATGGCTCAACGATCTTAAGTGCGTAAACTGGTGGCAATAGCCTTCTAGATAGTTGTTTTCACCTTCTTCGCGTCCAATAATCAGCTTAAAGCGATCGTTAGGTCTTAGATGACGCCCAATTTTTAATAATACAATATCATCTAATTCATATTCTTTTGTGCCGCGATGTGTCCAGAGGTCTTGCAATTTTGATGCATAATGTTCATTAGTTAAAAAACAACATCCACCCGCGGGTTGCGCATATTCGTTAATGCCATAGCTTTCTGCCAAAGCCATTTGGGGCTTTCGATTACGACCCGAAAACTTAAATAATTTGTTACGATCTACCCAACCTTCGCGTTCGGGCAATGTTGGAGCAAGGTTAAGTGCGCACAGAGGTCTTAATAATCTATCTTCCGCGCCAGATTCTGCAGCAACAATCGGTAAGGCTTGTTTTCGTTGAGATTTGGGTCGTTGGCCGATCACTTCACCTGTAATAATAAAATCAAACTGATTTGCATCCATCCATTGTTTTGCCTGTCCGACCATAAAAACTTTGCAGTCGAGACAGGGGTTTAAGTGAGCGCCATAGCCGTATTTCGGATTAATGACAATATCTTTATATTCTTCAACGATGTCGATAATATGTAGTTTAATGCCTAATTCCTCTGCAACCCACAAGGCGTTATTTCGCTTTTGTTTTTTTTGATCTTTTTGACGAATGGCATGCGTGTGTCCTTCTACGCAAAATCCGGTAAAAAAATTAATGCCTTCTACGTGGACACCCTGCTCCAAGATGGCCTTTGTAGCCAACATGGAATCCAGTCCCCCAGAAATCAGTGCAATTGCTTTTCGTTGTTTCATGGGGCATAGTTTACCTGGTTAATTAATATTCTTCAATGAATTATCAGATAATGATTTTAATGTTTTGGCAAAATAGTTGAGGGATCGCGCGGTACGAGAAATCCATCTGTCGCTTTTTTGAGGATTTTTTGTGCATGTTCGCTTTTTGTTTTATGCCAGAGATCTTCTGCTTCTAGCAAATTAATAAGATATGCATGTGTATCTAAATTGCGCATTGAGTGTAATATGTCCATTAATCCTATAAAATGATCCGATAGACTACCAAAAAGCGGTGACAAAATATTTTGGCGTGAAACGGAGAGTGCAAAATATGAGCGCCTGCCAAGATCGACATAATAACTAATTTCTACATGTTGTCGTTTTGCTCGACCCGGGAAAAGACCTGAATACAGCAAACATTTATCACCAATGTTTCGAATGATGTTTTGATTTTCAGTTTTTAATTGTTTAATGTTTTGTAGAAAATCTAATGCGAAAAGAGTATTGGCTATTTCCGGGTGATTTATAAAACGCATCAAGAGAAAAATCAAATAGCTTTCGAGTTCTTCGCTTAAAGAAACAGACGAGGCCTGACGTGCTTCTTTTACCAAGCTGTGCCACTGCGCCATTGAAGTGGGTTCTAGAACCAAGCTTTCCATGAAGAGCTCCTCTATTCTACCGTGCGGATACACGAAAAAAGTTAGATCTTCTCAATCAATGAGACCTTTTTCTTTCAGAATAGTTCAATTGTCCAATAATTGATTCATTTAACGAAATACTGTACAATGCTAACTCAGACTTTTAGGGTCTAATCCGTTCGGTCGTTTCATTAAAAAGAGAGTAGTTTTGTATGCTTGAGAAGTTAAGAAATATCGCCATTATTGCGCACGTTGATCATGGTAAAACAACATTGGTTGATAAATTATTGCGACAGACAGGTACGCTTGGAGAAGAGCGCTCTGGGGGTGTCGAACGCATTATGGATTCTAATGATTTGGAACGCGAACGGGGGATTACTATACTGGCTAAAAACACAGCCATCAATTGGCGTGACTATCGCATTAATATTGTGGATACACCAGGACACGCAGATTTCGGGGGAGAGGTCGAACGGATCTTATCGATGGTAGATTGCGTGCTTCTATTGGTCGATGCTGTAGATGGCCCCATGCCACAAACGCGATTTGTAACTCAAAAAGCATTCAAGCAGGGCTTGAACCCAATTGTTGTGATTAACAAGATAGATAGACCGGGTGCACGACCGGATTGGGTGGTTGATCAGATCTTTGATCTCTTTGATAAATTGGGCGCAACAGAAAAACAGTTAGATTTTCCTGTGGTTTATGCTTCTGCATTACAAGGCTATGCGACTTTAGATTTGAATACGCCTAGTATTGATATGACACCGCTATTAGAAACCATTGTTAAATACGTATCTCCACCGCCAGCAACATCCGAAGGTCCGTTCCAAATGCAAATTAGTGCTTTGGCCTATTCAAATTATGTGGGTGTGATTGGGACTGGTCGTATCAGTCGGGGACAGATCCGAACAAATACCCAAGTATCTATTGTTGATCGTTTTGGAAAGGTTCGCACTGGTCGTGTCATGCAAATTTTGGCTTTTAAAGGTTTAGAGCGCATAGAAGTAACAGAAGCGTTTGCCGGTGATATTGTTGCGATTTCGGGCATTACGGATCTCACTATTTCAGATACCGTGTGTGCCAAAGATGTGCCTGAGATGTTACCGCCTTTAAACGTTGACGAACCGACCATCAGTATGACTTTTCAAATTAATGACTCTCCTTTTGTGGGTCGCGATGGAAAATTTGTAACGAGTCGACAATTGCGCGAGCGCCTTGCTCAAGAAGTGATCCACAATATTGCCTTGCGCGTTGAAGAAACCAGCGATGCGGATAAATTTAAAGTATCGGGTCGCGGTGAATTACATTTGGGTATTTTAATTGAAACGATGCGCCGTGAAGGATATGAATTGGCGGTATCTAGACCCGAAGTGATTTTGCATGATGTAGACGGTGTGACACACGAACCCTTTGAACAATTAGTCGTGGATCTTGAAGAAACGCATCAAGGCACCATTATGCAACAATTGGGAGAACGAAGAGGATTATTAAATGACATGATTTCTGATGGTAGAGGTCGTGTTCGTTTAGATTATACAATCCCGGCGCGTGGGCTGATTGGCTTTTATACCGAATTTCAAACCTTAACCTCGGGTTCGGGTATTTTAACGCATGTTTTCGATCACTATGGTCCTGCAGATAAATCGGCGGTCGCGAAACGTAATGTAGGGGTGTTAATTTCTAATGCAGCAGGAAAAGCGACTGCTTACTCGCTGTGGAATTTGCAACCGCGAGGTCGCCTTTTTATTGGCGCTCAGACCGAAGTGTACGAAGGAATGATCGTCGGAATACACACGCGAGATAATGATTTAGTCGTTAACGTCACGACCGAGAAAAAGCTCACGAATATGCGAGCTTCGGGTACAGATGAAAAAGCAGTTTTAGTAACTCCGATTCGGTTAACCCTAGAATATGCATTAGAATTTATCGAAGATGACGAACTTGTTGAGATCACACCTAAACATATTCGTCTACGTAAGAAGTTCTTAAAAGAGCCAGATCGAAAAAGGGCAAGTAAAGGGTCTGCTTAAAAAAGGTGCCCAGGTGAGGAACCTGGGCTAAAACCGAATAATGTCGGTTGGAGATTGACAAGTCCATATTGCCTCAGTTGCTATATCCTGCCTAGAGGCAATCGCCCTTTGTTTTTGTAGGATATTGTCCATACGTGCAGGGCGGATAGGGTGGGAGACCTCTACATGAGACATTTATCTAGGTAGACACTGTAGGAGTAGATGGCTGTGTTCGCCCTTTTAAAAATTTCGCTAACAAGAGCCCAGCCTCAAACAGCCACCACATGGGCAAGGCAAGCAAAATTTGAGAGATAACATCTGGGGGTGTTAAGATCATGCCTACAATAAATGCAGCAATGATTATATAGGGTCGACAATATTCCATTTGCGAAATGCTGACTAAACCCGATTGTAATAAAACCAATGTAATAACAGGCGCTTGAAAAGCAATGCCTCCTGCGAAAAGCACGCTTAAAACGAAATCCAGATAAGATTGTATGTCTGTCATTACTAAAACGCCCACAGGCGCGCACTTTGCAAAAAATCCCAATGCCATGGGGCAAATAATACAATAAGCGAACCCGACACCTGCATAAAATAAGAGTGTACTGGTGATTAAAAAAGGTAAGATCCTTTTTTTTTCTTTAAGATATAACCCTGGCGCAATAAAAGACCAGATTTCATATAGAAGATAAGGAATGCTGATAAAAAAAGAAAGAAGCAGCGCAAGTTTCATCGGCACCATAAAGGGCGTGGTAACCGCTGTTGCGATAATGCTGCCACCCGCGGGTAGTTGACTCAATAAGGGTTTAGCAATCCAGGCGTAGAGATGTTCATCAATGCAGAACAATGCTGCAAACAAACACAAAACAATCAAACCGCTTCGAATAATGCGTGTTCGACATTCTATTAAATGCGGAATGTATGAATCCATAACTTAAACCGAGCCGTTAAACGTCCAAGCAGAAATGCGATTTCGGGTAATCGTTCGGGTTTGATCACAACTAATGCGACGATTAAAATAACTAAGAGTGATCCCATATTCATAGAGGATTTTTGTCGGAATCACTTTGCTTTTTATCATGAGGATCTTGTAATCCTTTTCGAAAACTCCGTACGGCTTGTCCGAGATCTTCGCCCATCGTTCGTAATTTTTTAGTTCCAAAAAGCACTAAAACGATTAAAAAGATTAAGAGCAAAGAGCCCATACTGATGCCACCAAATCCCATACTGTTCTCCTGTGCGAAAAATTACATCCCGGGAAGATGATCCCCGCCCAATAAATGAAAATGAAGATGGTCGATCACTTGTCCACCCTCTTTACCCGTGTTAATAATAGTTCGAAATCCTTTTAATCCTTCTCTTGTTGCAAGCGAGGGCATAACCAGCAGCATATGCGCAATTAAGTTAGCCTCTTTTTCAGAAATCTCAGCTAAACTTTTAATATGTGTTTTTGGTACAACTAATAAATGAATACGTGCTTTGGGATGAATATCTTTAAAGACGACAATGTGTTCATCTTCAAAAATAAAATCGGTGGGCATTTTTTTTTGAATAATTTTACAAAAAATACAATCTGTCATATTACTCATAACTCCTTTTAAGGACGCGTATTAAATTTGGAATTTCAGTCAGTTTTTCTAACCACGCGGGACCCTGTTTTTTAAATTTGTGAATAAGGGACGCAACACCCATTTGCTTTTTCATCCATTTTTCTAAAAAAGGCTTGGCAGTTGTAAAGAAATCGATATTGGGATCTAAGTGCCGACTTAATCCTTCGATGTTCATCAGTGTTTTTTGTAGTAAAATCAGTTGTGGTTGAATGTTAATTTGGAAACGAGATGCAGTTTGAAAGAGTCTAAACAAGAGTTGTGCCAAAGAAATTTCTTTTAATGGACGTTCGAGCAAGGGTTCACAAACGGTACGAATAGCCGATTCAAATGCATCGATGCGTATCGTTTTAGGTACCCAGCCAGATTCTAAATGCAGTATGGCAACTTCACGATAATCGCGATTTAAAAAGGCTAAAATGTTTTCTGCCAGATAGGTTTGATCTGTTGGACTTAAACTGCCCATAATACCAAAGTCGACCGCAATATATTTTGGGTTTTTAGTGTTTTCTTTGCAAATAAAAATATTGCCTGGGTGCCAATCTGCATGAAAAAAAGAATCTCTAAATACTTGGGTGAAAAAGATTTCAATTGCATTTTCGGCTAATTGTTTTAAATTAAAGCCCTGAGCTTCTAAAACAGCGCTATCTAAGACAGAAATGCCATAAACCTGTTCCATAACCAAAATATTGGGAGTGGTGAATTGCCAGTGGATTTCTGGAACGTGTAATAAAGGAGAATGTAAAAAGTTGCGTTTTAGTTGCGAAGCATTAGCGGCTTCTCGCATTAAATCCAGCTCATCCGTTAAAGTTCTTTCAAATTCTGTGATAATCTCATAGGGTTTAAAGCTCCTACTTTTTTTCCAGAAGCGCGCTGTCATTTTTGCAAGGGTTTTCAGCAGTTCAATGTCTCGCTTAATCATTTGATGCACATTGGGGCGTAATACCTTAACAACGACAGTTTTTCCATTCAACAGTATGGCTGAATGGACTTGTGCAATCGAAGCGGATGCCAGTGGTGTGAGATCAAAATGTTTGAAGATTTGATGAATCGGAGAACCCAGTGAAGTCTCTATCATCTGTTGCGCAATCTTGCCTGAAAATGGGAGCACATGATCTTGTAGCAATACCAGTTCTTTGGTAATTTCTTCTGGTAGCATATCAAATCGCATCGATAACAATTGACCCAATTTAACAAAAATAGGTCCCAATTCTTCTAAAGTTTCTTTTATTCTTTTGCCACGAGCGACGCCTTTCTGTGAATGTGGCGTTTTCCATTGCTGAGGCAAAAGAAGGCCATGCTTTAATAAAACGTAACTAATCTGTATTACCCTAAATATATGAGAAAATGCTTTCATGTGGCTTCCTGGCATAATCGTACGACTCGGGCATTTAATCGATCGACATCGGCACGTAATACATCAACATTATCCATAAAACGATTGACTTCGATGCGTGTTGGCAACATCAAGGATTCTTCTTGTAGATATTCAGAAATGTTTTCCGCGGTATTTTTTAATAACTGCACATTTCTTGTTTTAGTGTGTTGTGCAAATTTCTCAAGTTGGTGTGCCATAATATCGCCTGTCCAGCAGGATGTCGCCTCGACCCAATCAATATCTAGAGATAAAAACAATTGTTGTATCGCTTCGACCGTGTTGAAATCTCCTTCAAAAGAGAGGCCTAATTGTGCTGATTGATGCGAATTTTTTGTGAGCGCAAGATTGAAAAAAGCTTTAATAGGCCCGCTAATTCGCGCATCACACTTTTCTGGGATTTCTGGTTTTGTTAAAGTGAATTGTATGCCAGTTTCTGTAAAGCACATAAAAAAAATTTTTTCAAAGTCTTTCAGGAAAATTTCCAAACATTTACCATACAATTTTTTGAGTTGTCCTATTGCGTTGGGATCTAAAGCAAGTGCGCGATTCACAATCGTATCTATTTGCATAGGGCTAAAATTTATATCCTGTATGTAAGGCAACGATACCCGCGTGAAGATTTTGATATTCCGTTCGTTCGAATCCAGCTTCACACATCATTGATTTGAGCGTTTCTTGATTAGGGTGTACACGAATTGACTCGGCAAGATACTGGTAACTGTTTCTGTCATTACAAATCCATTCCCCCAGCTTTGGCAGTATCGAGAATGAATAAGCATTATACAATGTGCCTAGCATTTTATCGTTAACAGTTGAAAATTCCAAAATCATGACTTGTCCACCCGGTTTTAGCACGCGCGACATTTCAGCTAAGGCTTTGTTGGGATGTGTTACATTTCGTAATCCAAAGGCACAGATAATGCGATCAAAACTATTATTTGCAAAGGGGATAGATTCTGCGTTGGCTTGCGTTAATGCGATAGGCTGTATGAATCCGGCATTGATTAAGCGTTCTCGACCCTTGGTTAACATGGCCTCATTAATATCAGCTAACACAATGAGGCCTTCTTTGCCGAGCAGCTTTGCCACTTGTCGTGTCAGATCACCTGTGCCGCCGGCTAAATCTAGCACAGTGTGATGCGGTCGAATGTTAGATCGCGCTATTGCTAAGCGTTTCCAAAATCGATGCAATCCAAAAGACATAAGATCATTCATCAGATCATAACGATTGGCGACCGAACGAAAGACAGAACCTACCCGTTCTGTTTTTTGATCTGTCGCGATGGATTGATAGCCAAAGTGCGTGGTTTCTTCGGCCATTTATTGCGCAGCGCGTTTCATGGACTCGAAAAAGATTTCATTAGTTTTGGTGTCTCGCAAGCGTTCCAACAAGAATTCCATAGCGGCCAAATCATCCATAGGATGTAATAATTTCCGTAAAATCCACATTTTTTGGAGATCTTCGGGTTTGGCAAGAAGCTCTTCTCTGCGGGTGCCAGAGCGTGCGATATTAATTGCGGGATAAACGCGCTTTTCAGAAATACGTCTATCCAGATGTAATTCTAGATTTCCTGTTCCTTTAAATTCTTCGTAGATTACTTCGTCCATTTTAGAACCCGTATCGATCAAGGCGGTTGCAATAATGGTTAAGCTGCCACCTTCTTCAATATTACGCGCAGCACCAAAAAAGCGTTTGGGTAAATGAAGGGCGTTGGCATCGACACCACCGGTCAGAACTTTACCAGAGGGGGGGATAACCGTATTGTGTGCACGTGCTAATCGTGTAATGGAATCGAGCAGAATCACGACATCTCGCTTATGTTCTACAAGGCGTTTTGCACGTTCAATAACCATACTTGCCACTTGTACATGACGACTTGCGGGTTCGTCAAAAGTACTGGCAATCACTTCGCCTCGAACAGATCGCGACATTTCTGTAACTTCTTCTGGACGTTCATCAATCAATAGTACAATTAAATGGCATTCCGGATGATTGACGGCAATAGAGTGTGCAATATTTTGCAGCATAACTGTTTTACCGGCTTTAGGCGGAGATACAATAAGACCTCGTTGTCCTTTTCCAATGGGAGAGACGAGATCTATCACACGGCTGGTAATATCTCTGGTGCTGCCATCTCCTGTTTGCATAATAAGCGGCTTGTTGGCGTGCAAAGGGGTTAAGTTTTCGAAGGCTATTTTATGACGTGTAATTTCGGGTGGCTCAAAATTGATGGTATCAACTTTTAGCAATGCAAAAAAGCGTTCTTGATCTTTAGGTGGGCGAATTTTACCAAAAATTTCGTCACCGGTTCTTAAACTAAACCTCCGCACTTGGCTGGGTGATACATAAATATCGTCAGGTCCTGCCAGATAAGAGCTGTCTGCGGAGCGCAAGAATCCGTAACCGTCTGGTAATAATTCGAGTACACCGTTGCCATAAATATCTTCGCCCTTTTTAGCGTGTGCTTTCAGGATTGCGAAAATAACCTCTTGTTTTCGAGCTCGAGCAACATCCTCGATGCCGAAAGTTTGGGCAATTTCCATGAGTTCTGTAGGTGATTTGTGTCTTAATTCAGTTAAATTCATAAAAAAATGTTTTCTTTAGTTGAGTTGAAGGGTTGGGTTGTATGGTGATCCATTTGTAATTAGGCGAAGCACGTTACTGCTGCTTAAGGCTTTTAGATTAACACTAAAATTGTAAATTGAATAGTAGATCATTTTTTTTTTAATTTAGCCTAAATGACTGTCTAAAAATTCAGATAATTGAGATTTTGTTAAATGTCCTACCTTAGTAGCAGCGACTTTGCCATTTTTAAATACCAATAAGGTTGGGATCCCTCGGATACCAAACTTTGCAGCTGTGGTGTTATTTTCATCTACATTTAATTTTACTATTTTAATTTTTCCAGCGTATGTCACGGCGGCTTCCTCTAGAAGCGGAGCAATCATTTTACAAGGGTTACACCATTCTGCCCAGAAATCGACCACTACAGGAGTTGTAGATTGTAATACATCGGTATCAAAAGAGCTGTCTGTCACGGGTTGTAGATGTGTGCTCATAAGATGGTTTTTGCTCCTGCGCTTTGTTTAAAGGGTTGTGTTTAACACGGATTGTTTGTAATTAACGCCTTTAGTGTAACTCAAAAATTTGATTTTATGAACAGCGATGCAATGAAAAATTTCAGAAAGTGTAATTCAACCAACATAATTTATCGTTCCCTCTCCCTCAATACCGCCAATAATGCGGTGTTAACAATACCAGTAAGGTAAATAATTCCAAACGGCCAGCAAGCATCGCAATGCTAAGAACCATTTTAATGGGATCACTGAAAGATTTAAAATTATCGGCGGAGCAATTTAATCCAATGCCGGCATTTGAAATACTGGCAGCGAGCGTGGCAAAAGCAGTGAGCGGATCAAGTCCCATGCCAATTAATATCAGTAATAAGAGGAGAAAAGTAGCAACAAAAATACAAAAAAATCCAACAATAGCATCTAAGGTTTGATCTTGTAAGGGTTTGTATCCAAGCTTAATAATATAATGTCCGTTGGGATGGATCAGTCTTTGTATTTCGCGTTCACCTTGTTTTTTTAAGATTAAGAGTCGAATCATTTTTATGCCGCCAGATGTTGAACCTGCGCATCCGCCAAGTACACCCAGAAAAACTAAAAGTATAGGCACAAATGTAGGCCAATGATTAAAGTCTGCGCTAAAAAAACCGGTTGTTGTAAAAAAACTGGTGACTTGAAAAAAAGTTTTAGTTAACGTGCTCTCCGTGTGTTCAAAGACATGAAAATAAAACAACGTGGATCCTATTAGTAATACCATCCAAAACCAAAGTTTTATATACGTTTTAAATTCAAGATCTTGCCAATAGTGTAACAAATTTCCTCGGCGGAACGCTACAAAATGCAAAGAAAAATTAACAGCACCCAGCAACATAAAAACCACACAAATGTATTCTAAAAGTGGGTTTTGAAATTTGCTAAAATTTTCATCATGTGTACCAAACCCGCCGGTAGAGATTGTGCTAAAGCTATATCCAATCGCATCAAAAACATCCATGCCGCCTGCCCAATAACTCAGTGTGCATAGAATTGTTAGGCCCACATAAATAAACCACAACATTTTAGCCGTTTGTGCAATACGTGGAGTCAGTTTTTCCTCTTTAAAAGGGCCGGCCATTTCTGCACGAAACAGCTGCATTCCCCCAACACCGAGCATCGGTAAAATAGCAATGCTGAGCACGATAATCCCACCGCCACCAATAAATTGCAATTGCTGACGATAATATAAAATGGAACGCGGTAGCGTATCGAGCTCCGAAAGAATGGTGGCTCCCGTAGTTGTTAGGCCAGAGATAGTTTCAAATATTGCATCGATGTAATGCATATGCGGGTTTTCAAAGAAGACAAAGGGCAAAGCACCCGTTAAAGCCAATCCTAACCAGAGCAGTACGACAATCAGAAAAGCTTCTCTGGATTGAATTTCGTGTTTATAATGTCGAAATGGAAACCACAATAAAAACCCCAATGCTAATGTTGTTACGGTGGCAGCATAAAAGTGTAATAGGGTCTGTTCATGGTACCAGAGCGCAACAAAGACGGGCGGCAGCATTGTTGCACTAAAAGGCATTAATAAGTAGCCTAAAATTCTAGAGATATTCATCAAAGCTTTAAAGTTCATAAAAAACCATTAAATAATACGCGTGTTGTTTTCTTGGAATAGCCGTTCGACTTTTCGAATTTTGCGTTTATCGAATAACAATACGATCACCCTATCGCCGGTTTCAATCATGGCGTTATGGTGTCCCATAATAACGCGATTTTTGCGAACGATGGCTAAAATACTGGCTTCTTCAGGTAATGGGACATCTTTTATATAACGTCCGACTACTTTGGAGGTTTCTTTGTTTCCATCCACAATCATTTCAATGGCTTCGGTTGTGCCGCGTCTGAGTGAATGTACATTGACGATATGACCCCGTCGAATATGCGTTAGTAAGGTGCCCACCATGACTTGTTGTGGGGAAATCACGACATCAATATCTCCTCCTTCTACTAAATCTAAATAAGAAGGCTGTGTAATGAGCGCCATGGCTTTACGTGCGCCCAAACGTTTTGCGAGCAATGCGGACATAATATTGGTTTCATCGTTGTTGGTAACAGCGCAAAAAACATCTGTATTTTCGATGTTTTCACTGAGTAATAATTCTTTATCTGCTGCATCACCTTCTAGTACAATGCCAGTTGTTAAATGTGTGACCAGTGGTTCAATGCGTAAGGGGTTATGCTCTATCACTTTTACTTCAAATTCTTTTTCTAAGGCTGTGGCAAGACGTGTGCCAATATTTCCACCACCCGCAATAATGATACGTTGGTTGGCGGGCTTAAGCGGTATTAGTGTGCTCATTACAGAACGTATGTTTTGTCGTTCTGCTAAAAAAAAGACTTCATCGTTGGGTTCGATGATGGTGCTGCCCGTTGGTGTAATGGGGGCACCTTGCCTAAAAATAGCGGCGATTTCGGTATCAATATTCCCTAAGCAGGTGGGTAATTCTTTTAAAGGATGTAAAACCATGGGTCCGCTGCCTGTTTTTGTTTTTATTGCGACCAATTGTAATTTTTGATTTGCAAAATCCAAAACCTGTAATGCGTCTGGATATTCAATTAAACGACGAATATAATTTGAAATGACTTGTTCTGGGCTAATGAGCACATCAATCGGAAAAGCAGGTGCTCCAAAAAGTTCTTCGTGTGCAAGATAATGCAAAGATCGAATGCGGGCAATTTTTGTTGGAATTTGAAAAAGTGTCGCAGCCACTTGGCATGCAACTAAATTGGTTTCATCATTGTTGGTAACTGCAATAAGCATATCTGCGTCTTCAGCACCCCCGCGTTTTAGTGTGCTCGGATAAGCAGCATTTCCTGCAATCGTTAAAATATCCATGCGTTTTTGTAACGATCGTAGGCGTTCACCATTGATGTCGATAATGGTAATATCATTATGTTCGGTAGCAAGGTGCTCTGCCAAGGTAGTGCCTACTTGTCCTGCACCCAAGATAATAATCTTCATCTGATTTTTTTCCCAATGCGTGCGTAGTAAAAGCCATCCATATCGTTTTGTCCAGGTAATATTTGGTGGCCAACGGTTTTTGACAGCCCACATGCCATCGAAATTGGAAGTAAATAAGCATTTTGTGTCGCGTGCAAAAATGTTTGTACACATGCATCATTTTCTTTTGTGAAGATAGAACATGTTGCATACACCAGTATGCCGCCGGGTTTTAAAAGCGGCCATAGCGCGTTTAGGAGTTGTGTTTGTTGTTGAAAAAGCGTAATTAAATCGTCAGGTTTTTTTAAATATTTAATGTCTGGATGTCTTCGGATAACACCGGCAGCAGAACAGGGAGCATCACATAAAATGCGATCAAACAATTTACCGTCCCACCATGTGGTTGGATTGCTCGCATTTGCGGTTATAATCGTTGCGTGTAATTGTAGACGCGCTAAGTTTTCAGAAATCAATGATGTGCGCAGAGGTGATATATCAATTGCAATTAATTCAGAAAGATTTGGCTCCATTTCAAGCATGTGGGTTGTTTTGCCACCTGGCGCTGCACAAGCATCTAATACGCGAAGATTAGGCGCAAGCTCTAACAATCCTGCAGACAGCTGCGCTGCGCCATCTTGAACCGAGAACCAGCCGGAATCAAAGCCTGGTAACCTTTTAATATCCATGGGTGTTTTTAATACAATACCGGAATGCGTATAGGGAATGGGTGCAGCAGGAAAGCCTGCTTTCTCGAGTTCGCTGAGGTAGTTTTCACGAGAATTTTTTTGCAGATTAACACGCAAACTAAGCGGCGGAAGTGTATTGTTAGCCATTAAAATATTTTTCCACTGATCTGGCCAATCAATCTTAAGTGCATCGATTAGCCACTGTGGATGTGCATAATAAGCGGTTTCGTTGGACTGTAATATTTGTTTTAGAACTTCTGATTTGCGTTGATATGATCGGAGTATCGCGTTTATTAAACCTTTTGCCCATGGTTTGTTTAACACGCTTGCCGCTTCGACAGTTTCGGCCAATGCGGCATGTTCGGATACGCATGTGTCAGTTAATTGATAAAGTCCAACTGTAATCAAATACAGTACGTCGCTGTCTTTTTGTTTGATACGCTTTTCTAATAATTGATTTGCAATAAATTCGAGACGTGGGTACCAGCGAATAACGCCAAAAACCAAGACTTGCAAAAAAGCAGCATCTTGGGTTGTTTTGCATTTTTTTTTAAACAATGGCAAACAGTGACTTAAAGAATGCCCATTGCTTAAAACCGCGTGAATTGCTTGGGTGGCCAGGGCACGCGTATTCATATAGAATGTTTTTTCGCAAGACGGTTTATATGGGACATCTATGTTATATACCTTAACTACAT